>NPIG01000488.1_pt1 | contig 31441 bp, 30 predicted proteins | sample 8637441 | NCBI WGS metagenome assembly NPIG01 (sample SAMN07420675, study PRJNA396082) | bioreactor metagenome | isolation source: sample BR6 brine-fed electro-methanogenic bioreactor BR | place: Japan: Kochi | collected 2016-06-14
CCAGGCGGAAATACCGCCGCGGCCGGTCGGGGCCGGCGAAAAAGGGCGCGCCGGGTTCGATGAACACGCTGCGTTCCTGCAGGCGGGCCGCCAGATCGGCGCTGTCGCGGCCCGACGGCGTCTGCATCCACAGCGACGAGCCGCCATAGACGCCGCGCCCGGCGATGGTCAGCCCGTGCCGGGAAATCGCCTGTTCCATCGCCTGCCGGCGGTCATGCAGGGCCGCGCCCATGCGCCGGATCTGGCTGTCGTAATGGCCCAGCGACAGGAAGTAGGCGGCGGTACGCTGCATGTGTCCGGGCGGGTGGCGCAGCATGGTGGCGCGCAGCGCGCGGGCCTCGCGGATGAAGGGTTCGGAGCCGACCATGTAGCCCAGCCGCAGCCCCGGAAACAGCGATTTGGAGAAGCTGCCGACATAGATCACGCGGCCATCCTCATCGAGCGATTTCAGCGCCGGCGAGGGGGCGGCGAGGAAGGCCATCTCGAACTCGTAATCGTCCTCGACCACCAGCGCGTCCAGCGCGCGGGCGCGGGCCAGCAGGGCGCGGCGGCGCTCCAGCGGCATGGTGGCGGTGGTCGGGCATTGGTGGCTGGGCGTGGTGAAGATCACATCCGTCCCGGGCGGGATCGCCTCGGGCGGCAGGCCGTCGGCATCGACCCGCACCGGGGTCAGCTTGCAGCCGGCATGGGTCAGCAGGTCGCGCTGGGCGGGGTAACAGGGATCCTCGATCACCGCGCGGCGGCGCCGGTTGAGCAGCACGCGGGCGGCGATCCACAGTGCGTTCTGGGCGCCGAGCGTGATCAGGATTTCCTCGGGCCGGGCCGAAATCCCCCGCCGCGGCAGCGTATGGCGGGCGATGTATTCGACCAGCAGCGGGTCGTCGCGGTCGTAGTAGTCGTCTGTTAAGGCTGCGAAATCCTTTTGCCCCAGCGCGCGCAGGGCGCATTGCCGCCAATTGGCGTGGTCAAAGAGGGTCGGGTCGGCCTGGCCATAGATGAAGGGGTAGCGGAAGCCGCGCCAGTCGGTGGGCTTTCGGGGCGTGTCGCCGCCGGTGAACCGCTGGGCGATGGCGCGGGTCCAGTCGACGGTGTCGGCGGCGCGCGGGCGCGGCGAATAGGTGGGCGGCACCGGCGCGTTGTCGGATACGAAATAGCCCGAGCGGCCGCGCGCGGTGAGGTAATCGTTCGCCACCAGCTCGGTATAGGCCAGCGTGACGGTGATGCGGCTGACGCCCAGATGCGCGGCGAGCTTGCGCGAGGAGGGCAGTTTCTCGCCCACGTGGAAGCGGCCCGACAGGATGCCCTCGGCGATCATCTGCTGCACCTGCGCCTGCAGGGTGCCGGGGGCACCGGGGTTGAGGAAGAAGGTGTCGATCGCGATGGCCATGGGGCAGGATAGGCTGGACTTATCGGGCTTGTAAACTGGACATATGCGGCGGTGCCGCTGGACGGACGCGCGGGGCGTTAACCGGGCGGATGGGCGCGCGACTCGCCCCGTGGTCGGGGGATCGGCTGTGCCGTCTTGGGGAGTTTTCGGCCCGTTTCGTACAGTCCGCCCCGGCCCTGCGGCCCCGGCGCGGGGCGGATCGGGGAGTTTGGGCCAAGTTTTGTACAAACGGCCGGATTGGCCGGCTTGGCGGCGTTGAAAAGGGTTAATCTGCGGGTCGATGTCACGCGGTTTTGAAGGGGCGGGCCCCGGATGGGGGTAGAGCACGGGCGCGGCTTGTTCTGGTGGCCCGCGCGGATCGGTGGGCTTTCGCAGCAGTTGACAACCCTCCATGATTCGAAATAACTAGTTTTATAGTTTTAATTGGAGGCGAAGATGTGGGAACAGGCCGCGCAGGGCTTTGCCGCGATGGGATCGGAGGCCCGGCTCAAGGTGCTCAAGACGCTGGTGCGCGCGGGCGAGGCCGGGCTGACCGTGGGCGAGATCCAGGAGCGCACCGGGATCGCGCCCTCGACCCTGGCGCATCATCTGAAATTCCTCGCCGCCGGAGAGCTGGTGGAGCAGGAGAAAGCCGGGCGCGCGGTCATCAACCGGGCGCGCTACGACAAACTGAGAGAACTGGCACAGTTCATTCTGGGCGAATGCTGTGCCGATGCGGACAGAAAGGCGGCGAACGATGGCTGACACGACACAATCGCAACCCGGCGGCGCCGGGCGGGCGCTGAAAGAGGCGCTGAAAACCCCCTGGGCGGCGATCGTCGCGATCCTGCTGGCGGTGGCGGCGCTGGACCCGGCGCACCTGGGCGACACGGTGGTCTTTGCGGCCCGCGCGCTGGCCGGGACCGCGCCCTATATCCTGGTCGCGGTGCTGCTGCTGGCCTATCTCAAGGCGACCGGGGCCGAGGTGATGGTCACCCGCGCCTTCGAGGGGCGCGAGATGCGGATGATCCTGTTTGCCGCGCTGCTGGGCGGGCTGGCGCCGTTCTGTTCCTGCCAGGTGATCCCGTTCATCGCCGGGTTGCTGGCGCTGGGGGCACCGTTGTCTGCGGTGATGGCCTTCTGGCTCAGCTCGCCACTGATCGATCCGCCGACCCTGCTGATCACCGCCGGGGCTTTGGGCTGGCCTTTCGCGGTGGGCAAGGCGGTGGCGGCGGTGGCGCTGGGGTTGTTCGGGGGCTTTGCGGTCAAGGCGCTGATGCGTGGCGGCGCCTTTGCGGACCCGTTGAAGCAGGCGCAGCGCCGCGGGTGCGGCTGCGGCGGGCCGAAGCTGGACGGCAAGCCGGTGTGGCGGTTCTGGGGTGAGGACGCGCGGCGTGAGACCTTTCGCGCCGAGTTCGTGACCAATGGTCTGTTCCTGCTGAAATGGCTGGCGCTGGCCTATGTGCTGGAGGCGCTGCTGGTGCGCTACGTGCCCGCCGATCTGATCGCCCAGGCGGTCGGGGGCGAGGGCGTCGTGCCGATCGCGGTGGCGGCGCTGGTGGGGATGCCGGCCTATCTGAACTCCTATGTGGCGCCGCCCTTGCTGGCCGGGCTGATCGACCAGGGGATGAGCGCGGGGGCTGCGATGGCCTTCATGATCGCCGGCGCGGTCAGCTCGATCCCGGCGATGGCGGCGGTCTGGTCGCTGGTCAAGCCGCGGGTGTTCGCGGTCTACCTGGGGCTGGGGGTGACCGGCGCGGTGATCGCCGGGGTGCTGTTCCAGTTGGCGGTGTGAGGCGTCAGAGCTGGGCGCGCACGGCCAGGGCCACCACGATCAGCATCGAGGCGGCCATGGCGATGTTGATGAGGCGCTGCGGGCGCGGCGGCAGGTCGAGCCGCCGCAGCCCGATCCCGGCCCAGAGCCAGGCCAGGTGGATCGGCACCCAGATCGCGTTCATGATCAGGAACTTGAGCGCGATCTCGCTGCCCGGCGCCTGCGGCAGGAAGGCGAAGCCGGAGAAGAAGGCGCTGTTGACCGCATAGGCCTTGGGGTTGATCGGTTGCAGCGCCAGCCCGTTCCAGAAGCCCGGGGCGCGCTCGGGGTGGATGAAGGCCAGCCGCGCACCGGCGAGGGCGATCTTGGCGGCGAGGTAGAGCAGGTAGGCCGCCGAACCCCAGAGCAGCACCGCGCGCAGCCACGGCAGCGCCAGCGCGGCGGCGGCGAGGCCGGAGACCACGATGCCCGCCACCAGGTTGTTGCCGGCCCAGAGCCCGGCGACATAGGCCAGCCCGGCGCGGGGACCGAAGCCGGAGCCGACCCCGGCGGTCGACAGCACCCCGGGCCCGGGGGTGACGATAAGAAAGAAGACGGCGGCGGCAAATTCGAGCATGCGGGCATCTTGCAGGCCGGGGCGCGGGGATCAAGGGGGCGCTGCCCCCGTCGCCCTTGCGGGCGGCTCCCCCGGAGTATTTTCAACGAGAAGAAGGCGGTGCCCTGTGGTCACGGCCAGCAATGAAAAACGGCGCGCCCCGGGGAGCGCGCCGTCCGATGCCGCAAGGCAGGGCGGTCAGCCGAAGACCTTGGTCAACGCGCGGTCGACGGTGTCGGTGATCTGGTCGATGTCGTCCGCGGTGGCGATCAGCGCCGGCGAGAAGCACAGCACGTTGTTCAGCCCCGGAACCGAGCGGTTGGACATGCCGATGATCACGCCCTGGGCCGCGCATTCAGCCGAGACCTGGGCCATTTCCTTTTCGCTGACCGGCTCCTTGCTGGCGCGGTCGGCGACCAGTTCGGCGCCGCAGAAGAGGCCCTTGCCGCGCACGTCGCCGACGACGCGGTGCTTCTCCATCAGGGCGTGAAGGTTGTCCATCATCCGCGCGCCCATGTTGACGGTGTTGTCGAGCAGGTTCTCGTCCTCGATGATGCGCATGTTCTCCAGTGCTGCCGCCGGGCCGGCGGTGCAGCCGCCGAAGGTGGAGATGTCGCGGAAGTAGTTCAGCGGATCGGAGGCGTCGTCCTTGAACATCTCGAAGACTTCCTCGGTGGTGACGCAGCAGGCGATGGCGGCGTAGCCCGAGGCGACGCCCTTGGCCATGGTCACGAAGTCGGGCTTGATGCCGTAGTGCTGGTAGCCGAACCAGGTGCCGGTGCGGCCGATGCCGCAGACCACCTCGTCGATGTGTAGCAGGATGTCGTATTTGCGGCAGATCTCCTGCACCCGTTCCCAATAGCCCGGCGGCGGGGTGATGACACCGCCGCCTGCGGTCACCGGCTCCAGGCAGAGGCCGCCGACGGTATCGGGGCCCTCGGCAAGGATCACCTCTTCGATGGCGTCGGCGGCGCGCTGGCCGTATTCCTCACCGCTCAGATCCCATTGGGCGCGGTATTCCATGCAGTGCGGCACGCGCACGAAACCCGGCGCCAGCGGGCCGTATTGCATCACCCGCTCGTCCTGGCCGCCGGCGGACATGGTGGCCAGCGTGCCGCCGTGGTAATCGCGGTCGCGGAAGAGGATCTTGTGCTTTTTCCCGCCGTATTTCTTGTGCGCGATCTGGCGGATCATCTTGAACGCCTTCTCGTTCGCCTCGGAGCCCGAGTTGGTGTAGTACACCCGGCTCATCCCCGGCATCTTCGAGATCAGCTTTTCGGAGAACATCGAGCCGGGAATGGAGCCCGCCGACTGGGCGAAGTAGCACAGTTTCATCAGCTGGTCGTAGACCGCCTTGGCGATGCTTTCGCGGCCATAGCCAACGTTCACGGTCCAGACCCCGCCGGAGACGGCGTCGAGGTATTCCTTGCCGTTCTGGTCCCAGACGCGCATGCCCTTGCCTTCCAGGATGATGCGCGGATCGTTGGTTTCGAACGGCTTGTGCTGGATCAGGTGGTGCCAGACGTGGGCCTTGTCGGCCTCGACGATGCGGCTGATGTCGTTTTCATTGAACGTGCCGTCCATAGCCTGTCCTTTCGGTTTCGCAGGAAGTGTTGAAGGCGCCAAAAGCCCCGCTGGCGGGGTGGCGCGCTGATGATATCAGAAACGCTAATTTCCGGGCTTTCCGTAGGTCCAGATTTGCGGGGCGCATAAGTCCAAATACCCGGCGGGGGATGCGGGCGGGGGCGGGCGCTGTGGGGATAGGCGTTGGGAATCCAGTGAAAAATCTGAGAATAACGAAAGCCGACAGCGGATTTCGATTTTTGCCCCAATCGGGTTCTGTGGCGAAAAAATATTTGATCGGTGCCCGGAATCGGCCGGATCACGTCCGGTCGGCGGCGATCGGGCCGGGGCGCGCCGGGCTTTGCCCCCGCCCTTGCATCGCGGGCGCCGCGCGTCTATACGCCCCCGGTGGCCCTTTGGGCCCGACTCACCAACACCAAGAAACGCCGCGGTCGTCCCACTCGCTTCGGGGGCGCATCCGGCAAGGAGAAGCGACATGAAACTCAACGAACTGCGCGACAATCCCGGCGCCGCGCCGAAACGCAAGCGCATCGCCCGTGGTCCGGGCTCCGGCAAGGGCAAGACCGCCGGTCGCGGTATCAAGGGTCAGAAATCCCGTTCGGGCGTGGCCATCAACGGCTATGAAGGCGGCCAGATGCCGCTCTATCAGCGTCTGCCGAAGCGCGGCTTCAACAAGCCGAACCGCAAGGCTTACGCGGTGGTGAACCTGGGCCTGATCCAGAAATTCATCGACGCCGGCAAGCTGGACGCCAAATCGGCGATCACCGAGGATGCGCTGGTCGCCTCCGGCCTGGTGCGCCGCAAGCTGGACGGTGTCCGCGTCCTGGCCAAGGGCGAGTTCAGCGCCAAAGCGAACATCGAAGTCACCGGTGCCTCGAAATCGGCGGTTGCCGCTGTCGAGGCCGCGGGCGGCTCGCTGAAGGTCACAACTGCCGGCGCAGCCGAGTAAGCGGTTGTGGGCGGCGCCCCAGCCGCCTACATAGACTTCAGTTTTCCATGACGCCGCCCGAGCCGGAAAACGGCTCTGGGCGGCGCAATTCTAAGAGAGACCTCTTTCATGGTATCAGCAGCAGAACAAATGGCGGCGAACACCAGCTGGTCCGCCCTTGGCAAGGCCACCGATCTGCGCAACCGCATCCTGTTCACCCTGGGCTTGTTGGTCGTGTACCGTCTGGGCACCTTCATCCCGGTTCCGGGGATCGACGGCGCGGCCCTGCGCGAGTTCATGGAGCAGGCGGGCCAGGGCATCGGCGGCATGGTGTCGATGTTTACCGGCGGCGCGCTGGGGCGGATGGGCATCTTTGCGCTGGGCATCATGCCCTATATCTCGGCCTCGATCATCGTGCAGTTGCTGACCGCCATGGTTCCGTCGCTGGAACAGCTGAAGAAAGAGGGCGAACAGGGCCGCAAGAAGATCAACCAGTACACCCGTTACGGTACCGTCGCGCTGGCCACGGTGCAGGCCTATGGGCTGGCGGTGTCACTGGAATCGGGCGACCTGGCCACCGATGCGGGGCTGTATTTCCGGTTCTCGACCATGATCACGCTGGTCGGCGGCACCATGTTCCTGATGTGGCTGGGCGAACAGATCACCTCGCGCGGGTTGGGCAACGGTATTTCGCTGATCATTTTCGTCGGCATCATCGCCGAGGTTCCGGCGGCGCTGGCGCAGTTCTTTGCCTCGGGCCGCTCGGGCGCGCTGAGCCCGGCGGTGATCGTGGCGGTGATCCTGATGGTGATCGCGGTGATCACCTTCGTGGTGTTCATGGAACGCGCGCTGCGCAAGATCCATATCCAGTATCCGCGCCGCCAGGTGGGGATGAAGGTCTATGACGGCGGCAGCTCGCACCTGCCGGTCAAGGTCAATCCGGCGGGCGTGATCCCGGCGATCTTCGCCAGCTCTCTGCTGCTGCTGCCGGTGACGATCTCGACCTTCTCGTCGGGCGCGGCCAGCGGGCCGGTGATGTCCTGGCTGCTGGCGAATTTCGGCCCCGGACAGCCGCTGTACCTGCTGTTCTTCGCCTCGATGATCGTGTTCTTCGCCTATTTCTATACCTTCAACGTGTCGTTCAAACCCGATGACGTGTCCGAAAACCTGAAGAACCAGAACGGTTTCGTGCCCGGCATCCGCCCCGGCAAGAAGACGGCGGAATACCTGGAGTACGTGGTCAACCGCATCCTGGTTCTGGGCTCGGCCTATCTGGCGGCGGTCTGCCTGCTGCCGGAAATCCTGCGCGGGCAATTCGCGATCCCGTTCTATTTCGGCGGCACCTCGGTCCTGATCATCGTGTCGGTGACCATGGATACGATCCAGCAGGCGCAGAGCCACCTTCTGGCGCATCAGTACGAAGGGCTGATCGAGAAATCGCAGCTGCGCGGACGCGGCAAGGGCAGCAAGAAACGCGGCAAGCGGGGGCCGGCACGGAAATGAATATCATCCTTCTGGGACCGCCCGGAGCGGGCAAGGGAACGCAGGCGCGTTACCTGGTGGAAGAGCGCGGCATGGTGCAGCTGTCGACCGGCGACATGCTGCGCGAGGCCAAGGACAGCGGCACCGAGATGGGCAATGTCGTCGCCGAGGTGATGGCCAAGGGCCAGCTGGTGACCGACGAGATCGTGATCGGGCTGATCCGTGAAAAGCTGGAAACGGTGCAGGCCAACGGGTTCATCTTCGACGGCTTCCCGCGCACCCTGGCGCAGGCCGATGCGCTGGGTGAGCTGCTGGACGCCGAGGGCCAGAGCCTGGACGCGGTGATCGAGATGGAAGTGGACGACGAGGCGTTGGTGAGCCGCATCACCGCGCGGTCGACCTGCGGCACCTGCGGCGAGGTCTATAACGACATCACCAAGCCGATCCCGGCCGATGGCAAATGTTTCAAGTGCGGCGGCACCGAGTTCAAGCGCCGCGCCGACGACAACGAGGACAGCCTGCGCACCCGGTTGATGGAATACTACAAGAAGACCTCGCCGCTCATTGGCTACTACTACGCCAAGGGCAAGCTGACCAAGGTCGACGGGCTGGGCGAGATCGACGCGGTGCGCGGTGCGATCGCGGCGGTGCTGGATAAATAGGTCCGGATGATCACCCAGGGGTTGACCCCGCCGTCAAACGCCCTTATCGACCCCCATCCCGAAAGGGAATCGACTGCGTTGCGCGGGATTCGCCCGCGCCTCGCGACCACCTCATGAAATGCTGGGCCCGCTGGCGCCACTGCCAAGGTCAAGCGTTGTGAAAAAAGGTTCTGGAGTTACGGAACCGCAACGAAAGGAAAGTGACACGTGGCACGTATTGCCGGCGTAAACATCCCGACTGCAAAGCGGGTACCCATCGCCCTCACCTATATCACCGGTATCGGCAACACCTCGGCCAAAGCGATCTGCGAGGCCGTCGGCATCGATCCGACCCGTCGCGTCAACGAGCTGAGCGATGCAGAAGTTCTGCAGATCCGCGAGCATATCGACGCCAACTACACCGTCGAAGGTGACCTGCGCCGCGAGACGCAGATGAACATCAAGCGTCTGATGGACCTGGGCTGCTACCGCGGTCTGCGCCATCGCCGCAACCTGCCCGTTCGTGGTCAGCGCACGCATACCAATGCGCGCACCCGCAAAGGCCCGGCGAAACCCATCGCCGGCAAGAAGAAGTAAGGGGAGGCTGATCAATGGCACGTGATAAGACTCGCACCAAGCGCAAAGAGCGTAAGAACATTGCCGCCGGCGTGGCGCATGTGAACAGCTCGTTCAACAACACCAAGATCCTGATCTCGGACGTGCAGGGCAACGCGATCTCGTGGTCGTCGGCTGGCACCATGGGCTTCAAGGGCTCGCGGAAATCCACCCCCTATGCCGCGCAGATGGCCGCCGAAGACGCCGGCCGCAAGGCACAGGAACATGGTGTGAAGACCCTGGAAGTCGAAGTGCAGGGCCCCGGTTCGGGCCGTGAATCGGCGCTGCGCGCGCTGGCCGCTGTCGGTTTCAACATCACCTCGATCCGTGATGTGACCCCGATTGCCCACAACGGCTGCCGCCCTCCGAAACGCCGCCGCGTCTAAGGGCAGAACGATTAATGACGGGGCCGTGCCTGAGCACGGCCCCGGTACGTCATTTTAAACCTCGGGCGTTTGCGCTTTTCGGACATGGGGCGCAAACAGGAATGGAGGGACCGCATGATCCATAAGAACTGGGCAGAATTGATCAAGCCGACTCAGCTTGAGGTGAAGCCGGGCAACGATCCCGCGCGTCAGGCCACCGTCATCGCCGAACCGCTGGAGCGCGGCTTTGGCCTGACCCTGGGCAACGCGCTGCGCCGCATCCTGATGTCGTCGCTGCAGGGCGCCGCCATCACCAGCGTGCAGATCGACAACGTGCTGCACGAGTTTTCCAGCGTCGCGGGCGTCCGCGAGGATGTCACCGACATCATCCTGAACCTCAAGGGCGTGTCCCTGAGCATGGAGGTCGAGGGCCCCAAGCGTCTGTCGATCAGCGCCAAAGGCCCCGCCGTGGTGACCGCAGGCGACATCAGCGAGAGCGCCGGCATCGAGATCCTGAACCGCGATCACGTGATCTGCCACCTGGACGATGGTGCCGACCTGTTCATGGAACTGACGGTCAACACCGGCAAGGGCTATGTCTCGGCCGAGAAGAACAAGCCCGAGGATGCGCCCATCGGCCTGATCCCGATCGACGCGATCTATTCGCCGATCAAGCGCGTCAGCTATGATGTGCAGCCGACCCGCGAGGGCCAGGTTCTGGACTATGACAAGCTGACCATGAAGGTGGAGACCGACGGTTCGGTCACCCCCGACGACGCGGTGGCCTTTGCCGCGCGCATCCTGCAGGATCAGTTGTCGATCTTCGTCAACTTCGAAGAGCCCGAAGCGGCCGGCCGCGAGTCGGAAGACGACGGTCTGGAGTTCAACCCGCTTCTGCTGAAGAAAGTGGACGAGCTGGAGCTGTCGGTCCGGTCTGCGAACTGCCTGAAGAACGACAACATCGTCTATATCGGCGACCTGATCCAGAAGACCGAAGCCGAGATGCTGCGCACCCCGAACTTCGGCCGCAAGTCGCTGAACGAGATCAAGGAAGTGCTGTCGGGCATGGGCCTGCACCTGGGCATGGATGTCGAGGACTGGCCGCCGGACAACATCGAGGAACTGGCGAAGAAGTTCGAAGACACGTTCTGATCGCCGAGGGCGGGCGTCAGCCCGCCCAACGGCTGTTCCCGTCGTCCCGGGCGTGACCCGGGATCTGGCAGGAGCGGGACCCCGGATCGGGTCCGGGGTGACAGAACAAGACAAATGCCCGGGAGAGCCGGGGAAAACATGGGCAAACCCGCCCCAAGGAGAGCGGCTGACACGCATCGGCTGCCGGACAAAGCAAAACCGCCCGTAGAGGGCACGAATTGGAGATTTGAAAATGCGTCACGCACGTGGTTACCGCCGCCTCAACCGCACCCATGAACACCGCAAGGCGCTGTTCGCCAACATGGCCGGCAGCCTGATCGAGCACGAGCAGATCAAGACCACCCTGCCCAAGGCCAAGGAACTGCGCCCGATCGTCGAGAAGCTGATCACGCTGGCCAAGCGCGGCGATCTGCATGCCCGCCGCCAGGCCGCGTCGCGCCTGAAGCAGGACCAGCATGTGGCCAAGCTGTTCGAGGTTCTGGGCCCGCGCTACAAGGACCGTCAGGGCGGCTATATCCGCGTCCTGAAGGCCGGCTTCCGTTATGGCGACATGGCGCCGATGGCGATCATCGAATTCGTCGACCGCGACACCGATGCCAAGGGCGCGACCGACAAGGCCCGCGTCGCCGCCGAGGAGGCCGCCGAGGAGTAATCCTCTCGGCCCAAAGGCTTAGAGATTTCGGGGCGCTGCCTGATCGGGCGGCGCCTCTTTTCGTTTTTGGGTCTCTGCGACCCTCTGAGCCGACGTCCTCTGCGCGGGACAAGGCCGCAGGCCGCCGCGCAAGCGCCGGACCGTCCCGGCGGTCTGGCGCTCTGTCGACGTAAGCACGTCGCTCCGATCATGTTCGGATTTTCTGGGATAAAGCGCACCGAACTGGCGTTGCGGCGCCAGTCCACGGTCCGGCGCTTGCGCGGCTCGCTCCCCGGGGCGGGGGGCGGAAATGGGCCGTCGATGGCCCACCTCCCTATTTTCACAAGGCGGCTGCGCCGCGCAGCCTCGCGCTTACATCGCCTCGAGGTCGGCCTTGATCAGGCGTTCCAGGTCGCGGACGGTGTGGTTGGCCATGTTCTTGGGGATCTCGGCCACCACCTTGGCCCGCACCTCGCCATGCAGTTCGTCGCGCAACTGCCCCAGAAGCTTGGGGTCGGCGGCGATCACCAGCCGGGAGAAGGCGCCCTTGTGGGCGTGGTCATAGAGAATCCCGGCCAGTTCCTTGGCGAATTTGTCGCGGGCCAACACGTGCCAATCGGTCTGTTCCATCGCCGAACTTTGCCCCGAGCCGGTATCGGGGCGGCGCCCGGGGCGGTCGGCGTTGTCTGCGACCTCGGGCTGATCCTCGCGTGCGATGACCTCGAAATTCGGGTCGGCGTGATCCGTCAGGTTCCGCATCAGCAGGGCCTTTTCGCTGTCCGCCACAACGATCCAGGTTCCGTTCGTCAGTTCGGCCATGTGCCTCTCCCTTGTTCACTCGCAGCGAGTGTATCCGCGGGCGTGCGCAATCGCAAAGCCATCATTCGCCCGAATTCTCGCCAACGGCGGTCGCTTGCAATCGGGGCGTGCCGAGCGCATATCGGGCGGCAACGGAAAGGAGGCGCCGATGTTCCGCTTTCTGGCGATCATACTGGGCCTGGCCCTGGCCGGGCCGATGCCGCGGCCGGTGGCGGCCGAAACCCGCGTGCCGCAATCGGCGGCCGAAATCTCTCTGGGCTTCGCGCCGGTCGTCAAACAGGCAGCCCCGGCGGTGGTCAACATCTATGCCCGGATCGTGACCCAGGGGCAGGCCAGCCCGTTTGCGGGCGATCCGTTCTTCGAGGATTTCTTTCGCGGCCTCGGAACGCCGCGCCCGCGGGTGCAGAACTCGCTGGGCTCCGGCGTGATCCTGTCGCCGGACGGCATCGTGGTGTCGAATTACCACGTGGTCGGGCGGGCCACCGATATCCGCGTGGTAACCACGAACCGCCATGAGTACGAGGCCCGGGTGGTGCTGGCCGACGAAGAGGCCGACCTGGCGATTCTGCAATTGCAGGGGGCGGAGGATCTGCCGTCGCTGCCGCTGCGCGATTCCGATCACGTGGAGGTGGGTGAACTGGCGCTGGCCATCGGCAACCCGTTCGGCGTCGGACAGACGGTGTCGAGCGGCATTGTTTCGGGGCTGGCGCGTTCGGGGGCGGCGACCGGCAATGCGCGCGGCTATTTCATCCAGACCGACGCACCGATCAATCCGGGCAACTCCGGCGGGGCGCTGATCGACGTGAACGGGGCGCTGATCGGCATCAACTCCCGCATTCTCAGCCGCTCGGGCGGGTCGAACGGCATCGGTTTCGCCATCCCGGCCAACCTGGTGGCGCAATTCGTCAAGCAGGCGCGGGAGGGGAATACGGTGTTCGAGCGGCCCTGGGCCGGGATGGCCGGGCAGCCGGTGGATGCCGACCTGGCGCATTCGCTGGGGCTGGAGGTGCCGGAGGGGATCGTGATCTCGGACCTGCATGAGCAGAGCCCGTTCCGCAAGGCGGGCCTCGAGGTCGGCGATGTGATCACCCGTGTCGACGGCCAGCCGGTCAATTCACCCTCGGAAATGGTGTTCCGGATGACGGTCGCGGGGATCGGGGCGACCGCCCGGATCACCCGCGTGCACGAGGGCGAGGCCGATGAGGTCGCGGTGGCGATGATCGCCGCCCCCGACAGCCCGCCTGCCGAGGCGCTGACGCTGGACGAAAAGACCGTGCTGCCCGGTCTTTCGGTGGCGCGGGCCAACCCGGCGGTGATTGCGCGGATGAACCTGCCGCTGTCGGTCCAGGGGGTGGTGGTGACCGATCCCGGCCCCTATGGCGCGCGGGCCGGGTTGAAACCCGGCGATGTGATCGCCGCGATCAATGACGACGCGGTGGCGCGCCCGCGGGACGTGCGCCGCGCGCTGAGCGATCCGGGCCGGTGGCTGAAGATGGACCTGCAGCGGCGCGGGCAGCGCGTGAGCCTGCGGTTCCGGTTGTAGCCCGATGGCGGACCTGTTCGACACCGGCGGAGCGGCCGGCGGGGCGCCCGCCCCCTCCAAGACCCGGCCGCTGGCCGACCGGCTGCGGCCGCAGGCGCTGTCGGAGGTGATCGGGCAGCAGCAGATCCTGGGGCCCGACGGGCCGCTGGGCGCGATGTTGGCGGCGGGGTCGCTGTCCAGCCTGATCCTGTGGGGGCCGCCGGGGGTGGGCAAGACCACCATCGCGCGGCTTCTGGCCGAGGAAAGCGACCTGCATTTCGTGCAGATCAGCGCGATCTTCACCGGGGTGCCGGACCTGAAGAAGGTGTTCGAGGCGGCCAAGATGCGGCGCGCGAACGGGCAGGGCACGCTGCTGTTCGTTGACGAGATCCACCGTTTCAACAAGGCGCAGCAGGACGGGTTCCTGCCGCATATGGAGGATGGCACCATCCTGCTGATCGGGGCCACCACCGAGAACCCCTCGTTCGAGCTGAACGCGGCGTTGTTGAGCCGGTCGCAGGTGCTGGTGCTGGAGCGGCTGTCGCTGGCCGACCTGGAGCGGCTGACCCAGCGGGCGGAGAAGGAGCTGGGCCGGCCGCTGCCGCTGGACGGGCCGGCGCGCGAGGCGCTCTTGGAAATGGCCGACGGCGACGGGCGCGCGGCGCTGAACCTGATCGAGCAGGTGATGGCCTGGCGCGTCGAGGGCAAGCTCTCGCCGGACCAGCTGGCCACAAGGCTGATGCGGCGGGCGGCGAAATACGACAAGTCGGGCGACGAGCATTACAACCTGATCTCGGCGCTGCACAAATCGGTGCGTGGGTCGGACCCGGACGCGGCGCTTTACTGGTTCGCGCGGATGCTGGAGGGGGGCGAGGACCCCCGGTACCTGGCCCGCCGGATCACCCGGATGGCGGTCGAGGATATCGGCCTTGCCGATCCGCAGGCGCAGACCCATTGCGTGCATGCCTGGGAAACCTATGAGCGGCTGGGCAGCCCCGAGGGCGAGCTGGCGTTGGCGCAGGCGGTGATTTACCTGGCCTTGGCGCCGAAATCGAACGCCGGATACGCGGCGTACAAAATGGCGCGGCAACTGGCCAAGAAGAGCGGCAGCGAACCGCCGCCCAAGCATATCCTGAACGCCCCGACCGGGCTGATGAAGGAGCAGGGCTATGGCGCCGGCTATGCCTATGACCATGATGCCGAGGACGCGTTTTCGGGGCAGAATTATTTCCCCGAAGGCATGAAACGGCCGGTGATGTACAGCCCCGTCGAGCGCGGCTTCGAGCGCGAGCTGAAGAAGCGGCTGGATTATTTCGCCAAGCTGCGGTTGCAGCGGCAGAAATAGGAAATAGCAGGTCTCAAACCCCATCGACCGATCAGGTGCAGCCGGGCCAAGCCCGCGTCTGCGGGCGAGGCAAGGGGATTGGAGCGGGAAGGGCCGCGCCCGACCCTGGGTGGGCGCAGCCAGGTCAGAATGGTGTGAGGCGGGTGTCGCTTTGCTTTCCGGCGGTTCGGAGCGAAACGGCGGCGATGCGCCCTCCCGGGGGGGAGGGTCGGGCGCGGCCNNGCGGCCCGGCCTGCGGCCGGGCGAAACGGGAGCGAACCGAGCCCCCTCTCCGTAAAGGGGCCAGACATGCCATCCGAGGCGGCGGCGCAGCAAATGGGCCAAACCCCAGCCGCCGCTTGACTCTGTGCGCCCGCCGCGCGACAGACCGGCCATGATGCAATCGGTTACATTCGTGGCTCTGGGCGGCGCCGTGGGCGCCTCTCTGCGCTATCTCGCGGGGCTGGGGATCGTCCGGCTGGTGGGGCATACCAGCTTTCCCGTGGCGATCCTGACGGTCAACGTGCTGGGCTCGTTCCTGATGGGGGTGTTCGTGGTGCTGGCGGCGCATCGCGGGCTGACCCATCTGAGCCCGCTGGTGATGACCGGGATGCTGGGGGGCTTCACCACCTTTTCCACCTTTTCGCTGGAAACCGTGAACCTGATCGAGCGCGGCGACCTGGGGCAGGCGGCGCTATATGTCGGGCTGTCGGTGGTGGTGTCGGTGGGGGCGCTGCTTCTGGGCATGATGATGACGCGCGGGGTGCTGGTATGAGCGGGGTTCAGATGATCACGGTGGCCGAGGGCGACGGCGACCAGCGGCTGGACCGCTGGCTGCGGCGGCTGTTCCCGCATGTCAGCCAGGGCCGCATCGAGAAGATGTGCCGCAAGGGCGAGCTGCGCGTCGATGGCGGGCGGGTCAAGGCCGCGACCCGGCTGGAGGTCGGGCAGCAGGTGCGGGTGCCGCCGCTGCCGGATGCCGATCACAAGCCGGCGCCGGCGCCGACGCGGGTTTCGGATGCGGACGCCAAGATGATCCGCGACTGCGTGATCTATCGGGATGATTACATCATCGCGCTGAACAAACCGCCGGGGCTGGCGGTGCAGGGCGGCAGCGGAACGACCAAGCACGTGGACGGGTTGTCCGAGGCGTTGCGCTTTGGCTACGACGAGAAGCCCCGCCTGGTGCACCGGCTGGACAAGGACACCTCCGGCGTGCTGGTGCTGGCCCGCACGCGGGAGGCGGCCGCCGGGCTGACCAAGGCGTTCCGGCACCGCGAGACGCGCAAGATCTACTGGGCGCTGGTCGCGGGCGTGCCCACCCCCTATCTGGGCGAGATCAAGGCCGGCCTGGTGAAGGCGCCGGGCCATGGCAAGGGTGGCGAGGGCGAGAAGATGATCGCCGTGCATCCGCGCGACATCGACAGCACGCCGGGGGCGAAGCGGGCGCATACGCTTTACGCCACGCTCTACCGGGTGGCGGGCCGCGCGGCCTGGGTCGCGCTGGAGCCGTTGACCGGGCGCACGCACCAGCTGCGCGCGCATATGGCCGAGATGGGGCATCCGATCATCGGTGACGGCAAATACGGCGGCTCGGGGCAGGAGAACCTGGGCGACGGCTGGGGCGCGAAAATCGGCGGGATCATCAGCAACAAGCTGCACCTGCATGCGCGCAGCCTGACGTTCGAGCACCCGATCACCAAGAAACCGATCACCATCACCGCCGACCTGCCGGAGCACATGAAGCAAAGCTGGGAGACCTTCGGCTGGGACGAGGATCTGGCCGAAGACGACCCGTTCGAGGCGATCCGGTGAGCCTGCGGCTGGTCATTTTCGATGTGGACGGCACCCTGGTGGACAGCCAGGCGAGCATTATCGCGGCGATGACGGCGGCCTTCGAGGGGCTGGACCTGGCGGTGCCGGGCCGGGCGGAGATCCTGTCGATCGTCGGCCTGTCGCTGGATCATGCGATGCTGCGGCTGGCGCCCGAGGTGGAGGCCGCGCGCCGTGCGCGGCTGGTCGAGGCCTATAAGGCGGCCTATCACACCCACCGGCTGGAGCTGGGGGCGGCGCATTCGCCGCTTTTCCCCGGCATGGCGGAAATGCTGGAGCGGATGGCGGACCGGCCCGAGATCCTGATGGGGGTGGCCACCGGCAAGTCGCGCCGGGGGCTGGATGCGCTGATCGAGGCGCATGGGCTGGACCGCTATTTCGTGACCCGCCAGGTGGCCGACGATCACCCGTCCAAGCCGCACCCGTCGATGATCGAGGCGGCGCTGGCCGAAACCGGCGTCGCGGCGGCGGACACGGTGATGGTGGGCGACACCAGTTACGACATGGACATGGCCCGCGCCGCCGGGGTGGCCGGGCTGGGCGTCAGCTGGGGCTATCATGCCCCCGAGGCGTTGAAGACCGCGCGCTCGGTGATCCATCGGATCGAGGACTTGCCGTCCGCGCTGGAGCAGATCTGGGATGAGCCGATATGAGCGAGTGGAAGCAGAAACGGTTTTGGACCGATGTGAACGTCGAGAAAGATGAAGGCGGGTATTCCGTCATGCTGGACGGGCGGCGGATCAAGACGCCCGCCAAGGCGCCGCTGGCGCTGCCCAGCCGGGAGATGGCCGAGGCGGTGGCGCTCGAATGGGCGGCGCAGGAGGGTGAGATCGACCCGCGCAGCATGCCGTTCACCCGCTCGGCCAATGCCGCGATCGACAAGGTGCGGACGCAGCATGCCGAGGTGGCCGACATGCTGGCCGATTACGGCGATTCCGACCTGTTGTGCTATCGCGCGGACAGTCCGCAGGAGCTGGTCGAACGCCAGGCCGCGGCCTGGGATCCGGCGCTGGACTGGGCCGAGGCCGAGCTGGGCGCCCGCCTGGAGCCGCGCAGCGGGGTGATCCACCGGCCGCAGGCGCCCGAGGCCCTGAACCGGCTGCGCGCCCAGGTGCATCTGCTGGATGCGTTCCAGCTGGCCGCCTTTCACGATCTCGTCAGCCTGTCGGGGTCTCTGGTCCTGGGTTTCGCGGCCGCACAGGGGTGGCGCGACGCCGAAACGCTGTGGCAGCTGTCACGTCTGGACGAGCTGTGGCAGGAGGAGCAATGGGGCGTCGACGACGAGGCCACCGCCGTCGCAGAGCAGAAGCGCGCGGCGTTTCTGCATGCCAAGACGTTCTATGATTTCGCATAATTGTTCAGGGGTTAAGCATCTCTGGTTAACCTAACGGAAGCCTGGCGCCGGGGTCATCTAATTGTCTGATCCCACCCTTGACGTTTGTTGATGAATCCGCCCAAACTCTCCCATGCTGATGGGGAGTGTCCCATTTGGTATACGAACCGGCGTTTCTGTCGCCGGATAAACCGCCCCGATGGGAGGCGGAAAATCAGGAAGAGGTGAAAATGAAGAAATCCGTATTTTTGGGCGCGTTGACCGTCGCCGGCCTGGCCGCTGGTGTGGCCGCTGCGGGGACCATGGACGACGTCAAGGCACGCGGCAAGCTGAACTGCGGCGTGACCACCGGTCTGGTCGGCTTCGCGGCTCCGGATGCAAACGGGGAATGGAACGGGTTCGACGTGGCCGTGTGCCGTGCCGTGGCCGCAGCCGTTCTGGGGGATCAGAACGCGGTTGAATTCGTGCCGACCACCGGCAAAACCCGCTTTACCGCGCTGGCTTCGGGCGAGGTCGACATGCTGGCCCGCAACACCACGTGGACCTTCTCGCGCGATGTCGACCTGAAGTTCGAATTCGTCGGCGTGAACTACTACGACGGTCAGGGCTTCATGGTTCCCAAGGGCCTGGGCGTGAGCTCGGCCAAGGAACTGGACGGCGCCACCGTCTGCATCCAGACCGGCACCACCACCGAGCTGAACCTGGCGGACTTCTTCCGCTCGAACAACATCAGCTATGAGCCGGTTCCGATCGAAACCAACGCCGAGGCACAGCAGCAGTACCTGGCCGGTGCCTGCGACGTGTACACCACCGACGCCTCCGGTCTGGCCGCGACCCGCGCCACCTTCGAGAACCCGGGCGATCACGTGATCCTGCCGGAAATCATCTCGAAAGAGCCGCTGGGCCCGCTGGTTCGCCACGGCGACAACGAGTGGGGCGACGTGGTCCGCTGGACCCTCAACGCGCTGATCGCGGCTGAGGAGTACGGGATCACCTCGGCCAACATCGACGAGCTGAGCAAGGGCACCAACAACCCGGAGATCAACCGTCTGCTGGGCACCGAGGGCACCCTGGGTGAAATGCTGGGCCTGAGCAAGGATTGGGCCAAGAACGCCATCGCCGCCAACGGCAACTACGGCGAGGTCTTTGCCAAGAACATCGGCGAAGATACCCCGGTTGGCCTGGCGCGTGGTCTGAACGCGCAATGGACCAATGGTGGCCTGCTGTACGCACCGCCGTTCCGTTAAGCGACACGGCAATCAGGGCGCGGGGGTTCCCCGCGCCCTTTTTGCTTTTCAAGACACATAACAATAGGTCCGGTCTTCGCGGAGCGGGGGAAAACCCCGCCGGAGGAAGAGACCGGGGCGCCTCGGGGATTCAACGGTCATGACGACATTTTCTGACCCGCCGAAGGAGCAGTTCCGGCTGTCCATGCTCCTTTATGATACGCGGTACCGATCGGGAACGATCCAGGTTATCGCGTTGATCGGCTTCATGCTTTTGGCAGCCTGGCTTATCAACAACACCGCGCAAAACCTGGCCGAACTGGGCAAACCCATCGATTTCGGGTTTTTCAGCGAGCCGGCAAGCTATGACATCAACCAGCGTCTGCTGGACTACGATTCGCGGGACACCCATCTGCGCGCGGCCCTGATCGGGCTGCTGAACACGCTGGTGGTCGCGGTTCTGGGCTGTGCCACCGCAACGGTCCTGGGGGTCGTCATCGGTGTTCTGCGGCTGTCGCACAACTGGATCGTGGGCCGCCTGATGACGGTCTATGTGGAGATGTTCCGCAACGTGCCGGTTCTGCTTTGGATCGTGTTCATCATGGCGATCCTGATCGAAACCCTGCCGCCACCGAGCGCCTTCAGGGGCGATGATCCGGCCTCGAGCATGTTGCTGGGCGACAGCGTGGCGCTGACCAATCGCGGGGTCTATATCCCCGAGCCGCTGTTTTCGCGCAGCCTGGGCGATATCCACCTGCTGGGCGAGGCCAGCCTGCGGTTCAATGTCAGCCTGGATCTGATCGTGATCCTGGCGGTGCTGATCGGCGGGTTCTGGGTGTCGCATGTCATCAAGCGCCGCGCCGACCGCGTGCAGGAAAGCACCGGCGTGCGCCCGACCACCTGGTATCTGCGGCTGGGCGTCGTCCTGGTGCCGCTGATCATCGTTCTGGTTGCGCTGGGCTTTCACCTGGGGCATCCCGAGCTGAAGGGCTTCAACTTCAAAGGCGGCACGCATCTGCGCAACTCGCTGATCGCGCTGTGGCTGGCGCTGTCGCTTTATACCGCGGCCTTCGTGGCCGAGATCGTGCGCGCCGGCATCATGGCCATCTCCAAGGGGCAGACCGAGGCCGCCGCGGCGCTGGGTCTGCGGCCGAACCGGATCATGAGCCTGGTGATCCTGCCGCAGGCGCTGCGGGTGATCGTGCCGCCGCTGATCTCGCAATACCTGAACCTGACCAAGAACTCGTCGCTGGCGATCGCGGTGGGGTACATGGACATCACCGGCACGCTCGGAGGGATCACCATGAACCAGACCGGCCGTGAGCTGGAATGCGTTCTGCTGCTGATGCTGGTCTACCTGGTCATCTCCCTGAGCATTTCGACGGTGATGAACTGGTACAACGAATCCGTGAAACTGAAGGAGCGCTGAGATGTCTGATGTTTCTTTTGTCCGCACGGAAATGCTGCCGGAGCAGGCGCCGCCGGTTTCCTCGTCCGGGGCCATCGGCTGGGCGCGAGAGAACCTGTTCTCGGGCTGGTTCAACACGGTCCTGACACTGTTGTCGCTGGCGGTGATCTACTACGTACTGTCGTCGATCATTCCCTGGATCCTGTCGCCCACCTTCTCGGGCACCTCGCTGAACGAATGCCGCGAGATGCTGGCCGCGGCCGGCCATGACGGCGGCCATGGCGGCGGGGCCTGCTGGGGCGTGATTCGCGAACGCTGGATCCAGCTGCTGTTCGGGTTCTATCCCAGCGAGCTGTACTGGCGGCCGATCCTGTCCTTCGTCCTGCTGGCGGTGGCGCTGGCGCCGATCCTGTTCTCGGACAAGGTTCCGGGCAAGCTGATCTGGTTCTCGGCGGCCTATCCGTTCATCTTCCCCTGGCTGCTGTGGGGCGGCACCGTCTGGGGGCCGATCTCGGCCGCGGCCGGGATCGTCATCGGCGTCGTCGTCTATCGCATTCTGAGCGACATGACGAGCAGTCTGGCCGGGGTGGTCGGCGGCGTGGTCGCGGCGCTGATCTGGTGGCTGGTGCTGTCGGGACTGGCGGTCTCGGCACTGGACAGCATCCTGCCGATCGGACTCGAGCCGGTGGAAAGCCGCAAGTTCGGCGGCTTCATGCTGTCGATCACCATCGGCATCGTGGCCATCGCCTGTTCGCTTCCCTTAGGCATCGTGCTGGCGTTGGGGCGGCAATCGGATCTGCTGATCGTGAAGTATCTCTGCGTGGGCTTTATCGAGTTCATTCGCGGCGTGCCGCTGATTACGCTGCTGTTCGTGGCCTCGACGCTTCTCAACATCTTCATGCCGCCGGGGACCGATTTCGACATCATCCTGCGGGTGCTGATCATGGTGACGCTGTTCGCCGCGGCCTATATGGCCGAGGTGATCCGCGGCGGCCTCGCCGCGCTGCCCAAGGGGCAGTACGAGGGCGCCGATTCGCTGGGGCTGAATTACTGGCAGTCGCAGCGGCTGATCATCATGCCGCAGGCGCTGAAGATCTCGATCCCGGGGATCGTGTCGACCTTTATCGGGGTGTTCAAGGACACCACGCTGGTCTCGATCATCGGGCTTCTCGATCCGCTGGGCCTTTCGAACGCCATCCGTGCCGACGCCAACTGGAACGGGATCGTGTGGGAGCTTTACGGCTTCATCGCGCTGCTGTTCTTCGTCTTCTGCTTCGGCATGTCCCGTTACTCCATGTATCTGGAGCGCAAGCTTCAGACCGGCCACAGATAAGGAAACGACAATGTCTGAATTGGCTATCGAACGCGAAATCGACCGCTCCAAGATGAAGGTCTCGGACGAGGTCGCCGTCGAAATCATCAACATGAACAAGTGGTACGGGACATTCCACGTGCTGCGCGACATCAACCTGACGGTCAACACCGGCGAACGCATCGTCATCGCCGGCCCCTCCGGTTCCGGCAAATCGACCCTGATCCGCTGCATCAACGCGCTGGAGGAACACCAGCAGGGCAAGATCGTGGTCGACGGGACCGAGCTGACCTCGGATCTGAAGAATATCGACAAGATCCGCTCGGAGGTTGGCATGTGCTTCCAGCACTTCAACCTGTTCCCGCATCTGACCATCCTGGAGAACTGCACGCTGGCGCCGATCTGGGTGCGCAAGACGCCGCGCAAAGAGGCGGTGGAACGGGCGATGCATTTCCTGGAAAAGGTGAAGATCCCCGATCAGGCCAACAAGTATCCCGGCCAGCTTTCGGGCGGTCAGCAGCAGCGGGTGGCGATTGCCCGTTCGCTGTGCATGATGCCGCGGATCATGCTGTTCGACGAACCGACCTCGGCGCTCGACCCGGAGATGATCAAGGAGGTGCTCGACACCATGATCGAACTGGCGGAAGAGGGCATGACCATGCTCTGCGTGACCCACGAGATGGGCTTTGCCCGCCAGGTGGCGAACCGGGTGATCTTCATGGACCAGGGCCAGATCGTCGAGCAGAACGAGCCGGAAGAGTTCTTCAATAATCCGCAGAGCGAACGCACCAAGCTGTTCCTCAGCCAGATCCTGGGCCACTGACCCCGGGCGGATATGCAGAACGGGAAAGGCCGGGCGATCGCCCGGCCTTTTTCAGTCTTCCGGCAGCTCGCGCGGGACGGTGAAATCCACCACGGTGCCGCCGCGCCAGGCCAGCTTGTCCCAGCTGTCGATATCGAAGCGGGCGACCAGCGTGGCGCCGGTGGGAAAGGTCGAGAATTTCGGGTGATCCGGCGGTTCGCCAAGGATTTCGGCGGCGAACTGGCCGATGCCGGGATTGTGGCCCAGCAGCAGAACGGTATTTCCGGTCGCCTCGGACAGCACCCGGAGGATCCGGTTGGCGGTGACCAGATAGAGGTTCTCGGTGAACTCGGCCGGGGTGTCGAACCCCATCCGTTCGTAGGTTTCCTTGGTCCGCCGCGCCGAAGAGCACAGAACCTGATCCGGGACCAGGTGCCGTGCGCGCAGCCAGGTGCCGATGCGTTCGGCCCCGCGCCGCCCGCGGGCATTCAGCGGCCTGTCGTGATCGTCCATGCCGGGGTTGTCCCAGGCGGATTTGGCGTGGCGGGTCAGGATCAGGGTACGTGTCATGACGGGTGAAAAGACCTCATATGCAATGCCGATTGCGCGGGGTCGCGCCCGGCCTGCCGACTGAGCGGGCAGGCGCGGCGGGCCGCGCACCCGGCCATCATACAGGCATCCCCGCCGGGGCTGTCCAGAAAATCATGGCAGGCGGCCAGGTCATAGGGCGCATCGGCGCCAAGTGCGGCAACCGGGCAGGCGGTGGTGCAGGGGCGGTCGGCGCAGCTGTCGCAGGGGCTGGCCTGGCTGGCCGCCGGGATCGGGAATTCGGCGTCGAACAGCAACGCGCCGCGCAGCGAGATCATCATCCCCACCGTGTCATGCACCATCATGCCGACCGGGCTTTTGTGGAAGCGGCCGGATTTCAGCGCCCAGTCGATGAAGGGCGGGTAGGGCGGCCCGTCGGAGGGGAAGTCGCAGGTGGCGCCCAGCCTGTCCGCGATCCCGCCCAGGATGCGTTTCGACCAGCGGTCGACCGGGTGCGGCGCGCCGTCGCCGCATTCCGGCGCGGTGGTGAAGACCGGCCAGAAATCCGGGCCGGTGCCCAGCAGAATCAGGGTTCCGGGCTGGCTCTGCGCGGCATAGGCCCGGCGGGGATGGAGCGCGCCCATCACGATCAGCCCGGCCTGCCGGGCCATGGCCTGGGTCCGGGCGTAGGTCATTTGCGGGCGAAGGGCAGGCGCAGGCTCCAGCCCAGCCGGGCGGGGCGGTTGTCCTGCCAGCGCAGCCCCACGGTCATCGCGTCGTGCCCTTCGGCGGGCTGGGCGACATAGGTGCCGAAGATCCGGTCCCAGACCGACAGGGCGAAGCCATAATTGCTGTCATGCTCGTCGCGGTGCACGGAATGGTGCACCCGGTGCATGTCCGGCGTGACCAGAACCAGGCGCAGCAGGCGGTCGAAGGCCAGCGAAAGGCGGAGATTGGCGTGGTTGAACAAGGCGGTACCGTTCAGAATGATCTCGAACAGGATCACGGCCAGGGCGGCCGGACCCAGAGCATAAACCAACCCGATTTTGAGCCCCATGGAAAGGGCGATCTCGACCGGGTGAAAACGGATCGCGGTGGTCACGTCCATGTCGCGGTCGGCATGGTGGACCCGGTGCAGCCGCCACAGCAGCGGCACCTTGTGGGTGACCAGATGTTGGGTCCAGATCGCGAAATCCAGGATCAGGATGGCCAGCGTGATCTCGACCCAGGCAGGCCAGTCCAGCGCATTGAACAGCCCCCAGCCGTTGTGTGCCGCGTCCAGCGCCGCCCCCACCGCCAGCAGCGGCAGCGCAAAGGCCATCGCCCGCAGGGTCAGCGTGTTGAGCAGGGTGAAGCCCCAATTTGTGAGCCAGCGCGCCCGGCGCGGCAGGGCGCGGACCCGGCGCGGTCGCCAGGCCTCGGCCAGGGCGATCACGGCGAACAGACCCAGGAACACGCTCAGGCGGATGAGGGATTCATTTTCCATACATGCGAAAATATGCATATATGAGAGGGAGACAAGCCCCGCCGTCGTGTTTGCGGCCGCGTCAGCCGGCGCGGATCAGCGACCCGGCGCCATGTTCGGTGAACAGCTCCAGCAGCACGGCATTGGGCGCGCGCCCGTCCAGGATCGCCACCGCGCGGACCCCGCCCGAGATCGCGTCCAGCGCGGTCTCGGTCTTGGGGATCATGCCACCGGCGATCACGCCCTGGCTGGTCATTTCGCGGATATGCTCGGCGGTCAGCTCGGTCACCACGTCGCCGTCGGCGTTCTTGACGCCCGCCACATCGGTCAGCAGCAGCAGGCGGTCGGCCTTGAGCGCGGCGGCGATGGCGCCGGCGGCGGTGTCGCCGTTGACGTTATAGGTCTCGCCATTGCGGCCGGCGCCGATCGGGGCGATCACCGGGATGATCTCATGCGCGAAGAGGTCTTTCAGAAGTTTCGGGTTCATCTCGGCGGGCGTGCCGACAAAGCCCAGCGCCGGGTCGGTCTGGTCGCAGATCATCAGGTTGGCATCCTTGCCCGACAGCCCCACCGCGGTGCCGCCCTGGGCGTTCAGCGCCTGCACGATGCGCTTGTTCACCAGGCCAGACAGCACCATCTCGACCACCTCGACGGTGGGTTTGTCGGTGACCCGCTTGCCGTTCACGAACTCCGAAACCACGCCGAGCTGTTTCAGCATCGCGTTGATCATCGGTCCGCCGCCATGAACGATCACCGGGTTCACGCCGACCTGCCGCATCAGTACGATGTCGCGGGCAAAGCTTTCCATCGCCTCGTCGCTGCCCATCGCGTGGCCGCCCAGCTTGATCACCACGATGGCGTCGTCGTAACGCTGCAGATAGGGCAGGGCGCGCGACAGGGTCTCGGCCGTCGCAATCCAGTCTTGGCGGTGCATGTCCTGTGTCTTCATCGCAAAATCCGTTCCGGGCGAAATCTCATGAAACGCGCCTGCGGCGCAAGTTATTCCTGCGTCAGCCCGGCGATGATGGCGCGCAGCGTGGCAATGCCGTCGCCCTTTTCGCTGGAGGTCAGCACGATCTCGGGGAAGGCGGCGGGGTGCTTGGCCAGCGCCGCGCGCACCTGCTCCAGGATCCTGTCGCGGTCCTTGGCCTTGACCTTGTCGGTCTTGGTCAACACGCATTGGAAGGTCACCGCGCTGCTGTCCAGCAGCTTCATGATCTCTTCGTCCACCGGTTTGATCCCGTGGCGCGCGTCGATCAGCACGAAGGCCCGGCGCAGGGTCTGGCGGCCGGACAGGTATTGCTTGAGCAGCTTTTGCCATTTCTCGACCACCGGCAGCGGCGCGTTGGCATAGCCATAGCCGGGCAGGTCGACCAGATAGAGCTCCGGCCCTTGGGTGAAATAGTTGATTTCCTGCGTGCGGCCCGGCGTGTTGGAGGCCCGCGCCAGCCCCTTGGTCCCGGTCAGCGCGTTGATCAGGCTGGATTTACCCACGTTGGAGCGGCCGGCAAAGCAGACCTCGATCCGGTCGGCGGGGGGCAGGCCGGACATCGCCACCACGCCCTTGAGGAACAGCGAGTCGCCGGCAAACAGCTTGCGGCCGGTTTCGGCGGCCTCGGGGTCCGGCGCCTCGGCCAGGGGAAAGCGCATCTGCATCAGTCCAACACCTCGATCTCATCGTCCTCGCACAGCGTGCCGCCCTGGATCACCCGGGCATAGATGCCGCACTCCTGGTGGCCGAACCCGTCGCGCAGCGCCCCCAACGTATCGGCGTCGCGCTGCCCGGTGTCCGGGTTCGCCGTGGTCGCCATGCAGCGGCGGATCGGCTCGACCACCTCCAGCTCTGCCGCGCCGATGCGGATCCGTTTGCCGGGCCAGGCCATCTCGGCCCAGGGTTCCGCCCCGTCGAACAGGATATTGCCGCGCCAGCGCAGCGGCGACAGCCCCTGGCCCAGCTGATCCTCGACCGCGCGGTGGCTGGCCAGGTTGATCAGCGAGACCGAGGGGTAATCGCTGTCGGTCATCGCCACATCCGGCGCCCGCACCAGGTGCGCCGGCAGCGCCCGGTCGGGGTTCGAGAGGGGCCGGACCCAGGCGATGAACCGCGCCGCATCCGACGCGTCGTCGGGGGCGATGGTGATATCCTCACGCTCGGGATGGGTCAGCGTCAGCCGGCCGGTCGCCGCGTCGGTGCGGGCCTGGATCGCCTGCAGGGCGGGGGATTTCGCGCCGCGGCTGAACTCGCGGCAGGGCTGCCACTGCGGCTGCGAGAGGTCGAAGCGCGAGGCCTCATGCGCCACGGCCCAGCGCCGGTCCCAGGGCAGGGCGGCGCCGGCGGTCAGGGTCACCTGTGCCACCCGTTCGCGGCCATGGCTCTTGATCGGGTGGCGCCAGATTTCCCTGACCCGGCCGGTCACTTTTTATCCTCGGCCGGGCCGCGCTTGAAGGTTTGCTTGATGTTGCCGAACACGTCCGGCTTGTACCCCTGGCTGCGCATGATCGCGTATTGCTGGATGAAGGTGATGGTGTTGTTGGTGATCCAGTAGACCACCAGCCCGCTGGCGAAGCGGCCCAGCATGAACATGAACACCCAGGGCATCCAGGCAAAGATCATCTTTTGCGTCGGATCGGTCGGCGCCGGGTTCAGCTTTTGCTGCAGGAACATCGAGATGCCCAGCAGAAGCGGCAGGATCCCGATCATCACCGTGGCCAGCATCGATCCCGGCTCCGGCGTGCCCCAGGGGGCCAGGCCGAAGAAGTTCATGATCGAGGTGGGATCGGGCATGCTGAGGTCCTGGAAGGGACCGAACCAGGCGGTCTGGCGCAATTCGATGGTGACGAAGATCACCTTGTAGAGCGAGAAGAAGATCGGGATCTGCAGCAGGATCGGCAAACAGCCCGCGGCCGGGTTCACCTTTTCCTTCTTGTAGAGCTCCATCATCCCCTGCTGAATCTTGGCGCGGTCGTCGCCGGCGGCTTCCTTCAGCTTCTCCATCTGCGGCTGCAGTTCCTTCATCTTGGCCATCGAGACATAGGATTTGAAGGCCAGCGGGAACAGGATCGCCTTGAGGATCAGGGTCAGGCCGATGATCGACCAGCCCATGTTGCCGAGCAGGTTGTGGATGTTGTGCAGCAGCCAGAAGATCGGCTTGGTCAGGAAGAAGAACCAGCCCCAGTCGATCGAGTCGATAAAGCCCTGGATGCCCGCGCGCTCATAGCTGCGGATGGTCTCCCATTCCTTGGCGCCGGCGAACAGCTGGGTCGTCACGCTGGCCGATTGGCCGTCGCCCAGGGTCTCGGTCGGCAGCACCGCCTCGGTCTGATAGATGTCGCGGCGTTCGTCGTATTTCGCCACCTGCTTGAAGGCGCTGCCGGGGGCGGGGATCAGGGTCGACATCCAGTAGTGGTCGGTAAAGCCGATCCAGCCGTTTTCCTGCACCTGGGTGACTTCGGCACGGGCGCCCTCGCGGGCTTCGAAATCGAAGTCCGGCATGTCTTTGTAGTCGGTTTCGGTCAGCTGGCCATCGGCCATCGAAACCACGCCTTCATGCAGGATGAAGAACTTCTTGCGGTCGGCGGGTTCGCCGTGACGGGCCAGGACGCCGTAGGGTGCCAGGCTGACGGTGGCGCCCGAGGCGTTCTGCACCGACTGTGTGACCGAGAACATGTAATTGGCGTCGACCGCGATCTCGCGGCGGAAGGTCAGCCCCTTGCCGTTGTCCCAGGCCAGCGTGACGGGGCTGTTCACGCCCAGCGTGGCGCCGTTTTCCACCCGCCATTCGGTGTTCGGACCGGGCACGTCGTCAAGCGTCAGCCCGGCGCCGGGGGCCCAGCCGTAGAGCGCGTAATAGGCCCCGGCATCGCCGACCGGCTGCAGCATCTTGACGATGGGCGCCCCGGCGTCGATCGAGACGCGGTAATCCTTCAGCGACAGGTCGTCGATGCGTCCGCCCAGCAGCGAGATGCTGCCGGTCAGGCGCGGGGTGTCGATCTGAACCCGGGGGGTGTTGGCGGCGGCCTGTTGCAGGGCCGGACCCTGGCCGGTGCCGGCCGCGGCATCCGCGGTCTGGGCGCCGGGCGCTGCCGGCGCGGTTGCCGGGGTCGTGGCCTCCGGCGTGGTCTGGCCGGCCTGTTCGGCCACCGGCGCGTCGACCGGTTCGGGTTCAGGCGGCGGGAAGAAGAAGAACCACCCGAGGATCACCAGGAAACTGAGCGCCGTTGCGAGAATGAGGTTCTTGTTCTGATCGTCCATCGGGGACCGCCACCTTGTGCTGTGCCTATGCTATGACAGGGTGGGTTCAACAGAGTGCAGCCCCAAAGGTCAAGCGGATTCCGGGTCTTTGGGCGCTCGGGGCGCACCCCCGGCCGGGTTACCGCGCCTCCGGCGGCGGGGGCCCGGCGGCGGCGGCGGCGTTCAGCCGGTCTCGCCGCCGATTCGCGGTGCGTCCTGAAGCTTGGCCCGGTGCGCGGCGATCCAGTCCAGCGTTTGATCGAAGGGCATCGGCCGGCCGATGCCGAAGCCCTGTACGTGGTCGCAGCCCAGCTGCGCCAAGAGCGCGTGTTCGCCCACCGTTTCCACCCCCTCGGCCAGGGTCTCCAGCTCCAGCCGCTCGGCCATGGTCAGGATCGCGGCGATCAGCTTCTGCTGCTCGGGGTCGCGGTCCGCCTTCATCACGAAGGAGCGGTCGATCTTGATCCGCGACACGTCGAACCGCTTGATCGAGGCCAGCGAGGCATGCCCGGTGCCGAAATCGTCCAGGTCGATGCGGCAGCCCATGGCGCTCAGCCCGGCGATGTTGCGGGCGATGGTATCGTCGGGATCGGTGCTCATCACCGATTCCAGGATTTCGACCGACAGACGGTCCGGGGTCAGCTCGAACCGGTCCAGTTCCCAGCGGATGCGCTCGACCAGGGCGGGGTCGCGCAGTTCGTCGGTGGAGAAATTCACCCCCACGCGCGGCACCTCGGCGCCCGCGCTGTCCCAGGCCTTCACCGCGGTCAGCGCATTGTAAAGGATCACCTCGCCCAGCCGCGGCATCAGGCCGGCCTCTTCCAGCGTGGGCAGGAAGGTGTCGGTGGGCAGCATCCCGTGCACCGGGTGCACCCAGCGCGCCAGCGCCTCGAACCCGGTGATCTTGCCGGTGTCGGTGGAAATCTGCGGCTGGTACCAGGGCTGGATCTGACCGTTTTCCAGCGCCGCCGCCGCCTCGTCGCGCAGGTCGTGGCGGGCGCGGCTGCGGCGATAGGTGTCGGCGCTGTAGACGCGGATCCCCGAGGGGCCGTTGTTCTGCGCCTCGCTCAGCGCCGCGCCGGCGGCCTCGAACCAGCTGGCGGCGGCCGGGCCGGGGGCGCGATTGCGCAGGCACAGGCCGACCGAGCAGCTCATGTAGACCGTGCTGGCGTCGAGCGAGATCGGATCCTCCACCGCGCTTTGCATGCGTCCGGCGAGCTGGATACACAGCTCCAGGTCCAGCTGGCGCACCGGTGTCAGGCAGACCGCGAAGCGGCTGTCGCCGATCCGGGCCACCGTGTCGCTGCCGCGCAGTGCGGCGCAGATCCGTTCGCCGGTCATCTGCGCCACCCGGTCGGCGGCGGCCTGGCCGTGGCGTTCCTCCAGATCGCGGTAATCGTCCAGCTCCAGAACGAAACAGGCCGAGCGCAGGCCGGACCGTTTGGTTTCGGCCCAGGTCCGCTCCAGCGCGGTTTCGAACCCGTCTCGCAGCAGCAGCCCGGTGACCCCGTCGCGCGGCACCGAGGGCGCCCGCGCGCGGTCGTCAAAGGCGCCGACAAAGGCAAAGAGCAGCGGCAGGCCAAGCGAGGTGATCACCAGCGCCGCCTCGCCCCAGAGCCAGAACGCCCCCAGGGTGACCGCCGGCAAAAACGCCAAAACCGGAGGCCCCATGAGGATGGGAAGGACGGTCTGGCGCAGCCGGGTCAGGGGGCTGGGGTGCGGCAGGGTCATTTGGGGGCCTTTCACCTTTTGCGTTACGCCGGGTGAGGTTAGCCAAAGGTTCTGACCCAGATGTTAACGCAGGAGGGGAATTTCATCCCGATCTTCGCCCGCATCCGCCGCGGTGCGCATCAGCCCGGCGAAATCGAACAGCTTGGGGTCGAGCATGTGGGAGGGGCGGATGTTCATCAGCGCGCGGAACATCACCTGGCGGCGGCCGGGGGCGTTCTTTTCCCATTGGTCGAGGATCTGTTTGACCTGCTGGCGCTGCAGCCCGTCCTGGCTGCCGCAGAGGTCGCAGGGGATGATCGGGTAATTCATCGCGCGGGCGAATTTCTCGCAATCGGCCTCGGCCACATGGGCCAGCGGGCGATAGACGAAAAGGTCGCCCTCTTCATTGACCAGCTTGGGCGGCATGGTGGCGAGCCGCCCGCCGTGGAAGAGGTTCATGAAGAAGGTTTCCAGGATGTCGTCGCGATGATGGCCCAGCACCACCGCCGAACACCCCTCTTCCCGCGCGATCCGGTAGAGATTTCCGCGCCTTAGACGGGAGCAGAGCGCGCAATAGGTGCGCCCCTGGGGCACCTTGTCCATGACCACCGAATAGGTGTCCTGATATTCGATGCGGTGCGGCACCTGCATGCGGTCGAGGAATTCCGGCAGCACGGTCGCCGGAAAGCCGGGCTGGCCCTGATCGAGGTTGCAGGCCAAGAGGTCCACCGGCAAGAGGCCGCGCCATTGCAGCTCATAGAGCACGGCGAGCAGCGTGTAGCTGACCTTGCCGCC
>NPIG01000439.1_pt2 | contig 31388 bp, 34 predicted proteins | sample 8637441 | NCBI WGS metagenome assembly NPIG01 (sample SAMN07420675, study PRJNA396082) | bioreactor metagenome | isolation source: sample BR6 brine-fed electro-methanogenic bioreactor BR | place: Japan: Kochi | collected 2016-06-14
TCATCGAGAACGTCGGCAACCTCGTCTGCCCGGCCGCCTTCGATCTCGGCGAGCAGCACAAGATCGCTCTGCTCTCCGTCACCGAGGGCGAGGACAAGCCGCTCAAGTATCCGGATATGTTCTTCGAGGCCGATCTGATGATCCTGAACAAGGTGGATCGGCTGCCGTACTTGTCCTTCGATGTCGACAAGTGCATCGCGGCGGCCCGCCAGGTGAACCCGGATATCCAGGTGCTGCAGTTGTCGGCCACCGCCGGGCAGGGGCTGGACGAGTGGTACGATTGGGTATCCCGGCGCAGGGACGCCGCGATCGCGGCTCGGAAGAGGGCGAGTTAGGCCCTCGCGGACGGTCGGCATGTCCGAAACCCACGCTCCCGTCATTGCACAGACCTTCGATCTGCCGAGGGCGGTTCCCGACGTCCTGGCGGTCGGAGCGTTCCTGAAAAACACGGTCTGCGTGGCGATCGGCGACAAGGCTCATGTCTCGCGGGACGTCGGCAACCTTGATACGGTCGAGGCGGTCGAACGGTTCGAACGTACGGTGGACGAACTCGTCGCCGAGACGGGGGCGTCCCCGATTGCCGTGGCCCATGATCTGCATCCGGATTTTCACAGCAGCCGGTATGCCGTGGGCCTGGGCGTCGATACGGTTCCGGTTCAACACCACCACGCGCATGTCGCGGCGATTATGGTGGAGCACGGGCTGGAAAGTCCGGTGATCGGCGTTTCCCTGGATGGATTCGGTCTTGGGCCGGGGAACCAATCCTGGGGCGGCGAATTGCTGTGGGTGGATGGGCCGCGTTACGAAAGGCTGGGCCATCTCACCACACTGAAGCAGCCGGGCGGCGATGCCGCGGCGCGCCAGCCCTGGCGCATGGGAGCGGCCGCGTTGCATGCTCTCGGCCGAACCGAGGAAATTGCCTCGCGCTATGCCGATATGAAAGGCGCTTCGGTTATCGCACAGATGTTGGAACGCGGGGTCAACTGCCCCTCGACGTCCAGCGCCGGACGGCTTTTCGATGCCGCTTGCGGTCTACTGGGCGTAAAGCTCGTCGCGGAATTCGAAGGCGAGGCGCCGATGCAATTGGAAAGCATGGTGCACACGCCCCAAATTCAACCTGACGGTTGGCGCCTGAGCGAGGGCGTGCTGGACCTGAAGCCATTGCTGGAGACGCTTTCCGGCCTGGATCCGCAACCCGGCGCGGACCTGTTTCACGGAACGTTGGTCGCGGCGTTGACCGATTGGGTGATGGATGCGGCCGAACGGACCGGCATTTCGGATGTGGCCTTTTGCGGTGGCTGTTTCCTGAACGCCGTGCTGCGGGAAGGATTGGCCGATGCGTTGGAACGCAAGGGCCTGACGCCGAGAATTGCCCGGGCGATCACGCCCGGGGACGGAGCAATAAGTTTGGGCCAAGCCTGGGCGGCTGGTCTGTCTAAAACGTGAACGGAGAATAAAACCATGTGCCTGGCAATCCCCGCCAAAGTGGTTTCCTTGTCGGATGACGGCCTCGCTTCGGTCGATATCGGCGGCATCAGGAAGGAGATTTCGGTGTCGCTGATCGACGACGTACAGGTGGGTGACTATGTCATCATCCATACCGGTTTCGCCCTGTCCAAATTGGATCCGAAAGAGGCGGAAGAGACCCTTGAGCTTTTTGCCGCGATGTCGGTGGTTGGCGAGAAGGCTGCGGCGCATTGAAGTACGTCGAGGAATTTCGCGACGGCAAACTGGCCAAGATTCTGGCCGCCAAGATCGCTGCTGAAACGCAGCCCGATCGTCGCTACCACATCATGGAGTTCTGCGGCGGGCATACCCATGCCATCTTTCGCTACGGCGTGCAGGATTTGCTGCCGAAGAACGTCCGGCTGATCCACGGTCCGGGGTGTCCCGTTTGCGTTCTCCCCATCGGCCGGATCGACAACGCCATCGAGTTGGCGCGTCAGGAAGGCGTTATCCTGTGCACCTATGGCGATCTGCTGCGGGTGCCGGTGTCGAACGGTGTCAGCCTGCTGCGGGCCAAGGCCGACGGGGCCGACGTGCGGATGGTCTATTCCAGCCTGGATGCCCTGAAGATCGCCCAGGACAATCCGGACAGGCAGGTCGTCTTCTTTGCGATCGGGTTCGAGACAACGACCCCGCCCACCGCGGTCGCCCTCAAACAGGCGAAGGCGCTCAAGCTCGCCAATTTCAGTGTGTTCTGCAATCACGTGCTGACTCCGGCGGCGATCACCAACATTCTGGAAAGCCCCGAGGTGAGGAAGATCGGCACGGTGGCCTTGGACGGATTCATCGGTCCGGCCCATGTCAGCGCCGTGATCGGCCGCCGCCCCTTCGAGTTCTTCACCGAGGAATACCAGCGTCCGGTGGTCATCGCCGGTTTCGAACCCCTCGACGTGATGCAGGCGGTGCTCATGCTGGTGCGTCAGCTCAACGACGGCCGCGCCGAGGTCGAAAACGAATACACCCGTGTCGTGACCCGCGAGGGCAACGTCAAGGCCCAGGAACTGGTCTCCCAGGTCTTCGAACTGCGGCCCAGCTTCGAATGGCGCGGGCTCGGGGTCGTCCCCTACAGCGCGCTGCGCATCAAGGCCGAGTTCGGCGACTTCGATGCCGAGAACCGGTTCACCGTCGCGGCCGGCTCCGGCAAGGAGAACAAGGCCTGCGAATGCGGCGCCATCCTGCGCGGTGTCAAGCGGCCGACCGACTGCAAGATCTTCGGCACTGTCTGCACGCCGGAAACGCCCATGGGGTCGTGCATGGTGTCATCCGAGGGCGCCTGCGCCGCCTATTACACCTTCGGCCGGTTCCGGGAGGAGAAGGCGGGGGCCTGATCTCCCGCCGCTCAGGAGGCGCCATGGGAGTCCTGCTCGCCGGTCTCGTTTTGCTGGGTGCCGTTCTCGGGCTCTTCTATCTAAAGGACCGTACCGGGCGGATGTGGATCGCGCGTCTGGCCTTCAGCCGTTTCGTCGCCAGGCTGGCCGTATTGGGCGCCGCCCTGACCCTGTTCGGGGCACTGCTGGCGGCGGATGAGATTCTGTTTCCCGGGTAATCGGCCGAAATCCAAAAAAGCCGTGCAATCTGGGCCGTGGCGGATATCCTGCGCCGCGGTAAATTCGTGAGGAAAAGTCGGGGCATGAGCGAAACCAAACGACCCTATATCCGTCCCATCGATTTCAAGAATCGCACCGTCGACATGACCCACGGCAGCGGCGGCCGCGCCATGGCGCAGTTGATCGAGGAACTTTTCGAACGTTCCTTCGACAACCCGCTGCTGGCCCAGCGCAACGACCAGGCGGTGTTCGAGGTCGCGCCCGGCCGCATGGCCATGTCGACCGACGGCTTCGTCATCTCGCCCCATTTCTTCCCCGGCGGCAATATCGGCTCGCTGGCGGTGCATGGCACGGTCAACGACGTCGCCATGGCCGGCGCCAGGCCGCTGTACCTGTCGGTGGGTTTCGTGCTGGAGGAGGGCTTCCCGCTCTCCGACCTCAAGGTCATCGTCGAATCCATGGCCAAGGCAGCCCAGGACGCCGGCGTACAGATCGTCACCGGCGACACGAAGGTCGTCGAACGCGGCAGCGCCGACGGCATCTTCATCACCACCACCGGCGTCGGCGTGGTCAGGGAAGGGGTCAACGTCTCGGCCGATCGCGCCAAGCCGGGCGACCGCATCCTGGTCAGCGGCACCATGGGCGACCACGGCGTCGCCATCATGTCCAAGCGCGAGAACCTGGAGTTCGAGACCGAGATCGAATCCGACTGCGCGTCGCTGAACGGGCTGGTCGAGGCGATGATCGACGCGGTTCCCGATATCCACGTGCTGCGCGATCCGACCCGCGGCGGTCTGGCGGCGGTGCTCAACGAGATCGCCCTTCAGTCCGAGGTCGGCATCAAGGTCCGCGAGGGCGACATTCCGGTCCGGCCGGAAGTAAACGGCGCCTGTGAACTGCTCGGTCTCGATCCCCTATACGTCGCCAACGAAGGCAAGCTGGTCGCCTTCTGCGCCGAGCGGGATGCCGACGCCCTCCTGGCCGTCATGAAGAAGCACCCGTTGGGCCAGGAGGCCGCGATCATCGGCGAGGTGATCGAGGATTCACGCTGTTTCGTGCAGATGCAGACCTCTTTCGGCGGTAACCGCATCGTCGACTGGCTGGCGGGCGAGCAACTTCCCCGCATCTGCTGATGCGGATCCTCCTGCTCACGCACAGCTTCAACAGCCTGACGCAGCGGCTGTACGTCGAACTGGATGCACGGGGCCACGAGCTTTCGGTCGAGTTCGACATCAACGACACGGTCACCGAAGAGGCCATCGAACTTTTCAGGCCGGACCTCGTCATCGCCCCCTATCTGCGGCGGGCCATTCCCGAATCCGTTTGGCGCAGTCACGTCTGCCTGATCGTCCATCCCGGCATCCGCGGCGACCGTGGCCCGTCGGCCCTCGACTGGGCGATCCTGGAGGAACAAACCGAATGGGGCGTCACGGTGCTGCAGGCGGATGACGAAATGGATGCCGGCGATATCTGGGCGCATGCGGAGTTCCCCATGCGCAAGGGCACCAAGAGCAGCCTCTACCGCCGCGAGGTCACGGCGGCGGCGGTGGAGGCCGTGTTGTCGGCGATCGGCCGGTACGAAGCCGGAAATTTCACCCCGGAACCGCTCGATTACGCGCGCGACGACATCCGCGGAACCTGGCACCCCCTGATGAAGCAGGAAGACCGGGCCATCGACTGGCAGCGGGACACGACGGAGACGGTGCTGCGCAAGATCCGCGCTGCCGACGGCTTTCCTGGTGTATTCGATGAAATAGACGGGCGCCGGTTCGCGCTGTTCGACGCCCACCGCGACGATACCCTGTCCGGCGAACCCGGTGCGCTGATCGGTCGGCGCCACCATGCCGTTTGCCGGGCCTCCGTCGACGGGGCCGTCTGGATCACCCATCTTAAGCCGATCCTCGCTGAGGAAAGGTCATTCAAGCAGCCGGCGCTGTCGGCTCTGGGCGCGACGGCGGAGGGACTGCCCGAAACTCCGGAGCCAAGAGAAGGCGAGACCTGGCGGGAGATCTTCTACGAGGAATCGGGCGGTGTCGGGTTCCTGCATTTTCCCTTCTACAACGGCGCCATGAGCACCGATCAGTGCCACCGGCTGGAAGCGGCCTACCGCGAAGCCTGCGGGCGGGACACCCGCGTCATCGTTCTCATGGGCGGCGAGGACTTCTGGTCGAACGGCCTGCATCTCGGGGCCATCGAGGCCGCCGACAGCCCGGCCGTGGAATCCTGGCGCAACATCAACGCCATCGACGATCTCTGCCGGGCCATCCTGCTGACCGAATCGCACCTGACGGTTGCCGCGATTCGCGGCAATGCCGGGGCAGGCGGCGTGTTCCTCGGTCTGGCCGCGGATCGTGTCGTCGCCGCCTCGAATGGCGTTTTCAATCCGCATTACAAGAACATGGGCAATCTCTACGGCTCGGAATACTGGACCTACCTGTTGCCGCAGCGGGTTGGCGCCGACGGCATCGACAGGGTCATGGGCCGGCGGTTACCGGTGGGCGCCCGGGAAGCCCTGGATCTGGGCCTGATCGATGAATGCCTCGACGGAGATCCGGCAAAGCTGGAGGCGGCGATTTGCGCTTATGCCTCCGGTTTGGCCCAAGCGCCGGACTTCGTGAAACTGCTTGAGCGCAAAGTCGCGAAACGCAAGGCCGACGAAGCCGAGAAACCTTTGGAAAGCTACCGGGAAAAGGAGTTGGAACAGATGCGTTTCAACTTCTTTGGCTTCGATCCGAGCTACCACGGTGCGCGCTACAATTTCATCCGAAAGGTCCCGGTTTCCCGGACGCCGCTTTTCCTGGCGGCCCACCGACGCCGACTATCCTAAAGGGGTACTACGAAAAGATCCTCACGGCCTTCCATCATACAACCTAGAAATGTTCAGGGGGCCGTCACTGTAAGTGACTGACGAGGGAGGACTTTTTGCACTCTTCTCATATGAAATCGACCAATTCCGCCGTTGACTTCGATGGCTCGCAGGGGCACGCTTGAAGCCAACGGAGGAATTGATTTTCGCCGCGCGGAATCCTCTTGGGACGCGGGTGGAAGAATACGCAGAGGGGAGAAGTGGGGCGTTCGGATTGTCTTCAGATGATCCGTAGGTGGGAATCATGTCGCGATCAGGGGATGAGAGAATCGTGGCTGAAAAAAATCTGAAATACTGGGCAGTACTGCTCGCGGGAACGGGAACGGAATTATGAGAAAAATTAGGGTATTGCTAGGATCTGCCGTCATTGCCGGAGCCCTTCTGCTCGGCGCGGCGGTCCAGCCGGCGATGGCTGAAGACGGGATCCGCGTGGCGCCGGAGAACGTGCAGTTGGCGCAACGGAGTCCGTTCAGCGGATTCGTCGACAGCATTCTGGGTGGCGGTCGTGGCGGCAGCACCCTGAACAAGGATCAGCCGGCCCAGAAGAACGCGCCGAGGATGTCGGGCGATCCGTTGGCCAATGCCCTGCGGCAGATCGACGTCGCCAAGGGGATCCAGCAAAAGGCGCGGCAGCTGGAAGAAAGCGTCAGCCGGGTGATCTATACGGTCAAGCTGTACCAGGCGCTGAATGGCGGTATCTGGTACAAGCTCGGTCTGCAGTTGAATGAGGTCTACAAGCTCAACGATCGAGCCGAAGCCGGCTGGGTCAAGGAATTCATTGCCGCGACCGAGTACAAGCGGGTGTCCGGTCAGAAGGCCTTGCAGTTCGTCGAGGTCAATGCCGTCGACGATATCCGGGACCAGAACCATACGATTTCCGCCAACAACGCGAAGATCGCGGTGCTGCGGAAATCGGTGGCGGCCTATGCCAATGCGGTCGCGGGGCAGGGCAGCTTCGAAAAGCTGGTCGCCGATCAGACCATTCCGCTCGACGGCATGATGAACGCCTATCTGACCCGCGTCGAGGACATCACCGCGACCATGGGCGGCGCGGCCATCGTTTTCGACGAGATGTCGAAGTCCTATGCCAGGGCTGTCTATGACATGGATGTGGCGATTCGGACGTTCGAGGAGCAGAGCGGACTGGTCGCGGCCGAGGTAACCAAGCAGATCGGTATCTTGGCGCTCGAGATCGGCAATATGAAGACCGCCATCGACAATGCCCGGAACAATCCCTTCGGAGCGATCCTTGTCCTGGCGCAGGGCATGACGATTCTGTCCGACCTCAACGATATGCAAACCACCTTGAACGAGTTCAACAAGGTCAAGGAATGGTTCGATGCCAACGCCCAGGAAATTCTCGCCGCCAGCCAGGGTGCCCGGCAGGAACTGGCCGCATCTCTCGAAACCTTGAAGGTCCTGCGGCCGACCCTGGCCAAGTCCTGGAAGCGTCAATGCAGCGCGGTATCCAAGGCCGCAGCCCGGCTTCGCAAGGAAACAGTGGCCTTCGAGGCCGAGCTGGAGAAGGTTCGCCAGAAAGCGCAGAGGAAAGCCCCTGCCGTCGGCAAGTCGGAGATGGCGGAGTTCGATTCGCTTCTGAAGAAGCCGCGGCGGCTGAAGAAGTCCTCTTAATCGCGAATCAATGCTTCAAACGGTGGGAACCACCGCGTTGCGGGGAAACGAATGATGAAGTTCTACAAGCTAGCAATTGTTGGAGTCGGTCTGTTTGCTCTGGCCGCCTGTGCACCGGAATCGGCCAAACAGGCGCGGGGTGACCTGCACTTGACGGCAGGCGCGGCGGCTGCCGCGTCGAAAACCGCGGCCGACGAGGCGGCGATGATGGCCCCGATCGCCGATCAGATCATGATCGATGTCAACAACATCAAGGAAGTCGAGGCCTGGTTCGATTCCGGCCGCCGGCTTTCCTTCGACTAGTAGACGGGCATGGGCGTGCGCGGTCGGTTTCGCATGAGGTCGGCACGGCTTCTGTTGCCGGTATTTCTTGCGGCTCTGTTCTGTGGGGCGGGGCGGGGTGCGGAAGCCGCGGTCGCCGAATTCTTCTGGTCCGGGTTCAATCTGTCGGACCCCGGGATCGACAAGGCGCGCTTCGAGAAGGTTCTCTACGAACATTCGGACCTTCAGTTCCGCAGCCGCAACAAGGGGGCCATCCGGCCCCTGCTGGAGCGGTTGCAGTGGGACGAGTTCACCTACTACGAGACGGCCTCGGAAACCGGGTACGTGAAGGAGAACATGCGCGATGTCTATGGCGTGTTTCTCTCGATCGACCGGGTCATGCAGTTCCGGCCGAGTACGGCCGAGGTCGCCGGTCAGCGCAAGGAGAAGTATTACACTTACGTCTTCGTTACGCTGAACGTCTTCGCCGCCGACAGCCGCAATCTCGTTTTCTCGCATCCGGTCTTCCTGACCGATGTCCAGGAAAAGCGGCCCGATCTGAGCGGGGTCCTGACCACGACTTTGGACAAGTTCGCGGGCGAGCTGAAGGACCCGGCCAACCCGTACACGCAGCAGATCAGCGGCCGCTTGCAGCGCTATTTCGGCCCGCCCGGCGTGTCCTACGAGGCGATCCGGCGCACCAAGAACCCCATCCATCCCATCGACGACTATTTCCGCAACACCTTTGGCGTCATGGAACTGTGCGGTGAGGACTGCGTACAGGTCCTCGATCAGTCGGGGATGGTTCAGGCCGACGGGGTGATGCTGGGCGATTTTGCCCGCTTCTTCCTGAATGCCAAATTGGCCGAGTACCGGCAGGTCGCCTTCCAGGCGGAACAGTCCAAGTCGGTGGAAACCACCACCGGTGACGTCGCCGCGACGGCCAAGGAAGGCGACATCAAGCGCGACTGGTCGGATGTCTGCCTGCCGGAGTACGACGAAACCGGCAAGAGCCGTATCTGCGTAAAGGTTTTGCCGCCTCGGAATCCCATATGGATCGGGGTGCGTTCCCTGGTCAAGCCGACGGAAGGGCCGGGATCGCTGGTCAAACTGGCCTTTGCCGCGGCCGTGGATATCGAGGCCGAACTGGCCGGCCGCAAGGAGCCGCTGGTGACCGAATTGATGGAAATGGGCTACGAGATTCCCGCGGTGCGCGGAGAATCCGTTTCCGATGTCTATTTTATCNNTTATCAATACGTTAATGAAAGCAATCAATAAATTGGATGAGCAAACGATTCAGTGAGAGGATCATGAATCCAGCCACGACGACATCGAAAGCTTTTCTGCGGGCCACCGTCTTCGGCTTTGCCCTGCTGACGATCCCGGCAATGGCATCCGCCGCCGTCGGCGATCGCGATACGGTTCGCGTCAACTCGGTGGTCGTGGCCCCGGCGGCCAGCATCGCGGATGCCGAAAGGGCGGCCAAGCAGGAAGCCCTGCGCAACGTCATCCGGATGCGCGGCAACAAGCAGATCCGCGACGCCGACGTCCGCAAGATCATGTCGAACATCGACGGCATCGTGCAAACGCGGCATGTGCTGAATGCCGATCCGGTCGGCGGCAAGTATCAGCCGGCTTTCTATTTCGAAGTCGTCATGGGGCCGATCAACGAGGTCATCCAGGAAGCGGATTCGACGGCCATCGCCAGCGCCGGCAGCCCGCGGATCCAGGTCTCGATCATCATCCGCCGCCTGCCCAAGGACTTCAGCGACGGCGCCGACCGCGAGGTCTACATCGACGACCTCAACGAGACGGTGAAGGAATACTACGGCCGGGCAGGGTTCAATCTCGTCGACTTCCTGACTTTCGAAGAGGAAGAGCTCTACACCATCGACCGGATCAAGGACCTCGAGAAGAAGATCTTCAATCCGATGAACCCGCCGACCGCCATCGACTACTACCTGCTGGGCCAGCTCGACATTCCCGACGACAGCGTCAGCGCCCGCGATGGCGGCGCCTATTACCGGGCCAATGCGAAGCTGCAGATCAAGTTCCTGGATCTCAACAGCGGTCAGCCGGTTTCGTCGAGCCGTACGGTCGAAGGAACCGGGCAGTCGGCGCGCGAAAGCGTCGACGATGCGGTGAGGAACGTGGTCAAGGCGGTTCAGGAGAAGGCCAGCGCGCCGGATATCCTGAAGACCTGGAACCGCAATATCCAGAACGGCATGAAGTACGAAGTCACGTTCTGCGACAAGGAACTGAACTACGCCTACTTCGACGATCTAGCCAAATATCTGGAGAACTATGGCAGGATGTCCGGGGGTAAAAGCGACCAGGTTCCCCTCTACGTTTTCCAGTTCCCGGGCGGGAAGTTCCTCGACCCGGCAAAGGAGTTTGAAGTTATTCTCGCCGATGTGCAGAACGGCACGGGGGCGTACAAGGATACCTCGGTAAAACCGATAATCTACAAGAAGCACAAGGTCTTCATGTTTGGCAACTCACCGAACTGCTTCGGCGGGGGCCGAGGGATGGACGCCGTCGAATGACGGAAAACCGGTGTCAGCCTTCCATAGGGAGGTTCAGAGGGACCGAATTTCGAAACGGTGTCATGGACTTCCATAAGGAAGTCGTGAACGGCAGTTAAATCGAGGCAGGAGAACAATTCCATGCTTAAGCTGACTTCTCTGAAAAAGGCATTTTTCGCGGTTACTGGTTCGTTGGCGTTTATTACCTGCGCCATGACCCCGACCGTTTCCCAGGCCCAACAGGGCACGGACATTCCGGTCATCGTGATGGGGGAGGACTCCGACCCCATGAGCGTTGCCCGTTCCAGCGATATTTTCCGCCGCGTCATCTCCATGCTCCAGGAGCAGATGAGTCGCTATGACTTCTACGTCATCGACGAGGAGATCCTGGCCGTCGAGATGGGTTGGCAGGTCCGCGAGCGCCGGCCGAAGACCGAGCTCATGCAGGTCGTCCAGCTGGCCAACCAGAGCCGCGACCCGCGCCTGCAGGCCAAGGCCATGGTCGTCTTCAAGATCCGCGCCGCCGCCCAGAACGTCGGTTTCGCTACCAAGGCGATGGTTCGCATCACCGGCGACATCTACGACTACGACGCCCGCCGCTTCATCGGCAGTTGGGAAGCTCCGCGCATGGAATTCCCGGCGCCGGCCAATTGCGACGGCATGTGCATCCAGGAAGTCGTCGGCGACCACGCCCGCGACGTCGCCGGACAGCTCGGCGACGTGCTACGCAAGAAGTTGGCCTACCTGACCCGCGGCGCCGGCACTCCGGCCGTCCAGGCCGCGCCGATGCCGACACCGGCACCCGCCGCATCCGCTCTGGGCCCGATCAACAATACCGCGGCCTGTCCTCCCGATCTCGACAGCGGCCTGACGACCACCTACGCCGTCGTCATGAGCAACTTCACGACCCGCGAGTACATGCAGATCAAGGACGTGATGGAGCACGAGTTCCCCTGTTTCGTCACCACCCGCAACCCGACCGGAGATACGTCCAAGCGCATCTACGGCTACGTCAGCCGGGCATCAGGCAGCAAGATCGAGGAATGGCTGAACATCGTGCTGATCGACATGGGCCTCGACCCCGACAGCCAGGTCAAGGTGATCACCTCGGGTACCGAGATCATGCTCGACAAGATTTTCGGAAGCTCGCCGCAGGGCCCGGGCGCGGCACCGCGCTTCCGCTGACCCGGCCTTCGAATCCCCGCTTCCGGACCCATGGGAATCCGGAAGCGGGGCCCGCCTCAGAACAAGGAAAAACTCAATGCATCTTAAACTGATCGGCACATGCCTGGCGGGACTGCTGCTCGCGGCCTGCCAGACGACATACCAGGACCAGGCCGGAACCATCCTGAACATTCTCGGCGACGGCATGGCCGACATCGAGGTTCTGACCCCGCCCCTCCGGCAATTCACCCGCCCGGACGACGCCCATTGCGAGGAATACCGCCTACGGCAATTCGGGCCGCGCGACAGGATCCGATACGGAACGGCAACCGTCTGTCGCTATGAACTCAAGCCCTGGTTCCTCGCCGCGCGCTCCTTCGGACCCTGGCAGCACGCGATCCTGACGCCGCACATCGCTCCGCCTTTGCCGGGAGCACCCTCGGCGCCGGGAGTCCCCGGCCAGCCGTCGTCTCCCAGCGCTCCCGGCCAGTGGACGCCGGTAATCCGCTGACCGAACAACGAGAAAACGCCTCGCCGGATCCCGGCGAGGCGTTCGTGTATCTGGGTTTTCCCAAGAAAGCCGGGCAGCGGCTACCACTGATAGATGTTCGGCGGATCGAGAACATCCGAGAACAGGCGCTGCTGATCCTGGACCGACAGGATGAAGGAAACCACCTCGATCAGCCAGGCAACAGCAAATCGCGGATCGACCTGGCGAACCGAATTCGGCACGTCCAGCGACGGGCCGCCTTCATAGCCGACCTTGTAGAGATCGCTGCTCAGGGTCTCGCCGACACTTTCGGCGGCCTCGGCGACGAATCTCGCCCGCTTCTTCATGAACGGCGGCAAGCCGATGCGAAGCAGCCGGGGATTGATCTGCTCGATAAGCGTTTCCTTGCTCATGATGATGATCCTCCGGGTGCCGATATAGCGCAGCAGCTCGTACGGGTTCTTCGTGATGAACATTTCCTCGTGCGGCGGCGGATCGACGAAATAGGTATCCGGCCCGATCTCTATTTTCGCACAGCCGAAATATTCCGGAATCTCCGTTTCGTCGAGCGAGCCGTCCGGCAGCCTGCGAAGCGAACGGATATCTTCCGGTGTCACGACCACGACCTTGGTGAAATTCGTGTTGATCTTCTGCCGGTGACGCCGGACGACTTCCTCCGAGGGAATTTCCAGGCACTGGACATGCCTGCGAAAGGCAGGGCTGCAATCATCGACAATCATTTTTTGGTTTCCCTACATCAAAACGTCAAATCCGAGCATGCTTCGCGGCGCATTTCACGCCACCGGTCGGCAAGATAGAAGACGCTCATCGCCGCCGCCACAAAGAATACCGCCGCGGCAGTCCTGTCTCCGGCGGCAAACGAGAACGTCGCGCTGCCTGCCATGTGTGCGACCAGCAGAACGAAAAACCAGCGCAGCCGGAAAAGAACGCCGATGCCGAGAAGCACGGCCACCGCCTGCACGGCGAATTCGGATTCACGCGCCAATATCAAGGAACTCTCCATCGCCAAAATACCGTAGAGAATATGGAAGGTGCCGAGGAAATAGCCCCAGGCATAGGACATTTCCAGCGGCGCGTTTTCCTGGTGCCCCCGGCCGAGGGCAGCCGCCGACACGACAGAAAGGACGAGGATGGAATTGGAGATGATGATTTCGCTGATCATGGCCGCATTTCCGGTTCTATTCATTACCGGTTGATATAGCGCCGAAACGCGTTTCAACCACCGGCCTCCCGAAAAACCGAGATGTTGCAGAAAACGCAACAACCGGAGTTTCTGGAAACCATATTCATCGAAACCGCAAGGCAGGGGAAATATGGCCTGGACCGTGTCCGCGGCCACGAACCGCGGGCTCCAAAGGCCGAAAAAGAGGACATCCGTTGATCCCGATTCCCTGACTACAGCACGGCGAGACGGCAGGACAGGAAGTTCGTCCAGAGATTGGTTTCCGGATCCAGCGCCGCCGGCTCTCTGAAGCTGAACTCCATATGCGGGACTCCATCGAGCGCCTTCCCGCGCGAGACATCGATGATCAAATCGCAATCCTCGCAACTTACCCGCCGAGAACATTTGACGGCGCAGTCTTCCCGCCCCTTGATGAAATACCTATTGATGAAATCGGCTTTCGTCACGAATACCGAAAAGACGGATGGCTCCGACGTAGCCGGGAAAACCCTCGCCGGAAAGATCTCGAACCACTTTTCCGGGACAGCCTCGTCCCCGAAGAGAATATCGATCGCTTCGTCTTGAGGATTGAAAACGAGGCGAATCTTCCCGAGAAGATCGTCACTCACATCCAATTGCGAGACGCGGGATAGGAGCATCTGTTGATCTTTTTCTTGGAGCCTGTCATCCGACACTATTTTTGATCTGGTATCGGCCAGCAGAGATTTCTACCCTTTATTGCACAGCGTGAAATCTTTTCTGCATGCCAGCCGCAAAAATTCTCGACATGCTAATAATTTTTCAACCGCGACTCTGATTGCAACCATCTTTTCAGTCACGCACGGAACCGGATTCTTATCACTATTTCAGGCATGCGGAATGCGGCAAACCCGGCGCCATATCCTGCGGACGCCGGGTTTTGACGCATCCTTGCGATTTTGTCGCCTCGCAATGGCCCAAACCGCTCAGGCGATCACAAATCTATATTGAAACCTTTTTGATTCGGAAGAACGGCATGTTCGATAGATTCGTCTCCCAAGCAAAATCCTCCCTCGACAAGCTCGTTGCCGCCCTTCGCGGCATCCCTATGCCGAAGGGTGTCTCCTCCCCGTTCGATCGCCCGTTTCCTCGGCTATCCCTGAGAACCGGCGGAATCCTCTCGGCCGCCATCACCATTGGGATGCTGCTTTATTATCCCTTGGGGATGGTATTTGTTCATACCATCAACGACGATGTAAATTATCAAGTTACGGATGACTCCGCCGCCGGTCGAAACAGCCGGGCAGTCGCCATTGCTGTCGCGCTTATCGAACGGGAGGTTGAATCCACGACCTGGGCGGCCAACAAGCCGTTCTTTCATCCGGCGACGCTTCTCGACAATATGCCGAATTTCCAAATGGGTATGATCTACGCCATTTCCCGTTTCGCTATCGAGATGACGGACGTCCTCGGACGAACCCGGGGATCGAGTCAGGCCGACGCCGATCTCGACAAGGCCTCCGGCCTGCTGAAATACGACGGGACGATCTGGATCTGGGAGCCTTCGACCTCCCTTATGCCCACCGCCAGCGCCGAACGGCAATACATCGCCGCCAAGAAGGCACTTGTCCGCTACAACCAGCGCCTGATCGACGGGCAGGCCGTCTACGATCGCCGCGCCGACAATTTGATCGCATTTCTCGAGCGGATCGGATCCGATCTCGGAAGCGCCTCGGCCGCCCTCGACACCCGTACCATGGAATCGGAAGCCGGCTGGTTTGACACCCAGGCCGATGACATTTTTTATGCCACCAAGGGCCGCCTCTACGGTTATTATCTGTTGTTGCGCGAGATCGGTAAAGACTTCGAGAACGTTCTCCAGGAGAAGAAGGTCGACAATGCCTGGGACCAGATGCTGAGCAGCATGAAGACCGCGGCCGCCATGGATCCCCTCGTCGTGACCAACGGCTCGAATGACGGACTTTTCGTCCCGAGTCATCTTGCCGTCCAGGGCTTCTATCTGTTGCGTGCACGCACTCAGCTCAAGGAAGTCGAGAACATCCTGCTCAAGTAAGGAAGATCACGTCATGCCCACAAAAAAGATGACCCTCGATGAATGGAAAGCCGACGCTCAGAAACGCCTCGATGCATTTGTCGAGAACTGGCGGCAGGAAAATGCCAAGAACCCGAAGCATTGGCCAATCGCCATGGCGCCCGGCGAATGGGACGAACAATTCCGCATCACCGAGTCGATCTAGCCGAACAGGTCCGCCGCTTCCCGTTCCCCGGACTTCGCCTTCGAACGCTTTCCTTCCAGTGACGCGCGCTCGGCGAGATTGTTGCACTCGTACGCCAGGTCCGAAGCAAAAACGCAGGCCGAGCGCGGACGGTCGGGCGAGCGCGAGACCGCGGTAAACTGCAAAACTGCGTTGCGGGCAAATTTACCCAGGTTCGACTTTTTCGGATCAGCCGATTCGATCGCCTTCAGCGCCTGATAGAGCGGCTTCTCCTTCTGGGCATCAACCCAGCCAGCGAAGATTCCCGCCGCCCGGCGCACGCGATCCATCATGGCCGCCGGATCCTCGCTGCGCGCATGCCGTCGATCGACCGCGGTCTGGAAATGCTCCTGAGCAAGATCGTAGCAGGCCGCGGCCAGGCTGGCCGAGCCCACGTCCCCGTATCGCCGCGAAGACAGGGTATGACTGCTCGAAAGGCGGAACTCGTCCACATCGCCGGAACGCAGGACGTAACGCCCGCACAGGCTGCTACGGCCTTCACGATAATCCGCGCGGGACCAGCTATAGGGTCGATCGAACGGCAGCTTCCGCCCGGAAGCCTCCAGACGCGCATGCACCGAGGCGGCATGCTCCGCCTCTTCGGCCGAGCGCAGCCCGCCCATGACGAAAATCCGATCCGGGTCGTTGTTATTGGCGCTGAACGAAAGATTGATCGAGCCGTCGGCGGAACGAAGTATCGAATATTCGCCGGAATTCCTGATACGGGCACGAGAAATCCGCGTCGCGGCTCTCGTCACCGGCTCGTCGCAGGCCTCGAAGTCGAGCGCAGGCGAAGGATCCTGCCGGTGCCACGCATCCATGACCAGGGATTCGGCGATTTCCGGACCTCCATCCGACCGCATCCGGAAATCGACCCGGTCCCCTTCGGTGCCCGCGACCCGGCCCCGCCCCTGGAGCTTTCCCAGAACAATGTCAAATGCCGACAGCACATGCGATACCCGGGCAACCGTTACGTCCTGCATCTCTTCGATCCCCAGGCCCCCGTCGAGACCGGCAATTTTCTCGAGTGTTTTTCTCGAAGAAGAGGAATAAAGCACGAAATCATGAGTCGTCGGCTGAACGAGATGGAACTCTCCTTCTTGCACGGACTCGGAAGGCACGATGAGAACATGCGCCTGCGGCTTCGATTCGGGCGACGAAACTGCATAATTCCGGGAAGTCGGCATGGGATTTTATCCATGTTATCAGCAACGGGATAAGCAACGGGCTTCATCGGAAAACATGGTTGCCACGGAATAAATCTCATCGGGGAAATAGTATTTTTTCACAAATACCGTATTTCCCCGTTGTCCATTTCGATTGATCCGCCATCTTTTTCAGGGAATTGGAGGAATCCCGATGGCAGCATTTTCGACAAGCCCCCATCATCTCGTAGCGCTCGACATCAGCATTCACGAGTACATCACAAACATGGCCGGCCTGGGAGCAACCTTCGCCGATAACCACGGCCTGGCATTTCTCGGAGAAGATCACGACCGCCCCGGACTTCTGCGTTTCGCCGACAAGGACAAGACGGTCCGGGAAGTTCTCGGGCCTGTTACCTTCTCCCCGGGGTTTACCTCCTGGTACCTTGCCATCAATTCCGCCCGTGCCCTCAAGCGGGGCGGCCTGTCTCCGGAACTGACCGAATTCGCGAACCGAATCGCCGGCAAAGGCCTGACGCCGAAACGGCGCCGCGAAGCGTTCCAGGATCTCAACATCGAAGAAACCGCGAAGCTTCTGCAGGGGCTTCTCAAGCAAAACAATCACGCGAATGTCCGCGTCATCCCTCTTCCGGCCGGCGATTCCCCTCTGTCCGACAACGAGTACCAGGCCCGCTATCGTAACGGGCTCGAAATCACCGGAAAAACTTCGGAAATATCAAAAGCCTGTCGGTTCATCATGGAAACGCATGGCGACGACCGCAATCCGAAGCGCGACGGCGGTCTTCTTCGAAACGTCTATTCGTATTTCGGCGATCCCTGGAACCGGGAAATCGGCATCCAGTTCTTCGACCGTTACGGCCACACCGGGATCGGCGGGCGCAGCATGCCCCGGATTTCCTGGGAAAGCCCCGGCGACATTCAATTCGCATCCTACGATCGCCTGACGGAACACGAACAGGATATCATGAACTACGGCTGGAAGATTTCCGCCGACGGCAAGACGACAGGCCCGTTCCGGAACCTTCGCTCCCTGCTCGAACAGGCCGATCGCATGACCGTGCTCATCTCGAGGGGACGCGTTCTTTCCCTTCCCGAGCCAAGCCCCGAAGACCTGACTCACGCCAGAACCCTCATGGCGATGAAAAGGCGCGACCCGAAAACCTACCAACAGGCTCTCGAGAAGTTCCACGCCGAAAACAACATCGGCGTGAAGAACGTGCAAAAACAGAAGGCGGCGAGCACCTTCGAGCGCGTATAATCCTTAGCCACAACGATTGAAGGAAGGAATATCCCATGCCGCTTCCCCTTTTTGGCCTTTTCGCCGTCGGCATGGCCATCGGCGCCGGTGCCACGGCAGGCGTGATGATCTCTCGCACGATCGGGAAAGGGATTGGGGAATTTCTCGCCGATCCCGACCCAGTCCCGGATCACGAGAAGAAGCCCTATTACCGCGATCTTTTCTGTGAGGACGAGAAGCCCGCCGAAAAGAGCGGGAATCAATCCCCGAGCTGAAAAACGGGATGAATTCTGCGCATCATTTCGACAAGGAGGCGCGCCGTATTCACGGCATCGTCCAGCCCGTCATGGGGGCGCCCCTCGAAGCCGAGCCCCAGCTGCTCGAGCGCATCCTCGAGCGCGACGCGTTTTTTTGATTTCGTCATCAAACGATAGAACGCTCCGAGATTGAAGAACGTCTCCGAAAATACCGGCTTCATTTCCCAATCCGCTTCGGCTTCCCGCAAGGCCAGGTGATCGCTTCCCCAGGCGAACCAGGCCTTGTTCGCGCTTCCGAAGCGCCGACGGATCGTATTCGCGGCCTCCGCAAGCGGCCGCCCCCGCAACTTCAGGATCTCCGGCGTGATGCCGGTCAAAAGAGTGCAATATTGCGACAGTTCCGAGACTTTCGTCTTCACGAAGAACCCTTCGCGCCGCGTTATCTCGAGGCTGCCCATATCCAATTCGGCAACGCCGATCTGGATGATCTCGCTTTTCTGCCCTGCAGGAGGTTCCCCCTCCCAGCAGGTAAGCTCGAGATCGACCACAAGCACGCGCCCCGAAGACCATTTCCCCGACATCTTCGCTTCCGTCTGTCCAGCAACACCAAAAGAACCAAGAACAATATGATACCGTCCCTTCTTCTTGTCCCTGCCCGGCGGATCGCGGAAACACCGCGAAATCCGCCCGGCGCAATTTCATCGCCTGTGCCCGGGCCCTCGATCCCGATTTACCGGGCCCCGACAAGCTGTTAGTATTTTCGATCCGGTCTCGTTGATTTCTTTTCTCTTTTTGGACGGTTGGATATCCATGTCGAAAACGCCAAGCTCGAATGCCACGAAAACATCGGAATTGCTCGAGATGACCGTGGAAATCACCTCGGCCTATCTCGGCAGAAATCCTATCCCGCCGGAACATATCCCCGTCATCCTCAAAAGCATATACGACGCCCTGCAGGGAACTGATTCCGCGGTGCCGGATGCCGTCGAGAACATTCCGGCGGTCCCAATCAAGAAATCCGTGACCCCCGAACATCTCCTCTGCCTCGAATGCGGCAGGGAACTGAAGATGCTCAAGCGCCACCTGACGTCGGCCCACGGCATGAGCACCAAGGATTACATGACGAAATGGAGCCTGCCTCCGACCTACCCTCTCGTCGCGCCGCTTTATGCTGAAAAGCGCTCGCATCTTGCCCATGAAATCGGTCTTGGCCATAAATCCCGCAAACGAAACAAAAAAAGCTCCGCTCAGACGGAAAACACTTCCCGGGACAATACCGGCGGCACCGACACCGAACAGTAGGCCGCGAATACGGCTGTACACGAGATTTCCATAAGAACCCGCGGTTTTTCTACGGGACGACCATCAAACGGACCGCCGGCTCAACCCGGCGATCCGATCCCATATCTATTTTAGCCCGCAGATTTTTCTGTCCGGGTCCGGACCGGGAATGCCCTGCGTCAAAATCTTTTGTGACCCAGGGCATTCCCAAGCCCGTGCAAAATTTGCACAATTCATCGATTTCCTTAAACCCAATCCGAGAATCATGGAGGTTCCACCGGATGTTCAAAACATGGAGAGGCTCCGTCCTGACGTCTCTCCTTCTCGTCTTCACCTTGTTCGTCGCAACGGGATGTTCCGACCCGAACGTCGAAAAGGCGGCTGAACTGCTGAAGCAGGCGTCGACCAACGTCGCCCAGCTGAAGGCTTCCCTCGAGAAGGATGAGCTCTCGAACGCCAAGATCCTGACCCAGTATGCCGATCACATGCGGCAGAAGAAGCCGGATCTCAACAAGATCATCGACACCCTTGCCACCGAGACGACCCCGCAGGGCGGCATGTACACCATGCTGAGCAAGCGGCTCACGACGGCAGAGGATCGCTACAGGAACGAGGGGGGAAAATCGCGCGACGCCCTCTTCGGCGTCATCGACGAAGCCTCATCGATCGCCGCGGCGGCAAGCCCCGATGTCTTCAACGACGCCCTGGTCGATGTCGTCAACGTGCTCGCCGACATGAGCGGCGGTGAACTACCGAACCTCAAGTTCGACGACAAAAAGACCAACGAAATGCCGGCCTCCCAGCATCTCGTCGGCAACCCGACCTACGGCGAATGGAAAACGGGGTCGAACGGCGGCAGTTTCTGGGTCTGGTACGGTCAGTACCGCCTGCTTTCCGACATGATCGGCGGCGGCCGAGATTACCGCTACGAACGGGACTCCTGGTATCGCGACCGGCCGGCCACCTATTACGGCGACGTCGGCCGACACTATTACGGTACCGGCAGAAACAACGCCGACTGGAGCACGGCGGCCAAGCGCAACCCGACGGTCGCGGTGAACAAGGCTCCCGAAGCCAAGGTCAAGACCTTCAAGAGCGCCAACCGGCTATCGACCTACGCTCCGAAAACCCAGGCCGCGCCGAAAGCGATGACCGCAGCTTCCTCCTCGACCCGGCCGGGCTCGGGATCGAGTGGAACCTACGCGCCGAAACGCCAAAGCACCTATGCCAACACCCGATCAGCTCCGAGCCGCAGCGGCGGCATGAGCGGATCGCGCGGCGGCAAATAGTCATCAGGAGAATCCGAACCATGAATTCGCAAAACCTGCTCACGATCTCCGCGGATCCCTTCTACTACGCGGCCCTTGCCGTCGATTTCGTCCTTCTTTTCGTCATGCTCGTCCTCGTGCGCAAGATCTTCGGCCGCAACGCCGGCGGCATCGACACCACCAGCGAGCTCTCCGAGAAGGACAACCATGCTTTCGGCATCTCTCTGGGAGGCGCAACCCTCGCGCTGGCCATCGTGTTCGCCGGCGTCGCCTCGGGCGACATCGCCACCAACCTGACCGTCGAGGGAATGTTCATCCTGGGATACGGCGTTCTCGGTATCGTCATGCTGCTGACGACCCGCTGGATCTTCGACCACATCGTCTTCCCGAAAATCGACCTCAAGCAGATGATCGCCGAAGGGAACATCGCTGCCGGCATTCTTGACGCGGGCAACATGGTCGCCACCGGAACCATCATTTTCGGCGTCTTCAACTGGGTCGGCGACGACTGGCTGACCGGCGCCGGCCTGGTCNNGTTCCTGATCACCCAGGTGATCCTCGCCTTCGCCTCGCGCTACAGGATCGCACTGTTCTCGCGGCGCAACGCCGGGCGTCATTTCCGCGAACCGATCAAGGAGAAGAACGCCGCCTTGGCCATCCGCTTTGCCGGTTTCCAGATCGGCGCCGCCCTGGCGATCTCCAATGTCGGCAGCCTGGTCAACCTGCAGAACGGCGCGGGCGTCTTCGCCTCCCTCGTTGCCTGGGTCGGTTGCGCCTTCGTCCTGCTGGCGATCGTCATCATGCTCACCCAGCTGATCGAACGCGTCGTCCTTCACGGCGTTCCCGTTCAGCGCGAAGTGGATATCGAAGCCAACTACGGCGTCGCCTTCATCGAGGCCGCCTCCTACGTTGGCATCGGCATGCTTCTGGTCTCCCTTCTCGGCTAACCCGGAAAGATCGATATGTCCACTGCCCAGTACGCAGCGCCATCCTATTCCCGACTTCGTGTCGATTTCATCCTGATCGTGATGACCGGTGTTCTCGCCGGATGCGGGCTGATCTACGAATACCTTCTCGCCCACTATGCCGCCCGTGTTCTCGGCGCGGTGGAGACGGTAATCTTCACCATCATCAGCCTGATGATCGTCAGCATGGGAGTCGGGTCCTTCCTGTCGGGTCGCATCCGCGACCCGTTCCGGGGGCTCGTCTTCCTCGAGCTGGGCATGGTGCTGAGCGGCAGTCTGGCGGTTCTCTTCTCGAGCGGCCTCATGGCAGGCACCTTCATCCTGCCCCAGGTGGTCGCCGAAACCCTTCGCCTTCCCGCGGGGCTCGACCCGAAAGGAGGCATTTTCGGAACCCTCACGACTCTCGCGCAACTCGTGCCCTACGGGATGGCCTGCGTATTGGGAACCCTGATCGGCATGGAAATCCCGCTGATCGCCCGGATCCGCGAAACCCTTCATGCCCGTCACATCGCCAACAACATCGGAACCATCTACGGGGCCGACTACATCGGCGCCGGCATCGGTGCCGTCGTTTGGGTCGGCTGGATGCTCGCCATCGATCCCGCCCTCGCCGGGGCCCTGACCGCCATGGTCAATCTTGCCGTCGGCCTGACCTTCATCTGCGCCTTCTATCGCGAGATCAAGGCTCCGGAATGGCTCATCGCAGGTCACGGCATCCTGTTCGCCATCGTGCTCGCGGTGATCTTCCACGGCGCCTCGTGGCAGGCGATCGCCGAGGATACGCTCTATGCCGATCGCGTCGTCTATCACCACGATACGCATTTTCAGCGCCTCGTCGTCACCGAACGGCAACGCGGTCCTGGCGGCAAACCGCTTCTGACTTTCCACATCAACGGCCGCGTCCAGTTCTCCAGTCATGACGAGGAGATCTACCATGCCATGCTGGTGACGCCGGCCATGATGGCCAGCGCCCGCCATGAGAAGGTTCTCATCATCGGCGGCGGCGACGGGCTCGCCCTACGCGACGTTCTCAAGTGGAATCCCGAGGAGGTCCTTCTTCTCGATCTCGATCCCGAACTGGTCGAATTCTTCTCGAAACCCGACCCGGATGTCGACAACAGGGTCTTTCTCGAAATGAACCGGCACGCCTTCTCCGATCCGCGAGTCAAGACGCGGTATGGCGATGCCTGGCTCACCATCGAGGAACTCATTGCCGAAGGACGGCGCTTCGACACCGTGCTCGTCGATCTTCCGGATCCCAACCATCCCGATCTCAATAAGCTCTATTCCACGGGCTTCTATGCCAAGCTGCGCCAGGTCCTGGCCGGCGATGGCGCCCTCGCCGTGCAGTCGACCTCGCCCTACCACGCCAAGCGCACCTTCCTCAGTATCGGGAAGACGATCGAGGCTTCCGGCTTCGCCAGTGTCGAACAGTACCACGCCAACGTTCCCAGCTTCGGCGAATGGGGATGGACGATTGCAACCCCGCACGGCCAGCCGCCTCGCGCACGCATCGCCGGTCATGACGGCGAAAAACCGAACAGCTGGGCCAGTAAGGAAATGATCATGGCCAGCTTCGTCTTCGGGCGCGGCTTCTTCGACAGCCGGGACGCCGTCGAGATCAACCGTCCCCGCTCGACAACGATCTATCGCTACCACCTCCAAGACTGGCAGGAGGCGGCCTTCTAAAAAATGTGACACGTCACTATTGACAACGTGACCAATCACGCTACCTTATCGTTATATGTCACGCTGTTCAAAGGATAGGAAATGATCAAGGATCCCACCGCAAGCGAACGCCAGCAACGGGCCCGTGAGCGCAAGCGCGAACAGGGTCTCGTCCCGGTTCAGGTCTGGGTGCCGCCGTGGGGACGCAAGGCGATCCGCGATCTCGAATCTCAGATTTGCAACCAATCCGGCCCACACAAGAAGGATTTGAATATGACCAAGATGACCATCGACGATTTGTTGAAGCAATTCCAGGACAGCGAGGAGGCAGCCAACGGGGAGATCTCCTTCGAGAAGGTGGAAGGCGACACGCCCGTCATTCGCGCCGCGATCCAGGATCTCGACGAATTCCCCGTTCTCATCAGCCTGAGCGACAGCCAGCTGCTCGCCGTCGTCAACCTTTGGAAATTCGACGAGGTCGCCGAAGGGAAAACGGCAAAGCTGGATGACGCCATCCTGCGAATGAACATTCTCACCCCGCTGTCCGCGTTCGCCAAGATGAACGACTGCTACGTGATCTTCGGCGCGCTCAGCGTCAATTCGAACCCGGCCGAAATCATCGAGGAAATCACGACGCTCGGCAACAACGTCGTCGACGCCCTCGAGTTCTGCCGCGAATTTCTGCGCGCCTGATCGGCGCAAGCCAAAAAGGAGAAAGAGAAATGGCTTGGAATAAAGTGTTTACCGCCATCAAGGGCGCAATTTCCGAGGCCGGAGAAGCGGTCGAGGAGAAGAATGCTCTTCGTATCATGGACCAGGAGATCCGCGAGGCCGGCACCGAGCTCGACAAGGCCAAGGGCGAACTCACCAAGATCATGGCCAAGCGGGCCGGCGCCGAGCGCAACGTCAAGGATCTCGAGAAGAAGATCGCCGAACACGAAGGCTTCGCTACGCAGGCCCTCGACAAGAACGACGAAAAACTCGCCCGCGACATCTGCGAGCGAATCGGCCAGTTCGAGGAACAGCTCGCCACCGAGAAGGGGCTGCTCGATGCCTTCGCGAAAAGCGAAACCACGCTCAAGGCCAATCTCAAGTCGGCCGAATCCAAGCTGCGCCAGCTCAAGCAGCAGCAGGACGTGATCAAGGCCACCGAGGCCGTCCAGAACGCGCAGGGCGTCGTGGCCAGTCGCTTCTCGGGATCGTCCTCGAAGATGGGCAGCGCGCTCACCTCCCTCGACCGGATCAAGAAGCGCCAGGAAGAGCGGGCCGATCGCCTGAACGCCGCGGCCGAACTCGACGGCGAAGCCACGGGCGACGACCTGAGCCAGCGTATGAAGGAAGCCGGCATCGGACAGCAGGCCGCGTCGTCCGACGACATCCTGAACCGCATCAAGGCCAAGAAGTAACCAGCAAACGGCACGCCGCCCGGGCAACCGGGCGGCAGCCGGCCGAGGAAACATGTTCAAGAAATTCTTCAATCGAAGCGAGGACGAGCCCGAAGTTCGTTCCTTGAATCATCCCCGCGACCTGCGGCTTGGCGACGCCATCCGGATCGGCTTCGACGAACACCCCGAGATCTCGAACAAGGATCTGTTCGTCGTCGCCGTGAACGGTCTCGACCTTGCCGAGAAATCGGGATTCGAGCGCCGCGTCCTTCATCTGACGCCGACCGATGACGGCAGGCCCCTTTTCATGTGGCTCGACCGCGAGACAGGCGAGGAACGCCTTGCCTTCGCCTACGGCGCCACCCAGCCTCATGTCGAAGAGATGATCGATCTCGATCAGTTCGCCCAGCTCTTCCAACCCGATCGCGACTATCTCGTCGAAGTTGAGAGCCGCGCCGAAGCGCGTGCCGGCAATCCCTGGCTGGCGGCGAAATACGTCCAGGACCAGGGTCAGGAAGCCTATCTTCTGGAAGCCGATCCAGCAGGCGTTCTTGAAACCCGGCGAATCTCCGAAGACGAGAAGGCCTGCGACTATTTCCGGCTGTCGGCCGCCGACCGTTCGGCCGCGATCGAAGTCTTCGTCTTCGACGGCGGACGCACCGACGTCCACTTCGTCAAATACCTGCCGCTCTACAAGATCGAAGAGATGATGCCCTCGATCTGAGTTGTCCCGAAAGGCTCGCCCATGATCCTGCTGCATAATTTACGACGCGTCAGGAAACGCCTGATGCGCCCCAAGGCCCCTCCGACCAATTTTGTCGCCTTCGCCCGGCCGTCATTCATCAACATCGCTCTCTATCTCACGGCAATCGTTCTCCTGCACTCGGCGGCCATGGTCTACTTCGAGGACTTCTCCTTCGAGGACTCCGTCTGGCTGACCCTGACCAGCCTGACCACCGTCGGCTACGGCGATCTTTCCGCGTCGACCACCGGCGGACGTCTCGCCACCGTTTTCATTGTCTATGTCGGCGGCATCTTCGTCGTCGCCAAGTGGGTCGGCGACTTCATCGAATACCGCCAGGCCCGCCGCGAGGCGATCAAAACCGGAAAATGGAGTTGGAAGAAAATGTCCGACCACATCGTCATCATCGGCTCGAAAGTCGATTCCGCCCAGCACCTGAAATACCTGATCAAGGAATGCCGGGCCAACGCCGTCACGGCCGGGCGCGAGATCGTTCTCATTTCCGAAAGCTTCCCCTCGGGCCTGCCGGAATGCCTTATTCCCTTCGACGTCAAATACGTCAACGGCCGCGGCGCCAATCCGTCGGCACTCGATCGCGCCGGCATCCTGACCGCAGGCATTATCGTTCTGCTTGCATGGGAAGAAGACAACCCGCAATCCGATGGCCACGCCTTCGACATCCTTCACCGGATTCGCGAAGCCAACCAGGGCGCGAGAATCGTCGCCGAATGCGTCGAGGATACCAACCGCAAGCGGCTTCTCTCGGCCGGCGCCAACATGGTCATCCGTCCGGTTCGTGCCTATCCCGAGATGCTCATCGGCGGCCTTCTCAACCCCGGCTCGACCGACATTTTCGAAAACCTGTTCACGGCGGAAGGCGAAAACATCGTCTGCCGCGAGGAACGCATTTCCGGAACCTGGGCGCAGATCGTCGCCAAACACCTGTCGGAGGACCGGGGAACCCCGATCGCTTATCGCGACGCCAAGACCAACCGGGTCGTCACCTCACCACGCGGAAGCGCCGAAGTGACCGGTAACGCCGTCTATCTCCTGACCGTGTGACCCGGGATGCGACCTTTTCTGAGCAAGATTTCCCCGGTACTTCTCCTGATCGGTATATGCTGGGCCGTGGAGATCGCCAACCTTGTATCCGGCCGCGCCCTCGCCGCGTTCGGCATCCTGCCGCGCACGGTCGAGGGGCTGGCCGGGATTCCCCTGGCACCGTTTATCCACGGCAACCCGGCCCATCTCGTCTCCAACACCCTGCCGCTTCTCTTTCTCGGCTCGATCGTTCTCTTCTCCGATCGGCGGCACTTCTGGACGATCACGGCACTCATCGCGCTCGGCGGCGGCACCGCGACATGGCTGCTGGCCCGTGAGGCCTACCACATCGGGGCCAGCGGCCTGGTATTCGGATTTTTCGGATACATCCTGGCCCGTGCCTACTATTTCCAAAATCCGAAAGCCGTACTCTTTGCCGGTCTGACCGTATTCTTCTATGGCGGACTGATCTTCGGGGTTCTTCCCGGAGTCCCGTCGGTTTCCTTCGAAAGCCATCTCTTCGGCTTCATTGCCGGCGCAGCCGTCGCCACGCTCTTCAGCAGAAAAGCGAAAATCGAACTCGTTGCCGATTCCAATTGAGCATGCGGCGATTTCGCGCAGCGGCACCCTCTGCCGGCCTCCTCCCTGACAAAAGGAGTGTTACCGCCTTGTATCTTTCAGAACGCAAACTGGATAAAGGTACACGTCTGTATCTTTTGAACCGCGAAAAAACATGGCGGATCTCAGGCCAAGCCGGTCAAAGGTAAATCACTGACAAAAAATATTTTCTGGCAGGCGCATCGAAAACCGCCAACAGACCAATATCATAAGTAATCGCCGATGACGGGGCTCCGGCCACCCGAAGCGGCATCGACAGAAACCCATCGAACGATGAGGTGAGGATCATGAGCCTTCTCACGCCCTCCGTGCATGAGCGTACCGACGAGTATTTCAACAAGACGTCCGCGATCGTCGCGAAAAACGGCGATTCACGCGTGACCTACGCCGTCTTCCTGCGCCACGACGCCGTGGTCGCGGCCGGCCAGGCGATCGAGTTCCTCAAGGAAACCTATCCCGCCGAAGCCGCCTATCCGCTCGAGATTCGCCAGGAGCATCCCGAAGGCACCCTGATCCCCGCCTCGACGCCGTTTCTCTACATCACCGGCAGCATGGCCGCCCTGGCCCCGATGGAGACCCTCTTCCTGCAGCGGCTCGGCTGGTCCTGTGTCGCCGCGCGCAACGCCTACGCCATGGCCATGGCGCTTCCCAAGACGCCCTTCATGGACATGCATGCCCGCCACGGCACGGGCGACGACATGAACAGGCTGTCGGCCTACGGCGCCTCCATCGGCTCAAAGACCGCGCAGTTCAACGGCGCCCGCGGCTTCATCGGAACCTCCCAGGGCCTGACCGCCTCCTATTTCGGCAAGGAAAAAGGCATGGGAACCATGCCGCATGCGCTGATCGGCTACGCCAAGGCGCGCCAGATGGCTGGCCTCGACGCCGGCGACAACGCTACGCTCAACGCCGTCAGGCTCTACGTCGATTCCTTTCCGGACGAGACGGCCGTCGTCGCCCTGGTCGACTACGACGGCCGGGAGGTCACCGATTCCCTGGCTGTCGCCGACTGGTTCCACAAGGAAGCCCAGCTCGATACGGCCGGCAAGACCCTATCCTTCCGCCTGGACACCCATGGCGGCCGCTTCCTCGAAGGGATGGACTGGCAGAAATCCGTCGACATCCTGATGGGCTGGACCCACCTCGATTCGCCGGGCGCGATCCGCCGCGCCGCCACCGCAGGAATCGACATCGACGATCTCGAGGGCCGGGACAGCGACGACATCCAGGACAAGATGCTTTTCGGCACCGGGGTCACCGCCGCGGCCGTCGTCAGGCTGCGCGAGGAACTCGACCGCGCCGGCTACAAGAAAGCCGGGATCGTCGTCTCGAGCGGGTTCGACGCCCTCAAGTGCCGGGTCTTCGGAAACCTGCGCATTCCCGTCGACATGGTCGGAACGGGAAGCTTTTTGCCGGCCAAGACCAGCGCCACCTTCGCCACCGCCGACATCGTCCGCTATGAGCTTGCCGACGGCAAGGCCTACGATTTGGTCAAGACGGGCCGCGAATACCTGATGCTCAAGTAGGACAGGATCATGAGCCCGACCGAATTGCTCCATCAGATCCTCGAGGCGGAAAAGCCCGGCGCATTCGAGATTTGCCTGAAACCAGGCCATGTCACCTTGACCGACGCATCGAACGGATCGCGCTCCGCGAACGGAGATGCCGAAGAGATCGAGCGGCTCCGGGAAATCCTCATCGGGACTCTCGGCGTCGACCTCATTCAGGATTTTTCCGGCCCCTGGTTTTCCGGCTTCATTCCCTTCAAGGACAGTCAGCTTCTGGCTGCACTCATCAGGGTCGGTTCCCCGGACGATAAGGGGGGCGAATCTTATAACTGCCAGGTCGAATTCAAGCCGATTTCCAAAGAGGAGACCGGCGGCAAGTTGATATTCCATTTCCAGCTTGCCGAAGATTTCGCTCGCATCCTGCGATCGATCCTGCGCCGCCGTCTCGAGGAACATGCCGCCAACACGATTGCCGTCCGCCGCGATGGCGACGGGTTCCTGGAAATCGTTCTCGAGCCCGGCGGCGAGACAATATATTTTCTGCAAACACCTGAAAAAAGAATTCTTGCCGGACTTCGCGATGTTTTCGGGCTGACCCTGAAGAAGGGCCATGAGCCGCGCGCCGGACAGGTTCGCCCCATCGATCTCGACGGCGTCCCGGCGGTTCTCACGGCTGCGGCGATCGAGGATCCGTCCGTTCTCGGCTGTTTCGACATCGCCAAGGGAACGGGGCGCATCGGACTTGTCGTCGGCAAGTTCCAGCCGCCGACCCAGCAGCATATCGATCTGATCAAGACGGCCCAAAGCCGTTGCGATCTGCTCATCGTCTGCATCGGTTCGAGCCAGCTCAAGAACACAGTTCGCCATCCCTTCCCCTGGGAAGCGCGCCGCGACATGCTGAGTCTGTGCCTCGATAGCGGTAATATCCGTTTCCTGCCGCTGGCCGACATCGACGAGCTCGACATCGCCGATGATTGGGTCGCCTACGTTCTCGAGAAGATCGAAAAGCAGAAACTGCCCTCTCCCACGGATTATTTCACGGGATCCAGGGTCGACGCCCGTTGGTACGAAGACGCTTTCGCGTCCCTTGCCGCCGATCCGGCCGGTGAGAACGAATCGATGACCACCTATGTCGACAGGGATACCGGCTATCGTCTGCACGTCTTTCGTTCCTTCTTCGAAGACTCCGTCAGCGCGACTGAACTCAGAACCCTGATCGAGATGCGCTTCGACGACTGGAAGCGTTACGTTCCCAAGGAACTCATTGCGCTTATCGATCGAACCTATCCCGGCGAGTTGCGCACAGCCATTCCCTGCGCCGGCGGATTTCCCGACCCCGTGCCGCCAGGCACCGCGGCCCTGCGCACCGACATGGATCCCGAAACCCGCTTCGAGCTGCGGGAAAACGGCAAATGGGTGGCCGTGCGGCCATCACGCGCCGCCGCCATGGCCGGGGATTTCGAATGACCCGTTTCGCCGCCTGCAGCAGGCAAGGCGACATGGAAACCACCGGGCAGACATGCTTCGAACGAAGACAGGAAAGCCCGCCGGACCGGACGGCATGCAAAGGAGAGAATCATGACCGTTATCCACGAAACTCCTATCTTCTATGACCCGGCCAACGTGCCGCTGTCCACCTATCGGCCCGACGCCGGCACGATCGCCGCGGAAGCCGAGACCTGGCGCGAGCGCCATGACATCAGGCCGTCCACCGACGACCGTCTGCGCATCGAGATCCTCGCAATCGACATGCAGAACGACTTCTGCACGCCGGACGGCGCGCTCTTCGTCGGCGGCCGTTCAGGCCGGGGCGCCGTCGAGGACACCCGACGCAGCGTCGAATTTATCTACCGCAACCTGGGGATGATCACCCGCATCACCCCGACAATGGACAGCCATATTCCCTACCAGATCTTCTTCGCCAGCTTCTGGCGGGATAATAACGGCAACCGGCCGGCCCCCTTCACCGAAATCACCGCAGACGACATCCGCAAGGAGCGCTTCACCATCGATCCCGCCGTCGCTCATCTGGCGGCCGACCGGCCGGACTACGCCTGGGCTCGTCGGCAAGCTCAGTTCTATGCCGACGAGTTGGAGCGCAACGGCAAATACCGGCTGACCCTCTGGCCTTATCACTGCATCGTCGGCGACGCCGGGCACGCCCTGACACCGACCCTCCAGGAAGCCCGTCTCTTCCATTCCCTGGTCCGGCAGACCCAGTCCGAGATCGAGATCAAGGGCGACAACCCCTGGACGGAGAACTATTCCGTCTTCGGCGCCGAGGTTCGCGACCGCTGGGACGGCAAGGCGCCTCTCGCCGAGAAGAACCTCGGCCTGGTGCGGCGCCTTATCGACAACGACGCCATCGTCTTCATCGGCGAAGCGGCCAGTCACTGTTTCATGTGGTCAGTCGACGACCTGATGACCGAGATCCGCTCGATCGATCCCGATCTCGTTCGGAAGATCTATGTCGTGATGGATTGCACGAGCTCCGTCGTCATCTTCGATGACGCCGGGACACCGATCGTCGATTTCACCGACGAGACGCAGGCCGCGTTCGACCGCTGGCGGGCGGAAGGTGTCAATATCGTCAGATCAACCGACGACATCGAGACCTGGCCGGGCCTCTCTCTGTGATCGAAAGCCCTCCAGCACCGGAAAGGTCCTGGAGGGCTATCCACTCAATCGCCGGCCCTTGGACTGACGGCTTACTGGACGGCACCCTTGACGCGATCGGCATCGTTGCCGGAAATCCAGGTGAGCGCATTGCCGTTGGTCGTAATGGCACTGCCGCCCGGTCCGCCCGGCGCATTGTAGGATCCC
>NPIG01000484.1_pt2 | contig 31206 bp, 30 predicted proteins | sample 8637441 | NCBI WGS metagenome assembly NPIG01 (sample SAMN07420675, study PRJNA396082) | bioreactor metagenome | isolation source: sample BR6 brine-fed electro-methanogenic bioreactor BR | place: Japan: Kochi | collected 2016-06-14
AGCAGCGCCTTCGACGGCACGCAGCCGAAATTGAGGCAGTCACCCCCCATCCGACCCTTCTCGACCAGCACGGTCGAGGCCCCCATCTGCGAGGCCCCAGCGGCCACCGAAAGGCCGCCGGACCCGGCGCCGATGACACAGAGATCGGCCGTCACGCGATTCGCCATTGGGTTTCCCCTTCCTGCAGAAAACGGTGCCGGGACCGTTCAGCCGGTCCGGCCCTTGAACTTCTTGTACACGACGGGAATGAACGCGAGGAGTCCCAGCCCGATCATGCCGATGACGATCTCCGGCGTCAGGATACCGGCCAGCGAGAGTTCCTGGTTGGCGTCCAGGATGCTGCCGAGGCCGGCGCCGAAGGTCGCATAGACGGCGGTTCCGGGAATGATGCCGAAGAAGGTGCCGATGACGTAGATCCGCAACGGCACGCCGAGGAAGGCCGGTGCCAAGTTGACCAGCCAGAACGGAAACAGCGGGACCAGACGCAGCACCAGCATGTAGCTCATGGCGTTCTCGCGGAAACCGGCCTCCATCTTGCGGATTCCGGCGCCGGCGCGGGCCCGTAGCATATCGCCGAGGGCCAGTTTCGCGGCCAGGAACAGCGCCGTCGCGCCGACGGTCGCACCGATCACCACATAGCCCGTTCCGAAGACGGCCCCGAACATGAAGCCACCCATCACCGTCATCACCGTGCCGGACGGCGGCACGAAGACCGTGGCCGCCGCATAGGCAAACATGAAGGCGACGGCGGCCAGCAGGGTGTGGGCCTGTACCCAGGACACCAAACCGTCGCGGTGCGCCCGCAGGGTATCGAAGGTCAGGTATTCGTGCAATCCGAGGCCGAAGAACGCGGCGGCCCCGGCAATCAACAGGCCCAGCGGCAGAAACCGCAGGACGTTTTGGCGCCGGCGCGCCGGTTCCGCCTTGATTTCGACCATGGATTCCATCCTTGGATGCTCCTGAATACTGCTTTTCCGGCCCGGTTTTCCGGGCCCTGATGCCTCTGGATATGAGGGAGGACGCAGCGCAGGGCCAGTAAACTATGCGTGACCCCCTTGTGATCCGGTGCGGGGAAATGCAGGTTTAAGTCACGGCTGCCGTTGACTTCCCCCCGGCGAATCCGTATACAGCGGGCCGGTTTCGTCGGAGAAGACCAGTGAAACGTACATATCAGCCTAGCAACATCGTTCGTAAACGTCGGCACGGTTTCCGCGCCCGCATGGCGACCGTCGGCGGCCGTCGCGTTCTCGCCAGCCGCCGCGCCAAGGGGCGCAAGCGTCTCTCGGCTTAACGCGGCCATGTCGCCCGCCGTTGTCCGTCTAAAGCGACGCCCGGAATTCCTGCGCGTCGCGGCCACGCGGCGGCGGTGGGTCGCACCCGGCCTGATTCTTCAGGTCCGCCGTCATGGCGGCGGAGACGGGCATCGGTTCGAGGATCCAATCGTGCGGGTGGGATTTACGGTTAGCCGCAAGGTCGGCAATGCCGTCGCGCGCAATCGCGCGCGGCGCCGTTTGCGTGCGGCCGTCGACAGGGTCATGCCCACGCGGGCCCGCCCGGGTTACGATTTCGTGGTGATCGGTCGGGCGGGAACCCTGACCCGCCCCTTCGATTCCCTGGTCGGAGACCTGACGACCGCGCTGCACGGCCTGGACGCCCTGGATCCGGAACCGGATCCCAGGTGACCGGGCATTTTCTTCAGATACAAACAAGGTCCGAATCGGGATGAACGCAGGACGCCGACTGGTCTGGGGACTGATCCGGGGATATCAGCTGTTTATCTCGCCGGTTCTCCCCATGTCATGCCGTTACGCGCCGTCCTGCTCTGCCTATGCCGCCGAGGCGGTGCAGAAGCATGGCGTTCTGCGTGGCGGCGGACTGGCCCTGAAACGGATTTTGCGCTGCCACCCCTGGGGCGGATGGGGTTACGATCCCGTGCCCGAGGCGGCCCCTCATGACACGGCCAAATCAATAAGGAAAGACTGCTCGCACGCCGGATAGGGGTGCCGCAGAAATAGAAATACTTCGGAGGAGTAACGGAAACCAATGGTCGACAACCGCAACATGATCCTGGCGATCGTTATTTCCGTGGTCATTCTGCTCGGCTTCAATTACTGGAGCGCGAAGAAGCACCAAGGTGAGATCGCCCAGCAGACGACCTCCGAACAGGGACCGCAGACCCCGGCCCCGGACGGCGTGACCGCGCCGGGACAGACCGCACCGCAACCCGGCGGCACGGTTTCGGCCCCCGGTGTCGCAACCGAGGCCGCCAAGGGCCCGACCCGCGAGGAAGCCCTCGCCGCGACGCCGCGTATCCACATCCGCACGCCGCGGGTGCACGGCACCATTGCGCTGGAGGGCGGCCGGCTGGACGACCTGACCCTGGCCAACTATCACGAGGAACTGGACAAGAGCAGTCCCGAAATCAAGCTGCTGCTGCCGCATGGTACGACCAATTCCTACTTCGCCGAGTTCGGTTGGGTTCCGACGGATGGAGTCAAAGTCCCGGCCGGCGACACGGTATGGACAGCCGACAAGGATACGCTGACCCCAAACGATCCGGTGACCCTGACCTGGGACAACGGCGAAGGGCTCAAGTTCATCCGCACGCTGGCCATCGACGAGAACTACATGTTCACGGTGTCGCAGCGCGTCGAGAATACCGGCACCACCGCGGTTACCCTCTATCCCTACGGCCTGGTTTCGCGCTGGCAGACGCCGGAGACCACCCGCTTCTACATCCTGCACGAGGGGTTGCTGGGCGTATTCGACGGGACCCTGGAGGAGATCGACTATGACGACCTCCAGGAAAAGGGCGCCATCGAGAAGACCTCGACCGGCGGCTGGATCGGCATCACCGACAAGTACTGGCTGACGGCCCTGGTGCCCAACCAGACCGACGCGATCAAGGCCCGGTTCACCCATCACCGGGAGAACGGCAACGACCGCTACCAGGTCGATTTCCTGGGCACCGCCATCACGGTCGAACCCGGCGCCACGGTTTCGGCCGAGAACCGCTTCTTCGCCGGCGCCAAGGAGGTCAAGCTCCTCGATGCCTATGAGGAGAAGCTGGGGGTCAACAATTTCGACCTGGCGATCGACTTCGGCTGGTTCTACTTCCTGACCAAACCGATCTTCTACCTGCTCAACTACCTGCACAGCCATGTCGGCAACTTCGGCATCGCCATCCTGCTGCTGACCGTGGTCATCAAGCTGCTGTTCTTCCCGCTCGCCAACAAGTCCTACCGGGCGATGAGCAAGATGAAGAAGCTGCAGCCCGAGATGACGAAGCTGCGTGAGCAGTTCGGCGACGACCGCCAGCGCATGAACCAGGAGATGATGGCCCTCTACAAGCGCGAGAAGGCCAATCCGGCGTCCGGCTGCCTGCCGATGCTGATCCAGATCCCGGTTTTCTTCGCTCTCTACAAGGTGCTGTTCGTCACCATCGAGATGCGCCACGCACCGTTCTATGGTTGGATCCACGACCTGTCGGCTCAGGACCCGACCAGCATCTTCAACCTGTTCGGGCTGATCCCCTGGGATCCGTCGACCATCGTCCCCGCCGCACTCAACATCGGCGTCTGGCCGCTGATCATGGGCGTCACCATGTTCCTGCAGCAGAAGCTGAACCCGCAGCCGGCCGACCCGGTGCAGGCCAAGATCTTCATGTTCCTGCCGCTGATCTTCACCTTCCTGCTGGCGAATTTCCCGGCCGGTCTGGTGATCTACTGGGCCTGGAACAACGTGCTCTCGATCCTGCAGCAGTGGGTGATCATGAAGCGGGCCGGGGTGCGCTGACGGCACTCGACACCGGATTCCGACCGGGTGCCGCGCGGATTGGGGGAAAGTGTGGCTGAGCCGAACCAAGACGAATCGTCCGCCGAAGCCCTGGAATACGGGCGCTGGCTTTTCGCCCAGGAATGCGAATTCCTGATCGGTGCCGCTCACCTCGACCAGGTGCCGGAAACGGAGTTGACCGAGGTCGCTTTCGCGGGCCGCTCCAACGTCGGCAAATCGAGCCTGATCAACGCCCTGACCGGCCGCAAGGACTTGGCCCGCACCTCGAACTCGCCGGGCCGGACCCAGGAGTTGAACTTCTTCGTTCTCGGCGGCCGACTGATGATGGCCGATCTGCCGGGCTACGGATTCGCCAAGGCCCCGAAGCAGAAGGTCGCCAACTGGACGATGCTGGCCGACGCCTACCTCAGGGGCCGCGTCAACCTGCGCCGGGCCTGCCTGCTGATCGATTCGCGTCACGGGATCAAGGACGTCGACCGCAAGGTCATGGGCATGCTCGACGCGGCGGCGGTGTCCTATCAGGTGGTGCTCACCAAATGTGACAAGATCAGCGCGACGAAGCTGGCCGAAACCGAAAAAAAGGTGGCCGCCGAGATCGCACGCCATACGGCGGCGCATCCGGAAATCGTCGCCACCAGTTCCGAAAAGGGAAGCGGGATTGCCGAATTGCGGGCCAGGCTGGCCGCGCTGGCAGCCCCCCGCGAATTCATGTAGGGTCAACGCCATGTCGGAAAATTCCAAATTCACTCGCGAAGAATACCTGGCCCAGGCCAAAACGCTGTCGGAAGCGCTGCCCTATATGCGGCGTCACGCCGGCGAGACCCTGGTCATCAAATACGGCGGACATGCCATGGGCGAACCGGAACTGGCCCGCCTTTTCGCCCGCGACGTCGTGCTGCTGCGCCAGGTCGGGATCAACCCCATCGTCGTCCACGGCGGCGGCCCGCAGATCGGCGCCATGCTGGAGCGCCTGAAGATCAAGAGCGAGTTCATCCAGGGCCTGCGGGTCACCGACCAGGCGACGGTCGAAGTCGTCGAGATGGTGCTGTCGGGATCCATCAACAAAGAGATCGTCTCGGCCATCAATGCCGCCGGCGGCACCGCGGTCGGGATCTCGGGCAAGGACGGCAACCTGATCCTCGCCGACAAGGCGCGCAAGACCCTGCGCGACCCCGATTCCAACATCGAACGCATCCTCGACCTCGGCCTCGTCGGCGAACCGCGCGAGATCACGCCGGACATCCTGGATGCCTTCGAGGATGCATCGATCATTCCGGTCATCGCGCCGATCGGCGTCGGCCCGGACGGCGAAACCCTGAACATCAACGCCGATACCGTCGCCGGCGCTATCGCCGGTGCGGTCGGGGCGCGGCGCATGCTGATGCTGACCGACGTCACCGGCGTGCTCGACAAGGACGGCAAGCTGATCGCCGATCTCACCGTCAGCCAGGCCCGGCGCATGATCAAGGAGGGCACCATCAGCGGCGGCATGATCCCCAAGGTGGAGACCTGCATCGATGCGGTCGAGAAGGGGGTGGACGGCGCCGTGATCGTCGACGGCCGGGCGCCGCACGCGATCCTGCTGGAAATCTTTACCGAGGCCGGTGCCGGTACCCTGATCCTGCCGGACTAACCCTTGGTGACGAGCTGGTAGAAAAACTCCAGCTGCCAAGCCATTTCGTCCTCGCTCATCGGGTATTCCCCGACCTTGGACGGTTTCAGGATCTTGTCGGGAGCAACGTGGCACAGCTTGGTCTGCAGCTGTGCCAAAACCCGTTCGGGGATATTGGCGCGCCAGGCCAAGGCCACGATGCCTTTTGCGCTCTGCATGGCAACGATACGCTCGGCGAGCCCGTAGGGGACTTCGGCCATGACGGCCAAGGCCGCGGTCACCAGTTCCTTGTCTCCCTCGGAGAGGGCATCGAGTACGGTCAAGGAATTCAGGGCGCCCTGCTGGCGTAGGCGCATGGCCGCATCGAGGGCCGAATCCGACTCGCCCAAAACCTTCTTCCAGACGGCATTGCCGGTTCCGGAATCGGCATCGAGTCGTGCCGGCGTCTTCGGCGAAGCGGCCTTCGCCGGAGCGGAGGAGTCCGGCGCCTGCGACCTCTCGTCGAGCCGTTTGCGAACCTCGGTCCGCAGGGCGATCACGGTCTCCGCGTCGAACTCGCCACGTTCGACCATGGTTTTCAACAGGCTGTCGGCCACGAACTGGGCGATGTGGAGGGCGGCCGATGTCGGCAAACCGGGACGATTGACCAACGGTCCGTGCCAGGCCTCCACCGACGGCGCCCGTTCGACGATCCAGTCCAGGGTGTCTTCGCGAATCTGGGCGCTGGAATTGGACAGCAGGACACCGACCGCCTCGACGTCGCCGGTCCGGGCGACGGCGTCGGAGACCATATCGCCCAGGCGGTCGCGCCTGGCGATGGCCGCCAGGGCTCCCTTGGTCGGACCTTCGGATACGATCTCGAGCAGATCGTTGTCGGTCAGGACCGCCGAGTATTCGAGAATAGGCCCGGCCACGACGATCTCGGCGTCACGGGCCAACCGGTGGATCACCTCGGGCGGTGCATGGGCGACGTCCTTGATCGCTTCCGCGACAATCTGACGCACACGGGTCGCTTCGTCCCGAGCCAGGGCGTCGAGCGCCTTGCAGGTCAGTTCGCCGAGCTTCGATGCCTCCTCCGAGCTCAGCCCAGGCAGGATTCCGGCGATCTTCGAGGCCAGGCGCGACCGCACGGCATCGTCGGCATCCTCGGCCAGCTTGAGGTCGGCGCGGCGCGGCGTGGCCCGGTTGGAGGCGATGGCCTGACGGACCTCCGACGACGGATCACCGGCAAGATAGAAAAGGATCTCCGGTACGACGTCGGGTCGCGTCGCCAGGTCGCGGCGCACCTGGGGGTCCGCGTGGGAGGCCAAACGCTTGGCATCGTCATAAGAAATCCGTTTGTCCTGAACCACGTTCGCCTGCCAGCGACCGGATCGGTTCCCCCCGTATTGGCCGCGCTACCGCTTCTTTCCCAAGGTCATCTCACGAACCCGGCGGAGCCGCCATTTTGAATCCGCCCTTGCCGCGACGTTTGACCGAATACATTGCATCATCGGCACGGGCAAGGATTTCATCAAGACTCTCATCGGAGGAGGGGTCGTACACGGCTACTCCAACGGACAAACCCAAAGGGGCATCGTCGTCGCCGGAAAATACCGTAAGTCCCTTGCTGGCCTCGACCAGTTGCCGGGCACGCAACTCGGCCACATCGGGAACGATTCCCTCCAGCCACATGACGAACTCGTCGCCTCCGATGCGGGCCGTCAGGTCGCCGGGCCGCGAATGTTCCAGCAGGATATCCCGCAGGGCAATCAACGCCTCGTCGCCCCGCTGGTGGCCATGCATGTCGTTGACCTGCTTGAAATTGTCGAGATCGACATAGTAGAGCGCCGCCATTTTCGGGGTCCGGTCCAAACGACGGAGCCGGCGCGGCATTTCCTCGTCGTAGAAGGCACGGCGGTTGAGCAGGCCGGTGAGGGCGTCGGTTCGCGACAGGCGCACGATGCGCTCGTGATTGTTGATCTGTTCGATGGCGATGCCGAGCTGATCGGCGATATCGCTGATCAGGAAGCGGTCGTCCTCGGTCCAATCACCCGACCCGCCGGTCTTCCAGATGCACATGCCGCCATTGATCCCGGCGCGGTAGTCGGTGACGGCGCCAAGCACGCGCCAGGCGCCGCACTCGCATTCCAGCGTGGTGTCGGCATCGACGACCTCGGCCAACAGGCGCTCGAAGGGGTCCAGGTCGTCGGCCGCCCCGAACTCGGCGGCGGCGGCGAAAACACCCGTCGCCGTCAGGCGGTAGACGCGGCATCCTGCCGCTCCCAACGCCCGTGCGGCGGCAGCGGCGGCGGCGGTCAGCATGTTCTGCGGCTCGACCTCGTTGCGGATGGCCCGAACCACGTAATGGAGGATCTGCTCGCGATGACGGGCCCGCATCAGCGCGGTCTCGCGCTCGCGCTCGCGGGTGATATCGCGGCAGACGCCGCGCGATCCCAGCCAGTTGCCGTCCTCGTCCCGGATCGGGCGACTGGACACCATCACGCAAGCCAGGGAATCGTCGGACCGCCGCATCCAGAGTTCGACGTTCTCCAGGGCCTGGTCGCTCACGAAGGGCAGCGGCCGGTAGGCGCCGGCATCGATGACCAGCTCCTCCGGCCGGCGGCCGATCAGTTCGTCGGAATCGAAGCCGAGTACGTTGCGCGCCGACACGAAAACGAAGGTCCCCTCGGGCCCGACCTCCCAGGCGAAGTCGCTGGAAATCTCGACGAGATCCTTGTAGCGCTGCCGCGATTCGATCAGGGCGGGGCGCAGGTTCCTCTCGAGGGTCACGTCGCGGGCAAGAACCATGAGGGTCTCGCCGTTTTCGTTGGGGATCACCGTAACCTCGAAATGGATCTCGCTTTCGCCGACCGACAAATCGAGGGACTCCGCCACCACGCCTTGCGACCGGGCGGCAGCGGCAACCAGTTCCTCCAGCCCCGGAATGCCGCCATTGACGAATACCGGCACCAGGTCGTCGGCGATGCTGTTGGCGGACACGACGGAAAGATCGGGGCGCACGATCATCGCCACGCCCGGGTAGCCTTCAAGCAAATCGCCGTGTTTACCGTGCCCGCTCATCGTCGCCTTTTGAACAGTTCGGCCTTGGGTAGGGGATCGAAATCCTTGACGCTCTTGGAAGGCCTGCCGAACAGGTATCCCTGAACATAGTCGACTCCGCAATCGCGAACAAAGAACAGTCCCTCTTCCTTGTCGATCATTTCGGCAATCGTCTCGACCGTCAGGCTCCGGCACAACGCCGAAAGCGCGGTCAGGAACGCGCGGCCCTTGGGGCCCTTCTGGGCATTGCGGATGGCGCTGCCGTCCAATTTGACGACATCGACATCCAGCGCGCTCAGATACTGAAAGCTCGCCGCCCCGGCCCCGAAATCGTCGAGGCAGACGTGGTGCCCGGTCTTGCGCAGCCCCTGGATGAAGGTATTGGCCGAATCGAGGTCGGCCATCCGCGACGATTCGGTGATTTCGAACAGCAGCTTGTCCTGAACCCAGGCGTTGTCGCGCAGCCGCCGGTGCAGCGTGCTGACATAGCGATCCGACCCGACGGAGTGGCCCGAGATATTGACGGCAACGCGGTAGCGGCTGGTATTGCGTGGCCACTGACCGAGCCAGGCGATGGCCTTGTCGACGACGGCGAGGTCGAAATCCGCGATCATGCCGGTCTCTTCGGCAAAGGTGATCTGCTTGAACGGCGATTCGTCCTTGCCCTGGGAACGGAACCGGGCGAGGGCTTCGTAGTGATGGATTTCGCCAGTTCGGACATCGACGATCGGCTGCAGGGCGAGATCGAAAGTGGCTTCGGCGATCAGGCGCTTGAAGGCATCGACCGACTGCGCCGCCTCATCCATCAACGCGTTGAGATTGGTCGACAGCCTCTTGATGGTGAATGCCCCGCCCTGGTCCTCACGGAAGCGATTGACCACGTAGAGGAGACTCCTGGCCATGTCCTCTTCGCTGACGGAGCTATCGCCCACGTCCACGGTCGCGGCCGCCACCTCGACGCCCTGGCCGGTCGGATCGAAATCCCGGGTGACCTCCCGAAGTTCCTGTTCCAGAAACGAGACGTCGAGTCCGCTGTCATGAACCAGGCCATAGTTCTTTTCATCGATTCGCGCCGCGCCGTCGGCGGTCAGGGAGTGGGCGCGGAAACAGGCGCCGACGGTCGTCATCATCGACTTCTGCGAAGCTTCGTCCAAACGGCCCCGGAGTTCATCGATTTCGCCCATCGACACCAGGGTCATCCGGACGTCCTCGCCGGCGGCCTGGAGTTCCTTCATGCGCCTGGCCGCGATTTCGGCGAAGGCCGGCCCCTCGACCAGGCCGGTCTCCTCGTCGCGGGCCGGAGCCAGTGGATCGATCTCCTCGCCCAGCGCACCCATCCGAAAGGCCAGGAAGAAATGGCTGTCGAATTCGTCCATCCGGTAACCGGCCAGGGCCAGCGGCGGTGTAACCCCGCGCGCGCCTTCCAGGCGGATTACCGCGCCGTCGATGCGCCCCTGCTTGCGGGTGATGGACAGCAATTGCCGGAACAGGCCGCGGTCACTGGACGCGATCAGGGATTCAACCGACATCCCGATCAGATTGTCGGGCGACTTACCCAGGATGGGGAGGGTCGTCCCGCCGGCGAAGACGATCGATTGGTCGGCATCCAGTTCGAGCAGAATGTCGGCCCAGCAGAATGCGAGTTTGACGAACCGGTCGCGCTCTGACTTCAAGCGCGAAAGCTGCTTGGAATCCGCGTTGCCGTTTGTGCCCAGGTTTGCCATCGGTCCCACCAGATGAAGGCCCCAAAAACTCTATCCGCGTTGCCCAATCTGAATCTAGAATAAAGATACCACCAGGGCGCGTTGCGGTAACGATTCTTCGCCTTAGCGCACGGAGAGCCGAGACGCCGAGACGGTGAAAAAAGCCCTTGCCCGCCACAGCTGCGGTACCCACTGTAGGACCATGCTCAACACCTCCTCATCGACTCCCCTATCCGGTTCCCGTGGCCGGCTCTCGAGCCCACGCGATGCGGCAAGCTGGATCTTCGACCTCGACAATACCCTGTATCCGGCAACCGATGACCTCTTCGTGCAGGTCAGCAGGAAAATCCGCGACTACATCGCGGCCTTCCTGGAAGTCGATGTGGATACCGCCTACGGAATTCAAAAGGATTATTTCCACCGCTACGGAACTTCGTTGCGCGGACTGATGCTGTGCCATTCCATGGATCCCGGTCCGTTCCTCGATTTCGTCCATGACGTCGACCTTTCGGGCATCGACGCCAACCCGGCATTGGACGCGGCGCTCGCGAAACTGCCGGGACGCAAGGTGATCTTCACCAATGCCTCGTCCGATCATGCCGAGCGAATCCTCGGGCGACTGGGGATCGCCGGGCATTTCGAGGCGATTTTCGACATCGTCGATGCGGACTACATCCCGAAGCCGGAACCGGGCCCCTACGACATCCTGATCGAACGCCTCGGCCTCGACCCGCAGGCATCGGTCATGATCGACGACATCGCGCGCAACCTGATCCCGGCGGCGGAACGCGGCCTGACGACCGTCTGGCTGCACAACGATACGGATTGGGGCCGCACCGGAGCCGACAGCGAACACATCCACTACGTCGCCCGGGACCTTCCGCGCTGGCTGGAATCGCAGCTTGCTGCAGCCGACCCGGATGCCGCGCGCCGCGCCGGTTGTTGACCGACGCCCCGCGCTCGCCCATTTGCGGGACCGCAAGGTCCCTCTGGAAAAAAACCCATCGTCCTTTTATGTTCAGCCCGCAACGCCGTTCCGGTGGCAGCCTTCGCGTGGAACCGGGCGGATCGAGGGAGGAGAAGACCGCTCCATGGACCATTTCCAATACCGGGACGGGCAACTGTGTGCCGAAGCCCTGCCGCTGGCCCGTATCGCCGAGGCCGTCGGCACCCCGTTCTACTGCTATTCCACGGCCACCCTGGAACGCCACTACCGCGTTTTCGCCGAAGCCGTCGCCGACCTGCAGGCCACCGTCTGCTTCGCCGTCAAGGCCAACCCCAACATCGCCGTCATCCGCACCCTGGCGCGCCTGGGCGCCGGCGCCGACGTGGTTTCCGGCGGCGAGTTGATGAAGGCGCTGGAGGCCGGCGTTCCGGCGGACCGCATCGTTTTTTCCGGCGTCGGCAAGACAGCCGATGAGATGGCGATGGCGCTGAAGGCCGGCATCAAGCAAATCAACGTCGAATCCGAACCGGAGCTCGCCGTCCTCGACTCGGTCGCCCGCAGGCTTGGCGTGACCGCGCCCATCGCGGTGCGCGTCAATCCGGACGTCGACGCCCATACCCACCACAAGATCACAACCGGCAAGAGCGAAAACAAGTTCGGCATCGACTGGGCATTCGTCCGCGAGTTCTATGCCCGTGCCGCGGCCTTTCCCGGCCTGCGCGTCGTCGGCATCTCGGTCCACATCGGTTCGCAGCTGCGCAAGCTCGAACCCTTCCGCGACGCTTTCGCGCGCGTCCGCGAGATGGTCCTCAACCTGCGCGACGACGGTCATGCCATCGAGCGCATCGATCTCGGGGGCGGCCTCGGCATTCCCTACGGAGACGATGCCGACGATATGACTTCGCCGGGGCCGGGGGACTACGCCGCCGTCGTCAAGGCGGCCACGCAGGACCTCGACTGTCAGGTGATCTTCGAACCGGGGCGGGTCATCGTCGGCAACGCCGGCGTCCTGGTGACGCGCGTCCTCTACGTCAAGCATGGCGCGACGCGGCGTTTCGCCATCGTCGACGCCGCCATGAACGACCTCATGCGGCCGGCCCTTTACGACGCCTATCACGCCATCGTGCCGGTCGCCGAGATGCCGGCCGACGGCGGCATCGTCGAGACGGACGTGGTCGGGCCGGTGTGCGAGACCGGCGATACCTTCGGGGTGCGCCGGCCGCTGCCCGAGGTCGGCGCCGACGACCTGCTGGCCATCCGATCGGCGGGAGCCTACGGCGCGGCGATGTCCTCGACCTATAATACCCGGCCGCTGATTCCCGAGGTTCTGGTCAAGGATGATGCCTTCGCCGTGGTCCGTCCGCGCCTGAGCGTCGAGGAAATGATTGCCCAGGAAGCGTATCCCGACTGGCTGACCGCGCCGCGCGCCTGACCTCAACGAGAGCCGGACACTCGCCATGGAACCCCTCCCCTTCGTCAAGATGCATGGCCTCGGCAACGACTTCGTCGTCTTCGACGCCCGCCGCCAGGCACTCGACCTGAGCGTCGACCAGGTGCGCGCCATCGCCAACCGCCACACCGGTGTCGGCTGCGACCAGCTCATCATCATGGAGCCGCCGCGGAACGGCGCCGCCGACGTCTTCATGCGCATCCGCAACGCCGACGGCAGCGAGGTCGAGGCCTGCGGCAACGCCACCCGGTGCGTCGCCTCGGCGGTCATGAAGGAGCGCGGTGCCGACACCGTCGTCATCGAAACCGTGGTCGGCCTGCTGCACGCCAAAGACGGCGGCAACGACCTGATCACGGTCGACATGGGACCCGTCCGCCTGGACTGGCAGGACATTCCCCTTGCCGAAGCCATGGACACCCTGCACATGGGGATCGAGGAAGGGCCGCTGCTCGATCCCGCAGGCGTCAACGTCGGCAACCCGCACGCCGTCTTCTTCGTCGACGATGCGGAATCGATCCCCCTCGAGACGGTCGGTCCCCGCGTCGAGCATCACCCGCTGTTTCCGGCGCGCATCAACGTCGAGGCCGTCCAGGTGCTGTCACCGACCCGGCTGCGCATGCGGGTGTGGGAACGCGGAACCGGCATCACCCAGGCCTGCGGCACCGGCGCCTGCGCGACCCTGGTGGCGGCGCACCGGCGCGGCCTGGCGGAGCGCGCCGCCGAGGTCATCCTCGACGGCGGAACCCTGCGCATCGAATGGAACGATGACGGTCACGTGATGATGAGTGGCCCGGCAGCGACCAGCTTCGCCGGTACCCTCGACCGTTCATTGACTTCCTGAACCCGGAAGACCTGCCCTTCAGAACACCAGCTTGAGGCGTCCGAGCCGTTCGCGCACCTCGCCGATGATCTTCTTCTCCCCCTCCGGGCCGTCGGCCTCGAAGGTGACCGAGAAGCGCACGTAGGCGCCGGCATCGTCCCACGGCACCGTGGAGATCTGCGCCTCCATGATCAGGAACTCCGAGAACCGCTCGGCGTTCTCGAAAGTGACCCCCGACTCCGTGCCCTTGGGGCAAGCGACATAGAGATAGAACGTTCCCCCCGACTTCTTCGCAGTGAAACCGGCGCCGTTCAGCGCGTCGACCAGCAGGTCGAAGCGGCGCGAATACTTCTCGCAGATGCCGGCCGTGATCTCGGGATGTTCCAACCCGTACATACCGGCCTTCTGGATGGCGCGGAACTGGCCCGAATCCGTGTTGTCCTTGACGGTCGCGTAGGCCTTGACCAAGTGGCTGTTGCCGGTCAGGAAGGCGAGACGCCAGCCGGTCATGTTGTAGGCCTTGGACAGCGAGTGCACCTCAAGCGCCACCTCGTCGGCGCCGTCCACCGCCAGGATGCTGCGCGGCCGGTTGCCGTCATAAACCAGCGCGCCGTAGGCGGCGTCCTGGACGATGACGATGCCGTGCTTGTGCGCGAAGTCGACCAACTCACGGTAGAATTCTTCGGTCGCCATCGCGCCGGTCGGGTTGTTCGGATAGTTGACGTAGATCGCCTTGGCCTTGCCCAGGACATCCGCCGGAATCCCGTCGAGGTCGGGCAGGAACCCATTCTTTTCCAGCAGCGGCAGCGGATGCACCTGGCCGCCGACGTAGCGGGTGTAGGTCGACATCACCGGATAGCCGGGCACCGTGGTCAGCAGCACGTCGCCCGGATTGATCAGGCACAGCGGCAGCATGGCGAAGATCGGCTTGGAGCCGAGGCCGTGGACGATCTGCTCCGCCGGATCGAGTCCGTCGACGCCGTAGACCTGCTCCATGTACTTGGCCGCCGCTTCCTGGAACGGGGCGATGCCGTTGTCGGCGTAGAAGCGGTTTTCCTTCTTTCCGGCCTCGGCGGCCAGCACCTCGACGATCTTGGGGTCGGCCGGAGCGTCGGGCTCGCCCACACCCATGTCGATGATCGGGATATGCGGATATTTCTTCGCCGCCGCGTTCTTGGCCCGCTTGATCTTCTCGAACTTGTAGATTTCGGTCGACTTGCCGAACTGCTTGCCACCCAGTCTTTCCGCGACGACGATGTCCATGACCAACCCTTCCCGTTCAAGAATCCCGGCGTTTCGGAGGAGCCCCCGAAGTCGGTCTCCCTTAACGCATCCTCGTTTCGATGTCTACCGGTCGCGGAGGAGGCGGGGCCATAGATTACATTGACAAGAGTGTCCAAAAGCACGGCGGATAGGTGCCAGATACTTTTCCCGTTTGACCGCGGGTCCGATGGGGCTAAGAATTGCTCGTTTTCATGGCTCCGTCCGCCTACCATCGTGCCAGGAAGGCCGCGTTGGAGGTTGGGATGGCGGTTTGGTGGGGATGGCGGCGAAGTCGAAGGCGCCGATATCCCCTTTTATGTCGGCAGCACGGTGAAGGTATTGGATAGGATGAAGGCCAAGGGCGAGATCGCCGACCTCGGGACGATAACCGAAATTCATCGCGGCGCTCACGACTGCTGTTTCGCGGAAACGCCGTGCCCAGTCTGAGCGAGATTTTCCGCGCCCTTTACGGCGTCTATCGGCTGGCCCGATTCGATCGGAACGGGATGCAGTTCCTCGACGTGACCGTCGGCGGGTTCTGGAAATCCTTCTTCGCCGCCGTCATCGTCGGCCCCGTCTATTTCCTGGTGCTGCTGCAGCAGTTCCAGATGGGAGACGGCGGTTCCCTGGCCCACTTCCTGTCCATTCACCTGCTGGGCTACGTCATCATCTGGGTACTGTTCGCGCTGGTGATGATCCCCGTCTCGCATGCCCTCAGCCGCGACAACCGCTACATCGGTTTCATCGTCGCCTACAACTGGGCCAGCGTCCTGCAGCACGCGCTCTATCTGCCGGCCGTGATCCTGGTCCAGGCCGGGACCATCCGGCCGGATGCCGGTGTCTTTCTGCTGATGGTGCTGTTCACGGTGGTTACGGTCTATTTCTGGTTCGTGGCGAAAACCGCCCTGGACATTTCCGGCCCCGCGGCGGCCGGCGTGGTCCTCGTCGATTTCGTTCTCGGCGTCGTCGTCCAGGGATTCGCCAACTCACTTGCCTGATTCTTTCCGCAATCGCGCGGACGACCGGATCGTCTCCTTGAAATTGACGATCGCCGGCGAATGCTCGTCGCGGCGGAAGGCCCCGGTCAGCTCGGCCATGACCGTGCAGTCGGCCAGCGGCCGGTAGACGACGTCGGCCACCTTCACGCATTGCAGGGAAGCCGGCACGGCGGCGACGCCGAGGCCAACACCGACCAGGCTGAGCACGGAAATGAAGTCCCGTACGTGGTGCGAGAAGCGCGGCGTGAATCCGCCGTGCCGGGCAATCGCCGCGGCGTGCCGCGAGAAACCGACCTCATCGTCGGCCTGGGGCACGACGAAACTGCATCCCGAAAGATCGGCCGCGGCAATCGGCTGCTCGCTCCGGGCCAGGGGATGGTCGCGCCGCAGGGCGACGAGGACCGGCTCGCGCATCAGGACGTGGACCTCGATTTCCTCGGGATAGGCGGGACGCGGGCGGAAGAAGCCGATGTCGATCTCGCCGGCCGCCAGCGCCTCGATCTGACGGTTGCTCTCCATCTCGGTGAGGTCGACTTCGACATCCGGCCATTGCCGCCGGTAGGAGAAGACGGTCGCCGGCAACAGACCGGAGAAGGTGGCCGAGGCGACGTAGCCGACCTTGACCTTGCCCAGCTCGCCGCGGCCCAAACGGCGGCCGATGAGGCCGGTCCGCTCGAAATGATCGAGGGTGGTGCGCGCGGCGGCCAGGAACACCCCTCCGGCCTCGGTCAGGCGCACCGGCATCCGCTTGTTGCGGACCAGGAGCCGGGTGCCGATTTCCTCCTCCAGCAACTGGATCTGACGGCTGAGCGCCGACTGGGCGATATGCAAGCGTTCGGCGGCGCGGCCGAAATTCAGATCCTCGGCCACCGCGACGAGGTATTTGAGCTGACGGATATCCATCGAATCCCTTCCAGCGGAGATCGGGATTTTAATCTGATTAAACGATTAAAACTAACTTATTCTCTATTAGTCAGGATTAAATAGCCGTGCCATCTTCGCCGTCGAAACGATAACAACCGACCGGGCCCCTCCCCCGGACGGCGAACAGCGGGAACCCACGCCGGCCATGCTCACCCTGACATTCGGGCACCTGTTCGGCCTTGCGGCCACCCTGATCTTCATCCTGACGGTCACCGTCTGGTCGGCACGTTCGGCGAAATCGCCCGAGGGATTCAGCCTGTGCGGACGCACGGCGGGCCCGCTACTGATCGCCGGCGGCATCTCGGGGACCTGCATCGGCGGCGCCGCCACCGTCGGCACGGCGCAACTGGCGTTCTCGTTCGGGCTGTCGGCCTGGTGGTTCACGGCCGGCGAGGGCCTGGCCCTGATCATCATGGCCGCTTTCTATGCCCGGCCCCTGCGCCGCAGCGGCCTGGAAACCCTGCCGCAATACCTGAGCCTCCATTACGGCCGCGCGGCCGGGGTGCTGACCAGCTTCATCTCGTCGCTGGGAATCCTGTTCAGCGGCGTCGCCAGCGCGCTATCGGGTATCGCCGTGATCACCCTGCTGTTCGGACTGGCGCCCTGGAAGGCCGCCGCCGTGATCGTGGTGCTGGTCGTCGCCACGGTGTTTTTCGGCGGACTGAAGGGGGCCGGCGTCTCCGGCCTGCTGAAGATGGCGATCATCTGGACGGCCCTGGTCGCGGCGGGAATCCTGGCCTGCCTCGCGCTTGCCGGGATCGACGATTTCCAAGGGACCTTCCCGGCCTCGCCGTGGTTCGACATGTTCGCCCGCGGGGTCCCGAAAAGCCTGGGCAACGTCGGGTCGCTGATCGTCGGGATGATCTGCACGCAGACCTATATCCAGGCAATCTTCTCGGCGACCAATACCCGCATCGCGGTGACCGGCACCCTGACCGCAGCCGCCATCGTCATCCCGCTGGGCCTGCCCTCGGTGGCCGTCGGCATGTTCATGCACGTCGCCCATCCGGATATCCAGCCGATCCTGGCCTTGCCGATGTATCTGGTGCTCTACCTGCCGTCCTGGCTGGCCGGCGTCGGGCTGGCCGGCATCCTGTTCTCCATCGTCGGCTCCATCGCCGGACTGGCCCTGGGGATCGGCACCATGGTCGCCAACGATATCGGACGCGGCGTCCTGGGAATCACCGAGGGCCGCTGGATCCTGCTGATCAACCGTCTGAGCGTGCTGGCGGTCGCGTTGCTGGCGGTGGGAATCGCGGCGGCCAATCCCGACACCTACGTGCTGGACTGGAACTACATGTCGATGGCCCTGCGCGGCGCCGGCGTGTTCATCCCCATGGCGCTGGCGATCTTCTGGCCGCACCGGCTGACGCCGGGCTGGGCGGTGCTCTCCATGGCGGCAAGCATGACGGCGGCCGTTTTCGGCCGCATCGGTCTCGGGCTCGAGATCTCGCCGCTGTTCACCGGCCTGGCCGTCAGCTTGGCGGTCGTCTGCATCGGGCTGCTGGTATCGGGCCGGCGGGCGGCGGAAACCCCAGGCGAATGACTCAGTAGACCACGCCGGTCAGGTAGAGGCCGTAGGCCGGCGCCGTCGGACCGGCGGCGGAACGGTCGCAGGCGGCCAGGGCGGCCGCAACATCGGCTTTGCTCCACTTGCCTTCGCCGACCAGCTTCAGCGTGCCGACCATGTTGCGGACCTGATGATGCAGGAACGAGCGGGCGCGGGCGGTGACCAGGACGAGATCCCCCTCGCGCCGCACGTCGAGGACGTCGAGGGTCTTGTCGGGCGACTTGGCCTGGCACTCTGCAGCGCGGAAGGACGTGAAGTCGTGGCGGCCGACCAGCACCTGGGCGGCGGCGTGCATGGCTTCGACATCGAGGGGAACCGAAACCCACCAGGCGCGGTCGCGCTCGACGGTCAGCGGTGCCCGCCGGTTGACGATGCGGTACAGGTACCGCCGCTCGCCGGCCGAGAACCGGGCATGAAAATCCTCGCCGACCCGTTCCGCCGACAGCACGGCGACCGCCGCCGGCTTGAGATGGAAGTTCAGCGCGTCGCGGACGGTGTCGGCCTCGGCCTCGCGCCTCAGATCGACATGCGCAACCTGACCGAGGGCATGGACGCCCGAATCGGTACGACCCGCCGCGAAGACGTTCACCGTTTCGCCGCAGAAGCCGACGATGGCCTCCTCCAGGGCCTGCTGGACGGAATAGCCGTTCTCCTGGCGCTGCCAGCCGACGAAGCCGGTGCCGTCATATTCGAGAACGAGCTTGTAGCGGGGCATGACTCGGCCCCGGCCTAAGTCAGCACTGTGCCGGCCGGCACCGGATTGCCGCGCAGGAAGGCTTCGGCCTCGGTCGCGCCCTTGCCCTCGCGCTGCACCGTCGTCAGGCGCAGGGCGCCCTCGCCACAGGCCACGCTCAGCCGGTCGTCGAGCACGGTCCCCGGCGCGGCCGTCCGACCTTCCTTCATCACCTCGCAGGCCAGGGCCTTGACGCGCTTGCCGTCCAGTTCGAACCAGGCGCCGGGCCAGGGATTGAAGGCGCGGACCTGGCGGCCGATCTCGACGGCCGGGCGGGACCAGTCGATTCGGCTCTCCTCGCGCTCCAGCTTGGCGGCGTAGGTCGCTCCCTCCTCGGGCTGGGGAATCGGCTTGAGCCCCCCGGAAGCGACGCCGTCGAGGGCGTCGACGATCAGTTCGGCGCCCACAACCGCCAGCGCGTCGTGGAGGCTGCCGCCGGTGGTCTCGTCGGTGATCGGCACCTTGCCGATGGTCAGGATCGGGCCAGTGTCGAGGCCCTCGTCGACCTGCATGATGGTGACACCGGTCTCGCTGTCGCCCGCCAGGATGGCGCGTTGGATCGGCGCCGCACCGCGCCAGCGCGGCAGCAGCGAGGCATGGACGTTGAGGCAGCCGAGACGCGGCGCCTCCAGAACCGCCTTCGGCAGGATCAGGCCATAGGCCGCGGTGACGGCGGCATCGGCGGCGAGGGCGGCGAAAGCGGCCTGTTCCTCTTCGCTCTTCTTGAGGCTCTTCGGGGTGCGGACCATGAGGCCGCGGGCCTCGGCGAAGGCATGAACCGGGCAGGGACGTTCCTTGTGGCCACGGCCGGCCGGACGCGGCGGCTGGGTATAGACGCAGACGATCTCGTGCCCGGCCTCGAGGAGCGCCGAGAGCACCGGCACGCCGAAATCGGGACTACCCATGAAGACGAGGCGCAAGGGGGCCATGGAACATCACCTGACTGCCGCGGAAACAACGCCCCCTGTAAACACGACGGGGCGGCAATTTGCAAGGGACGGCCGGAAAGTCTTCTAGTCGAGGATGCTCAGGTAGCGGTACTCGCCGGTCAGGCAGTGGCTGACCCGCCACTCGATGGGGCGCCGATCGATGCTCATGGCCAGCCGGTCGACCTCCTGCAGCGGATGCCCGGGTTCGATTCCCAGCAATTTGGCCTCGCGCTCGGAGGCGGCAACGGCGCAGAGCCTCTCCTCGGCCTGATAGATCATCACTCCGTAGTCGGTTTCGTAGAGCTGGTAGAGGGTGTTGGGCAACTGGTCGATGGGCACCTTGGCCAGGCCGGAGAACAGCTTGGCCGAAACGATGATCCATTCGACGATGGCCGGACGGCCGCCCATGTCGCGGACCCGGTCGATGTGGATCACCTTGCTGCCCGGCTTGAGGGCCAGCTTCTCTTCCTCGACCTTCGTCGCCCGACGCACGGTCATGTCGAGGACCCGGCTGGTCGGCAGCTGGCGCGATTCGTCCTTGCCGACGAAATGAAAGAAATGGAACAGGGCCCGGTGCGGGTTGTGGGTGGCCACGTAGGTGCCGCGCCCCTGCTGCCGTACCAGCAGGTTCTGTGCCGTCAGTTCGTCGAGGGCCTTGCGCAGCGTTCCCTGGCTGACCCGGTAGCGGGCCGCCAGTTCGAATTCGCTGGGAAGCTTATCGCCGGGCCGCCAGTCGCCGCTGACGAGTCGCTGAATGATCGCGTCCTTGACCTGCTTGTAGAGGGGCCGGAAGCCGACATCGTCGCCGACCTCCTCGGGAAGATCAGGACGATTCGCCTGATCGCTCACATCCGCTTTTGCCATGACCCGCACTCCCCCCTAACGGTCCCGGGCCGTTTAGTCCGACCCAACGAAAGAAGACGCCTTCTTGATCATCAAGGTCTTATATAAGACATATCATTTTACGTTGACAGCCCCACGTCAAGACCAATAGCTTTCTTAAGCGTATTGACGCGAGATTCCTAGCCAAGGGAGGACACCGTGGCAGCTCCGGATTTTCTTGTTCACGATTCTGCCGACACCGTCGGCGTAATCGTCGTAGAGGGTATTGAAGCCGGTAAGGACATGACCGGCTGGGTGATGGACACCGATAAAACCATCACCGTCAAAGCTCTCGACCCGATCCCGTTGGGCCATAAGGTGGCGCTCGTCGACATCAAGAACGGCGACACCATCATCAAGTACGACAACGACATCGGGAAGGCCGTGGCCGACATCAAAAAAGGCGGCCATTGCCATGTACACAACACCAAGACCAAGAGGTGGTAGAAATGGCTAAACCTACCTTCTGGGGATACCGCCGGGAAAACGGCCGGGTTGGCGTTCGCAACCACGTCGTTATTCTGCCCCTCGACGATCTGTCCAACGCCGCCTGCGAGGCGGTGGCCAACAACATCAAGGGCACGCTGGCCCTGCCGCACCACTACGGCCGGCTGCAGTTCGGTGAAGACCTGGAACTGCACTTCCGCACCATGATCGGCACCGGCTGCAACCCCAACGTCGCCGCCTGCGTCGTGATCGGCATCGAGCCGAAGTGGACGCAGCGCATCGTCGACGGCGTCCGGGCGACCGGCAAGCCGTGTGAAGGCTTCGCCATTGAGAAGAATGGCGACATCGCGACCATCGCCGCCGCTTCGCGCAAGGCCAAGGAATACGTCCAGTGGGCCAGCGAACTGCGCCGCGAGGAATGCGGGATCGAGGAACTGTGGGTCTCGGTCAAGTGCGGTGAATCCGACACCACCTCGGGTCTGGCTTCGAACCCGACCGTCGGCAACTTCATCGACAAGTTCGACGCCTGGGGCGCCACCACCTGTTTCGGTGAGACATCCGAGATCACCGGCGCCGAGCAGGTCTGCTCCACCCGCGCCGCTTCGCCGGAAATCAGCAAGAAGTTCCTGGACACCTGGAACTCCTACAATGATTTCATCCTTTCGGTGAAGACCGACGACCTGTCGGAATCGCAGCCGACCGCCGGCAACATCGAGGGTGGCCTGACCACCATCGAGGAAAAAGCCTTCGGCAACCTGCAGAAGATCGGCAAGAAAGCCAAGTACATCGACGTCCTCGAGCCGGCCGAAGCGCCGTCCAAGGGCCCGGGCCTGTACTTCATGGACACGTCGTCGGCCGCGGCCGAGTGCGTGACCCTGCAGGCCGCCGCCGGTTACGTCGTCCACTTGTTCCCGACCGGCCAGGGTAATATCATTGGCAACCCGATCGAGCCTGTGATTAAACTCTCGGCCAACCCGCGGACGGTACGCACCATGAGTGAGCACATCGACGTCGATGTTTCCGGCATACTGCGCCGCGAACTGAACCTCGACGAAGCGGGTGACAAACTCATCGATATGGCAATAAGAACGGCGAACGGCCGCTTTACCGCAGCGGAAGCTCTTGGACATCGCGAATTCGTGATGACCAAACTCTACCGCAGCGCTTGATTTTGGAACGGGCCGCACCCCCAAGGGTGCGGCCCGAACCCTTTTCGGGACCCTTCAGGGAGGGTCAACATCTAGGAGGAGCACATGAAAACCATCGGAAAGATCGCCGTAACTTCGATCGCAATGGCTGTCGCTGCGACCTTCGGGCTGGCCTCGACGGCGCAAGCCGAATACCCGGAAAAGCCGGTCCACTACATCATCCCGTTCGGCCCGGGTGGTGAATCCGACATTACGGCGCGTTTCCAGGAACCGTTCTTCAAGAAGAAATTCGGCCAGAACCTGGTCATCGAGTACAAGCCGGGCGGCGGCGGAGCCGTCGGCTGGGCTCAGCTCAACAGCATGAAGGGCGACGGCTACACGATCATGGGCACGAACCTGCCTCATATCGTCGTTCAGCCGCTGCAGAAGGACGTCGGCTTCACCACCGACGACATCATCAACATCTACATGTTCCACTACACGCCCGATGCGATCGTAGTTCACAAGGAAAGCGAACTCAAAACGCTCAAGGACCTGGTCGACTATGCCAAGGCCAATCCCGGCAAGTTGACCTTCTCGGGTTCCGGCAAGGGCACCGCCAACCACCTGGCGCAGGTCTTGTTCGACGACATGGCCGGCATCAAGTCCACCTACGTGGCATTCAAGGGTACCGGCGCCTCGACAACCGCCGTCATGGGCAAGCAGGTGATGGCGAGCTGGGGATACACGACCGTTCCCTCCAAGTACCAGGACACCCGCATGCTGGCCGTGGCCATGGAAGAACGCCATCCGGCCTATCCCGACGTGCCGACCTTCAAGGAACTCGGATTCGACCTGGTCAGCGGCGCCTACCGTGGCATCGCCGTTCCGAAGTCGACGCCCGAGGACATCCGCAAGAAGCTGGCCAACATGATCGACGAGATCAACAAGGATCCGGCTTTCATCAAGCAGATGGTCGACAACGGTTTCGCCGTGACCAACTACCCGTACGGTGAGAAACTCGACGCCTTCATGGCGAAGCAGAAGAAGATCTCCAGTGCCGCAGCCAAGGCGGCCGGCGTCATCAATTAACCAGATAACTAGAATGAACGTATAAGAGGCGCATCCAAGTGCCCGACTTACCAGGGAACCAGCATGGGAACGTATAAAAAATGCCCGGAATCGATTTTCTTTTCGCGGCCCTGACCCCTTTTCATATCTCCATTGCGCTAGGCGGGGTTGTCGCCGGAACCGTTATCGGCTCATTACCGGGACTAACAGCAACAATGGCCATCGCCGTGCTGGTTCCCCTTACTTTTTCCATGGACCCGGCTTCGGCGCTCATCCTGATGGGCGCCATCTATACCGGGGCCATCTACGGCGGAGCCTATTCCGCCATCCTGTTGAATACGCCGGGCACGCCCTCGGCCATCGCCACCACCTTCGACGGTTATCCGATGGCCAAGCGCGGCGACGGCGACCTCGCGGTCACTCTGGCCTGCCTGGCCTCGGTCACCGGTGGGTTCGTAGGCGCGGCCTTCCTGCTGGGCCTGGCGCCGCCGCTGGCCAAGGTGGCCCTGGCGTTCGGCCCGGTCGAATATTTCTGGCTGGCCATGTTCGGCCTGACCCTGATCGCCGCCCTCTCTGAAGGCAGTTTGATCAAGGGCCTGATCGGCGGCTGCTTCGGCCTTTTGTTGACCTGCATCGGCGTTGCCGAAGTCAGCGCCGACATCCGGTTCACCTTCGGCAGCCAGACCCTGCTCGGCGGCATCGAGATCGTTTCCGCCCTGATCGGCCTGTACTGCGTGCCGGTCCTGATCGACCTGGTGGCGACACCGGCCCGGCACCTCGAAGTCGGCGAGTCGCGGGGATTACGCTTCAAGGAAGCGGTCGGCATCTCGTGGCGCACGAAATTCAATCTGGCCCGCAGCTCGGTAATCGGCACCGTCGTCGGCATCCTTCCGGGCGCCGGCGGATCGATCGCCGGTCTGGTCGCCTATTCCGAGGCCCGGCGCGCCTCCAAGAGATCCAAGTATTTCGGTACCGGTGAGCCCGAAGGCATCCAGGCCACCGAGTCGGCCAACAACGCGACGGTCGGCGGCGGGTTCATCCCGACCCTGGTACTCGGCATTCCCGGAACGCCGCCCGACGCCGTGGTTCTCGGCGCCCTGCTGGTCCAGGGTGTGCGGACCGGCCCGCATCTGTTCACCGCCGGCGAAGGCTCGATCGTCTATACCTTCATCTATGGTCTGTTCATCGCCACGGCGCTGATGCTGCCGACCGGCCTGCTGATCGGCCGCTACGCCTACCGCACCATCGTGACGGTGCCCAAGGCCGTGCTGGTGCCGACCGTCGCCTTTATGACGATCATCGGATCCTACGCCATCCGCAACAGTGTTTCCGACGTCATCATCATGATCATCCTCGGTGTCATGGGCTGGATCCTGAAGCGTTTCGGGTTCACCGCGTCGCCGATCGTGCTCGGCCTGATCCTCAGTTCCATCGCCGAACAGGGATTCGTTCAGGGCTGGACCATCGGCGCGGCAACCGACAACCTTCTGGGCATGTTCTTTGGCCGGCCGATCGCGATGGGAATCGTCGCAGTCATCCTACTGTCGCTGTTCTATCCGATTGTGGCGAAGCGCCTGAATCTTGGGGGGAGAAACAACAATGCGTGACGGCAACCGCGATACCGGTGGCATGGTGGTCGCTGCGATCTTCATCCTGGTCGGACTCGTCGTCATCTGGGATTCCACCACCATGGTGGATTCCGATTCCTTCGTGTTCCCGGTGACCGTCGCCCTCTGCATGATGGCCTTCAGCCTGTTCTTCATCGTGTGGAATCTGATGAAGGCGCCGGGCGGCGAGAAACAGGCGCCCGAACCGGGATCGACGCCGCGCCGGGTCGGTCTCGTCATCGCCATGCTCGGCAGCGCCTTCATGATGCCGTACACGGGATTCGTCATCGCCGGGCTGGTGGCCTTCGCGGCAATCATGGTGCTGGCGATGTTCGAGAAATGGACGCGTGGAAAGCTGCTCGCCTACCCGCTGGTCTGCGTGGCGGTCGTCGCCGGGTTCTACTTCCTGTTCGCGAAGGCCCTACTGGTGCCGCTGCCCGAGGCCCCGTTCCTCTAGTGTCCTGCCCCAAAGTTCATATCATGAACTTTGGGATAAGTAGGCCACTAACATACTGAATCACACGAGGGGGCCTCGGCCATCTCAAAAACTATTTGTTCCAGGGGCAGAAATCGCGGCTGGCCTTGACGCCGTCATAGCTGCCGACCGAATTGGCGTACTGCGTGTAGACGACGGACCCATCCGGCGCACAAAGGGGATCCAAGGCGCTCCCCGCCGAGCGCGAACTGGTACCGCCGCATGCGGCCAGGATAAATGAACTGACAATCAGAACAGCCAAACCAATACGCATGGTTCCATCCTCGGTTATCGGTGATTAACACGGGCAACTAAGAGGTTAGGCGCGCGACATGGCGGCTGCAAGGGGTAGCCGCCAAAATACCTGGCGGCGGAGCGGGCGGCGGAAGCCGGCAAGGGGCTCCCGCCATACCTGTTCAGTCGATCAGATTGCCTTCGGAATCGAACTCGATGGGCTTGGCGTCACCCAGGATGGTGAAGGAATCGCTTCCTTTGATCTCGTCGAGATAGGCTTCCGACATCTGGATCTTGTGCAGCTTCTTGGTGTTCTTGATACGCACGATCCGCGCCGTCGCCGGGTCGACACCGAAACTGGTCTGCAGCGCGATGGCGAAGGCCTGCTTGTCGGTGTTGACGATCATAGGCATGCGGGCGCCCTCGGTGTTGCGGGCGGTCACGCCATTGGTGTAGGTCGAGCCGAAATCCAGCTTGTTGAAGGCCCGTAGCGTCATCAGGTCGGCGACGCCCATGCCGGCGGCGTTGCCGTGGGATTCCTCCGAGATGTCGCGGATGACGATCCGTTTCAGGGGCAGCTTGACGAAGCCGGGCAGCCCCGACGAGGCGCGCCCCGTAACGGTCGGGTCCATGCCCTGCCCGCTGATGTTCTTGCCGACCTCGTCGACGATCAGGATGTCGATCGAGGACATCAGCAGCTTGCCCATGACGTCCTTGGCCTGGACCAACAGCTCCTTCTCGCGGGCGATCATCTTGTCGCCGGGAATGGCCTCGACGGTGGCGAGACCGTCATAGGCGTTCTCGACCAGACCCAAGGCGAAGACCACGTTGAGCTTGGTCAACTGAAGGCGCGCCGCCTTGGGGATGATGTCGGCGAAACGAGCGAATCCGAGCGAATGGAACATGGTCGCGCCGTGGTGCTTGCCGAGACCGATGACCATCATCTTGCACAGGCCGCTCTCGTAATCCCCCTTGTAGTTCGAGTGCGGCTTGATCTTGTTGAGAACGACGATTCCGTCCGCCTCGTAGGCATATTTGTCGCAGAACAGGGGAACACCGGCCTCGACCTCGGTGGTCTCGACGACCTCCATGGTCGCCTTGATCGGCGCCCCGATGCTCTCCTCGGTGATCCCGTAACCGGCCAGCAATCCCTTCTGGCCCTCGGCGGTACCGCCGCCATGACTGCCCATGGCCGGCACGATGAAAGGATCGGCACCCCAGGCCCTCAACTGGTCGACGACGGCGNNNNGGCCTGCGGGATGCCGCGGCTGCCGGCGGTGATGGCGATGCGCTTGCCGGCGACGTCCGGCTTGGGCAGGGCGGCGAGAGTCGCCTCAACGGCCGCCTTGACGTCGGTTACCGCTTCGCGCGGGAAATGCTGTTCGACCGGCAGCATACGCGGCAGGGGGTAGTCCTCGCCGGCGGGCAAGGTGATGTCGATCTTTTCGAGATACACGGTGGTCAAGCTCCATTCACACAGGGTTCCACGCCGCGCCGCGGCGGCGGTTCAAAACCCGGGGGGAGCCGCATTCTAGAGCACTTTCCGACCAACCGGAAACCGGAAAAAACCAGCTTCTGCGGTCCGTCAGTTGGCCGCAGACGCCTCGAGCTTTTTCGATTTGGTCAGCTTGCGAAGGATGATCTTGCGCTTGAGGGCCGAGAGGTAGTCGACGAAAAGCACGCCCTCAAGATGGTCGATCTCGTGCTGGATGCAGACCGACAGCAAGCCGGCGGCCTCGACCTCGTCGGTCTTGCCGTCGGGATCGAGATAACGGACGCGGACCTTCTCGGGCCGCCAGACCTCGGCGTAGTGTTCGGGCAGGGACAGGCAGCCCTCTTCGCGGGCGACTTCCTCGTCGGATTCCCAGACGATTTCCGGATTGATCATCCGCAGGGGGTTCTTCGAACGCCCCTCGCCGTCGTCGTCCTCCTCGCCGCGCGGCGCGGCGACGACGATCACCCGCTTCAGCACCCCGACCTGCGGCGCGGCCAGGCCGATCCCATCCGCCGACAGCATGGTTTCGACCATGTCGTCGAGAAAACCGCGCAGCTCGTCGTCGACCTTCTCGACGGGCTCGCATCTCGCCTTCAGGCGGGGATCGGGTGCGATAACGATGGGCAGGACGGCCATGCCAAAACTTCAGTCGGTTCAGGGTGTCCCGACGAGATAGGCCCTGACCGTCCGCCCGTCAAGCCAAAGAGGCCTGCTCACCTGGGCTTCTGGACCCGCACCCGGTAGGTCAGGGTGGTTTCTCCCTTGGCCGGCACCTCGACGGCCCAGTCGGCCGCACCGCCCGAGAAATTGCGGTGCTCGAGGCTTTCGGCGAGGATCTTCGCGGCGCCCGGGAACTGCTCGCGGAGCCAAACGACGACCGGTTGATCCTTGGCGTTGCTCACGACGATCTTCTGGCCGCTCTCGAAGGTCTTCTCGGGCAGGTCGTCGGTGGTGAAAGCGGTCTGCTCGTACTGGATGCCGATGTCGACGGCCTCGCCGAGGGTCAGCACCACCTCCTCGCCTGACGCCGTATGCTCGACCGACTGCTCGCCGGCGAACTGGATGCGGCCGCCCGAATCGCGCTCGTAGACCCGCACCAGCCCGGCCGGCAGCGGATCGCCGAGATGGTTCGCCTCGTCGTTCTTGAAACGCAGATAGGTCTTGGGCCGGTCGACCGTGGGCACCACCGCCTTGATCCGCGGCTCGCGCTCGGGAATCCAGCGCTCGCGCACGTACTGGCGGGCGACGCCGACACCGCCGGCCGAAAGCAGCGCCACCTGCTTGGTCTGGTTGTTCTTCAGCGTCACCCGGCGCGGCAGCGAATAGAGATGGAGATCGCCCATGGTCTCGCGCCCGATACTGGGTGCGGGCGCAGCCTCGGCCATCATCGCGCGGGCCATCGGCGCTCCCGCTCCCTTCAAGGCGTATTCGCGTCGCACGTCGCCGGACACCAGCTGGACGTCGGCGTCGTCGAAGACCGTGCCCGTCGAATTGGACAGCGAGGCCCAGGCGCTGAGATCGAGCCTGTCGCCCTTGGGATCGAGCTCGACCACGTATTCGGCGCGCCATTGCAGACCGTCGGTCAGATAGGCGAGCTGCAGTTCCCTCTCCAGGGCGGCGGCGCTATCGACTTCGAGCAGAAGCGCCGGCTCGGCCCGCAGGCCGTCGGGGATCGAACCGAATACCAGCCGCCCGGGAACGCCGGTCTCGATGCGATCGCCGATGCGCATCACCGTACCGTTTCCGGCGGCCAGCACCTCGGCCTTCTCGATCAGATCCTCGCCGGTGGTCGGATGGGTGCGGATGACGCGGATGGTCTTGCCGACCGAGCGCCGCAGCAAGGCCTCGGGCGTGATCAGGTCGAACTCGAAATTCTGTTCCAGAACCCGGATGCCGGATTCGGCGCGGACGAGGGCGCTGGACGGGATCATCTTGGCGCTCACCCCCTCGAAGGCCAGGGTGTTCGCACCGGCCGCGAGGGAAACCGTGCGCCGGTCCTTGACCAGCCCAAAGCCGCCGGCATAGAGCGTGACCGCGAGGCCGGTGCGGTTCTCCTGCGGAACCGGTTTCTCGGCGGCCGAAGCGGCCCCGGCGACCAGAACGGCGGCGGCGATTCCGGCGATCAATGGGCGCATGATGTCCTCCAAATGAATTGACTTCGTCCGAGTTTGCGTTTCCCCTGCCGCTTGTGCAAGCTGTCGGCGGGAGGGTATCCGACCTTATGCAAGAATCTGTCATTGTTATGGCCGTCGTCGCGGCCGCGCTCGTCGTCATCGTCCTTTTCGTGCTGATCCGAAGCGAGCGCAACCGGGCCGAAACGGCGGCCCGCATGGCCCAGATCGCGGAGACGGCCGAGCGGCTGGTCGCCGCCCAGAACGACCTCGGCGGCCGCCTGTTCCAGACCCAGACGGGGCTCAGCGAGCGCCTCGACGGCCTGACCAAGCGCATGGGCGACAGCCTGTCCGAGCAGACCGAGAAGACCGGCGAAACGCTGCGGCAGCTGCAGGAACGGCTGGCGGTCATCGACAGCGCCCAGAAAAACATCACCGACCTGTCGCAACAGGTGGTCGGATTGCAGGACATCCTGTCGAACAAGCAGGCCCGCGGCGCCTTCGGCGAGATCCAGCTTCAGGACATCGTTTCCGGCGCCCTGCCGCCCTCGGCCTACACCCTGCAGGTGACGCTCAGCACCAACGTGCGCGCCGACTGTCTGCTGCGGCTGCCCAACCCGCCGGGAGCCATCGTGATCGACGCCAAGTTCCCGCTGGAAAGCTACCGCGCCCTGCGCGAGGCCGACAGCGAGGCCGCACAGATCCAGGCCCGGCGCGCCTTCCAGGCCGACGTCCTCAAGCACGTCAAGGACATCGCCGAGAAGTACATCCTTCCCGGCGAGACGGCGGAGTCGGCGCTGATGTTCCTGCCCAGCGAGGCGGTCTACGCCGAGTTGCACGCCAACTTCCGCAACGTCATCGAGGAATCCTTCCGCCGCCGGGTGTGGATCGTGTCGCCGACGACGCTGATGGCGACCCTGAACACGGTGCGCGCCGTGCTGAAGGATGCCCGCATGCGCGAGCAGGCCGGGGTCATCCAGGCCGAGGTCCAGAAGCTGCTGACCGACATGACGCGCCTCGACGAGAGGGTGTCGCGCCTCAACAAGCACTTCGATCAGACGGCCGAGGACATCCGCCAGATCCGCATTTCCACCGACAAGGTCACCAAGCGGGCCGAGCGCATCGACGAGATCCAACTCGGTGCCGACAGCCCGGCCGAGGACCTGCCCCCGCCGAACCCGCGCATCGCCGACACGCAGAACGGCTGAGAGCGCCGATTCTGCAACCGGATTCAACGGCCGCGTGCTAAAATCGGCCGTCATCCAGGAAAGCGCGAAACCCCGGGGGGGAAGCCATGCCGATTTCGGAATTCTCGATTTTTGTCATCGTCGTCCTGATTCTTGCCGTCATCATCGTCCTGCTCGGCGTCAAGGCGGTGTCGCAGGGATACGAATACACGGTCGAGCGGTTCGGCCGCTATACCCGCACGCTCACGCCCGGCCTGCATCTGATCATCCCGATCATCGATCGCATCGGCGCCAAGATGAACATGATGGAGCAGGTGCTCGATGTCCCGACCCAGGAGGTAATCACCCGCGACAATGCGATGGTGTCGGTCGACGGCGTGGTCTTCTACCAGATTCTGGACGCCGCAATGGCCGCCTACGAGGTCCGGCAGCTCGAACTGGCCACCCTCAACCTGACCATGACCAATATCCGGACGGTCATGGGCTCCATGGACCTCGATGAACTGCTTTCGAAACGCGACGACATCAACGCCCGGCTGCTGACCGTGGTCGACGAGGCCACCACACCGTGGGGCGTCAAGGTCACCCGCATCGAGATCAAGGACATCTCGCCGCCGCGCGACCTGGTCGACGCCATGGCCCGCCAGATGAAGGCCGAACGCGAGAAGCGTGCCATCATCCTCGAGGCCGAGGGCCAGCGGCAATCGCAGATCCTCAAGGCCGAGGGCGAGAAGCAGTCGGCCATCCTCGAAGCCGAAGGCCGTCGGGAAGCCGCTTATCGCGAC
>NPIG01000476.1_pt2 | contig 31141 bp, 32 predicted proteins | sample 8637441 | NCBI WGS metagenome assembly NPIG01 (sample SAMN07420675, study PRJNA396082) | bioreactor metagenome | isolation source: sample BR6 brine-fed electro-methanogenic bioreactor BR | place: Japan: Kochi | collected 2016-06-14
CCCGGAATGGCTAAAAACGACGCGTTCTCCCGGAATGAGAAAAACCGTCGCCAAGGCGAGAAAACGAAATGAATGGTTATCGACTCGCCTTTCGGCTTCGCCGTAAAGGAGAATTCAGGCGTGAAAGCGGGCATCCGTCCTATCGTCTTGCCATTGTCCGGCAAGACCCCATGTCAGATGCAGACGTTGGCGCCGTCTGGAAAGCAACAACGACGCAAACGACGGCGCCGTTCGGAAAGGGAAAGAAAACCCCGGGTATGGAGATTTTCGATCCGGAGTCCCGGGTTCCGTTTCCGATATATCGAAAGGAATGGTCATCGTGAGCCTGCATATAAATGAGCACGGTCCCTATGTCGGGGCCGATGGTGTCTGGGGACAAGTCATTCAGCCGGCCGCGCGCGGCGACAAGAAGCGGCCTGCGCTGTTTCTCGACCGGGACGGTGTGGTCAACGAGGATGTCGGATATCTGCACAGCCCGCAGGATGTCAGGCTCATTCGCGGTGCCGGTCGGGTGATCAACGCGGCAAACCGGCTGGGGTTCGCCGTCGTCATCGTCACCAACCAGGGCGGGATCGGCCTCAGGCTTTACGATTGGCAGGATTTCGAGATGGTCCAGGAACGCATCTACGAAAGGCTGGCCACGGAGCGGGCGGTCATCGACGGCGTTTTCGCGAGCCCCTATCACCCGCGCGGGGTGAACGAGTACGCGCATCCCGATCATCCGTCCCGCAAACCCAATCCCGGCATGTTCCTGATTGCGGCGCGCTGGCTCAACATCGATTTGTCCCGGTCATGGATTATCGGCGATCATTATCGCGACCTGGTTGCCGGCAAGAAGGCGGGTCTCGCCGGCGGCATGCACGTTTTGTCGGGACACGGCAGCCACGAAGGTCAGCGCGAGGGAGCGCTGGCCCTGGCAGACGACGGTTTCCGGGTGGTGACAGGATTCTCGATCACGGCAGCGCTTCACGAACTGCCGCTGTTTCTGGACCGTCAGACGGATCGCCCAGAGTAGGTCGTAGAGCGCGTCAGAACCTTCCGTAGTGGATGAAATCGGTCCAGGTGCGTTCGAGGCGGCGCAGGGCCTGGCAGGTTCCCTCGATCTCATCGGCGCTGATGCCGTGGTCGGAAAGGGCCGCCGCCTGGCGCTCTTCCAGTTCGCGAATCCGATCGACGATTTCCTTGGCCTTGTCGGTGAGGCGGATGCTGACGGATCGACGGTCGTGGGCGGAACGTTCCTGTTCCAGATAACCCATTTCGACGAGTTTCTTGACGTTGTAGGAAACGTTGGAACCTTGATAGTAGCCACGATCCACCAGATCCCGGATCACGATTTCCTCGCCGCCGATATTGGCCAGAAGAAGGGCCTGGACGCCGTTGATGTTCTTGACACCGAGCCGCGTGAGTTCGGCCCGGATGACATCCAGAAAGCGTCTGTGGAGCCGCTCGATCAGCCGCGTCAGTTCCAGATATTCCTTTTTCATTCAGTACGTCTCCGGCGGTCTCACATTGAAAATTAGTGATATTGGCAGGAAGATTCCCAGAAATCCCCTTCCGATGGCATGATGATTATCACACCGGTCGCTTGGAATTGCCGGTATTTTTCTACACGATTGTTGAACTAGAACATGTCTTGCGAGGGTGTCTTGCGCAAGCCTCAATTTTTCGGGGCGCGCCGACGGGGTAAGCAAAAAGGCGATTGAGGAACGAGAAGATGGCGGTTCATTCACGAAAGTTGCTGGAAGCTCTTTTGCTCGCCGCCGTCACGGTTTCGGGCTGTGCGGGAACCACGCCGTCGGCCGAACGGGTCGCAACGGAGCAGCGGACGAACCGGGTGGACCAGATCCTTCGGGTGGCGGAATCGACGCGAGCGGGCGGCGATCCCGTTTCCGCTGCCGGGCTTTTCCAACGTGCCCATGACATGGCGCCGGAGAGGATTGCTCCCCTGCTCGGCCTCGGCGACACCTATTTGACGATGAACATGCCGGAAGATGCGGCTCAGATCTTCGCCCAGGCGGTCGATCTGCAGCCCGAAAACGGTGTGGCGCACTACGGGTACGGTCGGGCCCTTTTTGCCCAGGGACGGGCGGCGGATGCCGTCGGGCAGTTCAGGCTGGCGATTTCCGATGACCGTAACAATCCGAGATTCTTCAATGGATTGGGCATGTCTCTTGATGTTTTGGGAGAGCATCCGGAAGCTCAACAGGCCTATATCGAGGGGCTGACGGTTGCCCCCGATGATATGGGGCTGCGTAACAATCTGGGGTTCTCGATGCTGCTGGAGGGCGCGTTCGACGAGGCCGTTCGGCAGTTCGAGGAAATCGTCGAAAATCCCCTGTCCTCGGCCCGGCACCGGCAGAACCTGGCTCTCGCCTACGGCTTGGCCGTNNATGGCCGGGCGCATGGAAGATGCGGCCCGGATCGCCGGACAGGATTTGACCGAAGAAGAAGTCCGGCACAATCTGGCGGTCTACGAGCGGCTGCGGGACATGTCCGCGGCGGAGAGGCGGCGCGCTCTTTTGGGCCTTCGCGAAAGCGAAACCACAGACTTCTGAGGCGAAGCGGGTTTTTCCCATTCCGGAAAAAAGAAACGCCGGGGAGGAGGTTGATCCCCCTTCCCCGGCGTGCCCGGCCGCTGGACCCCGAAGAACGCGGCGGGCCTTGGGAAACCGGCGGTGCCGCACAATCGTCTTTACAGGCCCCCCAGCCCATCGATTGTGCGGATGATTGCCGGTCCCAACAGGACGACGAAAAGCGTCGGCATGATGAACACGATCAGCGGGACGGTCAGCGTGGCCGGTAGCTTGGCGGCTTTCTCCTCTGCCTTCAGCATGCGCTCGTCCCGGAACTCGGCCGAGAGCACGCGCAGGGACTGGGCCAGAGGCGTTCCGTATCTTTCCGTTTGCAACAGAGTGTTGACGACGCCCCGGACGGCCGGAAGGTCGACCCGTTTCATGAGGTTTTCCAGGGCCGTCCTGCGAACCGGCAGAAAGCCGAGTTCGATGGCCGTCAGGCCGAATTCGTCGGACAGTTCCGGACAGGAACGCGCCATTTCCGCCGAAACGCGGTTCAGTGCGGCGTCGAGCGCCAGGCCGGCTTCGGCGCAGATGACCAACAGATCCAAGGCATCCGGCAATCCCTTCCGGATGGCCTGCTGGCGTTTCTGGGCGGCGTTCTTGACCAGGAGGTCCGGCAAATAGCTGCCGATCAATACGGCCAGCATGGCGATCGCCAGTTTGACGAAGGCGGGGAGCGGAAAAAGATGGGTTCCGTAAAACAACGCGACGATCAGACCTCCCAGGACGAAGGGGAGGCACAACTTGCCGAACAGAAAGATGGACAAGGCGTCCTTGGAGCGCCATCCGGCCTGGGCAAGGCGCAGGGTGAGCCCTACGACGTGCTTGCTGCGCAGCAGATTGAGCCGGTTGTTGAGGCGGTTGACGAAACCGAGGGCGGCTTCCCTGCGGTTGCTGTTGCGCTTCGGACGCAACAGGTCTCCGCGCAGAGAGTCGCGACGCGATTTCAGGGTCTTGGCCCGGCCGCTGATCGGGTCCCGGACCAGGGTAGCGCTCCATACCGCCCCGACTGTGGCAGCGGCCGCCACACCGGCGAGAACGGTCAGGATCGTCTCGGGGGAGGCATTGGTGATGAGATCGAGGATTTTCATATCTCGAACCTCACCATCTTTCTCATGACCAGGATGCCGATGGTCATCGTGGTCAGACCGACGCCGAGCATGATGCGGCCGCGCGGGTCGGTGAACAGTTCCATCTCGTAGCCGGGGTTCAGCAGGAAGATGAGGCCGAACATGATGAAGGGCAGCGAGCCGAGGATATAGGCGCTGGCCCGGGCCTCCGACGACATGGCCTTGATCTTGAGCCGCATCTGTCGCCGCCGCCGCAGGATATCGGATAGGTTGGCCAGTGTTTCGGCAAGGTTGCCGCCGGTTTCGCGCTGTACCGAAAGGCTGATGACGAAGAACTTGAAGTCGGCGGTATCCAGCCGCTTGGCGGTGTCCCACAGGGCGTCCTCGAGGGTACGGCCCAGTTTCACGCTTTCGGCGATGCGCCGGAATTCGCCGCCGACGGGGTCGGGCATTTCCTGGCCGACCGCCGAGATCGATTCGGTAACCGGCAGGCCCGAACGAAGGCCGCGGACGATCAGATCGATGGCATCGGGGAACAACGCGGTGAATCTTTCCAGCCGCTTCTCGATCATGCGGTTGACGATCAGGTGGGGAATGCCGATGCCACAGATCGTCCCGGCGGCGACCGCCAGCCACGGAGACAGCATGAGAACGAACAGCAGGAACAACGAGATGACCGCGGTCAGCAGCAGGCTGAAGGCGATGTAGCGGCCGACGTGGATCTTGGCACCGGTTCGGCTCAGGCGCTGGTCGAGCACTTCCGGCCGCGGCAGAAACCGTCGGGCCAGCCGGTCGAGCCGCGACGATCCACCACCGTAATCGTCCCTCTTGACGCTGCCGGAGGCTGCGGCGCCCTTGGCGCCTTCCCGGCTTGTGACGCGACCGGCACCCAACCCTTTCTTGCGCAACGCGTCGGCACGCCGTCCGACCTTGGTGTGGGTACCGCTTTTCCCCTGCAGAACGAACGCGACGCAGATCAGGGACAGCAGGACTCCGAAGAAGAGGATCAGGAGGTTGGCGTTCATCGCCCGCCTCCATCAGTCGCCGAAACGGCTTCCATGAGGGCGCGGTCGAGGCCGAAATACTGCGCCCTCGGCATGAAATGCGGACGCAGGCCCGAGGGTTCGAAGACACCGGTCAGTTTGCCGTCGGCATCCTCGCCCTCGTAGCGGAAAACGAACAGGTCCTGCATGGTGACGACCTCGCCTTCCATGCCCAGAACTTCCGAGATCTGGGTAATGCGGCGGACACCGTCGCGCATGCGCGAGATCTGTACGATCAGGTTGACGGCACCGGCGATCTGGGCGCGCACCGCCTCGTTCGGCAGCTTGGTTCCGGACATGGCCACCATGTTCTCGAGGCGGGTCAGGGCCTCGCGCGGCCGGTTGGCGTGGATGGTGCACATCGAGCCGTCGTGGCCGGTGTTCATGGCCTGCAGCATGTCCAACGCCTCACCGGCGCGGATCTCGCCGAGGATGATGCGGTCGGGGCGCATCCGCAGGGCGTTCTTGACCAGTTCACGCTGGCTGATCTCGCCGGTTCCCTCGAGGTTCGGCGGCCGGGTCTCCAGGCGGACGACATGCGGCTGTTGGAGCTGCAGTTCGGCCGCGTCCTCGATGGTGACGATGCGCTCGCCATGGTCGATCATGCGCGACATGGCGTTGAGCAGGGTTGTCTTGCCCGAACCGGTGCCGCCGGAGATCAGGATGTTCAGACGCGACCGGGAGGCGATCTTGAGCACCGTGGCCATGGCCGGCGACAGGTTGCGCTGGCGCTCCATCACGTCGAGTGTGATCTTCTGCTTGGCGAACTTCCGGATCGAAATGGTGGGGCCATCGATGGCCAGCGGCGGAATGATGATGTTGACGCGCGATCCGTCGGTGAGGCGCGCATCGACGAGGGGGGTGGATTCGTCGATGCGGCGGCCGACCTGCGACACGATGCGGGTCGCGATGTTCATGACATGGGCGTTGTCGGCGAAGGTGACGTTGGTCAGTTCCAGCTTGCCGCCGCGTTCGACATAGACCTGCCGCGGGCCGTTGACCATGATGTCGGTCACCTTCTCGTCGGCCAGGAGCGGTTCCAGCGGACCGAGACCGAGCATGTCGTTGAGCAGCGAGGTGACCAGGTCCCGCTGTTCGAGCTGATTGAGCTGAAGTTTTTCCTCGACCAGGATTTCGCCGACGATATCGCTGATCTGGGCGGAGAGCTCGGCGCGCGGCAGGGCTGACGCCTTGGTGACGTCGATGCGGTCCATGAGGATGGGCTGGACCCGGCCCTTCGCCGAAATGACGCTGTCACGGCAGGCGGCACCGGGTGTGCCCTTCGACGGCTTTGGTGACAGCTCGGGATGGCTCCGTTCGGCGCTTATGAGGAATTCATTGAGCAGAACGGTGACGATGTCGCGGCGATCATGATCCTCGACGACGAGAGAATGTTCATGAGCGACCTCGTCGACGATCCGGCCGATCTTCTCGGCGAACTCGGCCCGATCCATGGTCGCGCCCTCGATCTGGTCGATCTTGGCAGAAATGACCGGTCCGGCGAGTTTCAAAAGCCTGTCGACGCCGGTGGTATCCGAGGGCGTCGACGCCGCTTCCTTGGAAAGGTCGTTCAACGGCGACCAGTCGGAAAGAGCGTCCCGCTTGTTCTCTTCCGGGAACGGAACGACGGCCGATGCCGCGCTTTGTCGGCGCCCGAACATCAGGAGGACTTCCCGACCAGACGGCGCCACAGCCCGGTCTTCTCGGTGATGGCGATACCGCTGAGTTCCCGGCTGAGGGGACGCAGGAGGGTCGCGAAGCGTCCCTTGGGGGCGACGGCCGCGATGGGCTTGCCATGGGTCGCGCTCTTTTCGGCGGCCTTGACTTCGTCCGGGATGGCGATGGTGATTTCGCGCTCGATGTGGCGCTCGAACTCGTCCTTGGCCAATTCGCCCTTCTTCGCCTGGCCGATGCGGTTGGCGACCAGGCGGATGCTCGTCTGCGGCGCCACGCTGCGAATGAATTCGACGAGCCGCAGGGTATCGCGCATGCCGGCCAGCGAGAGGTCGGATACCAGGACGACGGATTGCGAGGCCGCGATCAGACCCGGAACGGTGACCGCCGTCCGCCGCGGCAGATCGACGATGATGCAGTCGAAATCACTGCGCAGCCGGTTGAGCAGCGGGTCGATGGCTTCGGGACCGAGATGCGGCACCTGATCGAGGGTGCGCTCGCTGCCGAGGACGAACAGGTTGTCATTGGCCCGGACCATGGCCCGCTCCATGAACAGTCCATCGATGCGGTTCGGCGACGAAATGGCCTCGCCGAAGCCGCGCCCGGGTTCGATGTCCAGGGAAAGCGCAACGGTTCCGAAATAGAGGTCGAGGTCGACAAGGGCGACTCTCAAATCCTGCTCGTTGGAGATCTGCCAGGCGGCGTTGACGGCGATCGAGGTTGCTCCGGCACCCCCGCGGGCACCGATGACCGTAGTCAACCGCCCTTCCCTCTCCTCGCTCACCACCGGTACGGCAGCGACCGGCGTCTCGCTGGTACGGGCGATGGCGGCCGACAGGTCTTCCAGGGTCAGCGGTTTGAGCAGATAGTCGTCGACACCGATTTCGACCAGCGCGCGGTAGAGGCCGATGTCGTTGACGCCGCCGATGGCAACCACACGGGTATCGCTGTCGCACACCAAGGCCAGACGATGGATGTCTTCCAGGGGATCCGGGGATTCGCTGAGATCGATGACCAGCAAATGGGGCGTCGGAATGGTCGGCAGAATAGACAGCGCTTCCGTGATGCCGCCTTCGAGAACGGGAACGTCGTCCCATCCGCGCTCGCCGGCGGCCCGCGACACCACGGCGGCGGTTACGTCGTCACAGACGAAGGCGGCGAAGGGTTCACGTTCGGGCATGACGGAAGCTTTGCGCTGGGCGGCGATCGGAGACATGGTCATTCTCCCTGGGTTCCGCCGTCGCCTTCGCCGACCTTCTGCTGGTCTTCGACAATCCCGACGTCCTCAGGGTCCAGCTTCTTGGTTTCGCCGGCGCGGTAGCGTTGGATGGCGAGAACGGCGAATTCGCCGTCGCGCTTGAAGCCGCCGGGGCGTCCGCGAACCAGATCGCCCGGATCGGCGACCATCATGCCGAGATTGATGGCATTGGCGCAGCCCCAGTTCCGGGAAGCAGTGTTGTTCCAGGTGCGTCCGGGGGCATCCGTGAAATCGGGACAGCCCGGCAGGGTCACGATATAGCGGCGGACAACCACGGAAACCGAATCGTTGCCGGCTTCCTCAAATCCGAAATCACCGGCCAGATCCGACGGGGGGAGCGACAGGTGGGAGAGATAGGCGACGACGGTCCGGCGGCGCCGTTCGGCCAGGTTTTCCGGGCCGGAACCGGAGACCACGAACACCCGGTCTCCGGGGGCGACTGCGTTGCGCTCGAGGAAACTCTTCAGTCTCTCCTGCTCGGCGCCGGCCAGATGGGCCGATCCCGCATCGAAGCCGATGTCGTGCTGGATCTGGGCCAGCTCGGCTCGAGGTTCCTTGCCGTCCGGTACGTCCGACCAGTTCCACTCCTCACCGAGGGTTCGGCAACCGGCCAGGGCAAGAACCGACAACAGGGCAAAGAGGCTAAGCGCAACGGATCGGGGGGGGAAACTACGCATCGGGGTCCGCCTCCTGTTCTCATTCGACCTGGAATCCGACCGGGCCGATCAGGGTGGTTCCATCCGGGGCGATCCTTCGTTCCGCACCCCGCTCGGCGGTACGGCGGTGGGTGCCGCCATCCGTGTGCCGCTGGCGGTCGGTCGCCGGCAGGAAGCCGTCGGTCGGCGCGGAAAGGCTGGCGGCCTTGGTTGCCGGGCGAACGATATAGGGCGTGACGATGATCACCAGTTCGCTTTCCTCGCGCTTAAAGCGGTCGGAGCGGAACAACGGGCCGAGAACCGGTACGTCACCGAGCCCCGGGAATTTGGAGATGTCGTGGGTAACGTTGTTCTGCAGCAGTCCGGCGATGGCGAAGCTCTGGCCGCTGCCCAGTTCGACGGTGGTTTCCGCCCGCCGGGTCACCAGCGCCGGGATCTCGAAGTTGTTGAGGGTGACGGCATGGGTGCTGGAAAGCTGGCTGACCTCGGGCCGGACGTGAAGATTGACCTGAGCATTGCTGATGATGGTCGGCGTAAAGGCGAGGGAAACACCGAACTTCTTGAACTCGATGGTCACGCGGCCGTTGGAATCCGGAACCAGTATCGGGAATTCGCCGCCGGCCAGGAAACTGGCGGTCTCGCCGGTCAGCGCCGTCAGGTTCGGCTCGGCCATGACCTTGACCAGACCTTCTTCCTCGAGGGCGTCGATGACGGCGTTGAGGTCCCAGTTCGAGTGCGGCTTGCCACCAAGACTCAGCGTGTGCTGGAGAACGTTGGAGGAGAACGGGTTGCCGGTCGTCAGGCCGATGGACAGACCGCCGAGGGTTCCGATGGCGTTCCAGTTGAGGCCGAGTTGCTTGTCGACCTCGCGCGTGATCTCGGCGACACGGACCCGCAGATTGATCTGGCTCGGGGCGACGACGCTGATGCGGTTGATGATCATGTCGTCGGAACCGCCGATCCGTTCGGCGATCCGGCGGATATTCTCGGCGACGAGGGCGGAATCGACCACGCCGTCCAGCACGATCGAACCGTCGATGTTGTTTACTGTGATGTTCCCGTCGGGAAGAAGTTCGCGGATCGCGGCGCGAAGCCGGGCGAGATCGGGGGTCACCGCGACATCGATATTGGCGAGGACGACGTCACGCTCGTCGACGGCAAACAGGGTGGTTTCGCCAGGCGCCTTGGCCAGGAGGTAGATCAGGCTCGGCGACTTGACCTGGATATCGGCGATCTCCGGATTGGCGATGAACACGGTGCTGGCGGGACGCGGCAGCCGCACGAGCCGGCCGTGATTGCGCTCGAGTGCCAGCTTGGCCGGGGCGGCGCCGACAATCTCGAACCCGGATGCGGGCCAGGTCATGAAGGCGGCAGCCAGCAGCGACGCCAGCATCGTAAAGGCCAGCAGGCGGTTCTTGAACCTGGGGCGGATGAAGATACGACGGGGCTCGAGCATTTTCTTGTCCTCCGCCTTCAGAAGGCCGTTGCTTTGGCTTCACTGCCGCGCAGGACATGGACCTGTTTCTTCTCGGCCTTGGCCTTGCTTTTCTTCTCGAAAAGCTCGCGCATGTAGTAGACGTCGAAGTCCATCGTGTAGCTGCCGTCGGTATTGGCTTCGACGGGATCGGCGCCGACGGCGCGGGCAACCTGGGCGAAGCGGTCCTGCTCGCGGGCCAAGCTGTGCAGGCTGAGCGATAGGCTGCCCATTTCCAGGGCGATGGCGATCTTCTCGGCCTGCTTCGGGGTGACTTCAAGGGTCGCCGTCTTGGCGACGTTGACGGTGCCTTCGGCGTTCTCGACCGTCTGGTCGATGGCCAGGACCCGGATGTCGCCGATCAGCGTTTCGCTGAAATAGCGCTCCCGGCTTTTCCCGTCCTCGTCGTCGGCGCGGAAATTCACGGTCAGGATGACGTCGACCCAGTCGCCCGGAAAGACGAAGCCGGAAATGCCGGTCGTGGCGTTGACGGGCACCGAAACGGCCCGCTTGCCCGGCTCGAGAACGGCGGCCAGGAATCCGCGATCGCCGGGTTGGACGACGCGGGCGTCGGTCAACGGCTCGCCGGTGTTGATCTTGGAGCGCGCGACGGCGCCGACGAAATCGGTCAGTTCCCGTTTGCCTTTGACGACATAGCTGTCGAGGATCCCGTCCTCGGGCCAAGGCTGCCATTTCAAATTGTCGGCCTGCACGAAGCTGCCGGCCGGCAGTTCTTCGGAAGCGATCAGGACCAACTGGGCCGGCGCCGCTACCGTCTTCTCTTCAGGCATGGAGGCGATCAGGGCGGCGCGTTCGGCATTCAGCCAGTTGCGGGCGTAGAGAGCGGTCACGCCGGCGGCGACCACGGCAACGAGAAGCAGAAGAACGGTTCGAACGGACATGGATCTACCTCCTGTGGGGGCGTATCAGGCGGTAAACAGCTGGTTGGCGACGAAAACGCCACCGGCTGCGATCGCGATTCCATACGGGAGAACCCCTTTGGGAACGGAAGCATTTCCTGTCCGCGGCGAGAGGGCGAACTGGGCCTGTCCAAGAAGGTTCCGCAAAGGCGAGCATGCGACCAGCGCGAGGGCTCCGCCAGCGATACTGGTGACGGCGATGAACCACAGTCCCAGCGCGGGACCGGCCCACAGGCCGATCGCGGCCATCAGCTTGACGTCACCGCCGCCCATCAGGCGGAAGATGAACAGAAGCATGCCGAGAAGGAAGAAAATGGCGCCGGTGGAGAGGGCTCCGACAACATTGACCGGAGTTGGCGACATGAACGCGAAAGGCAAATAAAGAATGGCGATGAGAAACGGAATCCGGTTGGGAATCCGCAATAAAAAATAGTCTTCGACCGCCGCCCACCCCAGCAGGAGCAGGAAGACAAGTAAAATGAGCTTTTGAAGAAGGAAAGTGTCGATCATCGGGGTCTCTCTTGAGCAAAGCTCATGGGGGATGAGAGAAGTGGGGGCTATCAGACCTTTCGGGGTCTCGTCCCTCCCCCGGACCGCCGGTGGGAGCGGCCCGGGGGATGGGACACCTCAGCCCTGAGGCAGAGGTAGCAGGACACAGGACAGATCGCGCAGGATCAGGTGCCGCCAACCGCGGTGTTCAGAGCGCCCGAGACTGACTCGAACATACCTTTGAGCGAAACGCCCATGGCGGTCAGAGCGCCAATGGCTGCAACAGAAACGAGGGCGGCGATCAGGCCATATTCAATGGCGGTGGCGCCGGATTCATCCTTCAGGATTTCACGAAGAGTTTTGTAGAACATTTTACTTTCCTCATGCACAGGGGAGGCGAACAAATTCGAACGGCTATATTCATATCACCACTACTTTCTATTACTGTGATGGCCATCACAACAACGAAACTTTTTTTGCTCGTTTATTGTATTTCATTTCTATCTATATTTAATGAAACAATTCGATAAATTTTTATCAATTTCGCGGCGGATTTTGCGGGCCGGATCGGTCTCCTGTCGATGTCGCCGAGGAAATAAGCAACAAATTTTATTGAATTTTAATATAATAGATTATTATTTGATTATTTTTTGATCTTAATTAATTGTGTTGGAATCTTATCCAGTTAATACTATTATTTATTATGTCTCCATTATGGTTGGGTTGGGTATGTCCACTCGCCTCCGTCAGACGATGAAAGATTGGGCGCGGCGCCTGGAATCGGGACGCCGGCGGTTCCAGGCCGACCGCCGTGGCGCAGTCGCCGTGTTCGTGGCCCTGGCGGCGGTTCCCCTGATCGGCTTCATCGGTATCGGAACCGACACCGCGCGCGCCTTCATGGTGAAGTCGCGCCTGTCATCGGCCATCGACGCCGCCGGGCTGGCCGGCGGGCGTTCCTTCTTCAAAGACACGCGGGACGAGGACATCGAGATGTTCTTCGATGTCAATTTCCCGGCAGGCTACATGGGCGCAACGGTCAGCGGTCCCACCTTCATGGTCGACGAGGTCAACGAGACCATCGCGATTTCGGCCTCGGCGACGGTGCCGACGGCCTTCATGCGGCTGTTCGGGTTCGAGACGGTGACGGTGTCGGCCGCTGCCGAGATCACCCGCCAGATGGAGATGCTGGACGTGGTTCTCGCCATCGACATGTCGGGTTCGATGGGGTCGACGGCCGGCAGCACCACCCGGATCGAGGCGGCCCGCACCGCGGCCACCACTCTTATCAATATCCTTTTCGGCGACAACGGCACCAAGGATCTGCTGCAGATCGGCCTGGTTCCGTGGAGTGCCAAAGTCAACGTGATGCGGAACGGCGAAAGCTATGATTCGACCGCAACGACGACCCTGGCGGTGCCGAGCTTCACGAATCCCGAGACCGGAGCGTCGCAAAGCGAGGTCTACTATGCCAACAACTCGCCGGTCCCGCTGCTCGTGGCGCCGCCGACGGATTGGCAGGGCTGCGTCTACAACCGCTTCATCGACGATCTAGATCCCGGGACCGATGCCGACGATCTGTTCGGTCCGGTATCGGTCGCCGCCGCCGATTGGCCGGCCTGGCAGCCGGTCGGGCCGGAGGGCGAACCGGTTGCCGGTTGGGGGCAATGCACCCTCGCCGTGGGCGGCAGCGAGTGTACGCCGTGTCTCAATCACGGCATTACCGCGCTGCAGAACGCCAAGCAGCCGATTCTCGATGCCGTCGCCGACCTCCTCTATCCGGAGGGAACGACGAACATCCCCGAGGGTCTCGGCTGGGCCTGGCGGGTTCTCCTGCCCGACGCCCCCTTTACCGAAGCCGACCCCGATCCCGAGTACAAGCGACAGCAGGCCATCGTGCTGCTGACCGACGGCGAGAACTACGGCGGCTCGGGCGATGGCTACAAGGGGACCTTCGGTCTCGGCGGGACCGCCCGGCCCGACATGAACGCACGCCTGACTTCCCTCGCCTCGAACATCAAGGCCGACGGTGTGCTGATCTACGTCATCCAGTTCGCCAACGACGGAACCGCTTTGCAGGAGCTGTTGCAGCAGGTGGCCAGCGGCACGGATGCCCCCTACTACCACTACGCTCCGGATGACACGACCCTGCAGCAGGTCTTCCACGAAATCGCCAATCACCTCTCCGAACTGCGGCTCTCCAAGTAAGCTTCGGAAGGAAGGCCGCCGGGCCTCAGTGGCATTCCTCCATTTATCGTCATGCCCGTGCTTGGCACGGGCACCTGCCTGCGCGAAGCCGAAGCGGCTTCGCTGCGGCGAAGGCAGGTCCACACTCTCCGCCACGTTGAAGCATTGCAATCAACTGTGGACCACCGGGTCGAGCCCGGTGGTGACGAATCCTTTTGAGCTATCGGGGGATATTGCCGCCTGTCCGATCGATCCGGGATGACTCCCGAGGCAACCGAAGCCTAGTTCAGGCTGTTGAGCGATCCGAAACGGGGGCGGACGACCGAGCGGGTGTCGAGGGTGACGGCGGTGAGAAGGTTTCCCGAGAAAGTCGGCACGAAGTCGTAGAAGGCCTCGCCGACGACGATGCTCTCGCCGTCGCGCAGAATAAAGCCGGCGGGAAGAACCGCATCGTTCCCTTCCGAACCGAAGGAACTGGATCCGCTTCCGGCGCCGAACTCGCGCTGCCAGTTGACGGTGGCATTCGCGCCGTTGGGTTTGGTGATCGAGGAAACGATGATGTGGCCGTCGCCCGCCAAGTCGAACGGTTCGACGACGTAGCCGGTGGCGACGAATAAATTGGCCAGGTCCCCCTCGCTCAGGGCCTCGGCCTGCGAGACGAGATCGGCCATGGTCGCCGATGCGCGTTCCAGCTTCTGGTTGAGCATGACAAAGCGGGTCACCTCGACGCCGGCGAGAAGCAAGCCGGCGAGGACCGGTATGGTGACCGCCATCTCGACGGCGACGGCGCCGCGTCGGTCTTTGCAGAACTCCCGGATCAGACGGCGGATCATGGCGGTCGCTCTCTCCCCTGCCCTCACGCCTAGGAACTGGTGTCCCAAGGCTCGTTGCGCACCGCGATCGAGGCGCGGATCGGGAAAGTCCCGTCGGTACCGATGAACTGCCCGGCGAAGGGCGTCAACAGCGGCCAGTCGTAGCTGATGCGGTAGACGACGATGTCGCCGGATCCGCCGGCCCCTGCCGAACCGACATCGGAATCCCACGCGCCGTTGCTGTTCTCGTCGGTGAAGGTCTCGCCGGTGTCGTAGGTGCCGTTGGCGTTGGCATCGACGAAGTCTTCTCCGCGCCCGATATCGCCGTAGGCCTTATAGACGATCACGTCGAAATGGGCCGATGACAGATCCACCAGCCCGAGGGTGTTTTCCGCGACGATCTCGATGATCCGCTCCAGACGGCTCTTCCCCTCCACCTCGTAGCCGGTAATGCCGTAACGCGAGGCATCGCGCAGCCCGCTCTCCATGAGAACGCCCGTAAACATGATCATACCGAATTCGACGACGGCGACGATCAGCATGGCCAGCGGCGTCACCGCGAAGGCGAACTCGATGACCGTGGAACCGCTGCGGTCCCTTCCGATAGTCCTGATCCGGGTCAGCCAGTTCGACATGGAGAAGAGGAGTCCTGGGCTGTTTGGAGTTGGGGGGCGTTTCTGCCAAACGAAACGCGCCGGCCGAAAACGACCGAGCGCGACAATGCCCTGAAATCCTGCTGCCTATATTATAGGTTGGAAATTACTCATCTTTCAATCACTAAAATGTCCGCCATTTGACATGAATATATCACACATATATTTAGATATTATTTTAGTAAAGTTTATGCGTGATTTTTCTTAAAATTGCGTCATTCTGCCGCGCAGCGCGCAGTCGGAAAATGCCAATGCCTCTTGGCGCTTCTCCGATTGCGGGATATCGTTCGACCATCGATCCAAAGATTCGGGAGAGAATAATGAAGCTTCTTCGCTATGGACCGAAGGGGGAGGAAAAGCCCGGTTTGCTCGACGAGACGGGACATATTCGCGACCTCTCCGATCATGTCACCGAAATCGACGGCACCACCCTGGCTCCGGAACGTCTGGCGGCTCTCGCCAAGCTCGATCCGGGTTCCCTGCCGGTGGTCGAGGGCTCACCGCGCCTCGGTCCGCCCGTTTCGGGGATCGGCAAGATCATAGCCATCGGTTTGAACTATTCCGAGCACGCCAAGGAGTCCGGCATGGAACTGCCGAGCGAACCGGTGATGTTCAGCAAGGCGATCACGGCTCTGAGCGGCCCCAACGATACGGTCATCATGCCCAAGGGCTCCAAGAAGACCGACTGGGAAGTCGAGCTTGCGGTCGTGATCGGGCGCAAGGCGCAGTACGTCGAGGAAGCCAATGCCCTCGACCATGTCGCCGGCTATGCGGTGATGAACGACGTCTCCGAGCGCGAGCTGCAGCTCGAGCACGGCGGCCAATGGATCAAGGGCAAGAGCTTCGATACCTCGGCGCCCCTCGGCCCGTGGCTGGTGACGCGCGACGAGGTAACCGATCCGCAGAAGCTCAACCTTTGGCTCGACGTCAACGGCGAGCGCCGCCAGACCGGCAATACCTCGACCATGATCTTTGGGGTCGCCCATCTGATCAGCTATGTCAGCCGTGTCATGACCCTGCTGCCCGGTGACGTCATCACCACCGGCACGCCGCCGGGCGTCGGCCTCGGCTACAACCCGCCGATCTTCCTCAAGGACGGCGACGTCATGCGTCTCGGCGTCGAGGGCCTCGGCGAACAGCGTCAGGAAGTGAAGGCCTGGACGCCTCCCGCCTGACCGCGTTCTTCCGATGAATTCGCAAAAAACCGGCGCCTTTTCACAGGTGCCGGTTTTCCTTTGATCGCTTGGAGGCGGTTGAGTCAGGACTTGTCCCTGCTCTCCTCCTTGTCCAGGAAGGTGATCATCTCATCGACACTGACGAATTTCTTGCGCGGCATGCCCTCGGCAGCGGCGGCGATTTCCGCCTCGTCGATGTAGCGCCAGTCCTCGAAACTGACCCATCGGATCCCCCGTGACGTCAGATGTTCCTCGAAAGTGGGCCGTCCGGGCCTGTTGCCTGGAGTTATTTCATTGGCGATGATTTCGGCGACCTGATCGCCATCGGGTTTGTTGCTGGAGATAACGCCGGTCGCCCCCCGTTTCGCCCAGCCGACGACAAAGAAGCCGTCCTCGACCCGTCCACCGTCGTTGACGACGTTGCCGCGCCGGCCATCCAGCGGCACGCCTTCCAACGGTCCCATGCGGTAGCCGACGGCGGCAATAATGGTCCCGCAAAGAACGTCGTAGTAGCGTCCGGTGCCCATCGCCTCGCCGTCCTCGACGACGGTGCGCTGCAGGCGCAACCCTTCCACCCGATCCCCGCCGAGGATTTCCAGCGGCATGGACCGAAAATGGAAATGCAGCCGCTTGCTTTTATTGCTCGGGTCCATCTCCGAAAAGGCGCGGAAGGTGGCGAGGTTCCGTTCCCGCAGGCGCTGGTCGCGCTCGGAAAAGCCGGCGGGAACCTCATCGGGCAATTCGTCGGGATCGACGATGGGGGCACAGTCGGCCAGACGGCCGATTTCGCGCAGCTCAACATTGGTGAATTTGGCTTCGGCCGGGCCGCGCCGGCCAAAAATATAGACGTCCGAAATCGGCGAGTTCTGGATCTTGTCGATGGCGTAGTCCGGCATATCGGTGACGGTCATTTCCTCCCGCGTTTTGACGAGGAGGCGCCCGATATCGAGGGCGACATTGCCGTTGCCGATGATGGCGACGCGCTTGTCCTCGAGCAGGGGATCGAGATCGCGATAGGCGGGATGGCCATTGTACCAGCCGACGAATTCGGCGGCGCCATAGACCCCGCGCTTGTAACCGCCGATCAGGTTCAGGCCGCGGTCCATGGGCATTCCGATGGCCAGGATGACGGCATCATACATCGACCGTAGTTCAAGGATACTGACGTCCCGGCCGACTTCGACGTTTCCGTAGAAGTTGACCTGCGGTTCGCCCGCCGTTTCCTCATAGGTCCGCGTCACCCGCTTGGTGTGCTGGTGGTCCGGCGCAACACCGCCGCGAATCAGTCCGTAGGGCGTGGGAAGCGTTTCGATCAGATCGATGTGGCAGTCCACACCCCGGTCGACGAGGGCCTGGGCGGCGTAGAAGCCACTGGGGCCGGCGCCCACGATGGCGATACTGATGGTCATCGCATCTCCAGTTCGTGCCCGATTTCCGAACACCGTCTTCCGATAGTATCGGATTTTCACCGGCCGAGCGAGTGGCCGCCCTCGCGTGTTCGGCCTGGCCTTTCTCGGCGGTGGCGCAAGACTGCCAAATCCGTTAGGTTGGCCCGGATCGAATTGACGTGTCACGAATACAATAGGAAGAGAGACGCTAACATGACGGATGGTCTGGATCGTACGGCGCTGTTGGCGCTTCTCGAAAAGCTGGGCAGCGAAAAGGACGAAGAGGTTCTACAAGCCGCCCGGGATATTCACGGGATGGTCGCGACAAGTGGCGCAGACTGGAACGATCTGTTGGTATCCGGAAGCGACCCGGTTCCCGAAAGTGATGATGCCGCACCGGAAGAAGACGGTCCGGAAAGCCCCGTGTCCGATTCCCCGCTTCCCGACGACGCCGATTCGCTTCGTCTTATCGATCAGCTGATGGCCATGTCCGACCTTTCGGAAAGCTTGCGCCAGGAACTGGAAGGCTATCGCGAAGACATCGCCGAGAAGGAATTCGAAAGCCAGGATCGCAAGTATCTGCGCGCGCTCCATCAGCGCCTGATCAAATAGCGATCCAGAATCCTCCGTTATCTACGGCAGCCAGGTCTTGCCGGCTTACCGGCGGTCGCGTTCTGTCCGAAGCTCCACGAAATGGCCGGACTGAACCGCTTCGCGTTGCGCCGTCCGTACCGGAGGGCGATTCCGGTCAAGCCTCCAAGGCGAATCCCGGACTAATCCCCCTTTCCCAAGGAGATTTCCGAAATACCGAATCGGTAAGGCCAATCGGTAGCCGTCTCATTTATTAATTGAGAAACGGTCCGTCCAAGTCTCGCCAGCGGACATATTAGGGTTTCTTGATATCTCTTTACTAATCGTCACCGTCTTGTCACGCTAGTGTCACTATTCCTCGTATTTAAACGATGGGGATGTAACCATGTCCAAGCAAGAACGGTGTTTATCGACTATGCGGCGGATATTGGTTCCGTTGGATTCCAAAGTCGCTGCAAAGACGTGCATAGAAAGCGCCTTCATGGTCGCGAAAAGTATGAAGGCCCATGTCGGGGTCCTTCTTATCAACGGCGATCCGACCAAAAACGAGGATAACTATCCACCGAATGTCGAGGATATGCCGCCGCCGGCAGGCGTCGAGCGTGTCCGGGGTAAAAGTCAGATAACCGAGGCTCGGGCTCTGGAAGTCCGCAGCGTCTTCGAAGACCTGTGCAAAAAGTATAATTTCCCGGTCGTCGACGGTGTCCCGCCCCTGGACAAGGCGACTGCGAGCTTCTCGGAAGATGTCGGCAAGTCGGGGCAGGTTTTGGCTCGGCATGGACGCCGATCTGACATGATTGTCATCTCGAAACCATCGTCTGTCTTGAAGATGCGTTCCGGAATCGACGTGAATGCGGCTTTGTTCGAGACGGGCCGTCCGGTTCTCGTCGCCCCCCCGTCTCCGCCGGTTACCCTGGCGGAAAAGATAGCCGTGGCCTGGAACGACAGCGCCGAGGCGTCGCGGGCCGTCGCTGCGGCCATGCGATTCATCGTCCGCGCCAAGAAGGTCACGGTTCTGACCGCGGAAAGCGTTCGGACGCCGGCGTATGTGGCGCAGGAACTGGTCGACTATTTCGCCTATCACGGTGTGTCCGCCGAGAGCAAAATCTTCGAGCACATGGGCGATCAGCCTTTGGGCGGCAAGGCGCTGCTTGACGAGTGTACCAAGGCGGGCGCCGATCTGTTGGTTATGGGCGCATACAACGTCAGCAGTTTTCGCGAAATCATTATGGGAACGGCCACCAAACAAGTGCTGGCGGCAACTTCGATTCCGTTGCTGATGGCGCGTTAGCGTTCGCTCGCCGAAAGGCGGCCCATCGTTGTATTGTTCGCGACGGGCGCGGGGGTGCAGACCCCGCGCCCGTTCGCGATCCATCCTCAGATGTGGTGGCTGAACCGGGCCTTTATGGCGTCCTGCATCAGCTTGTTGAATCCGTCGTTGGAAACCCTCACCAGCGTCTGATGGTCGCCGCCTTCGAAGAACACTTCGTCCTGGTCGAAGATCGTTTCTTCGACGATCACCGGCAGACCATAGGCGCTTCCCACCGGCGGATCGGCGCCGAGTGCGCAGTCCTCGAACAGCCGCGCCGCCTCGCCTTCCGTAGCCAGCGTCAGCCGTTTGTCGAGAACGGTGCTAAGGGTATCAAGTTCGACGCGGTGAGTGCTCGGCACGACGCCCAGCAGATAGCGCTTGCCGTCGTGGATCACCACGGTCTTGATCACATGGTCGCCCTTGACATGGGCGGCCTGGGCGGTACGGCTGGTCGACTCGGTTCTTTCGTGTTCGACGACGTCGTAGTCCACCCCGGTATCGGCGAGGAACTCGCTAACCTTTCGGGCAATGGTCATCGCAATCCTCCTCTTCCCATCCGGGTGGCGGGACGAAGGTGTGGGTGCGGTTGCGGAGCCGTCCTTTAACGGGCTCCAGGGCGTGCTTGCCTGACACGCTCGGCAACCTCGTGCATGGACCGTTGCGGGTCGCGGTTGTCCGGAATCGGAAAGGGTCTTCCTATGCGCCGGTCCGGCGCCGGGAGACCAAACCGTGCCTCCGCACCAGCCGCCCGGAGATGCCGCTTCTTCGATCTCCAATTCTAGCATTTTCCCGCCGGTTCGGGAAACCGTGCGGCTGTCCTTCCAGCCATCCAACCGTTTCGTTCAAGCACCGCTGGCCGCATCCCTGCGATGTTGTTAAGTTCAGCGAAAACGAGGATGGTATGACGGACTCCGGTAGCGGTTCTTCCCCCGCATCGACAACGTGGCGAGATGGCGTGGCTTTCCCCTGGATCGTCTGGGGGATCGGCGCCATGCTGTTCTTCTACGCCTTCTTTCACCGGGTGGCGCCCGCGGTCATGGTCGGCGACCTGATGCGGGATTTCTCGCTGGGCGGTGCGATCCTGGGCACCCTGTCGGGCCTCTATTTCTATCCCTACGCCGCCCTTCAGCTCCCTTTGGGCCTGATGCTCGACCGCTGGGGGCCGCGGCGGGTTCTCTCCACCGCGGCCGCGGTGTGCGCCTGCGGCACCCTGATTTTCGCGACGGCCCAGTCGCTGCCTATGGCCTATGTCGGGCGCGCCCTGATCGGCGCCGGCGCGGCTTTCGGGTGGGTCGGCACCCTGTCCCTGGCCGCGATCTGGTTTTCGCCCCATCGTTTCGCCCTGGTGGCCGGGATTACGGCAATGATCGGGATGGCCGGCGCCATCGGCGGGCAGGCACCGCTGGCTGCCGTGATTGCCGCCGCCGGTTGGCGTACGACCCTGGTCGGGGCGGCGGTTTTCGGCGGACTGCTGGCGATCGCGTTGTGGCTGATCGTCCGTGACAAGGCGGAAGCGCCGGAAGAAATGGGTCGCCCGCCCGCCGGCAGACAACCGCTGTGGCCGGCAGTTGCCGAGGTCGCGGTGAACGCCAATGTCTGGGCGGTCGGTCTGATCGTCGCGATGGTCAGCGTGCCGCTTCTGGTTTTCGCCGGGCTGTGGGGCGTTCCCTACATGATGGAAGCCCATGGAATGACCGCCACCGAGGCCGCCGGCAGCACGTCGCTGATCCTCGTCGGCTGGGGTGTCGGGGCACCGCTGTTCGGCTGGTTCTCGGATCGAATCCGGAGCCGCAGGATTCCCCTGCTCGGCGGAGCGGTTCTGGCCTTCACGGCCATTCTTGCTGTTATTTACATCCCGGGCCTGACGTTGTGGGTGATTTTCGTCCTGCTGTTCCTCAACGGGTTTTTCGGCAGTTCGGCGGTCATTTCCTATGCGGCCTGCCGTGAATCCTGCCGGGCCTCGGTTTCCGGGACGTCGATGGGTTTCATCAACACCATATCCATCGGTACCAGCGCGGTCTTCCAGCCTTTGGTTGGTTGGTTCCTCGACCTTGGTTGGATGGGACGGATGGTCGATGGGGCCCGCATCTATTCGGCGGAAACCTACCGGGTGGCCTTTCTCAGCCTGGTCTTCGCCGGCGCCGTTGCCATCGGCGCGGCGATCCTGACATGGGAAACCCACAGCCTTGCGCCGGTCGGTGCCCTGCCTCGACTCCGGGGCATCCTGCGAGTCCTGGTATTGGGTCGGCAGAGGGACTAATTTCAAATGCACGAACCATTGAACGGCGCTCGGCAATGACCTCGGATCTCGCAACCCGCTACGACCTGCGGGTGCCCCGCTATACCAGCTACCCGACGGCTCCCCATTTCTCGGAGGCGGTCGATGCGGACCGCTACGGCCGCTGGCTGGAGGGATTGGATGCCGGTCTCGACCTGTCCCTCTATTTCCATATCCCGTTCTGCGACACCCTGTGCTGGTTCTGCGGGTGCCACACAAAAATCATAAGAAATTACAACCCGGTAAAGAAATATCTTGGGGTGTTGCTCAAGGAGATCGACCTCGTTTCCGAGCGTATTCGCGGAGCCGCGCGGGCTACGCATCTGCATTGGGGCGGGGGCAGCCCGACGATCCTGACGGGCGCCGACTGGCAGCGGATCAGCGAGCGTATCCGCTCGCGGTTCCAGGTCTCCGAAAGCGCCGAGATCGCGGTCGAGATGGATCCCCGCGACGTTTCCGAGGACTATGTCCGCGATCTTGCCGAGGCCGGCGTCAACCGGGTCAGCATCGGGGTCCAGGATTTCCATCCCGAGGTCCAGAAGGCGATCAACAGAATCCAATCCTTCGAGGTGACGAAACGGCTGGCCGACTGGCTGGCCAAGTATGGCATCCACCGCCTCAATCTGGATCTGATGTACGGCCTGCCGCATCAGACGGTCGAGCGCGTCGAGGCCATGGTCGAGCAGGCCCTGCAACTGGAACCGCAGCGGGTCGCCCTGTTCGGCTACGCCCACGTGCCGTGGATGAAGGCGCACCAGAAGCTGATCGACGAAGCCGCCCTTCCCGACACCCAGGCGCGCTGGGAACAGGCCTCGGCGGCTGCCCGGCTCCTTGCCGAGGCCGGCTATGTGGCGGTCGGCCTGGATCACTTCGCGCGGCCCGACGACAGCCTCGCCAAAGCCCTGCGCGACGGCCGGCTGCACCGCAATTTCCAGGGCTACACGGTAGACGAATCACCTGTCCTGATCGGTTTCGGGGCGTCGGCGATCGGCTCCCTGCCTCAGGGCTACGTGCAGAACACCGTGGAGATCGACGCCTATCAGGACATCGTCGAAGACGGACGTCTGGCCGTGGCGCGCGGCATCGAACTCAGCGACGACGACCGGCTGCGGGCCGACATCATCGAACGGCTGATGTGCGATCTGGCGGTCGACCTCGATGCGATTGCCAATAAACACGGGTTCGGAGCCGCCGATTTCGGTCCCGAACTGGTGCGTCTGGCGCCCCTAGTGGAGGACGGGATCATTGCCATCGAGGGCGGCCGGATTTCGGTCTCCGGGGCGGGGCGTCCTTTCGTGCGGCTGGTTGCCGCCGCCTTCGACATCTATCTGCAGTCGGGCAAGGGGCGCCACTCCAAGGCGGTCTAGGCCCGGAACGGTTCAAGGAAGCGCAGTGTCATGGAATTTGTGGAAATTGCCGGCTTTACACTGGTTGCCGCCTTGCTGGTCATGTCGCCGGGGCCGAACGGGGTTCTGATCGCCAAGACCGTTCCGACCTCGGGGCCTGAGGCCGGTTTCTGGAACATCGGCGGCTTCGTGACCGCCTTCTATCTGCACGGCACGCTGTCGACCCTGGGGATCGCAGTCATCCTGGTCCGCTCGGCCGAGGCCTTCTTCGTGGTCAAGATGCTGGGGGCCGCCTATCTGTGCTGGATCGGCGTCAAATCGCTGTGGGCGGCCTGGCGGGGGATGAAGGATTCCGAAAAGGTGGCGCCGGCGCGGCGGCCGCGAAGCCGCGCCAAGGCTTTCACCGAGGGCTTCCTGACCAACGCCCTGAACCCCAAGGTGTCGATGTTCTATCTCGCCGCCTTCCCGCAGTTCATCCCGGCCGGCGAGGGAGCGGTGCCGGCGGCCCTCCTTCTGGTCACCATCCATGCCGTGCTCAATGCGCTTTGGTTCACGATCATGGTGCTGCTGTTCGCCCGGCTGACGGCGGTCGCCCGCCGCGGCAGATTCCAGCGCTGGGTCAAGGGAATCACCGGCACCGTGTTCATCGGCTTCGGGATCAAGCTGGCGACGCTGCGGCCGTCCTGACGACTGTGGGGCCTATCGCTTGCGGGCCAGGGTCAACCCGTCGCCGATGGGCAGGAGGCTCATCTCGACGCGCCCGTCACCGTGGACGTGAAGGTTGAACTGCCGGATCGCCTCGGTGCGCTCGCTGGTATCCGAAGGATCGGCGACGTCGCCCCGCCATAGCACGTTGTCGATGATCGCCAGTCCGCCGGTACGCAGAAGGGTCAGGGACCGTTCGTAGTAGTTGATGTAGTTCTGCTTGTCGGCGTCCACGAACACGAAATCGAAGGTCCCTTCCCTGCCGTCGGTGATCAGGCTGTCCAGCGTCTCGACGGCATCGCCGAGGCGCAGATCGATGCGTCCGTCGACGCCGGCCTCGGCCCAGTAGCGCCGCGCGATGTCGGTCCATTCCTTGCTGTTGTCGCAGCAGATCAATTGCCCGTCCGTTGGCAAGCCCTCGGCCATACACAGGCTGCTGTAGCCGGTGTAGGTGCCGATCTCGATCCCGGTCCTTGCTCCGATGAGCCGGATCAGAAGCCGCAGGAACTGCCCCTGCTCCGCGGCCAGCAGCATGGTTGCCCGTGGCAGGGGAATCGTCTCGGAGCGCAGCCGTTGCAGGATTTCCGTTTCCCGAAGCGAGATCTCCAGGAAATAGTCGTACAGGCGTTCGTCGAGAGGCGTGGTGCTCTGGACCATACCTGGTGCTCCTAAAGGCCGAATCGGCTGCGGATTTCGGCGGCGATGTCGGCGGCCGCGTTCAGCGGTTCGTGGCTCCACTGCTCGAAGCTGTCGCCGAGCGGCCTGGCGAAGCCGTGTTCGAACAGGTCGCGGTGGAGTTTCCCGTGCTTGTGGGTGGTCAGTGCCTTGGGTGCGTAGATATAGACCGGCTTCGGCGTGGCGCAGGCTTCCGAGGCCATGGAGACGGAATCACCGGTCACGATTACCGTGTCGGCCAGCGCCAAGAGACCGAAATACGGGTTCTCTCCCTCGTCGCCCCAACGGTAGACGAAGCTGGGACAGGTGATCTCGTTCAGCAGCGCCGACTCGGCGTCGCCGGTGCGGCGGCTGGTGGTGACCAGCAGCGATCCCCCGGCGTCGGAGGCCATGCGCGAGGCGGTGCGGCCCAGTTCGGTCGCCATCTCGGGCGTGAACTTCCGCCGTTTCGTCGAACCGCCGACGATGAGGGCGATCCACGGCCGCGGCAGATCGCCGAACCGGCCATCCCATTCCTTCGCCGCCTCGTTCAGCTTGGCGGCATCGACCCGGTGCGGGGCGCCAGTGATCTCCAGGACATTGTCGCGGGCGGCGATGTTGTCGTGACGGGGAACGGCGATGAGATCGAATTCGTCGAGACCGCTGTCGCCGGGATACATGATCTGGACCAGCTTCGTCGCGCCTCCACTGTCCTTCTTGATCTTGCGGGCGACCGGTGCCGTGCGCCGCCCGGCGGCGATCACCAGGTCGGGCCAGGGCGCCACCAGATTGATCCGGCTGCTCGGCGTCAGCCCGGCATAGGACGCGCCCATGAAGAAATTGGGCAGGGCGGCCGTCGCCACATATTCGAGTTCGAAGATCTGGAATCGCAGGCCCAGAGCCTCGGCAACCCCGAGGCATTGGCTGCGGTTGCCCGCCCGGTCGTCAAGAAGAACCCAGATTATCGGCATCGCTTGGTGGGGCCAGTCAGGAGTTGTGGAAAGGATCGCGAGTAAAGGAACGTCGACCTGGCAGGTCAACCTAAATTTGGGTAGACGAAATATCGTCAGTCCACACGTAAGGCAAGAAACGAAAGAAAAGTGACAATCAATAGGAAATTTGCGGGGAATTCAGGGTTTCACGACGGTTGAATTCGTGCAACTGCGGATCAAATTTGTTATAAATGAACGACATAAGAGGCGCTCATAAAAAACCGCAAGGGCGTCCAGAAAGGTTGAGGCACATGAAGACCCCGCGGTGAGGCGGGTTTCAAACTGGGAAATCAAGGGAGACACACCATGCGTTTCATTACCTTGGCGGCTGCCGCGCTTGCCTTCGTTGTGTCGGGGGCGACGGCTCAGGCGGCTGATCCGATCGTTATCAAATTCTCGCATGTCGTGGCCGAGAACACGCCTAAGGGCCAGATGGGCAACAAGTTCAAGGAGCTCATAGACCAGCGGCTGGGCGGCAAGGTCGTTGTCGAGGTCTATCCGAACTCGCAACTCTTCAACGACGACACCGTGCTTCCGGCTATGCTTCTGGGCGACGTCCAACTCGCGGCTCCGTCGCTGTCGAAATTCGGCAAGTACACGAGCCAATTGCCGGTCTTCGACCTGCCCTTCCTGTTCAAGGACATCCAAGCCGCCGAACGGTTCCAGCAGGGAGCGGCCGGCCAGAAGCTCCTGATGTCGATGGAGGACAAGGGCCTGCTCGGTCTCGGCTTCCTGCATAACGGCCTCAAGCAGCTTTCGGCCAACAGGCCGCTGCGCGTTCCGGCCGATGCCGCCGGGTTGAAGTTCCGCATCCAGACTTCCGACGTGTTGGCCGCCCAGTTCGAAGCGGTCGATGCCACGCCTCTGAAAAAACCGTTCTCCGAAGTGTTCACCCTGCTTCAGACCAACGCGATTGACGGCCAGGAAAACACCTGGTCGAACATCTACTCGCAGAAGTTCCACGAGGTTCAGGAGTACATCACCGAATCCAACCACGGACTGATCGACTATCTGGTCGTGACCAGCGCCAACTTCTGGAAAGGACTGCCGGACGACATCCGCGCCGAAGTCAAGAAGGCGCTGGATGAGGCCATTGCCTTCGGCAACAAGGTTGCCCTCGACAAGGCGACCAGCGACCGTCAGAGGATCATCGAATCGGGACGTTCAAAGATCATCGAGCTTAGCGATGCCGAGCGTGCCCAATGGGTCGAGGCCATGAAGCCGGTTTGGAAAAAATTCGAGGGTNNCTGGAAGAAGTTCGAGGGTGACATCGGGGCCGATCTTATCGAAGCCGCCGTTGCCGCCAACACTGGCAGCTAAGCATGTAAATCCTGGGCCGGAAAACCGATGCTGAACCGCATCGTTAATCACCTGGAGGAGGGAGTCATCTCCCTCCTCCTCGTTGGGATGACCTTGCTTGTGTTCGTCGAGGTCATCCTGCGTTTTGTTTTCAACACGGGGTACCTGTGGATTCAGGAAATCACGCTGCTCACTTCGGCGTGGATGGTGCTTTTCGGGGCGTCCTATGCCCTGAAAGTCGGCGCCCACATCGGAGTTGACGCCGTCGTCCGCTTGATTCCGCTTACTATCCGGCGTTGGGTCAGCGTGGGCGCCACCGTCCTTTGCCTGGGGTATTGCGGGCTGTTTCTCTACGGGGGATGGCTCTACCTGAAACAGATGCACATGATCGGGATCGAACTCGAGGATGTGGCCCTCCAGCGGTGGGTCGCCCATTCGATCCTGTTGATCGGTTTCGTGATGCTGTCGGTTCGCCTCCTGCAACTCATGTGGGCGTTCATCATCGGCCGGGCGAGCGGGTTCAGGCTTGCCGACGAGGCCGCCGAAGCGCTCAAGGAACTCGAGGAAGAAAAGGCAGAGGAGGTTCGGAAATGACAACCGCCCTCCTCTTCATCATGCTGTTCGGCTGCATGATCCTGGGTATGCCCATCGCCATCGCGCTGGGCCTGTCCAGCGTCGTCACGATCCTCCTGTTCTCCAACGATTCCGTGCCGTCTATCGCCCTCAAGCTGGTCGAGGCCCTGACGGTGCATTACACCCTTTTGGCCATTCCCTTCTTCATTCTTTCATCGGCATTCCTGTCGACCGGCGGCGTCGCCCGCCGGCTGATCCGTTTTGCGGTGTCGATCGTCGGCCATATCCGGGGCGGGCTGGCCATGGCCTCGGTCCTGGCCTGCATGCTGTTCGCCGCCGTGTCGGGATCATCGCCGGCGACGGTCGCGGCCATCGGCTCGATCGTCATCGTCGGCATGGTGCAGTCCGGCTATCCGCAGAGCTTCGCCGCCGGCGTAATCTGCAACGCTGGAACACTGGGGATTCTGATCCCGCCGTCCATCGTCATGCTGGTCTATGCGGCGGCGACCGAGGTGTCGGCGGCCCGGATGTTCATGGCCGGGTTCATCCCCGGAATCATGATGGGCGGCATGCTGATGGTCGCGATCTACATCGCGGCGACCATCAAGAAGCTGCCGGCGCAACCCTGGGCCGGTTTCCGCGAAATACTGTCGTCGGGTTTCAGCGCGTCCGGCGGCGTTCTGCTGATCGTCATCGTTCTCGGGTCGATCTACGGCGGCATCGCCAGTCCGACCGAGGCGGCCGCGGTGTCGGCGGTCTACGCCTACCTCGTTTCGATCATAGGCTACCGCGACATCGGTCCGATGAAGGGAATTCCGTGGCGTCGCGACGGCGAGTCACTCGGGGCCGCCGCCCTCCGCAACATCTGGGAAATAACCTGGGCCTTTCCGCGGTCCTTCACCAACCGCGAAGTTCGACGGGTGGTTCTCGACGGCGCCAAGGTCAGCATCATGCTGCTGTTTATCATCGCCAACGCGATGCTGTTCGCCCATGTGCTGACGACCGAGCGCATCCCGCACGCCATTGCCGGACTGATCACCCATTGGGGGCTGCCGGATTGGGGCTTTCTGATCGTGGTCAACATCCTGCTGCTGCTCGCCGGCAACTTCATGGAGCCCTCGGCGATCCTGCTGATCATGGCGCCGATCCTGTTCCCGATCGCGCTGCAGCTCGGCATCGATCCTATCCACCTCGGGATCATCATGGTGGTCAACATGGAGATCGGCATGATCANNGGTCGGGCTCAACCTGTTCGTGACGGCGGGAATCACCGGCCAGAACATCCTGTGGGTCGTGCGGGCCGCCCTGCCCTGGCTGGGCATCCTTCTGATCTTCCTGGTGATCATCACCTATGTGCCGCAGGTGTCGCTGTTCCTGCCGGAATACATCGACCACCTAAAGGGGTATAAATAACAAGGATTTCCCGGCCGCCTCGGGGACTCGGAGGCGGCCGGGAAGCCGTCGACATGCCTGATAAAAAAACTGGGGGGTATTCCACACAATGACGCAGACCATTCACGCCAACGGAATCGACATCGCCTACGATCTGCAGGGGCCCGACGACGCGCCGGTGGTGATGCTCAGCAACAGCCTGATGTCCAACTTCACCATGTGGGACGACCAGCTTCCCGCGCTGACGCCCAAATACAGGGTCCTGCGCTACGACCAGCGTGGCCACGGCGGTACCGACGCGCCGCCCGGTCCGTACAGCATCGAGATGCTGGCCGAGGATGCCTACGCCCTGACCGAGGCGCTGGATATCGAACGGGCGCATTTCGTCGGGCTGTCGATGGGCGGGTTTACCGGCCAGACGCTGGCCGTCCGGCATCCGGAGAAACTGTCTTCGCTGGTGCTGTGCGATACCGCCTGCGTCATGCCGCCGGAATCCCTGTGGAACGAGCGCATCGAGATCGCCGGGACCGAGGGCATCCCGGGCCTGGTCGAAGGCACGCTCGGCCGCTGGTTCACCCCGCCCTTCCATGAAAGCGGCAAGGACGAGCTCGCGCGGGTCAAGGCGATGATCCTGGGCACCGGCGCCGAGGGCTACATCGCCTGCTGCAAGGCGATCCGCGACATGTTCCTGTGCGACCGCCTCGGCGACATCAAGGTGCCGACCCTGGTGCTGGTCGGCGAAGGCGATCCGGCCTGCCCGGTCAGCGCCGCCGAAACCCTGCATGCCGGGATCGCCGGATCGGAACTGAAGATCATCGAGAGCGCGGCGCACCTGCCGAACATCGAACAGACCGAGGTATTCAACGACGCCCTGCTCGATTTCCTGAACCGGCATTGACCTGCGCGGGGCTCCGGTTCCGGCCGGGGCCCCCGCCCTGATCGGAGACTCTGTGACGCCATGTACAGGAAGATTCTTTTCAGTGTCGATCTCAACGATTCCGCGTCCTGGGAGAAGGCGCTGCCCAATGCCCTGGAGCTGTGCCAGGCGTTCGGAGCCGAGCTTCATGTGCTCACGGTGGTTCCCGATCTGCCGATGGGCCTGGTCAACATGTACATGGCCGAGGACACGGGAAAGCGTCTGCGCCGCGGCGCCCAGGACGGGCTGAAGGCCTTTGTGGCGGAACGCATCCCGGCCGGTTTCAAGGTGATCCAGCATGTCGGTCACGGGACCGTCTATTCGTCGATCATCGGCATGGCCGAGAAGATCGGTGCCGATCTCATCGTCATGGCGTCGCACCGCCCGGCGATGAGCGACTATCTGCTGGGTCCCAATGCGGCGCGGGTGGTGCGCCACGCCCGCCGCTCGGTGCTGGTGGTGCGTTCGGACAGTTGAACACGGGTTGGAGGGAAGGAGGCAGCGGTGGGCGCCCATGAGGCCCGGTTTTCCGTCGGCCAGGTCATTCACCACAAGCTGTTCAACTACCGCGGCGTCATCATCGACGTCGATCCGGTCTTCGAAGGCACCGAGGAATGGTACGACAAGGTGGCGCTAAGCCGTCCGCCGCGAGACCGGCCGTGGTATCACGTCCTGGTCGACGGGTTCGGTCATCACACCTATGTCGCCGAACGCAATCTCGAACTCGACACCAATGGCGGGCCGGTCTCCCATCCCGACGTCGACACCTATTTCGACGTCTTCGAGAACGGCGTCTACCGCCGGCGCGGCAAGACCAACTGAAAAGCTTCCGATTGCCGATTGTGCGCGGCGGCCGGAGGCTTTAAAAACGCGGCGGTCACGTCAGTCCCGGGGGAAACCATGCCGACAGCCTCAGCCGATATCACGACTTTCGGGCGCGAAACCGCGCGCATCCTGCTCGACATCAAGGCCGTCAATTTCCGGCCCGAGGACCCCTACAAGCTGACCGCCGGCTGGGCCAGCCCGGTCTATATCGACTGCCGCAAGATCATCTCGTTCACCGTCGAACGCCGCCGCATCATCGAGATGGCAATGGGGACCCTGGACGCCCGGGCCGGCTGGGGCAATTTCGATGCCGTCGCCGGCGGCGAAACGGCCGGCATCCCCTACGCCGCCTGGATTTCCGAGGCGGCGTCGCTGCCCATGCTCTATGTGCGCAAGAAGCCCAAGGGCTTCGGCCGCGACGCCCAGATCGAGGGCGACCTCAAGGACGGCAGCCGGGTTCTACTAGTAGAGGACCTGGCCACCGACGGCGGCAGCAAGCTCACCTTCGTCAACGCCCTGCGCACCGCCGGCGCCAAGGTGTCGGAAACCTTCGTCGTGTTCTTCTACGGCGTCTTCGCCGGCGCCGAGAACGACCTCGCCAAGGAAGGCGTGCGGCTCCACTACCTGGCGACCTGGAAGGACGTCCTCGCCGAAGCCGAAGCCGGCCAGGACTTCCCGGAGGCGACCCTGGCCGGTGTGCGCGAATTCCTCAAGGATCCGATCGCCTGGTCGGCCAAACACGGCGGGCGGGACGGTTAGGCGGCAGCGGGTTGTCGCTTAGGCGGCTTTAAGGCCCCCCACGACTCCGGGTCTCAGTCTGACTCAAGGACGATATCGGCTACGTCTGTCCCAGAGGGCGGCTTTGCGCCCATGCACGAACCCGCTT
>NPIG01000264.1_pt3 | contig 31135 bp, 23 predicted proteins | sample 8637441 | NCBI WGS metagenome assembly NPIG01 (sample SAMN07420675, study PRJNA396082) | bioreactor metagenome | isolation source: sample BR6 brine-fed electro-methanogenic bioreactor BR | place: Japan: Kochi | collected 2016-06-14
CTCCTGGAGTTCACCCAAAGCCGCAATATAAGCAGGAACGATGCACTAGAAGCATTTTTTTACGCCAGAAACTTTCTTTGTAGGCTTTTACAAGCGAAGGCGGGGAGGAGCATCTGCGTTCCTCTCCGCCTTCGATATGTGGTACACTTTTAGCCGGTGCCAAAAGTTCTTTATAGGACTTGTCATGGTATGGGTAAAGATGGTATCCTTAGGGTAGCTCCAGAGAAGAATGTTCTCAATGTTCTAAAGCCTACTGTGCGAAAAACTTCCCCACCCAGGAGGGGAAGCCTTTTTGTGCGACGGGGCTTGTTTTTTGGCCTTTCGTATGTTCTTTTTTTAACAAAGTGCTTCGGACGTTTTGGAATACGAAAAAACCTGGAAACCCTAGGGAGAAAGGTTTTTCGTTTTGAAGGAGGGAGAGAATGACTACAGTTATTGCAAAGGAAGAGGTCATTTCCAAAACCAGGGAGATCGTGGCTCCCTGGAAGGAGAAAAAGGGAGGCCTCATTCCGGTTCTTCAGGCGACCCAGGGAACCTTCGGCTATCTGCCTGCAGATGCCGTGGAGACCATCTCCGAGGAGATGCTTATTCCTCTAGCGGAGATCTACGGGGTGGCAACTTTCTACGCCCAGTTCCATCTCAAGCCCCGGGGACGTCATATCATCCGGGTATGTCGCGGCACCGCCTGCCATGTTAGAGGAAGTCTCAAGATCCTGGAAAAGGTGAAGGAGCTTCTTCATGTGGAGGAGAACGGCACCACCGAGGATCTTCGTTTTACTCTCGAGCCCGTGGCCTGTATTGGCGCTTGCGGTCTCGCCCCGGTGATCATGGTTAATGATGAGACCTTCGGACGCCTCACGGTGGAGATGGTGGAGGGAATTCTCGACAAATTCGAGTAATCTTCCATACACGTGTGCAACCATTTTCCTGAAGGAATTTATCTGGTGGAGGTGTACGCATTGCCCAAGATACAGAATCTTGCTGATTTGCGAAAGATAAAAGAACGTGCCTCGGATCTTACCGCCGCTCGTTCAGAGGGTAGAACGCGCATTATCATCGGCATGGGAACCTGCGGTATCGCTGCGGGGGCCCGAACCATTCTTGACGCGGTAATGAAAGAACTTGAAACCCGGGGGCTGAAGGATGTCACCGTGGAGACCACGGGCTGCATCGGCATGTGCCAGGAAGAGCCTCTTCTTGATGTTATCCGGCAGGGAGAATCCCGGATAACCTACGGCAACGTCTCTCCCGGGGATGTCTCCCGTATTATCGCCGAGCATGTGGTGAACGGCCAGATTATTGACGATTTGGTCATTGGCCGGACGGATTAGGGGAGAACGTTTATGAGTCTTTATCGATCCCACGTATTGATCTGTAACGGCACGGGGTGTGTCTCCAGCGGTGCCAAGGCGGTAACCGAGGCCTTTGAGAAAAATCTCGCCCTCCGGGGGTTGGAGAAGGAAGTGGCCCTTGTTCCCACGGGATGCCACGGCATGTGCGAGATGGGCCCTGTGGTGGTGATCTACCCTGAGGGGACCTTCTACTGCCGGGTAACCCCCAAAGATGTGCTGGAAATTATCGAAGAGCACCTCTACAAGGGACGTATCGTAGAGCGCCTTCTCTACAAGGAGCCCCATAATGCGAAGGAGATCCCCCACTACAAGGATATCCCCTTCTACAGCAAGCAGCACCGCATTGCGCTGAAAAACTGCGGCTACATCAACCCCGACAATATCGACGAATATATCGCCCGAGACGGCTATCAGGCTCTGGTGAAGGCCCTTACTGAAATGACTCCGGAACAGGTTGTCGAAGAGGTTAAAACTTCCGGGCTTCGGGGCCGGGGGGGCGGAGGTTTCCCCACGGGGCTGAAGTGGAGCTTCTGTGCCGCCGCTAAGGGAGATAAAAAGTACGTCATCTGCAACGCCGACGAGGGCGATCCCGGGGCCTTCATGGATCGTTCCATCCTGGAGGGGGATCCCCACGGCCTGGTGGAGGGCATGCTTATCGGTGCCTATGCCATGGGAGCAAATGAGGGATATGTCTACTGCCGGGCGGAGTACCCTCTGGCCATTCGGCGTCTCAAATGGACCATTGAGCAGGCGGAGGAGTATGGATTGCTGGGAGATAACATTCTCGGCACGGACTTCAGCTTCCACCTCCACATCAAAGAGGGGGCGGGAGCCTTCGTCTGCGGTGAAGAGACCGCCCTCATGGCTTCCATTGAGGGGCAGCGCGGCATGCCCCGTCCCCGGCCTCCCTTCCCCGCCAACAAGGGGCTCTGGGGTAAGCCCAGCAACATCAATAACGTGGAGACCTGGGCCAACGTTCCCGCCATTTTGCGGGAGGGGGGAGCCTGGTATGCCTCCATCGGCACTGAAAAATCCAAGGGCACCAAGGTCTTTGCCCTCACCGGCAAGGTAAACCGCACGGGGCTCGTGGAAGTTCCCATGGGAACCACCCTGCGGGAAGTTGTCTTCGATATCGGAGGCGGCGTTCTGGGGGGTAAGAAGTTCAAGGCCGTGCAGATCGGAGGTCCCTCGGGAGGCTGTCTCACGGAGGAGCATCTGGATATTCCCATCAGCTACGAATCCCTCACGGGAGCTGGGGCCATCATGGGCTCTGGCGGCCTCGTGGTGATGGACGAGGATAACTGCATGGTGGATGTGGCGCGCTTCTTCCTTGAGTTCACCCAGCGGGAGTCCTGCGGCAAGTGCGTTCCCTGCCGAGAGGGCACCAAAAAAATGCTGGATATCCTGAACCGCATAGTCTCCGGGAAGGGAAAGCCTGAGGATATTGAAAACCTGGAATATCTCGGCAAGATGATCAAGGATACCTCCCTCTGCGGTCTCGGCCAGACTGCCCCGAACCCCGTCCTTACCACCCTGCGCTATTTCCGGGACGAGTACCAGGCCCACATCAACGAGCAGTGCTGCCCCGCGGGAGCCTGCGAAGAGCTTACCCGGTTCATCATCGATGCGGAGAAGTGCATCGGCTGTACGAAATGTGCCCGGGTCTGCCCGGTGGAGGCCATTGCGGGAGAGGTCAAAAAGGCCCACGTTATTGATCAGGAAAAGTGCGTCAAGTGCGGTGCCTGTATGGACGCATGTCCTGTGAAGGCCATCTCCAGAAAGTAGCCAGGAGGTCATACAAAAATGCAAGGCATAGAACTTACGATTAACGGTACAAAAGTAACCGCCCAGGCGGGGATGACCATCCTTGAGGCTGCGAGGAGTGCGGACATTCGTATTCCCACCCTCTGCGATCACCCCGCAGTTCCCCCCGCAGGGGCCTGCCGGGTCTGTCTGGTGGAGATGGAGGGCAATCCCAAGCTTCTCACCTCCTGCGCCACTCCAGTGACCCCGGGCATGGTAATCCACACCCACTCCCCCCGGGCTCTTGAGGCCCGCAGAGCTGTGGTGGAGCTTCTTCTCGTGCGGCATCCCCTGGATTGCTTCTCCTGTGCCAGCAACGGTAAATGCGAGCTTCAGGATGTGGCCTACGAGCTTGGCATAGAATCCTCACATTTTGCCGAGGAGGGAGATACCTGCCGGGAACACAGCTTCGAGGATGCCAATCCCTTCTACACCCGGGATATGAACAAGTGCATTCTCTGCGGCCGCTGCATCCGGGCCTGCGACAGTCTGGCTCAGTACCACGCCATCGACTTCCAGAATCGGGGTATTCAGACCATGGTACAGCCTCCAGTGGGGAAAGTTCTGGAAGATTCGGACTGCACCTTCTGCGGCCAGTGCGTGCAGCTCTGTCCCGTGGGGGCTCTTTCGGAAAAGACCGCCGCAGGCAAAGGGCGCCCCTGGGAGATGGAGAGCACCAAAACCATCTGCTCTTACTGCGGTGTGGGATGCGAACTCAATATCCAGGTAAACAAAAAGACCGGACGCATGGCCAACGTCACCACCGATTACGCCAGTCCCACAGCCCTCAGCAAGGGGCGTTGCTGCGTGAAGGGGCGCTTTGCCTGGCAGTACGTTCAGAGCGACGAGCGGCTCACCACCCCCCTTATCCGAGAGAAGGACACCTTCCGGGAGGCCTCCTGGGATGAGGCTCTTGATTACGTGGCCCAAAAGATGGGAGCCATCAAGGAAGAATCCGGCCCGGATGCCCTGGGCTTCTTCTCCTCCGCCCGGTGCACCAACGAAGAGAATTATCTCTTGCAGCGTCTCGCCCGGGAGGTGGTGGGTACCCATAATGTGGACCACTGCGCCCATCTCTGACACAGTGCTACTGTAGCGGGTCTCGGTGAGACCCTCGGAAGCGGCGCCATGACCAACGACTTTGCCTCCATCAAAGAGGCAGATGTCATGCTTGTTATCGGATCCAACACCACGGAAGCACATCCCGTTATCGGCTCCTGGATCAAGGAACGCCGGCGTAACGGAGCCAAACTTATCGTCTGTGACCCCCGCAAGATCGAACTTGCCAAATATGCGGATGTCTATCTGCGCCAGAAGAGCGGCTCCGACGTGGCTCTGGTGAACGGCCTGATGCATGTGATCCTTCGGGACAACCTCCAGAACCAGACCTTCATCGAGGAGCGAGTGGAAAATTTCGAAGCCCTGAAAGAGACCGTGAAGGGCTACACCCCCGAAAAAGTGAGCGAGATCACCGGTCTTGCTCCGGAGGATGTGGAAAAGGCGGCTCATCTCTACGCTCAGGGCCCCAACTCCGCCATCTTCTACACCATGGGCATCACCCAGCACACCTCGGGGACCAACAACGTTCGCTCCCTGGCGAATCTTGCCCTCCTCTGCGGCATGATGGGCCGTCCCGGAGTGGGAGTCAATCCTCTCCGAGGACAGAACAACGTCCAGGGAGCCTGTGACATGGGAGCTCTTCCCAACGTCTTTACGGGATATCAGAAGGTAGCTCTCCCGGAGGTGCGGGAGAAGTTCTCCAATCTCTGGAAAGGGGCGGCCTTCTCAGATAAGCCCGGCAAGACTCTGGTGAAGATGATGGAAGCCGCAGGAACCGGAGAGATGCGGGGGCTCTATATCATGGGGGAAAATCCCATGGTGACGGATCCCGACACAAACCACGTGCGGCACTCTCTAGAGCATCTTGACCTTCTGGTGGTGCAGGATATTTTCCTCACCGAGACGGCCCAGCTTGCGGATGTGGTTTTCCCCGCCGCCTGTTGGGGTGAGAAAGAGGGCACCTTCACCAACACCACACGAACAGTACAGCGGGTGCGCAAGGCGGTGAATTCTCCCGGCGAAGCCCGGCCGGACTGGGAGATTCTCACAGCTCTCGCAAGCCGCATGGGGGCGGCCTGGAAGTTCCGGAGCGCTTCGGATGTCTTCGACGACATCGCCGCATGCACCCCCAGCTACGCCGGCATGAGCTATGCCCGGCTGGATCAGGGAGGGCTCTCCTGGCCCTGCCCGAGTGCAGATCATCCGGGAACGGCGAACCTTCACGTGGGGAAATTCCCCCGTCCCAGCGGCAAGGCCATCTTCTCCCCCTGCGAATGGCAGGCTCCCCACGAATGGCCCGACGAGGAGTATCCCTTCCTCGCCTCCACGGGGCGCCTTCTCTACCACTACCACTCCGGGAGCATGAGCCGCCGGAGTGCCCCGGGAGAGTTTGTCACGGAGCTCTACATTGAGATCCACCCCGCGGATGCGGCGGAGCTTCAGGTGGAGCCGGGGGAGATGCTTTCGGTCTCTTCCCGTCGGGGTATCGTAGAAGGACGGGCCAAGATCTCCGATCGGGTTCCCCCCAGGATGGTCTTTCTCCCCTTCCACTTTGCGGAGTCCGGAGCCAACTTCCTCACCTCTGCGGAGATCGACCCCGTATCGGAGACTCCAGGATACAAGATCAGTGCAGTAAAGGTTCTCAAGGCGGTATAGTCGCGTAAGCCATAAATAAAGGATTCTTGCGGAGGCAAGAGTACTAAAAAATTGTGAAAGAAAAAGAGAGGAGTTTTTTCAATGAACGCAGCATTTAAAAGCCCCGTAGAGATCGCTAAAGGTGCCTGCGCAGCCTCCCAGGCAAAAAGCAGCTGGTCTGTGCCCCAGCTTCTCATCATGGGAACCCTTGCGGGGGCCTATATCGCCTTTGCGGGATTTCTCGCCACCGTGGTCTCTCAGGATCTCGCCACCTATGTGGGGGTCGGCATGGCCAAGTTCATCACCGGGGCGGTCTTCTCCACGGGACTCATGCTGGTGGTTATCGCAGGGGGAGAGCTCTTTACGGGAAACTGCATGATGGTGCTCGGCAGCTTTGTGGGATGCCAGCCCTTCTACGGGGTGGCCCGAAACTGGCTCTGGGTCTACATCGCCAATTTTCTCGGTTCCGTTCTCGTGGCGATTCTCATCTACTACTCCGGCCTCTGGAGCGGTGCCGTGGGAGTGAATGCCCTCAAAATATCCGCAGGAAAAATGAGCATTCCCTTCATGCAGGCCTTCTTCCGGGGGATTCTCTGTAACTGGATCGTGGTGCTGGCGGTCTGGATGAGCATGGCCGCAGTAGATGTGGCGGGCAAAATCTGGGCTATCTTCTTCCCCATCATGGCCTTTGTGGCTTCCGGGTTCGAACACAGTATCGCCAACATGTACTTCATGACCATGGGGATGCTGGTGAAGGGGAGCGAAGCGGTGGTTGCCGCCTCGGGGCTTCCCGCAGAAAAGCTTGCCAATGTAGGAATTGGAGGCTTTTTCCAGAACCTCATCCCGGTTACCCTGGGGAATATGGTGGGAGGCATCGTCTTTGTGGCGGTGTTCTACTACCTGGTGTTCCAGAAAAAACTTGAGGATTTCCAGTAGGCACAGTTGCGATTTTCATCCATGACTACCGTACCGAAATGCGGCAGAGGCGGGAAACTTCCCGCTTCTGCCGTTATTCTTGGAGGAGGCCGGGGGAGACGCATGGGGGGGAACAAGCTCTTTCTCTCCTATCAGGGAGTTCCTCTCCTCGAAAGGGTTCTTCTTCGTCTCTCTCCCTACTTCGAAGAGATTCTTCTCTCTACGGGGCCCGAAGATCGGGAGCCTCTGGAAAAGCTTCTCTCGGGAATCTCTCTGGAATGCCCTCTGAAAATTGTGGAGGACAGCTCTTCTGGAAAGGGTCCTCTGGAGGGGGTTGCCCGAAGTCTTGAGGCCCTCCCCGGAGAGTGGGGCTTTTTTGTGGGGTGTGACATGCCCTGGATACAGGAGATGGTGGTGCGTGCTCTCTGGGGGGCTCGGCAGGAGAAAAGCCAGGCTCTGGTGGCCCGATTGGGGGAGTACCTGGAGCCCCTTCATGCCTTTTACTCCCGTTCCTGCCTCCCCTGGGTGGAGAACGCCCTGGGGGAAGGAAAAAGGCAGATGAAAAGTTTTTACCCCCACATTGAGCTTAGGGTGGTGGAAGAAACCGCCTTCGCCTTTCTGCGGGGATACCGCCGTTCCTTTCAAGGCATGAACACCCCGAGGGATCTCCAGCGTTTTGATGATCCTCATCTGTGAAATATGCCTTTCAAGGTGTACAATGATGGGGGAGGTGCAGCAAAAAATGTTGAAAAATAAATTCAAGGAGGTGTGAGAGTGGATGTAAATCTTGCAGTATTATGGGATGTGGAAAATGTAACCCCCTCGGCGGATTCTCTCTTTGTAGACGGGCTTCTGGAGTATGCCCGACAGATAGGGAACATTTCCTCGGCGGTGGCCATCGGAAATTGGAGCAGCTCCATCAACAACACTCTGGCGGTGAACATTTCGGAAAAGGGATTCGAACTGATTCACCTTCCCCAGCCAGACGAAAAGAGTCGACGGAGAAAGAACAGCTCGGATTTCGTGCTCATCACCAAGGCCACGGAGATGATCTTTCAGTATCCCCATATCAAGACCTATGTTCTTCTTACCGGGGATATCGACTTCCGCCCGCTTCTGCAGACCCTGAAGAAGCACGGTAAGAAGATCATTGTGATCTGTGATTCCAACACCGCTTCGGAACATCTGTTGGAATTTGCGGATACCTACACGGATTATCGAGCCCTCATTCCTGATGAGGAAGAGGAAGAACCGAACGGAGACGACGAACTGGAGCCGCTGAAACGGGAAGATGCCTTTGCCCTTCTTGCGGAAGCCGTGGAGATCATGATTCGCAAGAAAAAGATCCCCACCCCGGGATCCGTGAAGGTGCGCATGCAGCTCCTGAATGAAAACTTCTCCGGGGATGTGGAGGGATACTCTTCCTGGAGGGATTTTATCCACCACGCCATTCGGCGTAAGGTGATCCGGGCAGAAAGTACTTCCAAGGGGATGACCCTTGCTCCCTACAAGGTCATTTCCAGCGAGGGGACTTCTGACATTCCTTTAATTATTCGGCATCTCATGGATGTTATACAAGCCATATGCCCTCACCAGAAGTGGATTCACTTCGCCCAGGTGAGCGATGCCCTTATTGAAAAGGGGATCAATATCAAGGAATACAAGTACCCAAAATTAAAAAAGCTTATTATGGATGCGGAAAAACGAGATCTTGTGGAAACCCGTAACACCAACATGAAGTGGTATGTGAGACGAAAGGCATAGCTTCAGGGTTTTGCTCTTGGGGAGGCTGCTGGAAAGGAATGAAAGAAGGAGGAGAGGCTTAGATAAAGCCCCTCCTCCTTTAATGTTGCCCTGTTCAGGTTCTCTTTTTTTTAAGATGCCATGGAGACCTTGGTGTTTTTGCCTCGAAAGGATCGCTTTTCGTTGCTCGGACGCTTGGAAGAGGAGCTTCCCCGGCTCTTATTCGAAAGCTCCACCTGAACCTTCCGGTTCTTGTAGACGCTCTTGCTGAGAGCCTGAAGAACCTGGGATTCACTCTCCCGGGGAACCTCGAAAAAGGAAAAGCTCTTGGCAATATCAATTTTTCCGAAGGGGAGCCCCCGCTTGCCCATCTGTCTCGTTACGAAGGAGATAAGATCCTTCGGGGCAAGTCCGTCCATGGCGCCAATGTTGATGAAGAGTCGGGAGAAGTCGGTGCCCTTTTTGTCGAAGGAGGAGTGTCCCCGGGGAGACCGGGCTCCAGCAAACTCTTCCGCATCCCGCCGCCGATCCGGAGTGCTGAGATCCTCTGTATCCTTGTAGTAGGCGAGAAGATGCTCAAACTCCATGGAGAGGAAGATCTTGATAAGCTCTTCCCGGCTGAGATGCTCCAGCTTTTTGGAGATCATGGGGAGAAACTGCTGAATCTCCTCGTGATCCACCGGGACATTCTGTACCTTGTCCACAAGATTCAGAAGCTGCTTCTCGCAGATCTCCTTGCCTCCGGGAACGGGAAGAAAGGTAAAGCTCCGTTTGAGGCCTCTCTCAATGGAGTGGATCTTATGCTTCTCTTTGAGATTGATGATGGCGATGGAGATTCCTTCGTTGCCCGCTCTGCCGGTGCGTCCGCTTCGGTGTGTATAGACTTCGGGATCATCCGGAAGATTGTAATGCACCACGTGGCTGATCCCCTGAACATCAAGTCCCCGGGCAGCCACGTCCGTGGCTACTAGGAGCTGCAAATTCTTCTGGCGGAACTTTTGCATAACGTACTCCCGCTGACTCTGGGAGAGATCTCCGTGCAGAGCATCCGCATCGTAGCCGTCGTTGATCAGTTTCTGGGCGATATCCTTGGTCTCCTGCCGGGTGCGGCAGAAGACGATGCCGTAAATCTCGGGACGGAAGTCCACAATCCGCTTCAGCGCGGAGTAGCGATCCCGGGAGCGCACCATGTGACAAAGATGTTCCACCGTCTCGCATCCGCTGTTCTTGACCCCCACGCTGATCTCCACGGGGTCGGTCATGTAGTTCTGAGCGATCTGCTGCATCTCCCGAGGCATGGTGGCAGAGAAGAGCGACGTTTTTTTGGTCTCCGGAGTCTGAGAGAGGATAGCGTCAAGGTCGTCCTTGAAGCCCATATCCAGCATCTCGTCTGCCTCGTCGAGAATAACCCGGGTGATGGCGGAGAGGTCTATCTTGCGGCGTTTGTTCAGAAGATCGTTCATTCTTCCCGGAGTAGCCACGATGATGTGCACCCCCCGGCGAAGGGCAGTGATCTGGGGTTCCGCATCCGCCCCGCCGTAAACCGCAAGAATCCGCAGAGCCGGAGTATGGGATGCGAAAGACTGGAGGTCTCGGCATATCTGAAGGCAGAGCTCCCGGGTGGGGGCGAGAATCAGCCCCTGGGGCTTAGAAAGGGAGAGATCAATATTCTGGATGAGGGGAAGCCCGAAGGCGGCAGTTTTGCCGGTTCCCGTCTGGGCAAGACCGATAATATCGCGGTCGGTGTCCAGAGCAAGGGGGATAGCCTTTTCCTGGATGGGCATGGGGTGCTCAAAACCGAGATCCTCAATACTCTGAAGAATCTCCGGGGAAAATCCGAATTCGTCAAATCGTTTCATGTACAAACCTCTTTTTTTGGAACAGCATGGGAAATTCTGCGTGTCCGTGGATTTTGTGGCGCCATGGGGGAAGGGGGTCTCTTCTTTATTCCGAAGGAACTACGACCAGTCATAAAGACTTCAAAAGTTTGGAAGTCATCCTGTATGGCTGCGACGAGGCGTTCGTCTAAAGGAGAAGAACCGCTCCTTTCGGAAAGAAAATCCCAATCCCCTTGCAACCATCTCAGGAACACAAATGTATCTGACAAGAACCGACTCTCTCCAAAAGAGATGAGCCCTCTCTATCTCCACGATGCCAAGGGGGGATTATACGCATAGAAGCCTTATAATGCAAGGAGTAATTTTTTCACGGCTTCTTCCGAGATCACACGCCATCTTTGCGGACAGTCTTGTTCTTTAGCGTGTGGAGCCCTGCTCCAGGGCATTTTTGTCACCTTTCCGGGTATTTGTTATAATAGGCGGGTCAAACCATAGTATTTTCCATTTCCCTACTGAGTAGTCCTGCTGTGGTCCCCGGGATCTGGGGCCTCCATACCGTGCATCTTCCGAGAAAAGAGGAGATCTCCGAAGCTTCCCTTTTCTTTCTGCCCCCTCTCTCCGAGAGTCTCTTTCTTTGTTTCGTGGTTTGGAAATGCATTTTTTTTATGGAGTTCCTCATGCAGGAGAGGTTTTTTCCCTAGGGACCCTGAAAGGGCTGAGTTTTGGGGCAGATGCTTCCGCATGCTCTTGTCTTGTCTTGTTTCATCCTGCTTCATTCATTCATTCATTCATTCATTTTCTTCCACCTAATTTCTTGGAGTCTTTTGCAGAACTGAAAGAAACATTTTTTGAGGAGTAGCATCTTGTAACATGGAAGAGGCCTTCCGATGGGGTTTTCCACCGGAGCGTCTCAAGATGAGGAGGTACATATGACAGCTATAGAATCTGTGGGAAAAGCCATAGAGATTGAAAATCTCTGGAAAATCTATTCAAGAGCCAAGAAAAATCGTTACGGTTCCGAAGTGCTTCAGGATCCCCACCGCCTGGAAGCTCTTGAGGATGACAGCGATGCAGTGCTTGCGGTAAAGGGGGTTTCCCTCTGGGTGGCTCCGGGGGAGACTTTTATCATCATGGGGCTTTCCGGGAGCGGTAAGTCCACCCTTATCCGCTGCCTTATCCGTCTGGTGGAGCCCACCGGGGGGTCCATAAAGGTGAACGGTCAGGAGGTAACCACCATGAGCTCTTCGGAGCTTGTGAATTTCCGGAGAAGCCAGGTGGCCATGGTCTTTCAGCATTACGGCCTGCTTCCCCACCGTACGGTGCTTCAGAACGTCTGTTTCGGCCTTCGCCTTCGAGGAGAGCCCTCGGAAGAGCGCCGGGAGAAGGCCCTTGAGGCGATTCGCAAGGTGGGGCTCGACGGCTGGGAGGATTATCACCCTGCATCCTTGAGCGGAGGCATGCGGCAGCGGGTGGGGATTGCCCGGGCTCTCGTGATGGGCTCTCCCATTCTTCTCATGGACGAGCCCTTCAGCGGTCTCGATCCTCTCATCCGCCGGGAGCTTCAGGATGAGCTCATGCGCCTGCAGCAGGAGATGAAAAAAACCATCTTCTTCGTTACCCACGATCTCAGCGAAGCTCTTCGCCTGGGGGATCGCATGGCTGTGATGCGGGACGGTCGGGTGGTGCAGGTGGGCACCCCGGAGGATATCATTTCGGATCCTGTGGATGATTACGTGGCCCGGTTCGTTCAGGACGAGCGGGAACAGATCCGCCGGGCGGAACGCCGCATGGCGGATAAGGCCGCAGGATAGAGAGGAGAATGTCCATGTTTCCGGAAAGCTTAGAATTTCACATTGCTCCCAAGGTAAATCATTTCGTGGATTGGCTGGTGGTCTCCTTCGCCCCCTTTTTTGACAGCGTCTCCGCAGGCATCCTCAAGGTGCTGCTCTCCATTAATGGGTTCCTCAATGCGGTTCCCTGGTGGGTGATTCTCGGCGTGGTGGCCCTTACGGTCTGGAGCACCACCAAAAAAGTTCTTCCCACCATACTCCTCACCCTGCTTCCCTTCATTATCGGGGTCTTCGGTCTCTGGGGGCTTGCCATGGAGACCCTTTCTGTGGTCTGCACCGCGGTGATCCTTGCTCTTCTTCTGGGGATTCCCCAGGGGATACTTATGGCGGAGGTGCCCGGAGCTGCCATGGTATTCAAGCCTGTGCTGGACGCCATGCAGACCATGCCTTCCTTCGTCTACCTTATTCCCGCCATGATGCTCTTCGGGCTGGGGAAGGTGCCGGCGGTGCTGGCTACCCTTATCTATGCTCTCCCTCCGGTGATACGGCTCACCGCCCTGGGGCTTCAGCAGGTTCCCGCCTCGGTGGAAGAGGCCGCCATGGCCTATGGAGCCACCCGGTGGCAGCTCCTTAAGGAAGTTCGGATCCCTCTGGCCATGCCCTCCATCCTTGCAGGGGTGAACCAGACCACCATGATGGCTCTGGCCATGGTGGTGGTGGCCTCCATGATCGGTGCCCGGGGACTGGGGCAGGAGGTGCTTCTCTCCATCAACCGCATTGATGTGGGACGGGGATTCGAAGCGGGGGCCAGCGTAGTGGCCATGGCCATCGTCATCGACAGGATTACTCAGGGGATTGCCAGAAAGTGGGAGCCCCCCAAGGGATAAGGGGCGGATAACTCGCCTCTCCCCGGAGCTCCCGACTCTCTCTCTATATCCGAAAATCGAAAAGAGGTCCCTGGGGGCCTCTTTCTTGTTATTTTCCAGGGGATAAAGTGCTATGATGGAGAAAACCTTTTCCTTCTTCCCATGGAATATCGTGCTGCCGAGAGGTTTTCCTGCTCCGGGAGGAGGGCTATCTTGAGGGAGGGATTATGTATGGATTCTACAAAGGAACAGCAAGCCGAAACAATTACCACCTTCAGCCTTCAGAGCACACTTCCCCGACTTCCCGTGCCGTCTTTGGAAGAGACGGTAGGGCGTTTCCTGGAGTGGACTGAGCCTCTTCTTACGGAGGAGCAGCGGGAGAAAACCGCCAGGGCGGCGGAGGAGTTTCTCGGGCCTTCCGGGGAGGGAACCCTTCTTCAAAAGGCTCTGGAAGAACATGCCTCCCGGGAGGATCTTCCCAACTGGCTCGAGCCCTTCTGGAACGATACCTATCTTTGCAGCACCTCCTCGCTTCCCATCTGCAGTAATATCTTCTACGTTTTGGATCTTCCTGAAGGGAAAGAGGCTTCCGGGCAAGTCGAGAGAGCTGCGGCTCTGGCACTTCGAGGGGTGGCCGCCTATCTCGCCCTTAGGGAAGAGAGCTTCCCCCCGAGCATGGAAGGAAAGGCTCCCCTCTGCATGTCCCAGTACCGTCTTCTCTTTGGAGCATCTCGAACTCCCCGAAAAGGGAGAGATTTTCTCCGGAACATGACCTCCCCCGAGGAGAATCCCGTGAGGGATCCCCGGCATATGATGGTGATCCGAAAGGGGCGTTTCTACCGGGTCCCTCTTTTAGACTCTCAGGGGAGATGCTGTTCTCTCAAAGCCCTTCAGGAGGCTCTCCGGAAGATTGTGGAAGATCCCCGTCCCCCTCTTCCGGATGAAGAGAGCCTGGGGCTTTTTACCGCCGGGGACAGGGATTCCTGGGCCCGGGGGCGGGAGATGCTTCTGGAGCATGCCCCGGAGGAAAACGGTGCTCTTCTTAGGGCTCTGGAAGAGTCTCTCTTCGTGATGGCTCTGGATCATGAGCAGCCCGCCACTCTGGATGATCTGGCGGCGGCGTTTCTTCACGGGGACGGACGTTCCCGATGGTTCGAGAAGACCTTGCAGTTCATGATCACTCCTCGGGGAGAGGGGGCCATTAACATGGAGCACTCCGTTACGGATGGTTCCATCATGTCCACCCTGGGGGCGTATCTCACCCGTGAAGGAGAGCCCGCTCCAGAGATTTCCGAAAAAGAAGCTCCCCTGGATTTTCTGGAGATGATCCCGGTGTTCTCTCCGGAGATCCGCAAGCTTCTCCGGGAGACCGCAGATGCCTACGATGAGCTTTGCTCTAAGACTCCTCTGAAAACGCTGGTTTTCGAAGACTTCGGCAAGGAGGTTATCAAGTCTCTCAAGGTAAGCCCCGACGGATTTGTGCAGATGGGGCTGCAGCTCGCCCGGTACCGAACCTTCGGGAATTTCTGCAACAGCTATGAACCCGTGATGACCCGAGGTTTTCTGCACGGCCGTACCGAGGCGATCCGCACGGTTTCCCTCCAATCCTGCCGCTTTGTGACCCTCATGGAAGAAGGAGCTCCCTTGGAGGATCGAGCTCTTGCCCTGCGAGAAGCAGTGGAGGAGCACGTCCGCCGGGCGAAGCTCTGCCGGAAGGGGCACGGAGTAGACCGCCATCTCTACGGGCTTCTGCAGATGTACCGCCGGAAGGGGGATACTCTGGGAGTGAAGGCTCTTCCCTCGCTCTTTCTCTCTCCGGGGTGGCATGTGCTGGTGCGGAATGTACTCTCCACCAGTACCAGTGCTCCCAAGGGATTGCAGCTCGCAGGATTCGGCCCCGTGGTGGAGGAGGGGTTTGGGGTACGGTATCTGGTCTTTCCCGAAAAGATCCACTTCTGCCTCTCCAGCCGGGTGCATCTGGAGGGCTCCCTGGAGCGTTTCCGGAAGGAGCTTCTCCGGGGGTATCGCGAGATGCGGGAGCTGCTGGAGCAGGGGGTCGCTCAAGAAAAATAGCCTCCCCCGGCGGGAGATCATGGCGGAAGAGCGCAAAGAAATGCTGCTCCACAGGGGCTTTCGGGCATGGGGGGATACGGGGTGATGCAAAAGCTGCGAGCCTTGAGAGAGGGGGATCATTCTTTTTCCTGGAGAAGGAACCCCTTCTTTCGAGGAGTGGGGGAGATCCTTTTTCTGGCTTTGCTGGGCATTCTGGTGGGAGGAGGGGTCTCCCTCTTCGTAGGCCTTATCAGTGTGGGGGAAGCTGCGGTGGGAAGGATGCCCTGGAGCAGGCTTCTCCTCCTTCCGGGGGGGCTCTTCTTGTGCGGCCTTTTGGAAGAGCGCTTCTTTCCGGGAGTGGCGGGGCACGGTATGGAGAGTTTACGCCGCCACTACTCCAAGGAGGAGCCCTTTCCTCCCCTTGCCTGGCTTCTCAAGGGAATGCGTACCGTGGTAACCCTGGCCTCCGGAGGAAGCGGGGGGATCGTGGGACCCTCCGCCTATGTGGGGGCAGCTCTTCACTCTTCGTCCTCTCCGAAAAAGAATTTCTTTCGGGAAAATCTCTTCTGCGGTGCCGCCGGGGGGGTGGCGGCGGTGCTCGGCACTCCCCTGGGGGCCACCCTCTTTGTGATGGAAAGCCTGGAAAAGCCACTTTTTCACGCATTTCCCCCAAAGCGTTTTCTTCGGGGGTACTGGTGCAGCTTCTGGGCATGGAAGTGTTCCCAATGGGTGGGGTGGATACCCCACCCCCACATGGTGCGTGTCCCCCCCCTTATGCCGGAGATCACCCCCGTCTTTTTGCTTCTCTGTGCCGGGGGAGGTCTCTTTTTCGGAGGGCTTGCCATTTTTCACGTGCTTCTGCTGAAACATGCCCGTCAGGGAGTACGCCGCCTCTGGAAGACCCCCCTCTCCCGAGCCCTGGGAGGAGCCTTTCTGGTGCTCTGCATCCACGCCCTTTCGGGGGGACATGCCTGCGGCACCAGCCAGGAAGATCTCCTGCTCTACTTTCGGGGAGACGGGGGTTCCGTGCTTCTCCAGGGGCTCTGGAAATCCCTTGCCACGGGGATCACCGTGGGGGCAGGAGGAAGTGCGGGGATGGTGGGGCCCACCTTCTTCGTGGGAGCCATGGGGGGGACCTTCCTGGCGCATCTTCTTTCCCAGGCTCCGGAACTCTTCGCTCTCTTCGGGGCCGCGGCGGTTCTCGGGGGGGCTGCCAATGTTCCCGTGGCGGCGGTGGTCTTTCTTGTGGAGCTTTGCGGTTTTGCCGCCCTTCTTCCGGGGATGATTCTCTGTGGCCTCTCCTATGGGGTGGCTCGGAAATGGAATCTCTTTGAGCCGGGGGATCTCTCGAAAAGCCCGTAAAATTACCATGGATTCTGGAAATAGACATGATACACTAGGTCAAGCAAAAATTTTTGAGGAGGTTACGGTCTATTATGAAAAGGAACAAGATGTTTTACGGTATTGTGACGGCCTTTTTGCTGTGTGGCTCCATGGCTTTTGCGGCGGATTCCCCCAAGGTGGTGGCCCGAGTGGGAGATGCGGAGATTACCCAGGCTCAGGTGGATGAACTGGTGAACCAGCTTCCTCAGGAGCAGGCGGCCTTTTTCAAGACCCCCGCAGGGCAGGAAAAGGTAGTGGATGAACTGGTGAGCCGGGAGCTCCTTCTCCTCTGGGGAGAGGCTCAAAACGTGGATACCCGGGAGGGTTTCGGAGAGGCTCTTGCCCAGCTGCGGAGCAATCTTGTCCGGGATTATGCGGTACAGAGCATCATCGAAAATGTAAGTGCCACGGATGAGGAAGTTCAGGCTTTTTACGATGAGAATCTTGATAAGTTTGCTCTCCCCGAAAAGGTTCGGGCCCGGCATATCCTCGTGGAAAACGAAGAGGATGCGGTGAAAATCCTTGAGGAGATTAAGGGTGGAAAGGCCTTTGCAGAGGCTGCCAAGGAATCCTCCATCTGCCCTTCCAAGGAAGAGGGGGGCAATCTCGGCTTTTTCGGCAAGGGCCAGATGGTTCCCGAGTTCGAAGCCGCGGCCTTTGCTCTTGAAACGGGAGAGATGAGCGATCCCGTGAAGACTCAGTTCGGATGGCATATCATCATGGTGGAGGAGAAACAGCCCTCCTCGGTGGTGCCTCTGGAGGATGTGGCGGGGGAGATCAAAAGCATGATCACTCAGAAAAAGCAGCAGGAAGCCTTCTTCCAGAAGCTCGAAGAGCTGCGCGAAGAATATCCCGTGGAGATCGTGAAGGAGACCCCGGAGACTCCGGAAGTTTCGGATGCTGAAAAAGCGAGCGACGAAAAGACTGAAGGCGGAGAAGAGCAGAAGGCCGACGAGAAGGTTTCGGAATAGCAGGAGATCTCAGGAATCCTCAGGCTATTTACAAGGGTATTTTTTCGAGAAAAAATTAAAGAGAGGGCCCGCTTCTTCGGGGCCCTCTCTTTTCGTTTCGCTTCTCCTGGGGGAGCTCTGAATTCAGGGGGCAAGCTCCCGAAGGGGTTTTTTCCTGATCACCCCTGATAGCTGTAACGCAGCCCCTTGAGAGGGGTTCCCCGAAGCAGGATATTTCGGGCTTCCTGCAGGGGGGTCTCCCATAGGATATGTCCGGTGATGCTGTCCTTGAGAATCAGGTGAGGCGAAGCTTCTTCGGCCTCCGAGGAGAGGAGCAGTTCCCGATGAGGCCTTTCACGAAGCTGCTCAAAGACCGTATCCCTGGAAAAGTTGCGCACCCGCTGGAGGTTTTCCAGGCCCTCCTTGGAGGTCTGTAGGTGCGCAAAAGGGGCCAAAAGATCCGGATTATCCTGCTTCTCCGGGGGAGATGGGGCGGGTTCCAGAGGGTGTGACGGGGGAAGATGCCAGTCGAAATTCAGAAGGAAATCTTTCCCCTCTCCTTCCCCCTCTGCGCCGGGATAGGAGGTTCCGGGATTTTCCGGGTCGGAGAGGCTTCGGGGAACGATGCGCTTCCGGGCGATTTGCCCGAGCACCTCCTGAAAGAGACGCATATTCGCAATGCTCCGTCCGGGATCCTGGGCGGCGGAGATCTCTTCTATGCCAGCCATGTCGCGGCACCTCCTTCGAATACGTTACTGTGTTACCTCAAGGGATGGAATCTTTTGCATATTATACACCATCTTCCCCGGGGGTATTCGTATTCTGAGAAAGATCTGTTTTCGGAAAGTCTTCGGGATGCATGGAGAGGGAGATGCGCTTCCGTTCCAGCTCTACCCCCAGAACCACCACGGAGATCTGCTCTCCCACCCGAACCACCTCGGTGGGGCTTGCGATGAAACGATCCCCCATTTTGCTGATATGTACCAGCCCATCCTGATGCACCCCGATATCCACGAAGGCCCCGAATGCGGTGACGTTGGTGACGATTCCCGGAAGCACCATCCCCGGCAGAAGATCCTCCATGGTCTGCACCTTTTCGTCGAAGAGAAGAGGTTCCAGAATCTCCCGGGGATCCCTGCCCGGGCGGGCGAGTTCCTTGCGGATGTCCTCCAGGGTGGGCATTCCTATCTCGGAAGTGACGTACCGGGAGAGGTCTATCTGCTCCTGAAGCTCCGGATTTTTCATGAGCTCCTCCACGGAGCATCCCATATCCTTTGCCATGGTCTCCACCACCGCATAGTTCTCCGGGTGCACCGCGCTGGCATCCAGAGGGCTTGTTCCCGAGCGTATGCGCAAAAATCCCGCACACTGCTGAAAGGCCTTCTCTCCCAGCCGGGGAACCTGAAGAAGCTCCTGGCGGCTTTGAAAGGGGCCGTGCTCCTCTCGATACGATACGATGGCTCCCGCCAAGTGGGGTCCCAGCCCCGAAACGTAGGTGAGAAGATCCGGGCTGGCGGTGTTGAGCATCACCCCCACGGCATTCACACACTGTTCTACTGTATCCTGCAGGGCCTGACGTAGCATCTTCTGATCCACATCGTGCTGGTACTGCCCCACCCCGATGGATTTAGGGTCGATCTTCACCAGCTCCGCCAGAGGGTCCATAAGACGGCGGCCGATGGAGACCGCACTCCGCACAGTGGCATCGTGTTGGGGAAATTCCTTTCGGGCGATCTCCGAGGTGGAGTAGATGGATGCGCCGCTCTCGTTCACGCTTACCAGAGGCAGGGGAGGGGAGAGCTTCAGGGTTCGCAGAAAGGCCAGGGTCTCTCTTCCCGCGGTGCCGTTCCCCACCGCTATGGCCTGGGGGGCGTGTTTATGGATGAGCTCCAGAAGAATCTCCCGGCTCTCCTCCTCCTTTTTCTGGGGGGGATGGGGGTAGATTACCCGGTGTTCCAGAAGTTCTCCCCGGGAGTTCAGGGCCGCCACCTTGCACCCTGTGCGGAATCCCGGGTCCAAAGCGAGCACCGCCTTCTCTCCCAGAGGTGAGGCCATGAGAATGTTCCGGAGATTCACCGCAAAAACTCGGATAGCCTCGGTGTCCGCTCGGTTTTTCAGAACCTTTCGGGTCTCCGTCTCCAGAGAGGATTTGAGAAGCCGCTTCCAGGCATCCTCCAGAGCGTCCCGCACCTCCTCCGCATCGAAACCGGTTCCCGAAAGAAAGAGCTGCTTCAGCAGAGCAAGAGCGCGATCCTCGGGAACCTGAACCGACAGGGAGAGCATCCCCTCCGCCTCTCCCCGAAAAAGGGCGAGAATGCGGTGGGAGGGGAGAGAGCGCAGGGATTCTTTATAATCGAAGTAGTCCGCATAGTGGGAGGCTTCTTTTTCTGTCTTTTTGGAAGACCGGAGAGAGCGCAAGATCCCCTGGGAGACGTAGAGCTTCCGAAGTTCCTGCCGGGCCTGAGGGGTCTCACTGATATACTCCGCCATAATGTCTCCCGCTCCGTCCAGAGCGTCATCAATGGTATGTACGCCCTTTTCGGGGTTCAGGAACTCCCGGGCCTTTGCATCGGGGTTGATCCCCTTTTGAGCAAAGAGGGCCTGGGCAAGAGGCTCCAGTCCTCGCTCCCGGGCGGCGGAGGCCCGGGTTTTTCTCTTGGGGCGATGAGGGAGATAGAGATCCTCCAGAGTGGTAAGATTCGGGGCCTGGAGAAGCTTTTTTTCGAGCTCCTCCGTAAGAAGCTCTCTCTTGGTGAGGGATTCCAGAATGGCCTTCCGGCGTTTGTCGAGATCCTCCAGAGAGCGCCAGAGATCCCGGATATTTGTCAGATCCACCTCATCCAGAGAGTGGGTGGCCTCCTTACGGTATCGGGCGATAAAGGGAATAGTGCAGCCTTCGGAAAAAAGCTCCATGGCTGCCCGTACCTGGTTGGGACGGAGATGAAGCTGTTTGGATATGCTCTGGGAATAATGCTGTTCCATAACTTCCTGCGGCCTCCTCGCTGAACTGCTCGGTGCTTCCGAAAAGAGATCTTCGGAAGAGATGGGAAGATGTTCCCTCCTGAAGAAGGCGAATTTTCCCCTCCCACCTATAATACACGAAAAGAGAGCAAAATTGATCTTTCTTCAGTGATACCACCGGGGGGAGATATGAATCCCTGGCCCGGAGTGGGAAGGGAAAAAAGAAAGAAAGTCTTTTGGAGCATCTTCCGGCATAAAAGTGCCTTCAAGGACTTGACATAAAACATGAGATGGAGTACATTGTCTGTGGTTGGTTTCAAAGATCAACACAATTAATTTTTCTGGAGGTACGATTTTGGCAGCCCAGGGCACAGTAAAATGGTTCAACGACGCAAAAGGGTATGGTTTCATTACGAGCGATGATGGCAAGGATATCTTTGTCCACTTCAGCGCTATTGAGGGCGACGGTTTCAAAACCCTCAGCGAGGGGCAGCGGGTAAGCTTCGAGGTTACCCAAAGCGCCAAGGGAGAGCAGGCGGCAAACGTTCAGAAGGCATAACGAAGCTTTTTGAAAAAACCCTTACGTCCTGGGGAGCCAAAAGCACTTTCAGGATCAAGAGGTATTTAACGAAGAGGCACGCTCCTTTGAGGGGTGTGTCTCTTTTTTTGTTCCCCCCTCCCGGGAAAGTGCGGGAAAGTCCCGAAGAAGCATGGCTCAGCATGGTAATTTTGACTCAAAATAGGGTTTTTTGTGAGAAAAATAGAAGATCCCCCTTGCAAAGTCTTTTATTAATAGTTATAATTTTTAGAGTGGTTTTTTATGGATCATGTATGGGCGCATATATCTATCTTTCGCAGGAGCATTTTTTGAAGGAGGGCGGATAGGGTGGAAATTCTCAAAGTTTCAGCTCAGTCACAGCCAAAATCTGTCGCAGGAGCCATCGCAGCGGTTCTAAGGGAAGAGGGTTTCGTGGAGCTTCAGGCGGTAGGGGCCGGAGCAGTCAATCAGGCGGTGAAATCCATTGCGGTGGCCCGGGGCTATGTGGCTCCCAACGGTATTGATATGATCTGTGTTCCCGCATTTTCCAAGGTGGAGATTGAGGGAGAAGAGCGCACGGCTATCCGGTTTCAAATAGAGCATCGACAGCACCCCCTTTCATAGCCCCAAGAGGCTGTGTGAAAAAGGCCCGGGAGCGGGAGCCCAAGTAAAAGGCTCCCGCTCCCGGGCTTTGTGGTATCTTTTCGGTATCGTGGAAGTTTTGAAAGGAGAGACCAGCCCATGGAATGTATCCGCAGAAAAAACCTGAGCCCCTTCGTGGGATGTTTCTGCAGCATCTTCCTGTTCCTCATCTGTTTTGTTGGGGCTGTTTTCGCATCTCCTCCCCCGGTTCAGGACACTTCCGGTTCTGCTCTCGGGCTTACCGAGGAGGAAAAGCTTTGGCTTGAGGAACATCCGGTGATCCTTCTGGGTGCCATGGATGCCTGGCCTCCTTTTAACTTCGTTGATCAAAGGGGTAATCCCAGCGGTATCGGCAGCGATCTGGTGAGGGCTCTCAATAAGCGGTTGGGGGGGAGACTTCGGATTGTTCCCGGCATCTGGGAGGATCTTTACGAAAGGGTCTGCCGAAAGGAGCTTGATGGTCTGCTGGACATCACTCCCAAGCCGGAGCGGGAGGAGTATTTCAACTTCACCACCCCCTATCTCAATGTTCCCCACGTGATCATTGCTCCCAGGGGTGGGGCCCTGCTACGCAATGAAGATGACCTTGCAGAGAAGGTGCTCGCTCTGGAGCAGGGGTTTGGCAATGTGAACTATTTTCGGGAGTTTTATCCCAGGGTTCGGATCCGGGAATACCGGGATACCGCTCAGGCTCTTGAGGCGGTGGCCCGGGGAGAAGCGGAAGCCTATGCTGGCAACCGGGGGGTAGGGCTCTTTCTGATCGAAAAAAATGTCATGACCAACCTGCGGGTTCACGGGGGGTTACGTAAAGAGGGATCCATCCTTGCGGTGGGTATTCGCAAAGATTGGCCCCTTTTTCACGCTATTCTGCAGAAGGCTTTGGATGATATCTCCCCTGCGGAAATCCGGCAGATTCGAAGCCGCTGGGTAACTCCTGTGGCAGAGAATCCTCTCATCTCGGACGTATCCCTGACGAGCGAAGATTATAAATGGCTTGAAGAACATCCGGTGATCTCCGTGGGAATTGCCTCCCACGAAGGCCCCCTGGAATTTCTCGACGAAAACGGTGCCTTTCGGGGGATTGCCGCAGACTATCTCGAATATATGGAGGATCTCCTCGGGGTGACCTTTCAATTTGAGGCCTTTGGTTCCTGGAAGGAAAAGATGGAGCAGCTCTCTCAAGGGGCCATCCAGATCTGTCCGGCGGTGGGGGAAACCTTCCGGGAGCAGAATTCTTTTCTCCGCACCCAACCCTATCTCTCTCTCCCCATGGTTATTTTCAACCGCCGGGAGTCTCCCTATGTCAGCGATCTTGAGGAGCTTTCCGGTAAAAAAGTGGCGGTGATTCCGGGACGTATGGTGACGGACCATATCAGAGAGAGCTACCCCCTTCTCAAGCTTCTGGAGGTGGAGAGCGTTTTCGAGGCGCTTCGGGCGCTTCAGCGGAAGAGGGTGGATGCCTACATTGGGAGTATCCTCATTACCACTCATTATATCCGTCAGGAAGGTTTTACAAACCTTAAGGTGGCGGGGCAGACCGGCTTTGTGGAAGATATCTCCATGGGGGTGAGGGGAGATCTCCCCATGCTGGCAGAGCTGCTTCAGAAGGCTCTGGATACCCTCTCCCCGGAAGAGCGTCAGGAGATCTCCCGGAAATGGATGTCCGTCACCTATTGGCGCATCGACTATGCTCTGATCTGGAAGATCCTCTTCATAGCGGCATTACTGCTGAGTCTCTTTCTCTACTGGAATCGACGCCTGGCCGCAGAGATTGAGGAGCGGCGACGAGCGGAAATGGCTCTGCAGGAGGCCAAGGAAATAGCAGAGGTGGCCACCCGGGCCAAGAGCGATTTTCTCGCCAATATGAGCCATGAAATCCGTACCCCCATGAACGCCATTGTGGGCATAGCCCATCTGATGATGCAGACCGATCTCACCCCAAGGCAGCAGGAGTACCTCCTGAAGCTCAACAGCGCCTCGGGGGCTCTCATGAGAATCATTAATGATATTCTCGACTTTTCAAAGATTGAAGCGGGGCGGCTTGAAATGGAATGTCTCTCCTTTGATCTGGAGGAGGTTTTTGAAACCCTCTCGCATCTTTTTGCGGAGCGGATTCAGAGCAAGGGGCTGGAGCTGCTCGTTCGTATCCCTCCGGAAATCCCCCGGCAGCTTATGGGGGATCCTTTGCGGCTTGGGCAGGTTCTTACAAACCTCACCGCCAATGCAATTAAATTTACCCATGTGGGGGAAATTCTGGTGAGTGTGGAGCAGGAGAGCCGCAGCGGGGAGGAGATCTGCCTTCGTTTCTCCGTTACGGATACGGGAATTGGCATCTCCCGGGAGCAGCAGGCCGGCCTTTTTCAAGCCTTCACCCAGGGGGATGTTTCCACCACCCGTAAATATGGCGGTACCGGACTCGGACTCGCCATCAGCAGCCGCCTGGTGGTCATGATGGGTGGGGAGATTGGCGTCAGCAGCGTTATGGGGGAGGGGAGTACCTTCAGCTTTACCGCCCTCTTTCCCCTGGTCTCGGCGGCTTCATCGCAGATTTTGCGTCCCCATCCAGATCTTGTGAACCTGCGGGTTCTCGTTATCGACGATAACGCTACTTCCCGGGAAATCTTACAAACCATGCTGAAGGCCATGTCCTTTCACGTTACCCCTGCGGCTTCCGGGGCCGAGGGGCTTGAAGAACTGGAAAAGGCTTCTAAGGAATCTCCCTTTGACCTGGTGGTGGTGGATTGGAAGATGCCCGATATGGATGGTTTTGCCACCATCAGGAAAATTCGGAGTGCCTATCCTCCCGTGAGTAATGTCAAAATCATTATGGTTACCGCCTATGGCCGGGAAGAGATCCTTCAGCGGGCTGTGGAGGCAGATCTGGAGGGCTTTCTGATCAAGCCGGTAAACCAATCGACCCTGTTCGATACCATCATGGCCGCCTTCGGCAAAGAGGGAGCCTCCCGGAAGACTCTCCGTTTGGTGAAGCCCTTCGAAAATGCTATGCTGAGGGCTATTCGGGGGGCTCGGATTCTTCTGGTGGAGGATAACGAGATCAACCGGCAGATTGCAGAAGAGATCCTCCGGCAGGCGGGATTTGTGGTTGCCCTGGCCCACCATGGGGGGGAAGCGGTAGCCATGGCAGGGGCGGAACGGTATGATCTTATCCTGATGGATATTCAAATGCCCGTAATGGACGGCTTCGCCGCCACAAAGGAGATTCGGAATCTACCCGGAGAATCCGGGAAGGTCCCAATTGTCGCCATGACTGCCCACACCATGAGGGGAGATCGGGAGAAGAGCCTTGAGGCAGGAATGAATGATCATATCGGCAAACCCATTGATCCGGAGCGTCTTTTTGCAACTCTTGTTCAATGGATCAAGCCGAGAGAAGGGGCTCTTCCCACGGGGGATGATGCGGCATCCCCCGCCCTGCCATGGGAGAAAGTCCCCCCTCTGCCTCCCTTGCCGGGTATCGTCAGTGCCGCAGGTTTGGCTCGGCTTGGAGGGAATCGGCAGCTCTACGAACAGCTGCTTATCAAGTTCCGGCGAGATTTTGCTATCGCCGGGGAAGAACTTGCCCGTCTCCTCAACCACGGGGAGCTACAGGGTGCCCTGAGGCTTGTTCACACCCTGCAGGGAGTGGCGGGGAATATCGGTGCCAACTCCGTTCGAGAGGCGGCAGAAGCTCTGGAAGAGGCCCTCAAAAACGGGGAGGATCTTTCCAGAGGGCCTCTTATGGCAGATCTTGCTCAAGAACTGCAGGCGGTTTTGGAGGGGCTCAAGGATCTTTCGGCGGAGGAGGGAGCCGTGCCTTCCGAGCTGTTGCCCCCGGGAGATCTGGCATTTCTTCGGGAGAAACTTCTCCAGATGCAATCTCCTCTGGAGGAGCGCAAACCAAAACAACCTAAAGAAATTCTTGCAGAGATCAGGACCTATTCCTGGCCTCAAGAGTATGCCTCGGAGCTTCTCTCCCTTAAAAATTTTCTTGGAGGGTATAAATTCGGCGAGGCCGAGGAAGTTCTAGCAGCATTAGTGGCCAAGCTGGAAAAGTAGGAGGGTAGATTTTATGAAGGGTCTGTCTCAATGTTCCGTGCTGTTGGTGGATGACACCGAGGCGAACCTCGACATCCTTGTGAGCTCTCTGGAGGATGACTGCGAGGTGAGCGTGGCCACGGATGGCGTATCCGCCCTCGAATATGTGGCGAAGCATCTGCCGGATCTCATTCTTTTGGACATCATGATGCCCCATATGGATGGATACGAGGTCTGTGCCCGCCTTAAGGAAAACCCTGCCACCCGCCACATTCCCGTGATTTTTCTCACAGTCAAGGATGAAGAAGAGGATGAGGCCCGGGGGCTTGCTCTGGGAGCGGTGGATTACATCACCAAGCCCTTCAGCACCATGCTGGTGAAGGCCAGGGTTCGTAATCATCTGCTGTTGAAATGTCATCAGGATTATCTCGAAGAGATGGTGCAGGAGCGAACACATCAGCTGCAGTTAACCCAGGATGTGACCATCAAGATCGTGGCAACCCTGGCGGAGTATCGGGATCCCGGCACAGTGGGACATATCCGGCGAACCAAGGAGTATTTAAAAATACTGGCGGAGTATCTCCGAGATCACCCCTCCTATACACATTTTCTGGATGACGCTACCATTGATCTTCTCTACAAGTCTGCTCCTCTCCATGATATCGGGAAAGTGGGGGTGCCGGATTACCTTCTCCTCAAGCCCGGGCCTCTGACCCCGGAGGAGTTCAAGGAGATGAAGCGACACTGTCTCTATGGTCTGGAAGCCATGGAGGTGGCGGACAAGGAACTCGGTGTCCGCTCCTTTCTCAGTCTGGCGGGGGAGATCGCCTATTCACATCATGAGAAGTGGGACGGCAGCGGCTATCCCCAGGGGCTCTCCGGGGAGACTATCCCCATCTCCGGCCGCCTGATGGCCATTGCGGATGTCTATGATGCCCTGATCAGTAAGCGGGTCTACAAGAGGCCCTTCGGGCATGAGAAGGCGGTGGCAATTATCAAGGCCGGACGAGGCTCTCACTTCGACCCCGTCATGGTGGATGCCTTTCTTGAGCTCGCGGAAAAATTCCGCTCCATAGCTCTGGAGTTTGCGGATTATGAAGAGGAGCGGCAGTCTCTCATGCCTCCAGGGGAGAAAGCGTAGAGGAGGCTTTTTCCAGAAAAAATTCCTTTCCCTGAAATCCCTCTCCTATGTTATGATACTTGAATTTGCATAATCTCTCTTCCTGTTTGCTCTTTTCGCCTCAGATTCTTCCGGGGAAAGGGGCGAAAAGGAAGAGATTTTCGTAAAAAACAGCGGCCCTGGGGCCGTGAAAATGTCGGGGTGAGAGATGGATCTCTCTTCCCTCTGGAAATGATAAGGGAGGTTGGGCGTTATGGCAGAAAGTATCAAAGCTCCCCGGGGAGTGCGGGATATCCTCCCCGATGAGTCCTGGAAGTGGGCCTATGTTCTCACAATGGCCCGTAAGGTGGCGGAGGATTTCGGCTACCAGGAGGTACATCTTCCCATCTTTGAGCAGACGGAGCTTTTTTGCCGCGGCATAGGAGATACCACGGACGTGGTGGAAAAGGAGATGTACACCTTCGAGGATCGAGGGAATCGCAGCCTTACCCTGCGTCCCGAAGCTACCGCCTCCATGGTGCGGGCCTATCTGGAGCACGGTATGAACAAGGATGCCCGGCAGCCCGCCAAGCTCTGGTGTGCGGGGCCCATGTTCCGTTACGAACGCCCCCAGAAGGGGCGGTACCGCCAGTTCTGGCAGCTTGATTTTGAGGCCATCGGGGTGCAGGATCCCCTGGTGGATGTGGAGATCATTCATCTCTCTCTGGAGCTGTACCGACGGCTCGGCATGACTAACCTGGAGGTGGTGATCAACTCCGTGGGCTGCCCCGCCTGCCGTCCCAAATACCGGGAAGCGCTGCAGAACTTTCTGGAGCCTCTTCTCCCGGATCTCTGCGAGACCTGTCAGGGGCGTTACGATCGAAACCCCCTGCGTATTCTCGACTGCAAAAGGCCTGAGTGCAAGGAGAAGACCGAGGGAGCGCCCTCCATCTTCGACAGCCTCTGCGAGGAGTGCCGGGAACACTTCGACACCGTCCGCCAGGGACTGGAGACCATCGGAGCCCGATACACCCTGGATAAAAGGCTCGTCCGGGGGCTGGACTACTATACCAAGACCGCCTACGAGGTGCTCTCGGGAGATCTGGGAGCCCAGAATGCGGTCTGCGGCGGCGGGCGTTACGACCACCTTGCAGAGGCCATCGGAGGCCCCTTTGTCCCCGGGGTGGGTTTTGCGGCGGGGGTGGAGCGCATCGTCCTTACCATGGAGCAGCAGGGGTGCTCTCTCGGCGAGCCTCCCCGGGTGGATGTCACGGTGATTCCCCTGGATCCCTCCCTTCGGGTGGAGGCCATGGGGCTTCTCGCATCTCTCCGGAAGGCGGGGATCGCTGCATCCATGGACTATGCGGGCAAGACCATGAAATCCCAGCTCAAGGTGGCATCTCAGGAGGGGATTCGAGGAGTCTGCATCCTCGGGGGGGACGAAGCCGCCCAGGGAGTGGGGGGAGTGAAAAACCTCCGCACCGGGGAGCAGGAAAACGTTCCGCTCCGAGAGATTCCTTCCTATCTTGCAAAAATGCTCCGGGAGTAGCTTTTTTAGAGCAAAGCCCTGAAGGAAGTATCAATTTCTTCATTCTCTCTTCGAGAGTTGTACGCTTTCGAAGAGAGAATGGGGTGTATATGAAAGAATATCGAAAAGAGGGAAACGTGGTATGGAGAGGCGCCATTTCGATGCAACCTGGAAGCGTACGGTTTACTGCGGTGCTGTAAGCTCCCGGGAGGAAAATCAGCAGATCGTTCTCAACGGGTGGCTGCGCCGCCGTCGGGATCTGGGGGGAATTCTCTTTTTGGAGCTGTGGGATCACACGGGGATTCTGCAGGTGGTAATCAACCCGGAGCATTTCAACGAGGATTTTCAGGAGGAGGCCCGGGGGCTCCGGAGCGAGTTCGTTCTGGCCGTAAAGGGGGTTCTTCGGGTGCGCCCCGAGGGAACCGAGAATCCCGGTATGCCCACGGGACGCTGGGAGCTTTCGGCGGAGGATTTCCTGGTGCTCTCTCCCAGCACCCCTCTTCCCTTTGAGCTGCACGAGGCGGATCGGGTGGATGAAAATCTGAGGCTTCGGCATCGCTATCTGGATCTCCGGCGAGATAAGATGCAGCGAAACTTGCGCATCCGGCACCAGGTGGCCCGCTACACCCGGAGCTTTTTCTCAGATCAAGGCTTTCTGGAGGTGGAAACTCCCTTTCTCACCCGCTCCACTCCCGAAGGGGCCCGGGACTATCTTGTGCCGAGCCGGGTGAATCCGGGGCACTTCTTCGCCCTCCCCCAGTCTCCCCAGATCTTCAAGCAGATTCTCATGGTATCCGGCTGTGACCGCTACTTTCAGATTACCAAATGTTTCCGGGATGAGGATCTTCGGGCAGATCGGCAGCCCGAGTTTACCCAGGTGGATGTGGAGCTGAGCTTCACCGAGGAGAGGGAGATCTTCGACCTTCTCGAAGGATACATCCCCGGACTCTTTCAGGAGGTTCTCGGAGAATCCATTACCACCCCTTTTCTTCGGATCTCCTGGCAGGAGGCCATGAGCCGCTACGGCAGCGACAAGCCGGATCTGCGGATTCCTCTCGAGATTGTGGATCTTCAGGAGGTTTTTGAGGCTTCTTCCATGGAGGCCTTTGCGTCCCTGCTTGCCCGAGGCGGCGCTGTACGGGGACTTCCTCTTCCCAAGGGGGGATCTCTCTCCCGAAAGCAGCTCAGCTTAGTGGAAGAGCGGGCCAAGGAGCTGGGAGCCAAAGGGCTTGGAGTATTTCAGATAAAAGAGGGGGCTCTCAAGGGGCCTCTCTGCAAGTTTCTGAACGATTCGGAACAGGAAAAACTCTGCTCCCTGGGGGGTATTGGCGACGGGGACGCCCTTTTCGTGGTGGCCGACGACGACTGGAAAAAGGCCTGTACCGTGCTGGGGCAGCTTCGGCTGGAGCTTGGCCGGGAACACGGCCTTGTGGAGGAGGGGTGGCGTTTCCTCTGGGTGGTGGACTTCCCCCTTCTCGATTGGGATGACGAAGAAAACCGCTGGGTGGCGGTGCACCATCCCTTTACGGCCCCCAAGGAGGAGGATCTGCATCTTCTTTCGGAAAATCCCGGAGAGGTGCGCTCCCGGGCCTACGATCTGGTGCTCAACGGAAACGAAGTGGGGGGAGGCTCCATCCGGATTCACGATCCCCGGATGCAGAGCCGGGTCTTTGAGGCCCTGGCCTTCTCTCCCGAGGATGCCCAGGAGCGTTTCGGCTTCCTTCTCAAGGCCCTGGGGAGCGGTACCCCCCCCCATGGAGGAATCGCTCTCGGTTTTGATCGGCTTGTGATGCTCCTCTGCGGTGCTAAATCCATCCGGGAGGTCATGGCCTTTCCCAAAACCCAGAAGGCCCAGTGCCTCATGTCCGGAGCCCCGGGAGATGTGGAGCCCCGGCAGCTTGAGGAGCTACACATCGCGGTGGTGTCTCCCGGGAACGCCGGGGAGGAGTAACGAGTAGAGCACGAAATGTCGGGGCAGGTCTTTTGACAGCGAGATGAAGGCATTCCGGAGTGAAATGCAATGTAAGGAGGCGAATCTCTCATGGTGCGGGTACAGTATCTCGGTCACGCGGCGGTCTACATTCAGGGGGAGGGGCTTCAGGCTCTGATTGATCCCTTTCTTTCGGGAAATCCCCAGGCAGGGGCCTCTCCCGGAGACTACCAGAAGCTCTCCCATATCTTCGTAACCCACGGTCATGGGGATCATCTGGGGGATGCCCTGGAGCTTGCCACAAGAACCGGAGCTACCCTGGTGAGTAATTTCGAACTTTGCACCCTTCTGGGAAATCAGGGGATTACCACCCACGCCATGCATATCGGAGGAACCTTCCGCTTTCCCTTCGGCAAGGTGAAGATGACCCCCGCCCTGCACGGTTCCGGGGTGATGGTGGGGGATCAGGTGCTCTACGGAGGCGTGGCGGCAGGGTTTCTCATCGAAGTGGAGGGAAAGAAGATCTACCATGCGGGAGACACCGGGCTTACCCTGGATATGCAGCTTCTCCGGGAAGAGTCTGTGGATCTTGCCTTTCTTCCCATCGGAGGGAATTTCGTCATGGACACGCATGATGCCGCCCGGGGGGTGGATTTCATTCGTCCCCGAAAGGTGGTGCCCATGCACTACGATACCTTCCCGGTGATTCAGGCGGACCCTCAGGAGTTTCTTCGCCAAGTGGGAAGCCTGGCGGAGGTGCTCATCCTCGCTCCGGGGGAGAGTGTGGAGCTGTAGAGCGGTTCTCGTTGCCATGTGACACTGTAGTAACAGGAGAGCCGGAGCTTGTGTGTCCCCGGCAGCGACCATAGTGGTCGGCGAGCGCAGCTTTGCGTCGTGGAGGCCCGGTACCGGCACAGGACGTGCCGGCAAGCCGCAGCTGCGCCACGGATGGCGCATCTGGGGCGACGGGCCGGAGCAGCAGAGCAAGGGAGCGGTTCGACCACTCGGGGGCGCAG
>NPIG01000491.1_pt1 | contig 30847 bp, 19 predicted proteins | sample 8637441 | NCBI WGS metagenome assembly NPIG01 (sample SAMN07420675, study PRJNA396082) | bioreactor metagenome | isolation source: sample BR6 brine-fed electro-methanogenic bioreactor BR | place: Japan: Kochi | collected 2016-06-14
GGTCCGCGATGATGGCGAAAGAGAAGGGCGCTTCCACGGCCCTGAGTTCCGTGTGGACCGGTTCAGCGGCGTCCGCGCCGCGGCAGGCCAGCGTGATGGCCGCGCACAAGGCCGCAGACGCAACGTGTCGTGCACGGGAGACTTGAAATCGCTTCATTTGCCTGGCTCCTGACGAGTTGTGCAGCAAAGGCGCGCATTCTACCACGCACTCCGGAGAGTATAGTATGATTTACGCCTTGTCCCGGCAATCCTGCGAACTGTGGTCCCCAACCGAGAGTATCCGGCATGAATCGACGCGATTTTCTTCAGCGGGTCTCGGCCTGCGGAGCCGGGGCGGTGTTGCTCCGGCAGGGCGATGCGGCAAGCCAGACAGACACGCAAACCACTATGGTCACGGGATTTATCGTGAGCGATGCGCATTTCGGCTGGGAAAACGCGCAGCAACCGAGCCCTGCCCTGCAGCGGGAGATGATGGCGCACATCGCCAAGCGGTTCCCCGACCTCGATCTTATCATAGACACCGGCGATGCTCATCATAATGGGCGGCAGCGCGACCCGGAACGCGGACTGTGGACCGATATCATCGCGGGGGCGCCGCTGCCGGCGCCTTTCTACTACGTGCCGGGCAACCACGAAATCGCCCATTCGAGCACTGCCGACCCCGAGGCCACGTGCAACCGGCTGGGCAGCATGTGGTGTCGGCCCTACTACAGCTTCACCGTCAAGGGCGTCCACTTCGTGTCGCTCCCGGAGTTGATGCGCGCGGTGTATCTCACGCGCGAGAGCCTGGACTGGCTGGAACTCGACCTCGAAGTGCACAGGGAACACACCACGCTGCTGCTGTCGCACAACAACGTGATCGGCACCACGGGCCCCTATGAGCCGGGGTATCGCGGCATCGTCAACAGCGGCCAATTGATGGCCATGCTCGAGCGCTACCCGAACGTGCTCGGCTGGCTGCACGGGCACAACCACAACTACGAGGTGGTCGAGAAGGCCGGCAAGTTCTTTGTCTCGAACGGGCGCATCGGCGGCTTCGACCCCAGCCGCAGGGAACCGGACGGCTCACACGGCCTAGGCGGCATTTACTTCGAAGTGCGCAAGGACGGCCTGCGGGTGCGGTCCTACAGCGCGGAGCGCGGCGCTTTCCTTGACGAGGCGGGCATCACCGGGGTTTCGGGCCGGCTGGACACCCGGACCTCGCTTGACCCCGACGCCGCCCCGTCTTACTGCTTCGGATACGGCGGTGCGCGGGACGGCCAGCGGCTGCCGGTGTACCGCCACCACACCGGGACGGGTGAGACTGAGTTGTTCCTGCGCGCCCATGCGACGCCGGACTTCAACGACGACCCGGAAATCGTGCTGCACACCGCGCGCGACGTGAAGGAAGGCGCGCAGCCCATGCTCATGGGCGCTTCGGTCCACGGCGCCGACCCGGGTTACGAATGGCTGGACCCGGGCTTGCGGGTGTTGACACGCGCCAAACCCGAAGACGTGACGCTGCTCCGCGTGCCGCGCCATGCGCACGGCGAATACGCCTACTACCGGTGCGCGCCGGGGCGCCGCTACCGGCTCGAACTGGATATCGACGCGCACGCGGGCGGCCAGCGCATACTGGCGCGGCTCCATGTGCACGGCCAGGACGGCGCGCGCCGCGCGAGCGTCGCGTCCGTCCCATGTACGCTCGAAGCAGGCAGGCAAACACACGAAGCGGAGTTCGAACTGCCCGTATTCGCCGACGCGGGCATATACGACGACCCCGCAAGCGACATGCTGTTCCAGGTTATGGTCGAGCTTGAGTTGGATGCCCTCGCCGCCCCGGTCGACTTCAGGCGCATCGCGCTGATGCTTGCCGATGTGCAAAGCGAGAAGACTGAACCACCCGGCCTGCTGGTGGACGGCGCGCTGACGGCGGCGGAAGCCGGGCACGCGCCGGGCGCGGTGGCGCGTCTGCCGCTGGCGTTGGGCGGCGGCGCGCGCACGGTATGGGAGATGCGGGCGGGCGGCAGCCGGCGGCTCACCTGGCTCGCGCGGGTGGGCGGCCTCGACTGGCAGGTGCGCAACGCGCCCGTGTCCGACCGGGGAGCATTCCTCGAAATCGGGCCCATGCGCAATACGTGGCAGCGTGAACCGGAAGTGGTGATCGTGCCTGCCGTGCGGGCCCGCGAACCTTTTGTTCACCGGTTACGCGGCGTGGCGCGGGCGCGGGTCCACCCGCTCAACCGAGGCAATGGCGCGCTGCGCACGGAGATTGTCGAGGCGCGGGGCGAAGCGACCATTACCGTCGTGAGCGCCGGCGCCCCGGTAGCGGTCGATGGCGCGGCTGCCTGGCGTCATGAAGACGGGTTCTTGACGATCGTTGCCAGTCAGGGTGCGGACGTGCGAATTACCTTCGCCTGAGCACGAAACAAGACCCGGAGCTTTGGGGGCTGCTCCGTGGAAACCCAGGCGACCCCGCGCGCTCCGGGCTGAGGAAGCCCGTCTATTCGGGTGCATGCAGCCCCAAACCCCGCCGGGATGCTATAGTGTCCTTGAGTCACGCCAGTGCGTTGTCTCAGGGAGATGAAGTATGAAGTTCGTTCCCAGGCTTCGGGTCCTGCAGGTGTTCCTGGCTTCTGCGTTGCTGCCGGGCATCTGCGCGGGAAGCCCGGAGCCCGTGTGCTATGAAGACCTGCCGGCCGAGCGCGTCAATTACGAGCGCTCTTGGCGCGATGCGCGGCGCGCGACGCCAAAAGAGGGCTTGCTGCTCCTCGACCTGGGCACCGTCCAATCAGGCAATGCGCTGCGCATCGGGCTGTTGCCGCCCGCGAACGGGAAGCATGACGTTTCATGCGTGCTTGAGGCGGACGGCACGACAGTCGGCGAATGGAAGACGGGAAGCGAGCGGCGCTGGCGCGACCACCGCGTTTTTCTGCCGCCGGAGGCCGCCGGCAAGCGTCTGCAGCTCCGGCTGGCATGTCCGGACACGTTCTGGATAGCCCCGTGCGAGTTGTCGCGGCGCAACCGGGATGCGCCGCCCAACGTGCTCATCTATCTCATCGACACACTGCGCCAGGACCACGTCAGCGCCTACGGATACGAACGGGAGACCACGCCGCGCATCGACGCGTTCGCCAAGGACGCCGTGCGCTTTGACCACGCCACGCCCCAATCCTCATGGACGCGCCCCTCCGTTGCTTCGCTGCTCACGGGCACGTGGCCGGACACGCACGGGGCGCGCGACCGGTGTGATGTCATGCGTGAGGGTATGCCCTCGCTGGCGCAGTCGCTCGCCGCGCTGGGCTACGAGACGCACATGTTCATGTCCAACGACAATGTCATGCCGCGCTGGAATCTTGGGAACGACTTCTTCAATTTCGCCTTCGTGCACCCCGTGCACCATGACGCGGGGCTGGTCGACCACGCCATCCATGTCCTTAAGCGGAGCGTCGACCGGCCCTGGTTCTTCTTCGTGCACGTCATGGGCCCGCACAACCCCTACGCGCCGCCGCTCGAGGAGGACTATGTGCGCTTCCAGCCGCCGGAGACCGCGCGCAACCAGGAGCGGGTCACGGAACTGCTGAGCACGCATGGCGGCCTGCCCAGCGCCCCGGCTGCGCGCAGGTTGCTCGGCATCGACGAACCCGCACTCGCTCCCGCCGAGTCGACGCCGCTCCGGGATGTTATGAGCGACGAAGAATTGCGCCAGATGTGCCGTGACATCTACGACGGGGACATCTACTACTCCGACCGCCAGTTCGGGCGAATGCTCGACGCGCTCCGGGAGGTCAGGCTCTACGACAACACGGTTGTGCTGCTGCTCTCGGACCACGGCGAGGAGTTCTGGGAACACGGCGGCTTCTACCACGGCAAGACCTTGTATGAGGACCAGCTGCGCGTGCCGTTTATCCTGAAACTCCCCGGCCAGCGCCTGGCCGGTGCGGCCCGGGAGGGCGCAGTCAATCTCGCGGATGTGGCTCCGACGCTGCTCGACCTGCTGGGTGCCCCGCGCGCGCGCGTCTTCCAGGGGGCCTCATTCCGTCACTTTCTGGAAAGCGGCGAAGCGGGTGAGCGCCTCGCTTATGCGTCGCTGTTCAATGTGCATTTCAATGCCAACCTCCGCGCCTCCAAGAGCGCCTCGCTCAAGTTTATCCATGACCTTGGCAGGAACCAGAGGGCCTGGTATGACCTTGCGCAAGACGCGCTGGAGGCGCACCCGCTGCCGCAGCCCCCGGAGGGCGGCGCCCCGCTCGAAGCGTTTACCGAGCGGCTGGGCAGGCTGGACGCCACGGGACTGCACCTGCTCATCACAGACACGCTCGACGCGGGTGATGTCATTACCGGCGCCATCACGGGAGATGTTTCCGGCGAACTGGTACTCGACTTCCCGCAGGAGTACAGTACAATCACGAAAACAGAAACAGGCTGGCGGTTCCGCATCGAGATGCGCCGCATGGACGGGCTGGTTGACTTCATGCAGGACAACCAGGCCTTGTTCCGGGTGGAGGCGGCGATGGCGGGGGAAGTGTCCATCGACCTTTCGGTCAACGGGCAGCCTTTTCCCGAAACGGTGGTCCACCTCGGCGCCGGCAATCGCCACGGCGGGCTCGCTGGTGCGTCGTTGCGCATCGCGGAACTGGCCGCCGGGCCCGACCACCTGAACCTGACCGTACTGCCGAAAGCTCTGGCGGCCTACGTATGGTATGTGCCGCCGGCCGAAACGGTGACCGAGGATGAACTGAGTCCGGAAATGCGGGAGAATCTCCGGGCGCTGGGGTATCTCGACTAGGCTGTCACGCGAAACAGAAGGGGTTCACAGGTTATGGAGCAGAAGAAGATTGCTGTCATCGGCGCGGGACCCGGCGGCCTGACCGCCGCCATGATTCTCGCACATCGCGGGTTTGATGTTACGGTGTACGAGCGCGAGACCTGTGTCGGCGGGCGGAACAGCGCGCTGGAACTGGGTCCGTACAAGTTCGACCTGGGCCCGACGTTTCTCATGATGAAGTACATTCTGGACGAGGTGTTTGAGCTGGCGGGGCGGCGCACCGAGGATTGCCTGGACGCCTACGAACTCGACCCCATGTACGTGCTCAACTTCCCGGACCGGCTCCTCGAGATGACCACCGACAAAGATGCCATGCGCGCGCGGCTGGCCGAGGCCTTCCCGGGCGAGGAGGCGGGGCTGGCGCGTTTCGTGGAGCGCGAATCCGCGCGCTTCGAGTTGATGAAACCGTGCCTCCAGAAGCCCTATGACCGGCTGACGGATATGATGCGCCCGCCTTTTACGACGGCATTGCCCCATCTTGACGTCGGCAAGAGCGTGTACAGCAATCTCGGGCGTTACTTCTCCGACGATACGCTGCGCATCTGCTTCTCGTTCCAGTCGAAGTATCTGGGCATGGCGCCGTGGTCGTGTCCGGCGGCCTTCACCATCATCCCCTACATCGAGCATGCCATGGGCGTCTACCACGTGCGCGGCGGGTTGAGCGAGATCTCGGAAGCGATGGCGCGTGTGGTGCGTGAGGAGGGGGGTGAAGTGCGGCTGGGCGCGCCGGTGCGACGCGTGCTCGTCGAGAACGGCCGCGCCACGGGCATCGAACTGGAAGGCGGCGAGCGGGTCGGCTGCGATGACGTGGTCCTCAACGCCGACTTCGGCCACGCCATGGAAACACTGTTCGCGCCGGGCGAGCTTCGGCGCTGGCGTCCGGAAAAGCTGCGCCGCAAGCGCTTTTCCTGTTCGACCTTCATGCTCTACCTGGGATTGGACACGCTCTACCAGGAACCGCACCACGCCATCATTTTCGCCAAAGATTACCGGCGCAATATTGAAGCCATCGAACGCCTCGAGCCGCTTCCCGGCGACTTCAGCGTATACGTGCGCAACGCCAGCATCACCGACCCGACCCTGGCGCCGGAAGGGCATTCGGCCCTGTACGTGCTGGTGCCCGCGCCCAACGCGCGCGCCGGTATTGACTGGGAGGCGGAGAAGACGGCCATGCGCCGCAGGACGCTCGACATCATCAAGGCGCGCACTTCCATGCACGACATCGAAGCGCACATCCGCGAGGAGTGCGTTATCACGCCGCAGGACTGGGTGCACAGAGGGGTCTACGCGGGCGCGACGTTCAATCTGGCGCACACACTGCGGCAGATGCTCTATTTCAGGCCGCGCAACCGTTTTGAAGACGTGGCGCACTGTTATCTGGTGGGTGGCGGAACGCACCCCGGCAGCGGCTTGCCCACCATCTACGAATCGGGCCGGATCGCGGCAAACCTGCTGTCGCAGGCCTACGGCGCGCCCGCCGCCTGAGCGGCTCACCAGCGCTTGCGCGCGCCCATCATCTCGACAAAGAGCCTGACCAGGCCCTGGTCGAGTTCGCGGCGCATGGCCTCGCGCATCACCGTGAGCGCGTCGAAGGAATTGCGGCGCTCCTTGTACTTGCGGTCGGTGGTCATGGCGTCGAAGACGTTGGCGATGGCGACAATGCGCACGAACTGCGATATCTCATCTTCCTTCAAGCGGTCCGGGTAACCCGTGCCGTCAAGTTTCTCATGGTGTCCCCGGATAATACTCAGCGCGATCTCGCCGAGGTTTCCCGTTTCACTCATTACCTTGTGGCCCTCGACAGGATGGCGCCGCATGATATCCCACTCGGCCTGGGTGAGCGGGCCCGACTTGGTGATGAGGTAGTCGGGCACGGTGCTCATGCCGACGTCATGGAGCAAGGCGCCATTTGCGATTTCGCGCAAAGTCGCGCGGTCACCGATGCCCGCCTGCATCGCGAGGGCGATGCTGTAGCTGACCACATTGACACTGTGCGTATAAAGGAAATAGTCGCAGGAGATGCTTCGCAGAAAGTCCTCGAGCAGGAAACTGTCGGCGGTCATGAAATCGACCGTGTGCCGCACCACCTCCTTGCTGCGCCGGATGTGGTCGCGCGAGGGCGGGTTGTCGAGCACGTCTTCCACGACGGCCTGCGCGGAGTTGTACAGCACATCCGCTTTCTCTTTGAGGCCGATATCCGGGTCGGCCAGGATTTCATCGAGGTACTGCTCGATGTACCGGTAATACTCGCCGCGGTTCTTCTGAAGGATGTACAGAACCTGGACGCGATTGTCTTGAAGCCGTTCGAGCACTTCCGCGGTGAACTTGGTGTTCTGCTCGCGGTAGAGCACGAAGGGCTGCTCCGGTCCCGGTCGGAAGTAGAGGCTGAAATTGGGCACCGATTCCAGCCGCAGCGAGGCGATGTTGATCGGAATATAGATTTCGTCACCGAATTCTATAGGTTCCAGGGGGCGCTTGTGCGATTCGAGGGCCATGGTCTAGGACTCAATCTCCTTTCGCGTGCGGGCGCGCAAGACCTTGCTGTCGTGCACGTGAAAATCGGACACGGATTCGACCGCGATCTCGCGATTGAAATGTTCGGCAATGCCGTCGAGCAGGTCCTTGTTCTCCGTGCGCAGACGCCGGGCCACGTCCGGATGCACCTGTAGAATAATGCGCGTCTCTTTGCTCACGCAGAACAGGCTCTGCAACTGCCGGAGGATGTCGAAAGTGACCGTGGTCACGGAACGCACAAGACCGCTGCCTTCGCAGTAGGGGCACGGTTGGGAAAGCGCCTTGACCAGGTTGTGTTTCACCCGCTTGCGCGTCATCTCAATCATGCCGAGTTCGTTCACCTCCGAGACCGTTGTCTTGGCCCGGTCTGTCTTGAGCACCTCGGTCAGCGTGCGCAAGAGCTTCTGGCGGTTGCGCGGGGAGGCCATGTCGATGAAGTCGATCACGATGATGCCGCCCATGTCGCGCAGGCGCATCTGCCGCGCGATCTCCTCCGCGGCCTCCAGGTTTGTCTGAAGCACGGTGTCCTCGAGCTGCTTCTTGCCGGTGAACTTGCCCGTGTTGACGTCGATGGCGATAAGCGCTTCGGTCTGGTCGATGCAAATGTGGCCGCCGCTCTTCAGAAAAACTTTTCGGCGAAGCGCCTTCTCGATTTCCTCCTCGATGTTCATCTTGTCGAAGAGCGGCCGCTTGCCCTTGTAGAGGCGCACCCGGCGCTTGAGGCTCGGCGCGAAGTTGTCGAGGAAATTCAGAATGCGCTCATGCTCGACCTGGCTGTCAATGGTGATTCGCTCGATATCACTGGTGAATTGGTCGCGCACCACGCGGAGAATCGGGCCCAGGTCTTCGCGGATGAGCCCGCACCCTTTCATCTTCTCAAATCGGGCCTTGGTCTTTTCCCAGACCCGCATGAGGTAGTTGACGTCCTGCTGCAGATCCTTCTTGCTGCATCCTTCGGCGGCAGTGCGGCTGATGAGCCCGACGCCCTTGGGCCGGACCTGGCGGAGTATGCGCTTGAGGCGGTCGCGCTCCCGGTCCGACTCGAGCTTGCGCGACACCCCGAGCGTGCCGACGGTCGGCATCAGCACGGTGTGCCGGCCGGGCAGGGTGATGAAATTGGTCAAACGCGCGCCCTTGTTCCCAAGCCGGTCCTTGACCACCTGCACCATGACGAACTGATTCTTCTTCAGCATAGTCTCGATGGGCTGCTGGCGGGCGCGTTTCGCGCGGGTCTTGGCGCGGGGCACACCGTCTTCGAGCACCACGTCGCCGGTGCCCTCGGCCCCGGCAATATCGGAGACATAAAGAAAGCCGTTTTTCTCGAATCCGATGTCGATAAACGCCGCCTGAATACCCGGCACGACCGCGTCGACGCGGCCCTTGTAGATATTGCCCACCATGCTTGGGCTTTCCTGGCGCTCGATCTGGAGTTCAGAGAGACGGCGGTTTTCGAGAAACGCGATGCGCGTTTCCAGCGGGTCGACATTGATTACCAATTCTTTCATGTGCATTCCGGCACTTTCGCCGGTCTTTCTGTGTGTGTGGTCCGTCTATTCCACAAAGATATTCCGGCGCATCGGCACGCTCAAGAGCACGCCCACGCAGGCCAGGGTCGTCAAGTAGAAAGACCTTCCGTAACTCAGGAACGGCAGTGGGATGCCCGTAACGGGCAGCACGCCGACCGTAATTGCAATATTCACGAACACGTGAAACCCCAGTATGGTCACCACGCCCGTGGCGAGGAGGGTTCCCATCATTTCCGGGCAATCCCGGGCGTAGATGAGCCCGCGCAACAGGAACGCCGTAAAGAGGCCGATGACCACCACCACGCCGATGAAACCGTGCTCCTCGGCCAGCAAGGAGAACACGAAGTCGGTGTGGTGCTCCGGGAGGTAGTTTAACCGAGTTTGCGTGCCTTTTAAATAGCCCTTGCCCGAGAGCCCGCCGCTGCCCACGGTGATTTTGCTCTGGTGCGTCTGCCAGCCGCTGCCGCGCAGGTCCGATTCCGGGTAAAGGAAAGTGTAGATGCGCTTCTTCTGGTGATAGTGCAGTTCGTAGAAGGGCGCGGGCTCCGGGCGTTCCTCGGGGTGCAATTCATAGTAGGCCTCCGGCTTCGGCCGGTCGCGTTCGGGGTCGAAATCGCGAATCTGCCACCACAGCACGGGCACCATGGCCAACCCGAGCGCCACCACCAGGCCCAGGTGCCACAGCCGCGCCCCCGCAACGAACAGCATCGCCATAACGAGCGGCCCAAGGCACGCGGCAGTGCCCAGGTTGGGCTGCTTGAGAATCAGCGCCATCGGAATGCCGGTGAGCAGGAAGGTCAGCAGGAAATACGGCAGCTTGCGCACGCGGCCGCCGATGGTGGTGAAATACCAGGTCAGGAAATACACCATCACCAGCTTCGACACTTCCGAAGGCTGCACGCGGATAGGACCGAGCAGCAGCCAGCGCTCGCTGCCCTTGGCCTCGTGGCCGAAGAGCAGCACGGCAAACAGCAGCACGATGGCGGCGGCATACATCAGGGGTGCCAGCGCCACCAGGAACCGGTAGTCGATGCAAACAAGCACAGCGGCGAGGACGATACCCGCTGCGAAGATGGTCACCTGCCGGTGGAAATAGGTGACGTCAATGCTGCGGCTCGCGCTGTACATCAATGCCCAGCCGATGACCGCCAGCAGCAGCACGAAAATGGGAAGCATCCAGTCCACGCGCCGAAGGTTGCGCGCATTGAAGGGGCGAATCGTGACGTCTTGCACGTTGATCTCGCGATACGGCATCAGTTGACCTCCGGCAGCGGCAGGTGCATGCCCTCACGGGCGAGCAAGGCGCGGCGCCCGGCCTGGTCCGCGTAGAAGAACTCGATTACCTCCCGGGCCAGCGGGGCCGCCTCGCTGCTGCCGTGGTGGCCGTGCTCAACCAGCACGCAGATGGCTATCGGGGGCTCCCGGTCGAGCACGCCCGATATGAACCAGGCATGGTCGCGGAACTCGTAAGGGATGTCCTCTTCCGTCTCAAATTCTTCGTGATGCTCGAGCGACATCACCTGCGCCGAACCGGTCTTACCTAGAATGGCCATGCCGGGAATGTGCGCGCGATGGCCGGTGCCGCTGGGCGCGGGCGGCCCTTTTTCGACGCACAACCGCATGCCGGCCCGCACCAGTTCGAGGGTTTCGTCGCTCAGCAGGCGCTCGGAAAGGGCGGGCCCGATATCCGCGTTCAAATAGGGGCGCACCCGGTACCCGTTGTTGACAATGCAGGACATGAGCACCGCGTTCTGCAGGGGCGTTGAATTGGCGCTGCCCTGGCCGATACTGAGGTTGACCGTCTCGCCCGGATACCAGTTCTGTTCCCAGATTGGCTTGCCCGCATTCAGTCGCGCTTTCCATTCCCGGTCGGGAATAAGCCCGGGCACTTCGCCGGGCAGGTCGATGCCCGTCCTGACACCCAATCCCATCTTGTGGGCCCACTCCGCGATGCGGTCCACGCCAAGCTGCAAGCCCACGTTGTAGAAGAACACGTCGCACGAGAAGGCGAGGGCCTCGATCACATTGACCCGCCCGTGGCCGTGCCGTTTCCAGCAGTGCCAGCGCCGGCCGCGCCCGTCGATTTGAAAGAAGCCCGGGCAATAGAACGTTGTGTCAGCGGTAAGAACGCCTTCTTGCAGCGCGGCCGCGGCCAGCATGACCTTGAACACCGAGCCCGGCGGGTAGTTCTCGCGATAGGCGCGATGGAACATGGGGTTGGGCTCATTCGCGGTGAGCAGGTCAAGGCGCTCCCGGCTGTGGCCGCGGTTCACGAACACGCTGGGGTCGTAGCCGGGACTGCTCGCGAGCGCGAGCACTTCGCCGGATTCCGCGGCGAGCACGACGATGGCGCCCACCTCTCCCGCGAGCAGCGATTCGCAGTGCGCCTGCAGCCCGATGTCCAGCGTCAGATGAAGCGGATTGCCTGGCGTGGGGTCTTCCCGCAGGCTTTTCTCCTCGCTCAGCAGGTGGCCCCGGCTGTCCCGCTGCGCGATGTAGGGCATGCCGGTGCGGTCGGTGCGCAGTTGCGGGCGTCCCGAGGCGTACTTGGTCACCACCATGTAGCCGTCTTCGCCGTGCAGCAGCGGCTCATACTCCTGTTCGAGCCCCCCCCGCCCGACGAGGTCACCCATGTGATATCCGTCGGAGTTGTCCAGTTCTTCCTGGTTAATCTCGCCCAGGTAACCGAGCAACTGGCCGCCCACGTCGTTGTAAAGATACCGGCGCTGCGGCCGCACCACGGTGATCACGCCCGGCAGCGCGTAGCTGTGCTCCTCGATGCGCACGCGGTCGGCCTTCGACACGTCGCGCTTCACCGGCACCTGTGCGAAGGGTTCATGGCTCTGCGCGTCAATGCGTTCGAGCAGGGCCTGGGCCGGCACGTCCAGCAGTTCCTCCAGTGTCGCGCAGACCGCGGCCTCGCGCTCGTCGGGGCAGTCGCCGGGCACGAACACGATGTCGGCGCTGGCCCGGTTGTCGGCCAGCACATTGCCGTCACGCCCGTAGATGACGCCCCGGTCGGACTTCAGCCGCTCCAGCCGCACGCGGTTCTCCTCCGACAACTCCACGTACTCCGCGTAATGAACCACCTGAAGCCGGGCAAACTGCACCAGGAGCAACCCGAACGCGAGCGCCAGGCCAAGCGCCACGAACTGCACCCGGTTTTCAACGCCGGCGTAGCGCTGCGGGACTTTCGAACTGAAGAGTTCCGTTTCTTTCGGCATCACAAGGCTCCCGCGTGTGACGCGCGCCGCTGAAACAGCCAATCAAGCACAAAAAACATGAGGGGGGTGATGAGCGCGGTGTAGAACGCCGCCGGGATCACCGAGGCGATGATGGGGTACACGGCGCCGTGCGCGGGGTTCTGCACGTAGGCGACGAGCGTGTACAAAACGCCGTGGACAAGACCGGCAAAGAAGACCAGTCCCGCCTTGACCGCCGGGTGCTCCGTGATGAGGCGCGTCGACATGCGGCCCACGAAAAATCCGACCAGCACCAGGCACAACACATGATGCCCCAGCACGGTGTTGCCGGCCACGTCCTGGTAGATCCCGCCGATAAGGCCCGTGTAGAGCGCGCGCTCCTCGCCGTCGGCAATGCCGAAGTACACGACGAGCAGTAGCGGCAGGTCGGGCACCACCTCCTGAAACTTCAGAAAGTCGGGCCACGTCGTCTGCACCAGCGACGTCAGCGCGATGACGATGAACCATGTGATGTTCTTGGCCATATTCCTCTCAGGGCGCGTATTGCTCTTGCATCGGCCGTTCGTCGGGCATTTCTGGGGCCTGCGACACGGGCGCCCGAGCCGCGGGCGGCAACCCGGCAAGCTCTGCGGCATCCGCGGAGGCCCGTCGCACAATGAACACCTCGTCGAGCCGGTAGGGGTCCACGTGGGGCACCACTTCGGCCGTCTTCCAGAGCGTGCCCGATTCGCGCACCGCGGTGATAATGCCAATGGGATAGCCGGCGGGAAAGACGCTCTCCGGGCTGGTCACGACGAGGTCGCCCTTGCGCACGTCCTCCTTCATGTCGATGTAGTGCATGGTGCAGTAGGGGTTGATGTCTCCGCCGCCCGCGTGAATGACCCCGTCGTAGGCGCGCAGGCGGTTGCGGCGCACCATGGCGCCGATCTTGCACTCAGGGTGGTGCAGCGTCGCCACCACGGAAGTGAACCGGCTCACTTCGGTCACGATGCCGACTACGCCCTTTTCGGTTATGGCGCACATCGACGGCTCGATGCCGTGGGCGGAGCCGCGGTCCACGCGGAGAATACCCTTGAAACTCTCGAGCACATGCACGGGTTCGAGCGTGAGCCGGGTTTCTTCGCGCGCGAAATGGAGCAACCTGCGCAAACGCTGGTTCTCCTGGTGCAGTTCGGCCTGCCGCAACAGCGCCTGCTGCAACCGTGCGATATCCTCGCGCATGGCGTCGTTGTCCTGCCGCATCAGGTCGTAGGAGAAGAAGAAGCCGGTGACATAATCGGTGACGCCCTCAATCGCCTCCTTGGCCTGCAGGAAAGGATAGGCCGTCAGTTCGACGGTGCGCTCGATGGCGCGATGCACAAAAGAGGCTTCGGTACCCGAAATCAGCGACGCGAGGCACAGCATCACCAGCACAATAAGGGTTACCGTGGGTCGATGGGTGCTTATGTAGCGCGAAAAACTCAACAGCCGAACGGCTCACTCCGCGGCCATGCGGCGCCACGGACCGCGGTACGTACCCCGGCGCCGTGCGACGCCGCCAACCGCCTTGTCAATGCCTAAAGTTCCTCCTCGGGGAAATTCTTCAATCCCTCGAGGTATGTGCCCGTACCCAGTACGACGGCAGTCAGCGGGTCTTCCGCACGCGTCACGTGCAGTCCCGTTTCTTTCGCGAGCAGCTTGTCGAGACCCCGCAGCAGCGCGCCGCCGCCGGCGAGCACGATGCCGCGGTCCACGATGTCGGCGGAAAGCTCGGGCGGCGTGCGGTCGAGGGTCACGCGCACCGCGTCAACGATGGCGCTCACGGGCTCGCGCAGCGACTCCCGGATTTCCTCCGAGGTGATTGTGATGATCTTCGGCAGGCCCATAACCTGGTCGCGGCCCTTGACCTGCATCTCGAGTTCGTCTTTGATAGGGAACGCCGAGCCGATGGCGATCTTGATCTCTTCCGCCGTGCGCTCGCCGACCATCATGTTGTAGGTGCGCTTGAGGTGCTGGATGATCGCCTGGTCCATCTCGTCGCCCGCCACGCGCACGGATTTCGGGAAGACAATGCCGCCCAGCGAGATGACCGCCACCTCCGTGGTGCCGCCGCCGATATCGACGATCATGCAGCCTTGGGGTTCCTGCACGGGCAGACCGGCGCCAATGGCGGCCGCCATTGGTTCTTCGATGATGAAGACTTTCTTGGCCCCCGCCTGAACCGCGCTCTCCGTCACCGCGCGTTTCTCCACCGCCGTGATGCCCGAAGGCACGCTCACCGCAACCCGGGGCCAGACCAGCCGCTTGCGGTTGTGCACCTTCTGGATGAAATAGCGCAGCATTTCCTCGGCAATTTCGAAATCCGCGATGACCCCGTCTTTCATCGGGCGAATGGCGACGATATTGCCCGGGGTGCGCCCGATCATGTTCTTGGCTTCCACGCCGACCGCGCGCACCTTTCCGGTGTCCTTGTTGATTGCCACCACCGACGGCTCGCTGAGCACGATGCCCTGCCCCTTGACGTAGACCAGGGTGTTCGCCGTGCCCAGGTCGATGGCCATGTCATGCGAAAACAGACCGGGAAGATGTCGCAGAAGTCCGAACACGTGATACCCTCACGGCTCCGGCGGCCGGCCGGAAGAAGTGCCAGACCCACCGGCAAACCACCCAGGACGCCCTTGTATAAACACAATAAGCACAATGGCTTACAAATCTTCAGTTTCTGGAGGCCGCATTATATCAGAACCACTGCGAAAATCCAACTGTTATCTGAGAAAGCCTGTCCACCGGGGCCCGGAGAACGGGCAAAACGCGTTTTGTGAAACAGTCCGGAAAGATGCCGCCCAATCGCCCGGGGCGCCGGCGCGCCCCCGTGGCCTGCGGTGGCTGTTTGTTGATACCGCGGCCGGGGGTGTGGGTTCCCGCATTTCTCTGGGGCCGCCCGGCCGCCGAGGGCTCTCAGGGCGCTTCCCGCGCCCGCCGGCGCGCGGACGCCTCTCAGACAACGCCGCCCGGCACGGGGCCGGGCGGCGGACCAGGCGCATCAGCGCGTCTTGTCTGGGCTATTCCTCTTCGAACAGCGGATAGGTGTCGGGCACGACGTAGACCTGGGTCGAGAAACGGTAGTCGAACTGCCCGGTGACGGTCTCGGGCCCCGGGTATGTGAGCTGGATGAAGAAGGCGGTCCAGCCGGTGGTCTGTTCGACCTGGCCGATGTAGCGGTAGACGTCAAGCTCGCACGGGCACTCGAATTCGTCTTCACCTTCGGCCAGTTCCCCTTCAGCCAGTTCGCCTTCGGGGGTGACTTCGCCTTCTTCCAGGCAGGGGCACTCGACACGCAGTTCCGTGCTCGACCAGGCTTCACCGATAATCTCGAGCCGGAAATCGCGCGTGCTCGAGTTGTTCGCCTGCCACAGCAGCACTTCGAGCGGCTCCGTCTCCGATTCGACCACAATGGTGTCGTCGCCGAGCAGTTCCCAAGTGAAGGTGGGCCGTTCGAGACCGCGCACATGGGAGGCGTAGAAGGCGAGCAGCCCGTTGAAGGTGCCTTGATCAAGGTCAAGCGAGTTGCTGGTGACCAGCCCGTGGTCGGTGTTGGGCGCGTAGTACAGGAAGTTCTCCCCTGGCAGGTCGTGGAAGTAAAACTGCGCAGAGTCGGGCAGGAAGAACTGGTCGCCCGTGCTGTTGGCGATGTACTTCGGCATGGTCAGCCGCGTGCGGTATTCGTAGGGGTCGACGATCTTCAGCAGGGCCCGGCCTTCCGGCGTGCCGAGGCGGTCGAAGACGTCTTCTTCGACGTAATCCTCAATGGCGTCGGAGTAGAAGCCGTAGGCGGAAAAGTGATGCTGCATCTGCTGGTCCATGTTGAGCACGTCGATGACGATGGGCATGATCGCGCTCACACGCTCGTCGCCGGCGGCGCTGAGCCAGGTGGTCCAGCCGCGCTTGGAGGCGCCGGTAATGACGAAGTCGTTGATGGCGTAGTGCGTGCCGGGCTTGGTGACGCCGAGGAAGTCCTGCAGCGAATCCATGGCGCGCACGGCGGCCCGGGTCATGGGCAGGAGGGCGGGCCAGGTCATGTCCGGATTGCCCTCGGCATAGCCGGTGAGGAACTCGTCATAGCTGTACGCGATGATGGCGTCTTCGACGCGCGTGCGGGTTTCGTCCGCAAAGACCAGGGGCTGGTTGGGCACCGCGCGAATGAGCGCGACGACAGAGCCGGTGCTCAGGCTGAAGGGCAGCAGCATCTCGGCCATGTCTTCATTGGGCGGCGAACCGGTTGAGCCGCCGGAGATGACGAGCAGGCATTTGTCGCTGGTAACGACAGGCGGCACAACCATGGAAACGTAGTGCTCCCAGAGCACCTGGTCGGCCTGCTGGGGGCCGCGCCAGGCGCCGGAAGTCATGTGCAGCGTGTATGCGGTAGCACCGACCGTCGGGATGGTGCTCGAGTCAATGAGCTCGTAGCTGTAGTTGGGCTCGCAGGTCTCCAGATATGTGTCAAGCACCTCATTGCTGTCGACGGGCATGCCGGCAAAGGTCTCGACCATCATGGCGAAGGAGCTTGCCGTCTCCAGGCTCAGGTTGCTCACCAGCACGTTGAGCGTGGCGTAGCAGTCTTCCGGCTCCTGGAAGAAACGCGTCAGTTCGAGGGTATCGTGGCGCTCGTCGAAGTCGGTGTCCTCGCCGTCTTCGGCGAGGGTGAGTATCTGCTGGCGCTGCTTGTAGACGGTCACGGCAAGGGTGTTGCCGTTTTCGTCTTCCGTCCATTCATCCGCATTGAAGACCAGGGTCATGTCGTAGGCCAGCGGATTGACCTGGACCTGAATCAGGCGGCTTGTCATGGGCGGGATGCCGGCGAGCGACATCACTTCATTGGCGGAGACTTCAATCTCGTGGGTCGGCGCTTCCATTTCCCGCTTGACCAACACGTCCGCGTCGAACCGATCGTCGTTGGCGGTGAGCGTGCGGCGTTCAAGGTCGCTCGGGCGCAGGAGCGCGGCATCCGGGTTCTCGACCGCAAGATCCTGGGCATATTCGAGATAGATATCGGCAAGCGAGCCGTCGGCGGCCTCGCGCAGGCTTGCGTCAATGGCCTGCAACGCGAGGAGCAGCGCATCCTCGAACCCGATGTCGGCGCCGGCCTCGAGCTGCGCGGTCACGAGCGCGCGAATCGCCTCCAAGGTGGCCGGGACCAGCGTGATCTCTTCGCTTATCTGCTTGGCTTTGGATTCTTCTGCACCGCGATTGAAAACGTAGAAGAAGAAATCCTGACCCGAAACGGAATAGTCCGGAAGCGTCTCGTGGAAGGGAAACAGCAGCGGGGTGGAGAGCAGGGCGTACTCGTTCTGGCCGAAGGCGCGCGCATATTCGAGTTCACCGGCCAGCTGCCCAAGGAACACAGCGGCGCCGTCTTCAAGCGCCTGCAGGAACCCGACCTTGCTCAAGTCTTCTCCCGAAGTCACGGCCAGCGAAAAGTCTTCGGCGGTGATTTTCGGGAAATCATAGCCCTCGAAACTGGCCTGGAAGAGTTCCTGGGCGAAGGCGTTGCCGAAACTGAGCTTCTGGGCAATGTCGACGGCGTCGGGGTCGTTCTGCAGCGCCACGGCGTTGTGCTTCGAAATGGCCAGCAACTGCCGGGGGTCGAGCACGACGTGGCCGAAGGGACGCCCCCGATAGAAGAGGTCGCGGAAACTGGCATACTGGCTTGTGTACGTCGGGCTGGCATTGTAGAAGACCAGGCCGTAGCAGCCGGTCTCACAGGTGAGCATGGGGCTGCGCAGGCCGGACGCGGCATACTGCTGGTGGATGCCCTGCACGAATCCGCCCACCTCGCCGGCGGTCTCTTCAATCTCTGCCTGCGTGAAGTCGCGCCGGTCGTAGATGCTGGGCCGCTGGGTGGAGCCCAGGCGCAGCGCGGTCAACTGCTGCAGCATGAGGTCGCTGAATCCGATGCGCCAGGAATCCTGCCAGACCGTGTCGGTCGGTTCCTTTTCAAGCGGCGGCACCTCGAACGCCACCTCGTAGCTCTGGGGCCGGTAGACCACGGCGTAGGTGGCGCGCGGCGGCAACGTGGTGATCCTGGCGGTGACCGTGTTGTCGCCGATGGTGCCGAGCAGGGGAATGGCGCGGCCGTCCTCGAGCTTGGCAAGAATCTGAATCTGCCGGTTGAACCAGGCCTCTTGAGGCAAGCCTTCCGCCGTGAAAGCCAGCGTAAGCGTCGCGGGGACAACCGCGCCGTTCTTGATCTGGCTTACGAGGTCGCTCTCCTGGTGGTTGTGGGTGATGGTGACCACATCGGAAACGATGTCGAGCGGTTCGGGCGCGTCATCAAGATAGGCGTAGTCGCTGTCAAGGAAGCCGTAGACCACGTCGCGGTCGAGCACACCCGCGCCGATGGAAAGGGTCGCGCCCTTGGCGGCGGCCGTGCCGCCCGCCGGGCCGATAACGCCGAAGTCCGCCGGGCTTTCAATGACAATGTACTCGGCAACGGTGCGCGTATTGCTCCCGTAGGCGTTGGTCACCGTCAACGCCACATCGTAGGAACCCGGTTCGTAGTAGGTCTTCTGCGGGTTCGGCCGGCCGCTGGTGGTGCCGTCTCCAAACTCCCACACCCAGGACTTGATCTCGGAATCGCCCGGATGGGAACGGTCGGTAAACTGAACCGTGAGCGGCGGATTGCCCATGCGCACGTTGGCCTCGAAAAAGGCCTCCGGCCTGGGGTCGGGCGGTTCCGGCGGACATCCGGCCAGCAGCCCCACTGCCAGCACACTCGCTGCAAGCACAAATATCGACACGCGTGGCATAGGAAAAAGCCTTTCCCTGTTGGCGGTGTAAACTCCGCGCCGCCTACGTTTTCTCGACCCGGTTTTCTACTGCATTCTCCCCACCGGCACGTGCGTAAACGCCGGGGTCAAAACACACACCGGCCCCATGTTGCCTTTCAGTTTGCGGGATTAGGGCCAAAAAGTCAACTATTTACCACTGCTTGCCGAGCCACGCGCCCCGGCCCGCCTTGGATTTGCCGGCTTTTCTCTGCTAAAGTACCGCGCTGGCGGGCTTTCCGGCCCCTGTCCCTCGCGCGTACGCCCGAAACGGGCGCGCGGCACACCCGTCCGCAAGAGTACACGGAGTCCGATACCCATGACGCTGTTCGAAGAATTGACGTGGCGCCGGCTTGTCCACCAGTGCACGCACGAGGAACTCGCGCAGGAACTGGAACGCGGCCCGCTTACCTTATATTGCGGTTTCGACCCGACCGCGGACAGCCTGCACATTGGCCATCTGCTGGCCATCATGGGGCTTGCGCATTTCCAGCGCGCCGGGCACCGGCCCATCGCGCTGGTGGGCGGCGCCACGGGCATGGTGGGCGACCCGAGCGGTAAGAGCGAGGAGCGCAATCTGCTCAGCGCGGAGGAAGTCGAGCGCAACGCCGCCGCCATCGGCGAACAGTTGAGCCGGTTTCTGGACTTCTCGGGCGGCAACGCCGCAACCATGGTGAATAACGCCGACTGGTTCCGGCCCGTTCGTCTGCTCGACTTCCTGCGCGACTTCGGCAAGCATTTCAGTGTCAACGTGATGCTGTCTCGGGAATCGGTGCAACAGCGCATTGCAAGCCGCGAACACGGCCTCAGCTACACCGAGTTCAGCTACCAGTTGCTTCAGGCCTATGACTTCCTTCACCTGCACGACGCGTACGGGTGCAGGCTCCAAATCGGCGGCAGCGACCAGTGGGGCAATATCGTGGCGGGCATGGACCTGACGCGCCGCTTGCGGCCCGGGGCAAGCACCTTCGGGCTGACGTTCCCCCTGCTCACCAAGGCCGACGGGACCAAGTTCGGCAAGACCGAGGGCGGGGCCGTGTGGCTGTCGGCCGGGCGCACGTCGCCGTACAGGTTCTACCAGTACTGGATTAACCAGGCCGACGCGGATGTGCCAAAGCTGCTGCGCTGCTTCACCTTTCTGCCGCAGGAAGAGATAGTCGAACTGGAGCGGCAGACGCAGGAGGCGCCGCAGCTGCGCGCGGCGCAGCGCCGGCTCGCCGAGGAAGTGACGCGCATGACCCACGGCGCTGAGGGGCTCGCGCGCGCCGAGCGCGGCGCACAGGTGATGTTCGGCGGCGAACTTGCGGGCATCGACGAGGCGACGCTGCTCGAGGTTTTTGAGGCGGTGCCCAGCTATGAACTGCCGCGCGATGTCGCGGAACGCCAGGCGCCGCTCATCGACGTGCTGCTCCACGAGGCGGTCGACCCGCCGGTGTTCGCCAGCCGCGGCGAGCTGCGCAGACTAGTGAAGAACGGCGGACTCTATGTGAACGGCCAGCGTATCGAATCGGAGACGCGGCCGTTTTCGCCGGAGCTGCTGACCACGGCGAACACGGCCGTGGTGCGCACGGGCAAGAAGAAATACCACCTGTTCCGGTTCGCATCCTGAGGGGAAGGGGCCATGGCGGAAGGCGGCTGGCTATACGAGAAGGACGGCGAGACGCTGGGGCCGGTGAGCCGCGCCGGCCTGCTGGCCCTGCTCGAATCCGGTGAATTGCCGCCCGAAGCGCGCGTGCGGCCGGAGGGGGAGCACGAATGGCGTAGTGCGTGCGCGGCCGAATCACTGGCCCAGGCGCCGCCCGCCAAAGGCGCGCCGGAGGACCCCGGCATCGGCAAGTTCCGCGAGACCTGTCTCGGGTGTTTCGTGTTGATCCTGCTCGCGGCGGGCATCGTGTGGTTCTTCTACACAGGCGAGCCCGCACCGCCGCCCGAGCCGCCCGAGGAACAGGCGGCCGCAGCGCCGGAACCGGAACCGCAGCCGCCGCGCGAGCTTTCGCCCGAAGAAATCGCGGCGCTTGCCGAAAAGGCCACGGTCTATGTGGAGTGTTTCGTCAAGGAGCGTGACACGTTCTTCAACGACGACGCCGCGCTCTACGGCAGCGGGGTGCTGTTCCGGCGCGACGGGTTGCGGTATGACGTGCTCACGAACGCGCGCACGCTGGGCGTGCACTGGATGCTCGAGAGCGACGGCAACGACCCGCCCGAGATTCTCGACTATCAACTGCGCGTCACCTTCTTCGACGATGTGAGCGGCGTGGTGGCGGGTGTGGCCGTGCATCCGGCGCTGAAGGATTACGCGATTGTGACGGTGGAGGTGCCCCGGGCGCATTATCCCGTGCTGCCTTTCGCGGTCGAGGAGCCGGCGGTGGGCGAGCGAATCTACACCATGGGCCACCCCGGCGGCCTGACCTACACCTTTGCGTCGGGTGTTGTCTCGCAGTTGCGCAGCATTGCCTCGCTGAGTGTCGAGGGCGTGCCCGTGGCCGTGTTGCAGCACGACGCTCCCGCCGAAGAGGGGAGCGCGGGCGGGCCGCTGATCAACCGGCGCGGTGAGCTTATCGGCATCAACGCGGTAAGCCCGGCGGAACGCGTCAACCTGGCGGTGTCCGTGGCGGATATCCAGCGCGCCCTGGACGGGGCGCGTTTTCTGACCATGCCGCTGGAACCGGAAGCGCTGACGGGATTCCTGCGCCGGTTCTTCGACGAAAGCTGATTGCCGCGCATGCGCATGAACGCGCGTATGGGCGAACACGGATTCGAACGATGCGCCAGCAACTGTTCCAGGAAATACTGATGGCCCGCAAGCGGGTCTACGCCGTGGGTGAGCCGACCCCGCTCGAACAGGTCGATTTCGGCATTGGCGCCGAAGTCTACCTCAAGCGCGAGGACCTCTCGCCCATTCATGCCTACAAGTGGCGCGGCGCCTACAACCGCATGACGCAACTCACCGGGGACGAGCGCGCGCGTGGCGTGGTGTGCGCTTCGGCCGGCAACCACGCGCAGGGCGTGGCGCTCGCCGCGCAGCGGCTCGGCGTGCACGCGCGCATTTTCATGCCCACGGCGACGCCCGGCATGAAGCAGCGGTCCGTGGCGCGGCACGGCGGGGACCAGGTAGAGATCACGCTGGTGGGCGACACCTACAACGAGGCCGCCGGGGCGGCCAGGGCGTTCTGCGCGGAATCAAACCGGACTTTCATTCACCCTTATGACGACCTCGCGGTGATGGGCGGTCAGGGCACGCTTGCCGACGAAGTCGTCATGTCGGGCGCGGGCCCATTCGATGCGGCCTATCTGCAGATCGGCGGCGGCGGCATGGCGGCCGCCGTGTCCTGCTGGCTCAAGGCCTATTACCCCGGCATCCGCATTGTGGGCGTCGAGGGCGTCGACCAGGCCTCGATGGCCGCGGCGGTCGCGGCGGGCGGACCGGTGGAACTCGACTACGTGGACGTGTTCTGCGACGGCACCGCCGTCAAGAAGGCGGGCGAACTGACCTACCCGCTGTGCGCGGAGCTCATAGACGAATTCATCACCGTGACAAATGAGGAGGTGTGCGCCGCCATCGAACGGCTGTGGGAGACGCGCCGGTGCGTGCCCGAACCCTCCGGGGCCATGGGGCTCGCCGGACTGCTCAAGCAGGCGGACGCCCTCGCGGGCAGGCGCGCGCTCGCCGTCGTGGCGGGGGCGAACGCCGACTTCGACCAGATCGCCTGGATTGCGCACCACGCGGGCATCGGCGCCGCGCGGCGGAGGTACTACCGATGCCAAATGGGTGAGCGGCCCGGCGGCCTGCTCCATCTGCTCGACACCATCATGGAAGGCATCAACATCATCGAGGTGCAATATGGCAAAGTGGACCCGGACAAGGCCTGGCCGGTAATCGGCTTCGAGGCGTCGCCCATGGCGCTCGAACTGCTCGAACGCCGCCTGACCGGGCACGCCGTGCCGCACGAAGACGTCACCTCGCAGGCCGACGCCGAGTTCCGCGTCATCCCCTGCAACCCGGCGCTCTTCAACCTGCCCTATTTCATCACCTTCGAGTTTCCCGAGCGCGCGGGCGCGCTACGCGAGTTCCTCGTCGCCACGCAGTGCACCGCGAACGTGTGCTACTTCAACTACACCTTCACCGGCGAACAGGTGGGGCGCGCGCTCATCGGCTTCGAATTCGAAGACGAGACGCACCGCGAACAATTCAAGCGCCTGCTCGCGCAGACGCCGCACGACTACCGCGAGCTGCCCGGGCCGGCGCTCGCGCGCATCCTGCAACAGGCGCACTGATGCGCGGGGCCCCTGAGACGCCGGACAAGTCGCCGCCCAGCGTGCGCGGCATGTTCGACCGCATCTCCGGCCGGTACGACCTGCTCAACCGCGTGCTGTCGGTGCGCCGCGACGTGGCCTGGCGGCGCGCGCTCGCGCGGCGCCTGCCGGACGCGCCCCGGCCCGTGGTCATTGACATCGCCACCGGCACCGCCGACGTCCTGCTGACGCTCGACCGCAAAACCGGCGGAAACATGCGCGCCCTTGGCGTGGACCTGTCCGGCGCCATGCTCGCCATCGGCGCGGATAAGGCGCGCCGCCGCGGACTCGAAGCGCGCTGCGTCCTGGTGCAGGCCGACGGCCTGCGCCTGCCCGCGCCGGACAACACCTTCGATGCCGCCACCATTGCATTCGGCATCCGTAATCTGCCCGACATGGACGCCGGGCTGCGCGAGATGCAACGCGTGCTGCGCCCCGGCGGGCGCGCGCTCGTGCTCGAGTTCTCCCTGCCGGCCAACGCGCTGTTGCGGGCAGGGTATCTGTTCTACTTCCGGCACGTGCTGCCGCGCATCGGCGGCTGGGTCTCCCGCGACCTGCCGGCCTACCGCTACCTCAACCAGACAGTCGAGACCTTCCCCTGTGGCGAGGCCTTCTGCGCGCGCATGCGCGGCGCCGGTTTCAAAGGCGTCTCGGCGCGGCCGCTCAGTTTCGGCATCGCCACGCTGTACGAGGGCGCCAAGCCGCAGGCGTGACTGTCGGGTCTTCCAGCACGGGGCCGTCCGGCCTATGGCGTGTATATTCTGCACACTTGCCGTCAAGCCATACCGGTACATTGACCCTATGTGTGCATAATTGGCACTTATTTCGGCAAAAACGATTCCGCGCTGCCCCATTTCTCCGGCAATATGTGCTATTTTTGCACTAGTGCTCTGTGGCGCTCCCGGCTCTGCACCGATAATTGCGCAGAAGACCGCGCTTCTTCGGCCGCATGATTTGACGCACCACACCCCGCACTTGGCGTAAGTGCCTGCAAAAAAAGCGACTTAGCTCGATTTGCGTGTTCGTGGCACCCTTTTTGCTCCCGTTGGTTCGAGCGAATGCGCCGTGCGCTCCGGCGTGCGGCATAGTGGAGGATGGCCACGCGCAATGAACGAGCGGCATGAAATGGACCGGGACGGGCACGGCGGCGAGAACGCGCCAATGCGTCCGGGACCGGTCCTGGTCGTGGCGGAGACGGTCGCCGCGGACGTGCACCGGGAGCTGGCCCGGGCGGGCCGCGCGCCAAAACAGGTGCCGGACATGGTGACGGCGCTGCGCGAGTTGCGGCGCTACCATTTTGAAGAAGTGCTGCTCGACAGTGAAAATAGCCGGGTGGACGCGTTGGAACTGGTCGTGGCGATTCGCGACACGGGTTCGCGGGTGCCTATTCTGATCCTGCCCGCGCCGGGCGAGGAATCGGTGCACCGCGCGCTGGACGGCGAACCGAGTGTTCTGTGGCTGGACACGGCGCCGCGGGACGCTTCATTGCGCGGCGCCCTTGAACGCCGGTCTGAGCCGCAAGACCGCCGCGAGGACGAAACCACAGCATGAACAGAATCCGCTGGGGCATACTGGGCACGGGCGACATTGCGCGCCAGTTCGCAAGCGACCTTGCGCTGGTCGAGGAGGCGGAACTGGCGGCGGTGGGTTCGCGCCGCCGGGAGACGGCGGACCGCTTCGGCGCGCGGTTCGACATTCCCCGGCGCTACGCGGGCTATGAACGGCTCGTCCTCGACGAGGAAGTCGATGTGGTGTACATCGCGACGCCTCATCCCCGGCACCGCAACGACGCGCTCCTGTGCCTCGAGCACGGCAAGGCGGTGCTGTGCGAGAAGCCCTTTGCGCTGAACGCCGCGCAGGCGGAGCAGATGGTCTCGGCGGCCCGGGCGCGCGGACTCTTCCTGATGGAAGCCATGTGGACCGCCTTCTTCCCGGCCGTGCGCGCGGCGCTGAAGGCGGTGCGCGACGGGGCCATCGGCGTGCCGCGCCTGGTGCGGGCGGACTTCGCCTACAAAGCGGCATTCGACCCGGCGTGGCGCCTGTTCAATGTGGCGCTGGGCGGCGGCGCCCTGCTGGACATCGGCATCTACACCGTGGCCCTGGCGCAGATGTTCCTGAATGCGTACCCGGACACCATTCACAGCACGGTGCGCATGGCGGAGACGGGTGTGGACGAGGAATCGGTGCTGGCCATGCGGTACCCGTCGGGCGCGGCGGCCGTGCTGACAAACTCGCTCCGGTATGATGCGCCCCAGGAGGCGCTCATTGCGGGGGACGGCGGATACGTCCGTCTGCCCCACCCCTTCTCACAGCCCGACAGCTACACCATCCGGACCGGGGACACGGAGAAACGGGTTGCCTACGCGCGGCAGGGGTATGGATACCATCTGGAGGCGCGCGAGGTGACGCAGTGCCTTCGCGAAGGACGGACGGAGAGCGCCGTGGCGCCGCTTGAGGAGACCTTGCGTACCCTGCGGATTCTCGACACGGTTCGCGCGCAATGGAATTTCGCCTATCCGTCGGAGACAGGCTGACACTAACACAGCGGGGAGGCCGTGAAGCTTCCCTCAGGACAATTGGAGAAACGGCAGATGAGTTATCCGGTGAGTATGTCTGGCAATCGTGAGAAGCCAAGACCCGTGGACCTTATTCACCCGGACTTAATCCCCCTGGTCAAGAACTTCTTCCTGCGCTTGCGCGAGACGGAACAGGCCTTCTACCTCTCGGACCAGATTCAGCACGAACTCGACTCGTTCCTGACGGAAGAGTCTTCGGTGGACGAGCGTTCGGCCTACGCGCTCAAACGGCTGTTTCGCGGCTGCCAGGAGATCTTTCTCAGCGTTCCGTTCACCTTCGCGCTGTTGCGCCCGAAAATCGGGGTGAAACGCATCGTGCGCTTGCATCCCGAGGAACGGAAATTCGAGGAGGTCAGCCGGCACACCTACCTGATGGTGAAGGACTCGCACGTGCAGGGCTGGGACGTGGCGCGGCAGGCGGGGCTGGTGCTCGATTTCCGCCCGTTCTTCCGCAACTATCCGAAAGTGAAAGACCCGGGCATGATGGGCGAGGGCATCTCGCTGCTCAACCGCCACCTTGCCGGGCAGATGTACCAGAACACGGACGCGTTCCGCCGCGCGCTGGTGAAGTTCCTGCGCGGCTTTGAACTGGACGGTGTCAACCTGCTCGCGAACAACCACCTGGACAGCCCGGAGATTTTTGAACAGGAACTGGATGACGCCCTCGCCGTGCTCGCGGACTGGCCGGCGGACACGCCCTATGCGGAAGTGTCGCACGAGTTGCGCGTGCACGGTTTCGAAGGCGGCTGGGGCGCGAACGCGGGGGCGATAGTCCAGCGGCTGAGGCTGCTGCACCGCGTTTTCGACTCGGCCGACCCCGAGCGCTTCGAGCAGTTGCTGAGCCGGCTGCCGCTCATCAAGCGCCTGCTCATGGTCTCGCCCCACGGCTGGTTCGCACAGAAGGACGTGCTCGGCAAACCGGACACCGGCGGCCAGGTGACGTATGTGCTCGACCAGGCGCGCGCGCTCGAGAAGGAGATGAAGCGGCTTTTTGCCGAATGCGGCGTGGAGGCCGTGCCGCAGATCGCGATCCTGACCCGGCTCATCCCGAATGCGGAAGGCACGACCTGTGACGTTACGCGTGAGAAAGTGATCGGCAGCGAAAACTGCTGGATCATTCGCGTGCCCTTCCGGCACGCCAACGGGGAAATCCACCAGGAATGGGTGTCGCGCTTCCATATCTGGCCGTATCTGGAAACCTTCGCGGAGGAGGCGAAGAGCGTGATCACGGCGGAGTTGACCGGCCCGCCGGACCTGATTGTGGGCCACTACAGCGACGGCAACCTGGTGGCGCACCGGCTGGCGGGGGACCTCAACACTACGCATTGCGCCGCGGTGCATGCGCTGGAGAAAACGAAGTACCTGTTCAGCGACATGCATTGGGCCGACATGGAAGACGAGTATCACTGGTCCTCCCATTTCACCGCCGACATCATTTCCTACAACTCGGCCGACTTCATCATTTCGAGTTCCTACCGGGAGATAGGCGGCACCGACACCGACATGGGCATGTTCGAGTCCTACGAGACCTTCTCGATGCCCGGGCTCTACCGGGTCGTTTCCGGGATGGACCCGCAGCTCGCGCGCTACAACATCGTGCCGCCGGGCGCCAGCGAAGAATACTTCTTCCCCCACACGGACACGGACCGTCGGGTCGAAGGCATTACGCAGAAACTCGAGGACCTCTTGTTCTCGGAGGACCCGGGCGAGGGCGATTTCGGAACGCTTGAAGAGCCCGGGCGCGCGCCCATCTTCGCCATGTCGCGCCTGGACAAGGTGAAGAACCTGCCGGGGCTGGTGGAAGCCTTCGGCCGCAGCGAGACGCTGCGCCACAACGCCAATCTCATCATCATGTCCTCGATCACGGACGCCGCGCTTTCCCGCGACCAGGAAGAGGTCGAGACCATCCACAGGCTCTACGAACTGATAGAGCACTACGAATTGGACGGGCACCTCCGCTGGTGCGGCACGCGGCTCGGCAAGGTGGAAACGGGCGAGATATACCGCGTTTGTGCGGACCGGCGCGGCGTGTTCGCGCAGCCGGCGTTCATGGAGACTTTCGGCCTCACCGTGATCAAAGCGATGTCCTGCGGCCTGCCGGTGGTAGTCACGTGCTTCGGCGGGCCCGCGGAGATTGTTATCGACGGTGAGTCGGGCCAGGTCATCAACCCGAACGATTACGAGGCATTCGCGGCCGCCATGCAGCGGGTGCTCGGCAGCCTCGACCTGTGGCAGCGCCACAGCGAGGGAGGCATCAAGCGCGTTGCGGACGCGTTCAGCTGGGGCGCACACGCGACGCGCGTGCTCGGGCTGTCCAATGTCTACAGTTACTGGAACTATCTCGACGTCATGAACCGCCAGGCATTGGACCAGTACATCCACACCCTGTACCACTGCATCTTCCGTCCGCGCGCCATGGCTATCATTGAGGAGGGCTGAGCAGCATGTATATCCAGTTGGTAAGTGTCCACGGACTGATTCGCGGCGACCGTATTGAAATGGGCCGCGACGCAGACACCGGCGGCCAGGTGCGCTACGTGGTCGATTTGGCGCGCACCCTGGCGACCCTGGACGAGGTGGAACAGGTGGACCTGTTCACCCGCCAGATTCGCGACAAGCGCGTGTCCGACGACTACGCCCAACCGCTCGAAGAACTCGACGGCTCGAAATGCCGCATTGTGCGCCTGCCGTGCGGCGGCGGCAAGTATATTCGGAAAGAGCGGCTGTGGCCGTATCTCGACGATTTCGTGGACGGCATGATCTGGTTCACGCGCAAAGAGGGCCGGATTCCAAGCGTTGTGCACGGGCATTACCCCGACGCGGGGTATATCGCCAAGGAAGTCGCCAACGCGTTCGAAGTGCCCTTTGTGTACACCGGCCATTCGCTGGGCCGCGACAAGAAGCGCTACCTCGAGGAAGAAGGCTGGACCGGCGAACAGATGAACCGGGAATTTCGTATCGACCACCGCATCGATATGGAAGAGCAATGCCTCGGCGCCGCGGACCTCGTGGTCGCGAGCACCAGCCATGAGCGCAAAACGCAGTACGGGCGTTATGAAAACGGGGATGTGCCGCGCTTTGAAATCATTCCACCGGGCACCAACCTCGAACGCTTCTTCCCCTACTACGATTATGAACTGAACCCGGACAAGGTGCCGGAAAAATTCAAGCAGGCGCGCATGCGCATGGCTTCCGAACTGGAGCGGTTTCACATCTCGCAGAACAAGCCGCTTATCCTCGCGCTGTGCCGGCCGGACAAACGCAAGAACATCGGCGCGCTCATCGAGGCCTACGGCCAGGACAAGGAACTGCAGGCACTGGCGAATCTGGCGGTCTTCGCCGGCATCCGGCGCGCCATCACCGACATGCCGGAATCCGAACAAGAGGTGCTGCGCGACATCCTGCTGCAAATGGACGCCTACGACCTGTACGGCAGGATCGCCATCCCGAAGCGGCACGATTCTGAGGTGGAAGTGCCGGAACTGTACCGGCTCGCGGCCTCACTCGGCGGCGTGTTCGTCAACGCGGCCTTCGTGGAGCCCTTCGGGCTGACCTTCATCGAGTCGTCGGCGGTGGGCCTGCCCTTCGTGGGCACCCACAACGGTGGCCCGCAGGACATCGTCGCCAATTGCGAAAGCGGACTGCTTGTCGATGTGGCGAACCGCGAGGAAATCGCCGCGGCCATCAAGAAGCTGCTTACCGACAAGGAGCGCTGGCAGCAGTGCTCGTCGAACGGTATTAACCGCGTGCGCGAGCACTATTCCTGGAAGACCCATTGCGCGCATTACGTCGAGGTGCTGGGGGAACTTGCCGAAGCCGGCACCACCGGCGGCGCGCCCGCGGAAACCAGCGCGCCCGGCCGGCGCCTGGCCGACCTGGAATGCCTGCTGATCACCGACATCGACAACACCCTGGTCGGCGATGACAAGGCGCTGGAGAAGCTGAACGCGCTCGTGCGCGAGTACCGGGGTCGCATGGGTTTCGGTGTGGCGTCGGGCCGGCACTACGACGCGGTGCTCGAAGTACTTGAAGAGCACGGCGTCGAGAAGCTCGACCTGCTGATCAGCTCGGTGGGCACGGAGATCTACTATGGACCGGACCACATTTTTGACAAGGGCTGGGCGAGCCACCTGCGCCCGCGCTGGCGCCGGGACCGTATCGAAGAGGCACTCGGCGCGCTGCCGTTCCTGCACCTGCAGCCCGACCAGAAGACGCAGCGCGAATTCAAAGTGAGTTTCGACCTGTGCACGGAGGAGGTGCCGATGGAGGAGGCCATGCCCATCATTCACGAGACACTCGCGAAAACGCGGGTGCCCCACACGTTCATCTTCTCCCACGGCACCTACATCGATGTGCTGCCCCAGCGTGCATCGAAGGGCAAGGCCATCCGCTACATTTCGACCAAGTGGAACCTGCCCATCGAGCGCATCGCCACGGCGGGCGATTCCGGCAATGACCGGGACATGCTGACCGGGCGCACCTCGGGCATTGTGGTCGGCAACCACGACCCGGAACTGGAACCGCTGCGCAAGTCTACGAGCCGCATCTTCTTCGCCGAAGGCGAATACGCGGCCGGAATCGTGGACGGACTGAAGCACTACGGCTTCATTTCATAAGGACGCGCGAACGATGAACTTTGCAGAAGCAGCAGAGCCCCTGGTTGTTTGCATGGGGGAGATTCTCATCGACTTCATGTCGACCGAGTCCGGCGTGCATTTGAAACATGCGGAAACGTTCACGCGCAAGCCCGGCGGCGCGCCCGCGAATGTGGCGGTGGGCCTGCGCAGGCTGAGCGTGCCCGCGGCCTTCGTGGGCATGGTCGGCGACGACNNTGCTGCGCGACACGCTGGAGGAAGAGCGGGTCGACACCCGTTCGCTCGCCACGTGTGCCACGCAGCCGACCACGCTTGCCTTCGTTTCGGTCGACAAGAACGGTGTGCCTTCCTTTTCGTTCTATCGGCACCCGGGCGCCGACCTGTCGATTCGCCCTGAAGATGTCAATGAGTCCGTGTTTGAAGAGGCGCAGGTGTTTCACTTCGGCTCCCTGTCGCTGGTTGATTCGCCGGGTTATGACGCGACCTGCCACGCGCTGAGGCTTGCGCGGGACAAGGGCGCTTTCGTCACC
>NPIG01000492.1_pt1 | contig 30816 bp, 30 predicted proteins | sample 8637441 | NCBI WGS metagenome assembly NPIG01 (sample SAMN07420675, study PRJNA396082) | bioreactor metagenome | isolation source: sample BR6 brine-fed electro-methanogenic bioreactor BR | place: Japan: Kochi | collected 2016-06-14
ACTTTTTATAGTTATTCTCCTCATATATATTAAAAATTATATCACAAAAAGAAGCGATTAATTATCGCTTCTATAAAGTTATTCTCTATTTAACAATTGAGTTTTTCTTTCCTCACCTAAGGCAAACATATTGTCTATGGTTAATATGGTATCTTTTGTTTTAATCGTTCCGGTCAAACTTCCAAACGCTAAGGTATAATCTACTTTTAAGATTCTTTCTCTTTTTTCAATAAATTGATTCTTTTTAGTAAATACTAAATCAACGATATTATCATCATCTTTTATATACCAAGTATTTCCTTCTCTTTTAAAATAAACGGTTGGTAATTGATGGAAGTTACCTTCTAACCAATATCCGTTTTCATTGTATAAGTCATGATTTATATTCTTATAGAAATAAGTTATGTTTAATCCAAATTTACATGGTTTAGAATCAATGATTATATGTCCTAAACATGTGGCCCAATCATAACCGGATGTTAAGGGATAATACCCTCTATGGTCATCTAGTATTGCCAGACTATCTTCTGTGAGTTTATAGGTTTTGTCTTTGTATTGAATATACCCTTTGGGTTGTAATAAGTCTTTTTCGGTATAGACAGTATGTAAGTCATCCATAGGAACCGATACAACGGATGGTTTTGCAATTCTTTCAAAGGATAAATCAAACGTTAAGTCGATTCCTAATCCATCCACAAATAACTTGTTTTGGTCGAGTTGATTATAGATGTTTAAGGTTGTCTCATCCGTGATTCTAAACGAATGAGATTTACCCTCTAGGCTAGGTGCGACAACCGCAGGTTTATGAAAGAAACTTGTGGATGAGTTATCATGTAATTCATTGGTTTTAAGGTTATATAATAACATTAAGGTCTTATTCATAGGACCGAACTTAAAAACAGCTGATATTAGAAAATAATCACCCTGTAAGACTTCTATAGCTTGCCACTCTGTTAACGTTGTTTTATTCTTGATGTTTTTTAATAAAGATCGTTTTTTACTTAATAAATTAAAGGTCCTAAAGTAATCTTTAAATACACCAATTTTTAATTCTAAATCATCATTTAGAATTTCATTCTGTTGGGGTTGTATGTGTCTCATTGTGCCACCTATTTAAGGAATTTCTTAATGACATTTGATTTTTCTTTTGTATATGGTGCATATCTAATTGGTAAGTCAAACCACGTTTTTTTCTTTAAGACAGATTTATAATGTGTAAATGTTTTGAATGAATTTTCACCATGGTATGATCCCATACCGGATTCTCCTACACCACCAAAAGGTAGGTATTCACTGGCGATGTGTACGATTGTATCATTGACACACCCTCCACCAAATCGACATTCTTTTAATACTCTGTTTTCAATGTTTTTATCTTGTGTGAATAAATACATTGCTAAAGGGGAAGGTCTTGATTCAATAAAATCAATGACATCATCAATATCATTGAATTCAATGATTGGTAAAATAGGGCCAAATATTTCTTCAGTCATTACTTTTGAATTGATATCAACTGAATCAAGTAATGTAGGAGGAATTTTTTTATTGGTTGTGTCAATCTCACCACCTAAAACAACCTGACCATCCTCTAGATAGTTGATCAGTCTGTTAAAGTGTTTTTCATTGATAATAGACCCATAGTTTTTAGATGTTAAAGGTGTTTCTCCATAAAATTCTGTGATAGCTTTTTTGAATTCTTTTACAAATTCTTTTTTTACATCTTTATGAATATATAAATAATCAGGAGCGATACATGTTTGACCGGAGTTTAGATATTTACCAAACGCAATTCTTTTCGCAGCGATTTTTATGTTCGCTGATTTCGTTACGATGACCGGACTTTTTCCACCGAGTTCTAAACTAACAGGTGTTAAATGTTTCGCTGCTTTTTCCATCACTATTTTTCCTACGTTTGTAGACCCTGTAAAGAAAATATAATTAAATTTTTGATCAAGTAATGCTTGGTTCGTTTCTATACCACCTTGAACAACTTTAATATAAGCTTCATCAAATGTTTCAGATAACATTTGATCAATGACTTGACTTGTATGTATAGAATACTCACTTGGTTTTATAATCACAGTATTTCCAGCCGCAATCGCCCCAATTAATGGACCTATTGTAAGATTGACCGGATAATTCCAAGGACTGATAATTAAGACATTTCCATAAGGGTCAGCGTATCGAAATGATTTAGCTGGAAAATCTGTTAAAGGTGATTTTACTTTTTTGGGTTTCATTAACTTTTTAAGGTTCTTTTCCATATAAGTCAATTCTTTTAATACAAACCCAATTTCAGTCATATAACTTTCTTCATTTGACTTCCCTAAATCTTTCATTAAAGCATCTTCTAATTTAGGTTGGAATGTATATAAAGACTGTCTGAGTTTGTTTAAATTTTGTTTTCTTTGTTCATATGAAAGCGTCTTATTTGATTTAAAATAAGCTCTCTGTTTTTCAACTAAATTTTTAATATTCATAATTACCTCTTATATTATATATATATTATCTTATATTGTACTACTTTACCTATATTCTATCAATAAGACAGAGATTATATTTTAATTTATTGATATGCATATGAGAATAATTTGTTATAATGATAACAAGGTGAGCATATGAATAAATTATCGAACAAATCAAAGGGGATTCTATTCCTCTTAATGTCAGCTTTTGGTTTTGCGGTTATGAGCATATTTGTAAAACTATCAGGTGATTTACCAACCATTCAAAAAGTGTTTTTTAGAAACTCTATCACAAGTATTGTTTCTTTTATAATCATTGTGAAAATGAAACATCCTGTCCTTCATAATAAAAAAAGTATCATTCCTTTATTATTAAGAAGTACATTTGGTGTATTAGGTATGGTTTTATATTTTTATGCAATGGATCATATGGCCAATTTAAGTGATGCGAACATGTTAAATAAGTTATCAACATTTTTCTTATTATTATTTAGTGTGATATTCTTAAAAGAGAAAATGAAACCTTATCAGATCATTAGTGTCGTTATAGCTTTTATAGGTGCATTATTTATTATCAAACCGACATTTCAAGTTGATATCATTCCTTACTTAGCTAGTTTATTAGCTGCGATATGTGCGGGTGCTGCCTATACAATTCTTAGATATATGAGTGGAAAAGAACATTTCTATTCTATTACATTTTTCTTTTCAACTTTTAGCATTATTGTTTTAGCACCTTTCTTTATCATCGGTTATAAAGAGATGAGTTTTTCACAAATCATTTATTTATTACTGGCCGGTGTGTTTGCGAGTATAGGACAGTTTGGAATTACTTTAGCTTATCGCTTCGCACCAGCAAAAGAAATATCTATATTCAATTATTTTAATGTAATCTTCGTAACCATATTGAGTTATATTGTTTTCTTAGATTTCCCTGATTTTTATAGTATCATTGGATATGTTATTATTATTGGATCTAGTTATTATATGTTTAGAAAGAATAAATTAGACAATCTAGAAAGTATGTAAATGTGTAGGCAGAGCAATTAGCTCTGCCTATTTTTTTAGTATAACAAATCTTTTACTTTACAATGTAATACTTGACTCAGTTTATATATATAAGTCACTTTTCCATTATTTATAGATTCAGGGTTTTGTTCATAAGTTCTAATAGTTCTTAATGGTACACTACTTAATTCACTTAGTTTCTTTTGTGAATAAGTATTTCTTTTTCTAAATAACCTTAAATTTGATTCAGTAAAATAATGTTCTAACATATCTACAACAAACTTCTCTTCAGACGTTTCGTGATATGGATTATATTTATTAACAATTTCTTCTAATGGTAGTTTACCCAAAATCTCTTCAAAAGATTTTGATGTAGCCCATTGTAAATATGCTAGAACAAATCCGGCCCAGTATTCTTTTGATATTTTTGAATAACTAACATGACTAAGCTCATGATTGAATAATTCATAACTAGCTACTTTTACAAGTTCCAGCCCAGACATACCAGTTGTATAGGTTCGATTTCCTATTTCTATTTGAGGAGATATTCTAGAGTTAATAAATAAGTTAGTCGCTTCTAAATAACTATAATCTAATGTATTTATTGTTATATCAAAAAACGCTCCAAGATTATCTTGAATGATCGGTAATATTGATTTTTGGTATGCTTGATTGATCATATTTTTTACCTCCCCTAATTAGATCCGAGATTAGTACCCCATCATATGGGTTTTCTAACAGTTGTTCATATTTTTTTTCAGCTAGCGTTTGCCTTTTAACTTGTTTAGGATAATACTCTTCATTTGTCACTGAATGACTTTTTATATATTTTAAACAATTAAATGCTTTTTCACTTTGAATGAAGACTTGTAATCCTAGTTCTCCTAAATACATAGCTTTACTTAACACTTCAACACCTATACTGTTTTGTAAGAAATCTCTTACAAAGGTGAAATAGGCATCATCAGCTCTATACCCTATGATTACATCATAATCCTTATAATATATCTTATGATGATTAAGCAAGTACTTTTTAGCACTTTCTGCATTAGCTGGTACTTCGCGATTATCTACTAATAAAGATAACCATTGCAATATATTATAATTTTCATCTAACTTTAGTATTTTTAAATTTGTTGTATTCAAAATATATTCATTTATATAACCATTCGTATTATTCTTACAAGCCCATTCACCAGCTAATTTTAAATGTTTCGTGCAATAGAACCCTTTACCATAATCAGTAACGACTCCACCTTTACCGATTTCAGGCTTTTCAATTACATATTCACTACCATGATATAATTTTATTTGACTCATATTATCACGACCTAACATTTCAAGATAGTTTAATTATACTGCATTTTTTGATATAAATCAAACAAAAGTAACGTTATAACGTTACTTTTATATGTTTTATATGATAAACTTAAAATTAAAAACAGCTCTAAAATATAATCAAACATAATATTTGGATACATGTTATAATATATTCATGAAAAATATTGACAGAAGGATTATATATTGGGTGAGTGCTTTAATGTTACTAGCACTCTTACACTTTATCGGTGAACCCATATTGCATAATCAATACTTAAAATTTAATATCACATTAAAAGAATACATGTTAATTTACTTTGGTTTAAATACTCTTGTCAATATCGGCATAGGAATTGTATCTTATAGAGAAGGTCGATTCAATTATGGAATTAAATGGGTGAGTGCATTAATTATCGTTAATGCACTCATGACATACTTTTGTTTAGAAGCTTATCCATCTGTGGCTATTGTGAGTAATATCGTTTTGTTTTTTAGTGGTATTTTCATCTTTGGGTTTGGAATGGTTTCTATTAAAAAAGCCATCTTTAAAAAAGGTGTGGGCTTAGGATTCGTTATTTTAGGGTTTTCATTCCTTATTCGATTTCCAATGTTTATGGATGTGATCTATTTCTATTTAAACAGATATCCTGTCGCTAATATTACACCATTAGAAGGTTATTACTTAGGCGCTTTATATTATAACTATATCATTATATTTTTAACACTGATATCTCTTAACTTTATCATTAAAGAGAATATGATATTAGACCGATATATTAAAAAAGAAGAAAACGAATTTCTAAGATAGAAATTCGTTTTTTTATTATGCGTTTAAATGTTTTAATACAGAATCAAAGTCTGGTAGTGTTGATACCTCTGGAACATATTCTACATATGTTACCTCATTATTTTCATTTAATACAAAGACAGACCTTGTTAAGAGACGTAATTCTTTAATGAGTACACCATAATCTTTTGCAAAATCTTCATTTTTATGTGCACTTAATGTCACAACGTTATTTAATCCTGACGCCCCACACCACCTTGCTTGAGCACATGGTAAATCCATACTGATTGTTATAACTACAATGTCATCTCTATCATTTAATTCTTGATTAAATCTTCTTGTTTGTGCATCACAGACACCTGTATCTAAAGACGGCACAACACTGAGTACTTTTACCTTTCCTTGATAATCACTTAATGTTGCTTCTGATAAATCGTTTTTGCTTAAGATAAAGTCTTTAGCAACATCTCCTACTTTCACTTCGTTTCCTATAATTGTAATTGGTTTTCCACCAGATGTAATGTTCATAATAAACCCTCCTTTATATCTACTTTAAGTTTATATGATATAGCGATAAAAGAGAAGTGATATGATGTAACATTTTAAACCGTTTTATTGTAATATATTGTGAATTTCATTTAATGATTCTATGGTGTAGGTTGGGTGTATATGAGATGTATTCTGTTTTTTAGAAAAATTACACCAACAAGTATCAATTCCAAAGTTGATACCCCCTTGAATATCTGATGTTAAACTATCCCCTATGATAATCGTTTTCTCTTTATCAATAGGGTCTAACCCTTTCAATCCTTCCACAAATATCATAGGGTCAGGTTTTTTATAACCTATTTCATCACTGATGATTACTTTTTCAAAGTGTTTAGCAATTGGGTGATTCTTGATTCGATGGGTTTGAACCCTTGTTAAACCATTTGTTATAATAACCAATCGATAAGTTTTGATGAGTGTTTGTAGTAAAGCCTCTACACCTTCAAAAAGAAAACCAGCTTGAGATAGATACTTAAGGAAACTATCTGCGGTTTCTTCTATATTTGCTTGATAATTAATTTTATTAAAGAATCTTCTAAATCGTTCAGTTTTTAATGTTTCTTGTGTGATTAATCCTTCTTCAAATTCTTTCCATATATTGATATTAATGTCTTTATATATAGACATATATGCAGAATTATAGACTAATCCTTGATCTTCCATCGTTTTCTTAAATGCATATAATTCTGCTTTTGAAAAATCATATAACGTATCATCCGCATCAAAGATTATCATTTCATATTTCATAGGGCAAACTCCTTTACGTTTTTATTACATAAACAGTATATATTATTTAGCACTACTTTCCAATAAAAAAGACTTCAAACGAAGTCTAATATACTTATGGAGGATTCTACTGGATTTGAACCAGTGATGGGGGAGTTTCTATCCATTGCTCTAATTAAAAACCTCACTTAGCTTTTAAGTTTTTGGTTATAGACTTAAAGAAGTCTAAACTCCATAAATCTAAACTACTATCATCTTTTATAAAAGGAATCACATCTTTTTTAGCCAATTCAAAATCGACTTGCTCAAAACGATTGAAAAGCAAAGTTTTTAAAGAACTCAATGTTAGTTTATAATCCTCTTCTATTGTTTTGGTTTGTTTTAATCTTGATTCCAAATGTTTAAGATTCACTTCTATGCCATTTGCAATGTAAAATACATAATCGTAAAAATCTCTACCCTTAACTCTATTTTCCCATTTTCGTGCGATTACAGCATGAAGTTTCCCAGCAAATAATGATGATTTATCATACAATTGGACTCTGTAATTATTTGGTTGTAAACGATACTTAAACTCTGTTGTAGCATACTTGGGTGGATTCACATCAATCTCAAATTTCACTCTTATTTTTTCGTTACTGTTCAATTGTGTTATAAACTTTGATTCCGGGTAAAAAATTAAGTATTGTTCTCTAGTATTACCTTTTAAGAAGGCTGACTTAATCGTTGAATCACGGCTTTTTTGTTTAGCTTTAACTTCAAACTTTAAGCCCAATGATTCAACCGCATCACTAACAGCCTTAATATATTTGTCAAAATTGAAATCACTTGATGGAGATAATAACGTAAAATCCATATCTTCTGAAAAACGATCCAATCCATAAAATATTCTTAAAGCAGTTCCGCCATAGAATGCAGCATACTTAAAAAAATCTGTTCTTGCTAATCCAGCTAGTGTTACTTCTTGCATTATTTCCTTTATAGCGTTTTTTTCATCTTCAATATTATTGATTGTATATTTTTCTAACATTTGTTCAATTACTGTCATTCTTCTTCAGCTCCTTTAAAATAATTTTTTTTAATAGTTTTAAATTAGTTGATTGGTACAAATCACACAATATCAAAATCACATCATAATCTAGGTTGTAAAAATCTTCTTCTTCGATTCTCAGATCATCAAAAATTAAAGCTTCTAGTTTTTTCATACTCTTTTGAGGAGTTGCAATATACAACTTATCACATAAGGCTTTTTCAGGTATTGCTATCGTATACGAGTACCCATTTTCTATATAAATTTTCACTCCAAATGGAAATGCTTTTTTAGGTATATCTCTATATGTAAAAAGTCCAAAATTATTTCTATATCTTTTTGATTTATTTTTATTATAGGTTGCATTAGTGTATGTATAAACTCTCTCTGGAATTAATCCGTAATAAGATAATGCATACTCAAATGATATATATGATGGTCCATAAATCACCCCTGTTAAATAGTGTCCTGGTACATCTATATCTGTTTCATATATACCTTTTGTGATTGGAATGAGATTTCCTTTTTTTATTTCTCTATGTATTTTCCCTATAGGATCTGAATAGTCTTTATAAAACTTTATTAGTTCATCTGTTGACTTTATCATATCTTTTTCCTCCTAATAATTGTATTATAATCAATTTTATGGAGGAAATCAATGTTTTTTTTAACTTTTTTCATTACTTTGTAGTAGTTTTCTTCAATTCTCAGTTTGTTGATGGTTGATTAGATTAGTATATATTTCCTCCATATTATTGTGTTTTTATCAATTTCGTGGAGGAAATTAACATGGCAAGCAGCAAATAAAAAAAGACTTCATTTCTTAAGAAACAAAATCTTTTTTCGACACTTTTAGAGTTAAAAATCATGAAAAACTATACGCCTTTCACTAAATCTTGTAGAAGTTGTCTTGTCAAATTTCCTCTTAGTTTATCATCATCTATTTTGGAATCCAAGCTATAAAAAAATATATTACGTACTTCATCGTTCTCCTTGAAGTCGAAAGACTTTATATCAGCCTTAAAAACTACCCAAACCAGTCTTTGGGAATCTTTTACATATGTTTTAAAAAGTGAAAGATTATTAATAGTCATCCCTGTTTCTTCATTAAACTCTCTCTTTGCAGCATCTTCCAAAGTTTCTCCAAGTTCTCTATATCCCCCAGGAAAAGTTAACTTACCTGCTTCATCACCTTTTAGTTCAACCATTAAAAAATTATTTCTCTCATTATATGCGACAACTACGCAAGATACAAAAGCCCAGTTATCCCAATCTACGAAACTGCAATCATTGCATTTCTTAACGTTTTTACCACCTATACTATATTCTACTAATAATTTTCCACAATTAGGGCAATAATTCATATTTCACCTCTCATTATTAATTCATATAATTATATCTTTTCAAAGGACATCAAACCGGAAATATTATTGTATTTATTATACTTTACTTTGTATCCATCTAATTGCTCCGAACTTATATATTTACTACAGATAGGATAAAACTCTTCGTCATCCCAAATTCTTATATATTGATTTCTTAATTTTTCCATCTCCCCATCATTCATTGTTGATACATCACCAATTAGAATTACTCCGTTATCATTTAGATAATCATATAGACTTGCTAATAAGTCTACTTGCTTATCATATTCAAGGTGATGTATAGAATAATTGAAAATTATGTAATCATACTTTTTATCTAAGTATTTAGTTACATCTAGAAAACTACATTGTATCACCTTAGCGTTTGGTAGTCTTTTCTGACCGAGTTCAATCATTTTTGATGAGAAATCTACTCCTGTAATACTATAACCTAAATCATATAGTGGTCCTGTAATCTCACCCGTACCTATTCCCATGTCTAAAACATCTTGTTTATTACTTCTAGATATCTCTTTAAATATTTCTAACTTAATATCTGAATAACCAGCAAATGGATAACTACCTTCTTTCTCAGATTTCCTTACTGATTCGTTATAACTACTTGCCCAGTTGTTGAACAAATCGACCTTAACATATTTATTGATATCTAATGAATAAACGTATCTTTTTGAACCCTCATTCACTATTCCAAACCCGAAGTTTGAGTGAAAATTATTAGATGCAATATTATGTACTGCTACATTTGAGTATAGTCTCTCAATCTCTTTTCTAAATAAATCTTTAACAGTGAAATCTAATAGTTGATTAGCATATCCTTTTCTGTAATGGTTTCTATGTGTTTCTAGCCCCTCAAAGAAATATCCCTCTTCTTTAATAATTATTCTACATACACTGACTATAACTTCATTTTCGTCTCTCAAAATATAGTAATTTAGAAAACTTGGATTGTCTACACAACTATCTAAATAGTTTATATAGTCTTCTTTAATTTGTTTCTGTATATCTAAGATATTAGGATCATCCAAACTAAATCCTCTATCTTCTTCTAATCCATTATTTAAGACATCAAACCACATTTCTTTGGTTTTCATACCTAGTGATTTAATTTTCTCTTTTGTCCATATCTCAGTCATTATCATTCCTCCATTAATATTCTAACATAATAAACTTAGAAAAACGAAAATAAAAAAGACTTCATTTCCTAAGAAATAAAGTCAATACGTTCATAAGTGGAGGACTCTACCGGATTTGAACCGGTGATGGGGGAGTTGCAGTCCCGTGCCTTACCACTTGGCTAAGAGTCCCTAAATATATTGAAAGAGTAAGTTTCCTTACTCTACGTTTCAAAATGGTCGGGAAGACAGGATTTGAACCTGCGACCTCCTGGTCCCAAACCAGGCGCTCTACCAAGCTAAGCTACTTCCCGTTATATGGCGCGCTCATCAGGAGTCGAACCCGAAACCTTTTGATCCGTAGTCAAATGCTCTATCCAATTGAGCTATGAGCGCATAATCGTCTCATAGTGGATTATGCAAGGTCTTTGAAGTCGAATAATGCATATCCGTTTTGAAAGGCCGATTAATATTGTATCAAAAACCTATTTAAAATGCAACTTTTTTTTACTATTTTTTAACAAATATCTTATTTAATTTCCTATCAGGAATAATAACCATTATTAAAGATAATATAAATATGATTGTTAGAAAAATTGTTCCTATTAAAAAATTAGATGAAGATAGACAATAAGCGATTATTCCACCAATTTCTCTACCGTTGTATTCAATGATTATTGGTTCTAAAGAAGAAACGATTAAGAGTGTAATCATACCGAGTGTACTGATTACAAATACTAACAATCCGACAAGTTTATAGACTGAGAATTCTTTTTTCTCTTTTATAGGCTCTACTGTATAGAAACTATAGTTGGTTTTTGCTTTTCTGTCTTTTAATAAATAATCAGTAGAAACATTGAAAATTTCTGACAATTTCAAAACATTTTCTAGATCAGGCATGGTCATGCCTGATTCCCATTTTGAGATTGTTGATTTGGATACATTCATTGTTTTGGCTAAATCTTCTTTTGACATATTAAGTTTTTGTCTTTCTTCAATTAGCTTTTCGTAAAACATTATGTTACTCCTATATAAGACCTAGACTCCTAAAGATAAATACGATGATGAATATTGATAAAATTGATAACGTCGTTGTCCAAACAACCAACTGTACAGATAGTTTTTCATCACTTCCCATTTCTCTAGCCATAATCGCTCCACTGATTGCTGTAGGTGATGCGAATAAAGCAATCAATGCAGGATATTCAGAAATTGTGAAATTAAAGAAATCTGTGAGATTTGATAACAACACAGCGATTGGAAGTGTAATTAATGGAGATAATACGACTCTTGAGAATGTTCCTATTGATATTTCTCTTATCATATTTTTAATAACTAAGAATTCAAATGTTCCTCCTAAAAGGAGTAAGGCTAATGGAGACGCCATTTGGCTTAACCATTTAATGGATGTATATAAGAATACTAAGTTATTCTTAATTGTAAAAACAGGTTCTAACGTTGTTGGGTCAACTGGAATCAATGATCGTATGAAAATAAATAATAACCCAACAAAGATAGCGATGATTAATGGGTTTTTAACAATTTTAATCAATGTATCTTTTAAGTGATGTGTTTCTGTTTCTGACCTTACAAACAATGAAAGAGCTATAACAGCTAAAATGTTGATTAAAGGCACAATGACAGCTGAAATCAAAGCTACATTTACAACTGCAGCATCCCCACCAATTGCTTGAGCTAACGGAATACCGATAATCGCATAATTCGCTCTAAACACAACTTGAATAATTGGCCCTTTTTGTTTATCATCTTTGATGAGTGTTAATGCAAGAAATAACCCAAATACAAATAAAACTAAAACGCCAATAACAGCATAAATAATAATCGACCAATTAATTGCATCAAATGATTCTATATTATAAATCGTATAAAACAAAAGTGCTGGCAAAGCAACTCTATAAACAAATTTATTACCAACTTGTAAAAAATTCTCATTTAAGAATTTCATTTTCTTGAGTATATATCCAAACCCTATAAGTAAAAGAATTGGTAAAACTGCATTTAAAGCAAATATTAAAGTATCCATATATTACCTACCTGTTTTTATACATTGATAATTATAACATATTATGCAAAGAAAAGAGAGCCTAAGCTCTCTTGATTACATTGAACATTTTTCGTAGTCACATTCATCAGAACTACATTGAATACATCCTTGTTTTTTGATAAGAACTGCTCCACATAATGGGCACATTTCTCTTTCCATTTTATCAGGTTTATATTCCATGTTTTCAATTGTGATGTTTGTTACATATTCTTTAGTTTCTTCTGAAACTTTGTTAAACCAGTTTTCTTCAATATGCATTTTAGGTGGAACTCCTGGATTTAAATCTTCAGTGGATTCATTGACACCAGCTAAAATTCCAATTTTAGCGCATCTATCTCTAAACACTGTCGCTCCTTTAAAGCCTTTTTTCCAAGATGTCATGTAAATATCCATCACATCTTCTACAGTTGCTTCATTAGGAAGGTTAAATGTAGATGAAATAGCCGTATCAACATATTTTTGAATTGTTGATTGAACATCCGCTCTTTCGTTAAAATCAATGTTTTGAGATGTTACTTGTGTCCACTCTGGTAATTCATCTGGGTTAAGATTTAAAGTTCTTGCCATTTCAAGTGGTGTTTTTTCCCAAACTGTTATTTTCTTTTCTTCATCAAACATAGAGATGATTCTTCTTGTATAGCTAATTTGGAAGAATGGTTCAACTCCACCACTAACACCTAAGATGTTAGAAATTGATCCAGTAGGCGCTACTGATAATAATCTTGAGTTTCTCATTCCATATTTTTTAACTAGTTTATCTACTTCTGGTGTAATGGTTGCTTGATAGAATGGTGAAGATGATACTTTTTTATAATCGTATTCTGGGAAAGCTCCCTTGTCTCTTGCGTATAAAGCAGTTGCTTTCGTTGCATAGTTAATCATGTTTTTCATCATTTCATCTAAGAATTCAATAAACTCTTTAGATCCATAAGGTTTTTTCATAGCTAATGCTAAATCAGCTAATCCCATAACACCTAATCCTATTTCTCTGAATTGCTTAACATGATCTCTTTGTTCTTGAAGTGCATGTCGATCTCCTAACATTGTTAATAAATCGTCTAGAGCATACACCATTTCCGCTACAACGTATTCAAATCGTTCATAGTCAAAATATGCTTCATCTGTGTATTTGTTTCTTACAAAGGCTTTTAAGTTGATAGATCCTAAATTACAAGATCCATGAGGTGTTAAAGGTTGTTCTCCACAAGGGTTCGTTGCTGAAAATTTAACATTATCATATTCTGATAAGAAATGATAGTTATTCATTCTATCAATATAGATAACGCCTGGGTCACCCATTGTATGTGCTGAATAAGCAATTAATTCTAATAAATCTTTCGCTCTGACTGATTTTTCTATTTTTTCATAAGGTGTTTCGAAATTTAAAACCCAGTTTTTATCTTCATCAACTGCTTTTAAGAAGTCATCAGTTAAAGCAACTGAAATATTCGCTCCATTAATTTTTGATAAATCTAATTTAGTTGTAATAAAATCGATAACATCTGGATGATCACAATTAAGAACAAGCATTAAAGCCCCACGTCTTTGGTCTTGTTGAGTGTTAAGCGTTGTATGAGAGTATTTCTCAGCAAACACCATAACACCAGGTGTTGTATTAGAACTATTATTTACTTTTGCTCCCTTAGGTCTTAGGTTAGAAAGGTTTAACCCTTGTCCACCCCCATAAGAGTATGTTCTAGCAATTTGATAATCGACTTTATAAATACTTTCTAAATTATCTTGTGGATCTTCTGTTACATAACAGTTAGAACCAGTAATATTTCCTTCTCTACCAATAGCGTAAAGGTTTCTACCACCAAAGATAGCTTCTTTATGTCTAAAAATCTTTTCTATTGAAGGTTTCCCGATTGAAACTCTTTCTAAGAATTCTTTTTTTGTTTCATTTTTTAATAGATATTTTTGAAGAACGAGGTCTTGTCTTTCATCATTGTCAGACCAAGGGTTCTCTCTATCTATTCTTTGTTTCTCACGGAATTTGATATAAGCTTTCGCAATCTCATATCTTTTTGTTTCCATTAAGAATAATTCAACATCATCTTGAATTTTTTCAATGTTGATGACTGCGTTTTTGTCATAATCTCTAGTTATTTCCTTAGAAAAATCTAAACATTCATCGACAGAAATCTCAGTTCCGCTTGAAGTAAAAGCTTTACATAAAGCATGTGCAATTTTATTTATATCAAACTTTTCTTTCTCGCCGTTTCTCTTAATAACCTTCATTAAAAATGCCCCCTATTTAAAAAAACAAACACACTGGGAATCACCAGTGAATGGTTTAATTTTTATAATAAACATTATATATTAAAAACCATAAATTTTAAAGGGGCTTTCTAAAAAAGAGTAAAAAAAATTGCATTATTTAGAATGCAATTTTCATTATAAAGTTGTTGTTTAATTTTCATCATTTATTATCATACATAATAAGTATCTATTTTTAGCAACATTCTCTAAAAAAATGAAATATATCTCTGTTTTTTAAATGAAACATTTCGGTATCCTAAATACTCATTCACTATTGGTTTACTTTTTTTAGATGATCAAATTATTTTATATGATTACTTTTTCAAATATTCTATTGTTTTATTTATTCTTTCAACAACTCTTTCTTTACCTAAGATTGTTAACACATTATAAAAATTTGGCGTGTTTTTCTTTGCACATGTTGCTAACCTTAAGATCCCTGCATAATCTCCAACAGTTCCAACGAATTGATCTGGATTCTTTTTAAAGTCTTTACCTCGTGCAGCGAATTGTCGATTAACTGCCATTTCTTTTAGTTGAGCAAACCATTCTTCTTGGCTTAAGTTTAAATCAAAGTTACCTTTGTACTCTTCTAAAATCTCGATTAGAAATGCCTGTTCAAAACGTTCATCAAATTCTAATCCTTGTTCAAAGTTCTTTTCATAGTAATCATCATACATGAAGTTTATGATATCTAATACATCACTAAATTTTTCATAGTCTTTTCTTGGTTTAGGTTGTTCTCTTTCAATATTTATAATCGATTTAAAGTAATCTTGATCTCTATCAATCAAGTCTTTTAGTTCTTGATTATAGGTATGAGCATAATCTAGTGCTAGGTTTGTGAAATCATCTTTGGTTAATAAAGACAATCTTTCCTTAGAGATTGATTTTATTTTTTCTAAATCAAATAAAGCCCCATCAATGCTCATTTTGGCGAAGTTTAGGGAAAAATCGAAAATATTCGCTTGAGGGTTTTCAAGTCTCCATTCTTCAAAATTACTATTTGCTAATGTCATTAAATATTCTAAGAATCCATTAATTGGATATCCTAATTCCAAAAAGTAGTCTACAGATGCTTCTTGGTCTTTTCTTTTGGATAGTTTTCTTCTATTACCATTATCTAATTTCATAATCACAGGTAAGTGACAGTATTTAGGAAGTTCAAATCCTAGAGCGTTAAACATATCTATATGAATTGGTACAGATGATAACCACTCTTCACCTCTAGTGACATGAGTTGTTCTCATGAAATGGTCATCTACTACATGAGCAAAATGATATGTTGGTAATAAATCACTTTTCATGATGACAACATCAATCATGTTTTGAGGGAATGAAATATCCCCTCTAATTTCATCATGTAATTCTACGCGATTCACTTCATCACCATGAGATTTAAATCTAATAACAAAGTCTTCTTTATTTTGTAATTTAGTTAATACTTCTTCATCTGTTAGTTTTCTGCTTAAAGCAAATTCTTTATAGTAACCTGGAAGTAATTTATTCTTTAATTGATGTTCTCTGATTTCATTAAGTTCTTCAGGTGTTGAAAAACATGGGTAAGCCAAATCATTTAATAACATGTGTTTGATGACTGTATGATAGATTTCTTTTCTCATCGATTGTACATAAGGACCATAGTTTCCCTCATCTAAATATGATTCATCTGGGACAACACCGAAAATATTTAACTGTTCTAATACTTTTTCACCAGATCCTTTAATTTCTCTTTTTTGATCCGTGTCTTCTAAACGCATAAAGAATACACCATTTGTTTGTTTAGCGAAACGCCAACTAACAAGAGATGTGAATAATGAACCGGTATGTAAAAAACCTGTTGGAGAAGGTGCGAAACGTGTAACAATAGCTCCTTCTGGCAAGTCTCTTTCAGGATATTTTTTTTCTAAATCTGCGATAGTTTGATTGATATTTGGAAATATAATATCTGCGATTTGTTGTTTTAAATTCATAATTATCAGCTTCCTAATCTGTTTAAATATTTGAGTCTAAAAACTCAGAAAATAAGTCTAAAATAGTATAACATATTTCAGTCAAAATAAAAAGACAATCACACGCTTGGTTATCTATATTTTCTTACATTATGATGTATACATATAGGGATAAAAAGAAGACGTTTTATGAACGTCTTCTGTTTTATTTACTTTTGATTATCCACAGCAAATTTAATGATTGCTGTACATGCAACTTCATCACCAACTCTAGCTATAGCTTCCGCTACACCTATATTAAACTTTTGTTTTGTAATATGGGCTTCTAGAATTAATTGATCTCCCGGAATAACCTTTCTTTTAAATTTACACTTCTCAATCCCAGCAAATAATGCTAGTTTTCCTTTGTTTTCTTCTTCTGATAAAAGAGTTACTGCTCCTGTTTGAGCTAAAGCTTCAACGATTAAGACTCCAGGCATGACATGTGCATCTGGAAAATGTCCTGTGTAAATATGTTCATTAACACTTACATTTTTAATCGCTACTGCGCTTTTACCAGGCACAAGATCAATAATTCTATCAATCAGTAAAAAAGGATATCTATGTGGAAGTATTGCTTGAATTTGATTGCTATCTAACATCATGTTTAATTTATTCCTCCTCGACAAACTTCTTAACGCATATGGTTGCGTTATGTCCTCCAAAGCCTAAACTATTGGATAAGGCATAATTGACCTCTTTTGTTATACCACTTTCTAATGTGTAATTCAAGTCACAAAATTCATCAAGTTCAGATGTATTGATTGTTGGTGGTATAAAATCATCTTTAGATGATAATATTGTGAATATTGCTTCACAAGCTCCCGAAGCTCCTAAGAGATGTCCTGTCATTGATTTTGTACTAGAAACGTTTAAGTCGTATGCATGTTTTCCAAACGCAGCTTTAATCGCTTTTGTTTCAGTCACATCATTGAGAGGTGTTGATGTACCATGTGCATTAATATAATCAATATCCTCAGGATTAATTCCTGCATCATTCACAGCACCTAACATACTGTTTTTAGCACCAATCCCTTCTGGGTCTGGACCTGTAATATGCGTCGCATCACACGTTGAATGATATCCAACAACTTCTCCGTAAATTTTAGCTCCACGTTTTTTTGCATGTTCATATTCTTCCAATATAATCGTACCAGCACCTTCTCCTAAAACAAACCCGCTTCTGTTTTTATCAAAAGGAATAGATGCTTTATTTTTATCTTCACCTTTATACAATGCTTGCATCACTGCAAACCCCCAAATACTAATAGGAATAACGCAGCCTTCAGTTCCACCAGTCACACATGAATCTAAATAACCATCTCTAATCGCACGGAATGCTTCTCCAATGGCATTCGTCGAACTTGCACACGCTGTTACATGGCTCATCACGGCACCTTTAATTCCATACTTAATTGCAATATTACCGGCCGATAGGTTGATAATAGCACTTGGAATGAAGAAAGGACTTACTCTATGATATCCCTTTTCATGAACTCTATCTTCTTGAGTAACTATGGTATTTAATCCACCTATACCTGATGTATAATACACACCCATTCTTGTGGTGTCTATTTGATCAAAATTAATCTTTGAATCTTTGATTGCTTCATCAGTTGCGATTAACCCTAATTGAATAAAACGATCCATTCTTTTAACTTCTTTCTTACCAAAGTAAGATTCAAAGTCAAACCCTTTTATTTCTGCGGCTAATTTAACATAGTCTTCACTTGCATCATATCCATATATTGTATCGATTCCATTGACTCCATTTTTTGCGTTGTTCCAAGAAGTTTTTGAATCGTTACCGATTGGGGTAATCATCCCAATCCCTGTTACTACTACTCTTCTTTTCATATTGTCACCTATACCATTCCGCCATTAACAGAAATCACCTGTCCAGTTATATAATTTGCATTGCTAGAAGCTAAGAAGACACATGCGTTTGCGATATCTTCTGTTTGACCGAATCTGTTTAATGGAATTTGTTCTTTATATTTTGATTTAATGTCATCTGGAAGTTTATCAGTCATTTCAGTTTGAATAAAACCAGGGGCAATCGCATTGACAGTAATGTTCTTTTTACCATACTCTTTTGCTAAAGATTTTGTCAAACCAATCATACCTGCTTTTGATGCAACATAGTTTGCTTGGCCAGCATTACCTATGAGTCCAACAACTGAGGTTATATTAATAATTGAACCTGCTTTGTTTTTTAAGAAATGTCTTGTTACATGCTTACACATATTCCAAGTACCCTTTAGATTAACACCGATGACTCTATCAAAATCAGCTTCTGACATTCTTAACATTAAGTTATCTTTTGTAATACCTGAGTTGTTAATGAGTATATCAATCTTTCCAAAATGTTCTATAGTTTGTTCAACTAATTTTTTTGAACTTTCGAAATTTGAAACATCTGCTTGAATTGCTAGAGCATTTCCGTTAGCATTGTTAATTTCATTAACTATGTCATTGGCTAATCCACTAGAAGACACATAGTTTAAACAGACATTCGCTCCTAAGCTCGCAAACTTTTGTACGATTGCTTTACCTATACCTCTTGTTCCTCCAGTAATTAATACTGTTTTTCCTACAAAATTTTCCATCTTAACCTCCCAATACATTTAACGTATTTTCTAAAGATTTTAAATCTTCTATATTTAATACCGTTTTTGATCTATCAATTTTTTTTATAAAACTACATAGTGTTCTCTTTGGACCAATTTCAATAAATGTATCATATCCTTCAGCGATTAACTGATGAATTGATTGATAGAAATGTACACTATGAGTGATTTGTTTTGCCATTTCATCTTTAAGATTCTTTTTATAGTAATCTCCTGTTGTGTTTATCAGTAATTTATACTTAGGTTCCTTTAAGGGAACTTTATCTAAATACGCTAAAAAGTCCTTAGATGCTTGTTCCATAAGCTTTGAATGAAAAGCACCACTCGTATTTAATAAGATGGCTCTTCTCGCTCCCAAGTCAATGAGTGTTTCACTTAAGTGTGTAATAATCTTTGTTTCCCCACTTATTACCAATTGATTTGGTGTATTGTAATTTGCGATCGTAGAATATCCATCTAGGTTTTCTAATATACTGTTTAATGTATCTTCTGGCATACCAATGACAGCACACATTTTACCAGGATGGTTTTGAGCGGCTTTAGCCATCGCAATACTTCTTTGGTTTACAATCTGTAATCCCGTTTCAAAATCAAAAACTTGATTATGAAGCATTGCACCATATTCACCTAAACTTAACCCTAGACTTGTGTCTATCACAATGTGGTTTTCTTCTAAGATTTTTAAGATACTTTGATACATAACAAACATCATAATTTGTGTATATAACGTATCATTGAGTTTATCTTCATCGTTAAACATGATTTCGGATACTGAATACCCTAGAATATCAGATGCTTGTTTAAAGACTGCTTTAACACAATCAAAGGTAGTATAAAGTTCTTTACACATACCAACATATTGTGAACCTTGTCCAGAAAACATTAAAGCTTTCATACTATAATGTTCCTTTAGCAACTCTTGAATTCTCAAATATGTTTTTTAAGATTTCTTCAATCGATTTGATTTCTTTGACTAAACCGGCTGATTGTCCTGCCATAAAAGATCCGCCATCAATATCTCCATCGAAGACTGCTTTTCTTAATGAGCCTAGAGTTAACTTTTCTAATTCTTCTAAAGGAGTATCTCCATATTTCGTTAAGTTTAGATACTCTTTAGCCATTTTATTCTTTAAGACTCTTACTGGAGCTCCTGTTTGTCTTCCAGTTACGACTGTTTCTGTATCTTTTGCCTTTACAACTTTTTGTTTATAATTTTCATGAATTGGGCATTCGTAACTTGCTAGTAAAACAGTTCCTATTTGAACCCCTTTAGCACCTAAACAATAGACAGCATCTAATCCTCTAGAATCTGCGATACCACCAGCTGCTATAACAGGAATATTAACTGCATCACATACTTGAGGTACAAGATTTAGAGTTGTAATTTCTCCAATATGTCCTCCAGCTTCAGTTCCTTCTACGATGACTGCATCAGCGCCAGCTCTTTCAACTCTTCTTGCGAAAGCAACACTTGGAACAACAGGTATGACAAAAATACCTGCGTCTTTCCATTTTTGAATATATTTTCCAGGGTTACCAGCACCCGTTGTGACAACTTTAACGCCTAGTTCAATGACTAAATCACTAAGCTCTTCTGCATATGGACTCATTAACATGATATTCACACCAAAAGGCTTATCTGTTAACTCTTGAGTTTTTTTAATTTCATCTCTTACACGTTCAGGGTCCCATCCCCCACAACCAACAAGACCAAGTCCACCTGCATTACTAACAGCGGATGCTAGCATGTGGTCTGCGATATTTGCCATTCCACCTTGTATAATCGGATACTTAATTCCTACTAAATCTCTTAAATCCATCATTGTCTCCTATAATTGTATAAGGGCTCCTGCCCAAGTTAACCCTCCACCAAAAGCTACGGTTAAGAATAAATCTCCCTTTTTGATGAAATTATTTTGAATTGCTTCATCTAAAGCTATCGCAACACTGGCGGCTGAGGTGTTTCCATATTTACTAATATTGACAAATATTTTATCTTTGTCAATATTAAAGTCTTTGACTGCTTTATCTATGATTCTTTGATTTGCTTGATGAGGTATAAACGCTTTAATGTCTTCGAGTGCTAAATCATTTCTTGTTAGTAATTCTTTAATCACATAAGGCATGATTTTTGTTGCGTATTTAAAGACTTCTCTACCTTTCATATGAATATGGTCTTGAGGGCTTATTTCGTTGACCTCTGGGTTTTTAAGTTTTGGGTTATGACAATACAACAAGAAGTCTTTATCTCCTTGTGAGCCTGTAATAACATCCATAACACCTACATCTTCACTTTTAGATAAAACCAAAGCTCCTGCCCCATCACCAAATAGAACACATGTATTTCTATCTGACCAATCCGTTAATCTTGAGAGTGTTTCAGCTCCAACAACCAATGCGCGATTAAAAGCGCCTGATTTTATCATTTTATCTGCGACTTGAATCGCATATATAAACCCACTACATGCAGCATTCATATCAAACGCTGTGACATTTTCGATACCTAATCTAGCTTGTAAAAGATTAGACACTCCTGGGAACATATAATCACTCGTGACTGTAGCGACGATGATTAAATCAATTGTGTGTTTATCAATATTTGATTTTTCGATTGCTTTTATACTTGCATTGTATGCTAAATCTAATGTTGATTCCCCTGTGGAAATATGTCTTTCTTTGATACCTGTTCTTGTATAAATCCATTCATCATTTGTGTCTACGAATGTTGCTAAATCTTCATTCGTATACATTTTACTTGGGATATAACTCCCTGTTCCTAGTACTCTTGAGTAACTCATTTTCTTCCTCCTTTAAGATTGTTGTAATTAAACCTTTGGAGGAATCCGATTTTACGTACTTTATTATTTCTCTGATAGTGTAATTCTATTTTAGATAATCTATTAAGTTTATAGTATTCTTCCAACAGGACCGATTTTGTATTTTCAAATGTCATCGGTATGTTAAAATGTGCTCCACCGATAGGTTCTTTAACGATCCTATCTATAATTTTAAATTCTTTTAAATCATATGAAGTTAGTTTCATAACTTCAGCTGCTTGAGATGCTTTGGATGCATCTTTCCAAAGGATTGAAGCATATCCTTCAGGACTTAGAATTGAGTAGATTGAGTTTTCTAACATAATTACTTTGTTAGCAACTCCTAAAGCTAAAGCTCCTCCACTCCCACCTTCTCCTATGACAATACTAATGACTGGTACTGTTAATTCGCACATTCCTAATATGCTATTGGCTATGGCTTGTCCTTGCCCTCTTTCTTCAGCACCGATTCCAGGGTATGCACCTGGAGTATCAATAATGGTTAGGATAGGTCTATTAAATTTTTCGGCTTGCTTCATCAGTCTTAAAGCTTTTCTATATCCTTCAGGATGAGGCATACCGAAATTTCTTTTCATATTCTCTTCTAATGTCTTTCCTTTTTGTTGAGCAATGATGGTAAAAGGAATGTTATCTATGGTTCCTATACCACCAACGATACTTTGATCATCTCTAAATAATCGATCTCCGTGTAACTCAATAAAGTCTTTAGATAAATAATTAATATAATCATATGCTCTTGGTCTTGCAGGATGTCTTGCTAATAAAACTCTATCCCAATCAGTCAATTTAGTCATTTCATTTTCTTTATATAGGGATACTTCTTTTTTTAACTTTTCAACTGCTTCAGTCGATCCAAGCTTGCTGATTTGATTCATTAAATCATTAAGCTTACGTTCCTTTTCAAGAATGTTCATCGATAAGACCTCCTATGTATATCCAAGATATTAGCAATCTCTTGTTTAAGATTAGTCCTATTCACAACTCTATCTATAAATCCTTTTTCTAATAAAAACTCACTTGTTTGAAACCCTTCTGGTAAGTCTTGATTAATTGTTTGTTTAATAACCCTAGGGCCTGCGAAACCGATTAATGCTTTAGGCTCGGATAAAATAATATCTCCTAAGGTCGCAAATGAAGCGGTCACACCTCCCGTGGTTGGGTGGGTTAAAACACTGATGTATAACAGTCCTGCTTTTGAGTGTTTAGAAACAGCTGACGTTGTTTTAGCCATTTGCATAAGGCTAAATATCCCTTCTTGCATTCTAGCACCACCAGAAGCAGTGAATAAAACAACAGGAAGTTTTTTGTAAATTGCATATTCAAACGTTTTGGCTATTTTTTCGCCTACAACGGATCCCATACTTCCCATTAAGAAGTAACTATCCATGACACCAATCACACAAGACATCCCATTAATTTCACCATAGCCATATATGTATGCTTCATCTAATTTAGTCGTTTGTTTATATGTGTTGATTTTTTCTTCATATCCATCTTGAAATAAAGGGTTTAAAGTAATATAACCAATACCTCTTTCTTTGAAGGTATCTTCATCGACAATATATTTTATGCGATCCACTGCACGCATACGAAAATGATATCCGCAATGATGACAGATATAATCATTTTGTATATTCGCTCTTTTATGAATACTTTTACTACACGAAGGACATTTTTCATATAAACCTTTAGGCACATCTAAATTTTGTGCTTTTGCAAATGAGCTTTCCTTTTGTAGTAATTGCATATTTTTTTTAACTGTTTTTCTTTTTATTAATGTTTTTGATATATCATTCATAATCTCCATACTCCAGTAAAGAATCTATTTTCTTCTCCACAAAAGAAGTATCAAAATTACCTTTAATATAATCTGGATTATTCATAATCATATATGTAAAAGCCTGATTAGTATTAATGCCTTCAACGACTAGTTCTTCTAGTGTGACACGCATTTTTTTGATAGCTTCCGTTCTGTCTTCTCCGTGAACGATAATTTTACCTATCATTGAATCGTAATAAGGTTGAACTTCATAGTCTTGATAGATGAAACTATCAAACCTAATGCCATGACCAGATGGAATATGTAATAGGTTAATCTTACCTGGACTAGGTCTAAAGTTCTCTCTTGGGTTTTCAGCATTTAATCTAACTTCAATACTGTGACCTTTAAACTGGATATCGTTTTGTGTGAAACTTAACTTTTCTCCAGCTGCGATTTTAATGGTTTCTTTTATAATATCGACACCTGTAATCATTTCAGTAATCGGATGCTCAACTTGAACTCTAGTATTCATCTCAATGAAATAAAAATCATTTCCTGATACTAAGAATTCAACTGTTCCTGCATTTGTATAATTAACACTTTTGCATGCTTTAATAGCTGCTTGTGCCATTTTCTCTTTTAGTTCTTTGTTGATGAGGCTTGGAGCTTCTTCAACAACTTTTTGATTTCTTCTTTGAATAGAACAATCTCTTTCACCTAAATGAACGATTCCTCCATATTTATCACAAAGCATTTGAAATTCAATATGCTTTGGTTGTGCAATAAACTTTTCTAAATACATTGTATCATCACCAAAAGCATTAAATGCTTCTGTTTTTGCGGTTTGAAAAGCGTTAATAAAATCATTCAGATTATATGCGATTCTCATACCTCTACCTCCACCACCAGCGGAAGCTTTAATTAAAATAGGGAAACCTATATCAAGCGCTATTTTTTTAGCATCATCTAAATCTTTAACGAAAGATGTACTTCCAGGTACAACTGGAACTTTGGCTTTCATCATGATACTTCTAGCAAGTGATTTATTTCCCATTTGTCTTATTGATTCACTCTTCGGACCAATAAAGTTAATGCCACATTCATTACATAACTGAGCAAAATCAGCGTTTTCGCTTAAAAAGCCAAACCCTGGATGAATTGCTTCAGCGCCTTTTGAAATAGCCGCTGTTATGATGTTCTCCATATTCAAGTAAGAGTCACTTGATCTAGGCCCACCAACACATACGGCTTCATCTGCTATTTGAACGTGTAGACTATCTTTATCAGCATCTGAATAAATAGCTACTGTTTCAATTCCCATGTATTTACATGTTCTTATAATTCTAACTGCAATTTCTCCCCTATTAGCAATTAATATTTTTTGAAACATTATTCTTCTATTTCCATTACTACTTGTCCAAATTCAACCATTGTTGAGTTTTCGACGTTTATTTTTTTTACAACACCCGTTACAGGTGATGTGATCTCATTCATAACCTTCATGGCTTCCACAATAAATAGTACATCGCCTTTGTTAACGGTTTGACCCGTTTTTACAAATGCATCACTATCGGGAGACGGTGAGTCATAAAAGGTTCCAACTAGAGGAGCTTTAACCAATGTATAATCTTGAGTTTCTGGTAAAACTTCTTGTTCTTTTGGATTAATAACTTCTGTTGGGTTATATGAGTGTGAAACTGGAGTTGGAATAGAAGATATAATCTCTCCCTTTTTTTCCAGTTTCACAGTGAAGTCTTTTTCTGTTATTTCCATCTTATGAATAGAAGACTGTTCGAATTCTTTCATAATACGCTTTAACTGTCTTAAGTCCATTAAAGTACTCCCCTCAGATAATCCGTTATTTAATTTAAATTTAAATCTAAATTATTGGTTTTTTTCGATGTAATCTGCGATTTGACCTACAGTTTTGAATCCTTGAGCTGTTTCGTCATCTACAGTTAATTCGAATTCATCTTCAATAGCCATAATTAATTCTACAGCGTCTAATGAATCCGCACCTAAATCTGCAGCTAAATCCGCTTCTCTAGTAACTTGCTCTTTATCTACGCCTAATCCTTCAGCGATGATTTCTTGTAATTGATCAAAATTCATGTTATTCCTCCTAAATAAATTTCAAAATCTTGAATATTTTACCACCTTTTTGCTATAAAGTCAAATTGTTTTGATATTCAAATTAATTTAACTTCAAAATGATAAATTATCGTAAAATACGATAGATATAGTATATCATTAATATCAAAAATTGATAGTAATTTTTTGTAATTGGTTTATAATATATCTCTGTTTATTTTAGAGATATTTCTTGGTAGATTGAAGAAAAAGAGATCGAGTCAAATCCAACTGTTATTTCTCCCTTATTGTCTACCAAGATGATGTTTCCTGTTCTTTTGATTCCTTTAACAATATATGGCTTATCTTTATAGTTCACTTCTTTTCCTATAATTATTGAATGACGAATATATTGATCGTATAAATCATAATTATTCTTATTAAACCTATCAATAAATTTATGTAATATATCCACAGGGGCATATGTTTTATTGAGTTCTAAAGATATTGAAGTTGCTAAATTATTGAGCTCATAAAAATCTTTTTGTAATACATTCAATCCAACCCCAACCACGACTTTTTTTTCTTCTAAATAGCCTTTCGTTTCAATTAGTATTCCCGCTATTTTTCTGTTATTTACAATGATATCATTGGGATATTTAATAGAAGCCTTTATCCCTAACTCTTCTAATAGCTCAATCAATATAACGGAAACAGTTATATGAAGATCAAATATATTTTCAACTGATTCGTGTAAAAAACTAAAGTAAAGATTGCCAGGCAAACTATTCCAAGCGTTTCCAAATCGTCCTCTTCCTTTTGATTGTTCAATGGCTTGCAAAACAACCCCTTTTGGATACGTTGAAATATGTTCTTTTATATAGTCATTCGTTGAAGATATTGTCTTAAACAATGTAATTTTTTTAGATAGTTTCATAAAATCACTTCCTATATCATCATTATATCATTTACATTATGAAAACCATATTCTTGATTGAATATGGTTTTGTTGAAATTAGATATCTAATACTTTTTTATTTGATATTGTTGCGAATAGTGCTGTAATCAATAAGAATATAACGATATAATATATACCATTTAATCCAATCAAATCAAAGATATAAGAACTTAACCATGTTCCTATAAATGCGCTGATTCCATACGCACTATACATATATCCATAATTTCTAGAATAATTTTCGTGACCAAAAAGCTTTCTAGTTGATATTGGTGCTATAGATAACCACGCACCAAAATTAAGGAAAACAAATCCGATCATGATTAAGAAAAATACACTGGATTGGATATTTAAAAATGATAGAACAGACATCACTAATAAAGAAACCAATGACAACAGACTTGTTTTATATATTGTCCACTTATCGATTATCTTACCAGCTAAAGGTCTACCTAACCCATTGAATATAGAAAATACACCAACATAAAAAGCCATCAAATGCTGATCTATACCAAAGGACCTAACTCCTATATTAACAGTTAACCCTATTAATGTTAATCCAATAAACATAACAATAAAAAACGGAAAATATACTTTATAAAAGTTTTTGTTCTTAAGAACTGACGGTTCTTTCTTATGGTCTACATCAATTGTTTTATCAAGCTTTGCAAGATTTAATGAGAATAAAGGCAATATTATTGCATACAGAATTCCTAAAACAAAGAATACTTGAAATATCGTTAAGTAATCTAAAAGGTATACAAGTAATGGACTAAAGAATAATGGACTTATCCCTATTCCTATTAATGTAGCCCCTGTCCAAAATCCTAAATTCTCCTTAAGGTTTGATGATAGAACCCTTAATGGCAACATATACAAGGGTCCTATTCCCAATCCAACAAAAACACCATAACCTAATGTCATGACGGGAATGATATATGGTTGATTGACATATCCTGCGAGTGATGTCATAAAAAACCCTATAACAACAAGCAATGTAGATACAATTGCGATTTTTCTTGCTGAAAATCTACGATATATATATCCGCTAAATCCCATGGAAACTGAGAAAAATAACAATTTAAACATATATGGGAATCCACTATAGACAGTTGATATAGAATAATCATCCTCTAGATGAATTCTAAATACACTATAAGAATAAACTATTCCTAGTAACACCATAATGATAAACCCATATATTTTCATACTTAATTTTTTATTCATGTATATCTCCCCTGTACATTGTAATATCAAGACGTAATGATTGATTCTTCGATAGAAAATTTATATATACAAAATATAAAACCCTAATCCAAAATGTTTCGAATTAGGGTTTGTATAGAAATCTTTATTTAAAAAGAACCATGTTTTCTATAAAACACTTATTTACTTATTTAATACTTTATTGACAAATACATCTACAATCTCTCTATCAAATTGTGTTTCTGAACATCTTATTAATTCTTTTATGGCATCTTCTTTTGAAATAACTTTTTTGTATGGTCGCTCTGACGTCATTGCTTCATATGCATCAGCAACACTAATAATCCTTGAGAATAAAGGAATATCTTTTCCTTTTAATCCTTTTGGATATCCTTTTCCATCCCAATGTTCATGGTGATAAAGTGCTGTTATTGCTAGGTCAGAGTATTCATCAGCTGCTCTTAGAATCTGATAAGAAAATTCAGGATGCTTTTTAATAATATCATATTCTTCATCAGTAAGTCTGCCAGGTTTATTTAAAATTGCATCAGGGACTGATATTTTACCTATATCATGGAACAATCCTGATAACTCTAATTCTCTTACATTTTCCGAGTTTAGACCCATTTCAATCCCAATGGCTTTACTTAATTTACTGACTCTCTCAGAATGAACTCTTTCCACATCATATTTCTCATTAAGTGTATTAAAGATTGCTTTAATCGCTTTATTTCTAACACTAATACCTTCTGAGATTTTATATCGATACATATGATTTTCTGCTTCTCTTAATACTTTATCAAGGGTAAGATTCTTTTCTTTACTCACAAAATCATAGCCAATGGCAACTGATAATTCCATATTATTAACTTTAACTTTCTTTAATCCATTTTTTAAAGTTTTCTTTAGCTTTTCTACTTTTTCAGTGCTTGAATTTTTTAAGAGGATAGAAAACTCATCACCACCCATTCTAGCAATCACACTATCTTTTGGAAATGTGTCTCTCATGGTATTTGCGATACGTTTTAAAACGATATCTCCTGTTGTATGCCCAAAAGCATCATTAATAATCTTTAAACCATTAACATCTAGCATAATAACAGCCAGTGGATAGTTTTCAGGCGAGTTGAATTCGTCAAACGATTTTACAAATGTTCTTCGGTTACTTAGATTTGTAAGAAAATCGTATTTACTTAGATTCTCAAGTTCAATATCGTTATTCTTCTTCTCTGTAATATCCTCACAAATGAATACTAAATGATCATTATCTTTCATTCTATAAACAATTATTTTAAAATATTTTTTTAGTCTATTAACATACATTTCAAATATAACTGCTTTATCACTTTGTTTCAAATGTTCATATCTAAAATGAAGTGGTTCTTTAAAATTAGGAAAAACTGAAAAAACTGTCTTATTTTTTATTTCTTCTTGTGTAACTCCAAATTGATGACAGAATTCTTGGTTACACTGAACAAACTTAAAATCTACAAGCATGTTATTAGAATCATATATTGGTTCTTGAATAACCATACCTAATGGCATATTATCAATTAATCCACGATACTTCTTCTCACTTGAAACAAGCTTTTGTTGAGCAATATTAATTTCTGTAATATCTTGAACGACGCAATGGGTTTGTTTAAAACTTTTATTTTTTGTATAGCCAATTTCCCCATCAAAACCAACCATTATATAATGGCCATCTTTAGCTCTTAATGGGAATTCTGAGTGAATTTGACCATTTGATTTAAACACTTCAAACCTTTTTTTGAAAGCTTTCTTTGCTTTTGGAGTTAAGAAATCACCAAACCATTCTCCGATGACTTCATCTCTATTATATCCAAATAAATCAAGCCATTTTTGATTAACTTCAATAAAATGACCTGTTTCATCTAATGATTGATAACCGAAGGGTGCTTGCTCAAATAAACTCCTAAAACGATCTTCGCTTATTTTTAACAACTCAGTTGCTTCATACATACTAGTGATATCTTCACCACTTGCTAATACACCTATAGGCTTCTCGTTTTCATCATTGAGAAGAACATTAGACCAAAGAATTAATTTTTCTTCTCCAGATTTCGTTTTTATAAAATTTTGATTTTTGCTTGGTTCACCTGGTTTTAATTTCCTAGCGAAAAGATTATATGTCTCAAAGACTTTCTCTCTATCTCCAACAATAAAGTGATCAAACCAATTCTTTCCTATTAAATCTTCCTTAGTAGAACCGAGGATTTCAGCACCTCTTTTATTTATTAGTGTTATATTACCATCCATATCAAGAATGACGATAATTAGCTCTAATGTATCAACATATTTAATTGATAAAAGTTTTTCCGCTTCTTTCATAATATCACTCCTTGAATATTTATAGTAATATAATTATATCATATATATAATTATATTATTTTTATTTGGATAAAAATTTAAAAAACTTAGCAATATTGCTAAGTTTATATTGATAAAATTGGTGACCCGTACGGGGTTCGAACCCGTGAATGCATGCGTGAAAGGCATGTGAGTTAACCGTTTCTCCAACGGGCCACATGGCGCCTCAAATAGGACTCGAACCTATGACCCCATGATTAACAGTCATGTGCTCTAACCAACTGAGCTACTGAGGCATATAAAATTGAAATTAGCCTGGCAA
>NPIG01000493.1_pt1 | contig 30787 bp, 30 predicted proteins | sample 8637441 | NCBI WGS metagenome assembly NPIG01 (sample SAMN07420675, study PRJNA396082) | bioreactor metagenome | isolation source: sample BR6 brine-fed electro-methanogenic bioreactor BR | place: Japan: Kochi | collected 2016-06-14
AGATCGCTCATGCCGCTGCCCTCTCGATGGCCGCCTTGGTGGCGTCGGGGTCGGCCTGGTACTTGATCAGGTGCTTGTCGCCGCCCCGGGTGATGACTTGTACAAAACTGCCCATTTTCCGTACGGTTTGAACCTGGCCCAGCGGCACCCGCCGCCCGCCCGGACCGGTGAGCGTGCCGCCCTCCAGTTCCCAGACCGCCGCCAGCTCCTCCGACGCCAGGTACCAGGCCCGCAGGCCGATCGCCGCGAGGCCGGCCACCGCGCCGGTCCACACATGGGGGTTCCCGATCGCCCAGAGCACCCCCATCGCCCCTGCCATGGCTCCCGCCGACAGCCAGGCATTGGTGCGCAGATAGGCGCCGCGGTCGGTGGGGAAACGTTGCGCCGCCATCAGAACACCAGCGCCCAGATTAGCAGCGCGACCAGCGTCATCACCACCGCGAACAGGCTGGCACCGATCCGCCGCGCCCGTGCCCGTGCTTCTCGCGGGGATTGGCGCGGGGCGGAATAGGGCTTGGCGCTGTCGCTGCGGATCGGCTCCGCGCGCCAATTGGTGCCGGGCTCGGCATAGGTGGCGATCAGGCGGACCCCCGGTTCCGGCGCGATCACCGCGGCCTTGCCGCCAAAGGCCCGGCTGCGCAGTACCAGAACATGACCCCGCAGCGCCTGCAGCATCGCCCGGTCCGGCGCGATCTGCTCTTCCGGCAGGCCGCAGCCCTCGGTCAGATAGCCTGCGAGCCCCAGCTCCTCGAGATCCGCAATGCGGATCACGTCGATCTGCGCCGGGTCCAGCCCGGCCACCCCCAGCACCTGGTCCGCGGCGCCCGGCTCGCGCAGGAATTCCGCCTGCTCGGGCCGCATGTCGAGCACGAAGACGCGGATGCGCCCGCGCTCGCCCTGCGGCACGATCAGGGCGTCGTCGCTCATGCCACGGCCCCCGCCGCGAGGTTGCGCGCCAGAAGTTCCATCGCCGCCATGCGCACCGCCACGCCCATTTCCACCTGGTCCTGGATCACGCTGCGATTGATGTCGTCGGCCAGCGTGCCGTCGATCTCCACGCCGCGGTTCATCGGGCCCGGGTGCATCACGATGGCGTCGGGCTTGGCCAGTGCCAGCTTTTCGGCATCGAGCCCGTAGCGGTGGTAATATTCCCGTTCGGAGGGGATGAAACCGCCGTCCATCCGCTCTTTCTGAAGCCGCAGCATCATCACCACGTCCACGTCCTTCAGCCCCTCGCGCATGTCGTCATAGACCTCGACCCCGAACTCGGCGAATGGACCGGGGACCAGGGTGGGCGGGCCGATCAGGCGGATGCGGTTCTCCATCTTGCCCAGAAGCAGGATGTTGGAGCGCGCCACGCGGGAATGCGCGATGTCGCCGCAGATCGCGATGTTCAGCCGGTGCAGCCGCCCCTTGGCACGCCGGATCGTCAGTGCGTCCAAGAGCGCCTGCGTCGGGTGCTCGTGGCGTCCGTCGCCGGCGTTCAGCACCGCGCAGTTCACCTTCTGCGCCAGCAGGTCCACCGCGCCGGAATGCGGGTGGCGCACCACCAGCAGGTCGGGATGCATCGCGTTCAGCGTCATCGCCGTGTCGATCAGGGTTTCGCCCTTTTTGATCGAGCTGGCCTGCATCGCCATGTTCATCACGTCCGCGCCCAGCCGCTTGCCCGCCAGTTCGAAACTGGCCTGGGTGCGGGTGGAGTTCTCGAAGAACATGTTGATCTGGGTCAGCCCCGCCAGCACGTCGGCGTGTTTGGCGGATTGGCGGTTCAGGTCCACATAGGTCTCGGCCAGGTCCAGGATCGTAGTGATATCCTGCGGCTTGAGCGGTTCGATCCCCAGAAGGTGACGGTGGGCAAAGGTCATGCGGGCGGCGCTCCGGCTTGGCTTCTGGTCCGCTTATAGAAAGCCGGGGCAGGCGGGGCAACATGGCGCGCGATGCGCGGGGCCGGTCCGCCGGTTTTTCGGTCCGCATTTCCCGCCCGGGTCGCGGATCTGCCTGGCGTCATACAGGGGATGTGGCTTTTCCGGCCATTCGATGTCGCGCGCTATGCGCTTTTGCGCCGGGGGTTTCGGCGCTAGGGTCTGCGGCATGGAATCGGGGATCGACTATCATACGGCCAAGGCGCTGCTGGAATGGCAGGTGGAGCTGGGCGCGACCGACGCGGTCGGGGACACGCCGGTGAACCGCTATGAGCTGCCGGACAAGACGCGCAAATTGCCCGCCGCCGAGGCGCCGCAGGCAGCGGTTGCCGCCGCTGCGCCCGCCGCCGCCAAGAAGCCCCAGATCGACCCGGTCGATGTGGCCCGCGCGGCCGCCGGTACGGCCCAATCGCTGGAGGCGCTGCGCGCCGCGATGGGGGCGTTCGAGCATTGCGAGCTGAAGAAGGGGGCGCGCAACCTGGTCTTCTCCGATGGCGTACCGGGCGCGCCGGTGATGATCATCGGCGAGGCGCCGGGCCGCGACGAGGACCGCGAGGGGCGCCCCTTTGTCGGCCGTGCCGGGCAGCTCCTCGACCGGATGCTGGCCGCGATCGGGCTGAGCCGGGCCGAGAATGTCTATATCACCAACGTGCTGCCCTGGCGGCCGCCGCAGAACCGCGATCCGCGCCCGGACGAGATTGCCATGCTCAAGCCGTTCCTGGACCGCCACGTGGCGCTGGCCGGGCCGAAGGTGATCGTGCTGATGGGCAATATCAGCTGCCAGGCGGTGCTGGGCAAACGCGGCATCACCCGGCTGCGCGGGCATTGGGACCAGGCGCTGGACACGCCGATCCTGCCGATGTTCCACCCGGCCTATCTGCTGCGCCAGCCTTCGGCCAAGCGGCAGGCCTGGGCCGATCTGCTGGAGCTGCAGGCCAAGCTGAGGGAGTGCTGACGCGGATGAGGATCCTGGCGTTTTCCGACTTGCACCTGGCCCGCCGCGCCGCCGCCGGGCTTGTGACGGCCAGCGCCGGGGCCGACCTGGTGATCGGGGCGGGGGATTTCTGCAACATGCGGCAGGGACTGGGCGAGGCGATGGAGATGCTCTCGGGCTTCGCCGCGCCGATGGTGCTGGTGCCCGGCAACGCCGAAAGCGCGGACGAGTTGCGCGCCGCGGCACCCGCGCGCGCCCATGTGCTGCACGGCGAGGCGCTGGAGATCGGCGGGCTGACACTGTTCGGCCTTGGCGGCGGGGTGCCGGTGACGCCCTTCGGCGCCTGGTCCTTCGACCTGACCGAGGCGGCGGCGGCGGAGATGCTGGCCGCCTGCGCGGCGGCCGACATCCTGGTCACCCATTCGCCGCCCAAGGGGGTGGCCGACCGCACCTCGCAGGGGCTGTCGGTGGGTTCGACCGCGATCCGCGATGCCATCGAACGGGCCCAGCCGACACTGGCGGTCTGCGGCCATATCCATGACAGCTGGGGCGAACGCGGCATGATCGGCGCGACCGAGGTGGTCAACCTCGGCCCCGCGGGCACCTGGTTCGAGATCGGAGCATGATCGACCCCGTCACCCTCCTGGCCTTCGTCCCCGCCGCGCTGGCGCTGAACTTCACGCCGGGGGCGGACATGATGTTCTGCCTTGGTCAGGGGCTGCGCTCTGGGCGCGGTCCGGCGGTGGCGGCCAGCGCCGGGATCGCGGCGGGCGGCATGGTGCATGTGACGCTGGCCGGGCTGGGCCTGGGCGCGGCGGTGGCGGCGCTGCCGTGGCTGTTCGACGTGATCCGCTGGGCCGGGGTGGCCTATCTGCTCTATCTCGCCTGGGGCGCCTGGCGCAGCGGCCCGGCGCGCGACACCGCCCCGGCGGTGCCCGCCGCGCGCGCCTTTCGCGCCGGTTTCGTGGTCAACCTGACCAACCCCAAGGTGATCCTCTTCGTGCTGGCCTTCATCCCGCAATTCGTCACCCCCGAGGCCGGCCCGGTGCTGGTCCAGTTCCTGATCTACGGCGCGGTGCTGTCGCTGGGTGGTTTCGTGGTCAACGCGCTGGTGGGCCTGTTTGCCGGGCAGGCCGGGCGGCGGCTGATTGCCTCACCGCGCTTTGCCCGCTGGCTGGGGCGCGTTTCCGGCGGCATATTCGCGGCGCTGGCCCTGCGCCTCGCCATTCTGGAAAGGACGTGAACCCATGTCGCGCATCGACGAAACCAAGGAATTCATCCCGGTCCGCATCGCGGTTTTGACCGTGTCGGACAGCCGCAGTCTGGACCAGGATCGCTCGGGCCAGGTGCTGGTCGACCGGATCGCGGCGGCGGGCCATATCCTGGCCGATCGCAGCATCCTGCCCGACGAGCGGGATCAGATCGCCGATCAGCTGCGCGCCTGGATCGCCGACCCGGAGGTCGACGTGGTGATCTCGACCGGCGGCACCGGGCTGACCGGCCGCGACGTGACGGTCGAGGCGCATCGCGACGTCTACGAGAAGGAGATCGAGGCCTTCGCCACCGTCTTCACCATTGTCTCGATGCAGAAGATCGGCACATCGGCGGTGCAGTCGCGCGCCACCGGCGGGGTTGCGGGCGGCACCTATCTCTTCGCGCTGCCCGGCAGCCCCGGCGCCTGCAAGGACGGCTGGGACGAGATCCTGTCGCTGCAGCTCGACTATCGCCACCGGCCCTGCAACTTCGTCGAGATTTTCCCGCGCCTGACCGAGCATCAGCGACGGAAATAGCGCAGGGCGCCGTGTAACACTTTGGTCAACCCGCCTGTCTTGGCATTTGCCAGGGCGTGGCTACCTTATATATCGGCAACCGAATGCGACCCCGGGAGTAAGTGGAGATGCGGTTCTTGCGGCAAAGCCTGACCGGGCTGTTCCTGGCATCCCTGATGCTGGCGCTGCTGCTCTATGCCGGGCAACTGGTGATGAGCGCGGTTCAGAGCCGCATGGCCGACGACCGCCGCCCGCCGCAGGCGCGCGAGCGGGTCTTCGCCGTCAACCTGCGCACCGCGCGGATGGAAACCGTGACCCCGGTCCTGACTGCCTTCGGCCAGGTCGACAGCCGCCGCACGCTGGAACTGCGCGCCGCCGTCGGGGGGCGGGTGATCTGGCTGGCCGAGGGGTTCGAGGACGGCGGCACCGTCGCCGCCGGGCAAGAGCTGGTGCGGATCGATCCGGCCGACGCGCAATCGGCGCTGGAGCGGGTGACCAGCGATCTGCTGGATGCCGAGGCCGAACAGCGCGACGCCGCCCGTGCCCTGGATCTGGCGCGCGACGAGCTTTCCGCGGCCCGCGATCAGCAGGATCTGCGCGCCCGCGCCTTCCGCCGGCAGCAGGATCTGCAGGACCGTGGCGTGGGCACCGCCGCCACCGTCGAAACCGCCGAACTGGCGCTGGCCGCCGCACGGCAGGCGGTGCTGGCCCGCCGCCTTGCCGTGGCCCAGGCCGAGGCGCGGGTCGATCAGGCCGCAACCCGGCTGGCGCGCGCCCGCATTGCGCTGGCCGATGCCGAACGCGCCCTTGCCGATACCACGATTACCGCCACCTTCGACGGCACCCTGTCGAATGTGACGCTGGTCGAGGGGCGGCTGGTGTCGCCGAACGAGAAGCTGGCCGAGCTGATCGACCTCGACGCGCTGGAAATCGCGTTTCGGGTCTCGACCGCGCAATATGCCCGGCTGCTCGATGAAAACGGCAACCTGATTTCGGCTCCGGTGACCGCCACGCTGGATGTCAGCGGTGCCGCCCTGGTCGCGCGCGGTCGGGTCAGCCGCGACAGCGCCGCCGCGGGCGAGGGGCAGACGGGGCGCATGATCTATGCCCGGCTCGATGAGGCGCCGGGCTTCAAACCCGGCGATTTCGTCACCGTGTCGGTCGAGGAACCGCCGCTGGAGCGGGTGGCACGGCTGCCGGCCTCGGCCCTGGATGCGGCGGGCACGGTGCTGGTGCTGGGGGCCGAGGACCGGCTCGAGGCTCTGCCGGTCGAGCTGGTGCGGCGGCAGGGCGACGACGTGCTGCTGCGCGGCGCAGGTCTGGAGGGCCGCGAGGTGGTGATCGGGCGCACCCCGCTTCTGGGCGCGGGCATCCGCGTGCGGCCGCTGCGGGACGAGGCACAGGCGGACCCGGCCGAGGCGGCAATGCTGGAACTCAGCGACGAGCGCCGCGCGCGGCTGGTGGCCTTTGTCGAGGGCAACACGCGCATGCCCAAGGAGATGAAGGCCCGGGTTCTGGCCCAATTGGGCGGCGCGCAGGTGCCGGCGCAGCTGGTCGAGCGCATCGAATCCCGGATGGGGGGCTAGGGGATGGTCCGCGATCTCCCGGTTCGGGCGGGCGGGCTGCTCAGCTATTTCACCCGGCATCGGACGGCGGCCAACCTGCTCCTGGTGGTGCTCTTGGTGCTGGGCGCCGCCGCGATCCCCAACATGCGGGCGCAGTTCTTTCCCGATGTGGTCGTCGACAATGTCACCGTCAGTGTGGAATGGGAGGGGGCCGGTCCCGAGGATGTCGACGGCGCCATCGTGCAGGTTCTGGAACCCGCGCTGCTGGCGGTGGACGGGGTGGAAAGCACCGCGTCGGTCTCGCGCGAGGGGCGCGCCAGCATCTCGCTGGATTTCGAGCCGGGCTGGGACATGGCGCGCGCCGCCGACGATGTGCAATCGGCGGTCGATGCGGTCACCACCCTGCCGGAAGAGGCCGAGGACCCCAGCGTGCGGCGCGGTGCCTGGCGCGACCGGGTGACCGACGTGGTGATCTCGGGCCCGGTATCGCCGGAACAGCTGGGCCTGTTTGCCGATGAATTCATTGCCCGCCTTTACGCGGTCGGCGTTACCCGCACCACGATCCGTGGCGTGGCTGCGCCCGAAACCATTGTCGAAGTCCCGTCGCGGGCGCTGATCGAACATGACGTCACCATGGCCGAAATGGCCGCCGCCATCGCCGCCGAGGTCAGTGCCGATCCCGCGGGCGACGTGAGCGGGGCCAACGCCCGCGTGCGCACCGGCACCGAAAAGCGCAAGCCGGACGATATTGCCGGGATCGTGCTGCGCTCGAACCCCGACGGATCCAAGCTGACCATCGGCGATGTGGCCGCGATCCGGGTCGAGGGGGTGGACCGCAAGCGCAGCTATTTCGTCGGCGACAACCCGGCGATGTCGATCCGCATCGACCGGTCCGACCGGGGCGATGCGATCCGCATTCAGCACCAGGTCGAACAGGTTGCGGGCGACATGCAGCTCAGCCTGCCGCAGGGGGTGAGCATCCAGTTGATCCGCACCCGGGCCGAGGCGATCTCGGGGCGGTTGAACATCCTGATCGACAACGGGCTGATGGGGCTCGGTCTGGTGGTGGCGCTGCTGTTCTTGTTCCTCAACGCGCGCACTGCCTTCTGGGTGGCCGCCGGCATCCCGGCCTCGATGTTCGCCGCGATCGCGCTGATGTATGCCTTTGGCATCACCATCAACATGGTCAGCCTGTTCGGCCTGATCATCACCCTGGGCATCGTCGTGGATGACGCCATCGTGGTGGGCGAGCACGCCGATTTCCGCGCCCGGCGGCTGGGCGAGCATGCGGTGGCGGCGGCCGAGAACGCGGCGCGGCGCATGGCGATGCCGGTTCTGGCGGCGACGCTGACCACGGTGATCGCCTTCTTCGGCCTCACGGCCATCGGCGGCCGGTTCGGCGACCTGATCAAGGACATCCCCTTTACCGTGATCGTGGTGCTGCTCGCCTCGCTGGTGGAATGTTTCCTGATCCTGCCCAACCACATGTCCCACGCCATCGCGCATTCGGCCAAGGAACATTGGTACGACCTGCCCAACCGGCTGGTGAACCGCGGCTTCCGCTGGGTGCGCGACCATGTGTTCCGCCAGGTGATGGCCTGGGTGGTCTGGGGGCGCTACGTGGTGCTGGCCGGCGTGATCGTGGTGCTGGCCAGCCAGCTTGCGATCTTCATTCGCGGCGACGTGCAGTGGCGGTTCTTCAACGCGCCCGAGCGCGGCTCGGTCACCGGGAATTTCGCGATGGTCGAGGGCGCGACCCGCGCCGACACCCTGGCGATGATGCGCGAGATGCAGCGCGCCACCGAGGAGTTGGGCAAGCAGTACGAGGAACGCTATGGCCGCAATCCGCTGGATTATGTCATGGCCGAGGTGGGCGGCAATGCCGGGCGTGGGCTGGCGGGGGTGGAAACCAAGGATCCCGACCTGTTGGGCGGGATCTCGATCGAGCTGATCGACGCAGATCTGCGGCCCTATTCCAGTTTCGCCTTCGTGGCCGAGTTGCAGGATGCCGTGCGGCGTCATCCCATGGCCGAGACCGTCAGCTTCCGCGGCTGGCGCTCGGGGCCCGGCGGCGACGCGCTGGACGTACAATTCTCCGGCGCAAATGTACAAACGCTGAAGGCGGCCAGCCAGGATTTGCAGGCGGCGCTGCTGCGCTATCCCGAGGTGTCGGCGGTGCAGGACAACCTGGCCTATGACAAGGAGGAGCTGATCCTCGATCTCACCCCGCAGGGCCAGGCGCTGGGGTTCACCATCGACACGCTGGGCCGGGCGCTGCGCCATCGGCTGAACGGGATCGAGGCGGCGACTTATCCCGAGGGGCCGCGCAGCGCGGCGATCCGGGTCGAACTGCCCGAGGGCGAGCTGACCGCCGATTTCCTCGATCACACCCGCATGCGCGCGCCCAGCGGCATCTATGTGCCGCTGTCGGACATCGTCAGCGTCGAGCAGCGCACCGGGTTTTCCAGCGTGCGGCGCGAGAACGGGCTGCGCCTGATCAGCGTGACCGGCGATATTTCCGAGGACGACCCGGCGCGCGCGGCGGAGATCCAGCAGGCACTGGAGACCGAGATCCTGCCCAAGATCGCCAGCGAGCGGCAGGTGGAATGGCGGCTGTCGGGGCTGAGCGAGCAGGAGGACGAATTCCTCTCCGACGCGCGCACCGGGCTGATACTGTGCCTGACCGGCATCTACCTGGTGCTGGCCTGGGTGTTTGCCAGCTGGACCCGGCCGCTGGTGGTGATGGCGGTGATCCCCTTCGGCCTGATCGGCACGATCTGGGGGCACTACATCTGGGAGGTGCCGCTGAGCATGTTCACGGTGGTGGGGCTTCTGGGCATGACCGGCATCATCATCAACGATTCCATCGTGCTGGTGACCACCATCGACGAATATGCCGAGGAACGCGGACTGATCCCCTCGATCATCGACGCCGCCGCCGACCGGCTGCGCCCCGTCCTGCTGACCACGCTGACCACGGTGCTGGGTCTGGCGCCGCTGCTCTACGAGCAATCGCAGCAGGCGCAGTTCCTCAAACCGACGGTGATCACCCTGGTCTACGGGCTGGGCTTCGGGGTGGCGATCGTGCTGCTGGTGGTGCCGGCGCTGGTGGCGATGCAGCAGGATGTCCGGCGCCCGCTGACCGCGTTGCGCCGGTCGTTGCGCAGCCCGAACCGCGCGCTGCGCGGCGCCGTCCTGACCACCGGCGTGCTGTTGCTGGGGTGGCTTGCGGCGACCATGGGCTGGGTGCTGCTGTGGGGGCGCCTGCCGGAGGTTCTGCTGATTGCCCTGCCGGCATTGGCGGGGGTGGAGGCGGTGCGGGCGGCGCTGGGTCTGTTCATCGCCGGGGCGGTGGCGATCGTGCTGGCGGTCTATCTGGCCTCGGCGCTGGTCTATGCGCGGGCGGCAGGGCGGGTGTGAGGCCGGTTCTTCTGCGCGGAACAAGCCCGAAGGGCGCCNNGTCCCCGCGGTCTGGCGCTTGGTTGACGTGGGTCCGCTGCTCGGATGTCGTCCGGATCTGGCTACCATAAAGCACGCCGATCAGAGGTTGCGGCGCCAGCCCACGGTCCGGCGCTTGCGCGGCTTGCTCTATAGGAAAAGCGGCTGCGGTAGGCCGGGTCGGGCTTTCGGAAAAAGACCTAAAGCGCCAGCGCCCGGCTGCGAAGCAGCGCCAGTTCCATCACCTCATCCACCTGCGCGCTCATCGGCAGCGTTCCGCTGCGCACCGCCTCGACCGGCATCCAGGCCACGTCCATCGCGTCGTCATCGGCCTGCGGCGTGCCCACGGGATCGGCGCAGAGCACCGCGGCCAGCAGGTAATGCACGACGACCCGACCCGCCGCGTCATGGCGGATCACGTCGATGTTGGTGAGGTATTCGACCGCCCGCGCCTCGAGCCCGGTTTCCTCGCGCAGCTCGCGCCGGGCCGCTTCCAGTGCGGTCTCGCCGGGCTCCACATGGCCGCCGGGAAACCCCCAAAGCCCCTTGTCGGGCGCTTTGCTGCGTTGGGCCAAGAGCACCCGGCCGCCGTCGACCAGCACCGCGATAGCGCCAAGGCGAGGGGTGTCCGTCATGCGGCCGTCAGCCCGCGTCGCAGCCGAGGATGTCGACCGAATGGAGCGCCCCCAGCACGGTGATGCGGATGTTGGAGCGGTTGAGCGCGAAGGCAGCGCCGGTTTCACTGATCATGTCGGTCGAAACGATCAGGGTACCGCCCTGGCGCCGCGTCTGGGCCTCGGTCGCCCAGATGCCGGGCGCGCCGGGCTCGATGACGGCAATCTCTTCGCCGCCGGCCGAGGGCATGTCGATCCGCGCCTCGACCCGCAGCCCATCCGCGCCGGGCGAGATCCGGCAGGTGGCGGCACGCACGCCGGCCTCCTGCGCGGAATAGGGACGCTGGGCGAGGGCGGCGGCGATCGCCGGGTTGCGCCCCGATTTCGGGTCCAGCTGCTGATCGAAATCCAGCGACCCGGGAATGCAGACATCGCTGCACAAGCCAAACTCGATCCGGCCGCGCAGCCGCACCGGCTGGCCTTCGCGGACCGGGGTGACCTCGACCGGCAGGACCAGCTGATGCTTGTAGCCGATGGTGCGAAGCCCGTTGGCGCGGAACACCTCCGGCGCCGGCCAGGTGATCGCGACATCCCGCAGGTTGTGCGACCCGCGCCAGTCGAAGCTGGGGGGAATCCCGGCCTCGCCCGGGGCGCGCCAATAGGTTTTCCAGCCGTCCGACAGGGTCAGGCGCAGCGCCGCCATGTGGGTGCCGCGCGCGGTCGACCCGCCGTCCAGAACCTCGATCCGCACCAGGTTGTCGAGCCCGCTGCCCGCTTGGGCGGGGATCGCAAAAGCCAGCAGGGCGGACAAAAGTGCGGCAAGTTTCCTGATCATGGTCTCTAAATGGCGATAAATCCCGGTAATGCCAAGTCACGACGCCGTCAGCGGCGCGCTTTTGCCGCTGCGGGTCCGGCCGGCCTTGCACCCGGGCGGCGCGGGGGCCATGTTGAACCTGTATTTGCAATGATATTTCAGCCGATCCGAGGACGTGCCGCCATGGACCTGACCGGGAAACTTTTGATCGCGATGCCCGACATGGGCGATATGCGCTTCGAGCATTCGGTGGTTTTCCTTTGCAGTCACGCCGACGAGGGCGCCATGGGGCTGATCGTGAACAAGCCGGCGGCAGATGTGCGGCTGGCCGACCTGCTGAAGCAGTTGGAGATCAAGCCCGACACGCCGGATCGCGGCAGGATGCCGGTCTATTTCGGCGGGCCGGTGGAAACCGCGCGCGGATTTGTCCTGCACTCCGGCGACTACGACGCCAGCCTGCATTCGATGAAGGTGAGCGAGGGGTTCAGCATGACTGCGACGCTGGACATCCTGGAGGATATCGCCACCGGGCACGGGCCGCAGCGGGCCCTGATGATGCTGGGCTATGCCGGCTGGGGGCCGGGGCAGTTGGAATCGGAAATCTCGATGAACGGCTGGCTCACGACGGATGCCGATCCCGACCTGGTGTTTGGCCTGCCGGATGACGGCAAATGGGAAGCCGCATTGAAGACCCTGGGGGTCGATCCGCTGACGCTGTCGGCCAGCGCCGGGCGGGCTTAGGGCCGAACGCGGCGCTGCCCGGCGGAAACGCCGGAGTTGGCTTTTTCGAACCGCGCTCCTACTCCCGCGGCGCCGCCGCGCGCCGCAGCCGGTCGTTGATCGCCGCGCCCAGACCGTGGTTCGGGATCGGCGCCACGGCGATGGGTTTGCCCTGCGCGTCCAGCGCATGCAGATGGCCGAAGAGGTTGGCCGCCGCCTCGGCCAGATCGCCGCCCGGTGACAGGTTCAGGTCGCAGGCCATCGCGCCGAAGCCGAGAAACAGCTCGTCCGGGTGCGGCGCTTCGGCATCGAGCCGCACCCGTTCGGTCGGGGCGTAATGCGACAGCAGCTGGCCCGGGGCGCTGATCGCGGCGCCGTCCTGAGGACGTGCGAGCGCCTGTCCGAGGACCGCCTCGATCCGTTCCGCCGCAACCCCGCCAGGGCGCAAGAGCACCGGCTCGCCCGCCAGCCCGACGATGGTGGATTCCAGCCCCACCGGGCAGGGGCCGTCATCGACGACCGCGGCGATGCGGCCGGAGAGGCCGGCCAGAACATGCGCCGCCGTGGTCGGGCTGATCCGTCCCGAGGGGTTGGCCGAGGGCGCCGCGACCGGCCCGCCGAAGGCCCGCAGCAGCGCGCGGGCGGCGGGATGCGCCGGCACCCGGACCGCCAGCGTGTCCAGCCCGGCGGTCACCAGCCCGGAAATCCCGTGTCCGGGCTTGAGCGGCAGCACCAGCGTCAGCGGCCCGGGCCAGAAGGCATCGGCCAGTTTCTGCGCGGTGTCGCTCCAGGTGACGTAGCGTTGCGCCGCCGCCGCATCGGCCAGGTGCACGATCAGCGGATTGAAGCTGGGCCGCCCCTTGGCCGCGTAGATGGCAGCGACGGCGCGGCCGTTGCGGGCATCCGCCCCCAGCCCGTATACCGTTTCGGTCGGAAAGGCGACGAGCCGCCCATCCGCCAGCAGCCGGGCGGCGCGCTCCAGGTCGGGCGCGCTGGCGGTCAGGTGCAGGGTTCGGGTCTGGGCCATGGCTATGACGCGGCGTTTTGGTTGCTTATGGACCGGGGGCGGGTAGGTATCACTCGAAGGTTGAGCCATAGCCGCGCCGCAGGCGGAAGCCAAGCCCGCCAGAGCCGCGCCATCCAGACAAGAGGACATCAATGCCCTACCGTGCGCCTGTTTCAGAGTATGAGTTCCTGTTCCGCCATGTGGTGGGCTTCGATCGGGTCTCCGCGACCGATCGCTTCTCGGAGGCCGACAGCGACACGGTCAGCGCGATCCTGATTGAAGCCGGGAAGATGTGCGAAGAGGTGATGGCCCCGCGGCAGCGTGACGGCGATTTGCACCCCGCCAGGCTGGAAAACGGCGTGCTGCGCACCTCGCCCGGTTTCGCAGAGGGCTGGAAGGCGATTGCCGAAGGCGGCTGGATCGGTATGAGCGCGCCGCAAGAGCATGGCGGCATGGGCCTGCCGATGGCGCTGACCACCAGCGTGAACGAGATGATGAGCGCCGCCTGCCTGTCGCTGCAGCTGGCGCCGCTGATGAGCCAGGGGCAGATCGAGGCGCTGGAGCACCACGCCAGCGACGCGCTGAAGGCGCTGTATCTGCCCAAGCTGATCAGCGGCGAGTGGTCGGGCACCATGAACCTGACCGAACCGCAGGCAGGCTCGGACGTGGGCGCCCTGTCGTCCAAGGCGGAACCCAACGGCGACGGCACCTATGCGGTGACCGGACAGAAGATCTTCATCTCCTGGGGCGACAACGATTTCGCCGAGAACGTCTGCCACCTGGTCCTGGCGCGGCTGCCCGACGGGGTGCCGGGCACCAAGGGGATCAGCCTGTTCCTGGTGCCGAAATACCTGCCCGACGAGACCGGCAACCCGGGCAAGGCCAACAGCCTCAAGGTGGTCAGCCTGGAGCATAAGATGGGGCTGCACGGCTCGCCGACCTGCGTGATGCAGTATGATGGCGCCACCGGCTGGCTGGTGGGCGCCGAGCATGGCGGCATGGCGGCGATGTTCACCATGATGAACAACGCCCGCCTCGGCGTCGGCGGCCAGGGGGTCGGCGCCGCCGAGGGCGCCTATCAGCACGCGCTCTCCTATGCGCTGGAGCGCAAGCAGGGCAAGACGCCGGCCGGAACCGAAACCGGCACCATCGTCGATCACGCCGATGTGCGCCGCATGCTGCTGGAGATGAAGGCGGATCTGTTCGCCGCGCGCGCGGTGCTGCTGGATTGCGCCATTGCGATCGACATGCAGAGCGCCACGGGCGAGGCCGACTGGGCCGCGCGCGCCGCGTTGCTGACCCCCATCGCCAAGGCGTTCGGCACCGAAACCGGCATCCGGGTGGCCGAGACCGGGGTGCAGGTGCACGGCGGCATGGGCTTCATCGAGGAAACCGGCGCGGCGCAGTATTATCGCGACGTGCGGGTCACCACGATCTATGAGGGCACCAACGGGATCCAGGCGATGGACCTGGTGGGGCGCAAGATGATGGACGGCGGCGAGGCGGCCTGCCGCCTGCTGGACGAGATCCAGGACCAGGCCGAGCGCGCCCGCTGCACCCTGCCCGAACTGGCCGAGCCGGTCTGGCAGGCGGCCGAAACCCTGCGCGAGGCGACCGAGTGGATGGTGTCGCAGGGCGAGATGAACGACCGTTTCGCCGGTGCGGTTCCCTATCTGAAGGGGTTCGCGCGGGTGTTGGGCGGGCACTATCACCTGGCCGCGGCGATGGCCGAGCAGGACGGGCCGCGCCGGATCCTGGCGCAGTTCTATGTCGACCGGCTGCTGCCCGAGCATGCCGCGCTGCTGGCCCATGCCCAGGCGGGGGCCGAAGGGCTCTATGCGCTGGGTGTCGACGATCTGGCGCGGGGCTGAGGCATGGACGGTGGCCCGAGCCTGACCCTGCGCTATCCCTGGGACACGCCGCCGGAGCCCGGCGCGGCGATCGAGGTGGCGGAGGGCGTATTGTGGATGCGCCTGCCGTTGCCGATGAAGCTGGACCACGTCAATGTCTATGCGCTGGATGACGGCGATGGCTGGACGGTGATCGACACCGGGTTCGACACCGGCAAATCCCGCGCGATCTGGGAAACCCTGCTGGCCGGGCCGCTGGCGGGCAAGCCGGTGCGCCGGGTCGTGGTCACCCATCACCACCCCGACCATATCGGTCTGGCCGGCTGGTTCCAGTCCGCGCACGGGGCCGAGCTGGTCACCACCCGCACCGCCTGGCTGTTCGCGCGGATGCTGACGCTGGATGTGCAGGACACGATGCCGGAGGAAACCCGCGCCTATTACCAGGCCGCCGGGATGGATCCGGAGATCCTGGCCGAGCGGATGGCCGAACGGCCGTTCAACTTTGCCGACGTGGTGGCGCCGATGCCGCTGGGGTTCACCCGGATCAAGCAGGGCGACACCATCCGCATGGGGGGGCGCGACTGGGACGTGCACATGGGCAACGGGCACGCGCCCGAACACGCCACCTTCTGGAGCCGCGACGACAACCTGGTGATCACCGGGGATCAGATCCTGTCGTCGATCAGCCCGAATATCGGCGTCTACGCCACCGAACCGCAGGCCGATCCGCTGGCCGACTGGCTGGAAGCCTGCGAACGGCTGAGCCTGCTGGCGCGTGCCGATCACCTGGCGCTGGGCGGGCACAAGCTGCCCTTTGTCGGGCTGCCACTGCGGATGCGGCAGCTGATCGAGAATCACCATGGCGCGCTGAAGCGGCTGCTGGCGCATCTGGATGTGCCGAAACCGGCCTCGGCCTGTTTCCCGCCGCTGTTCAAGCGCAATATCGGCAAGGGGGAATACGGCCTGGCGCTGGTCGAGGCGGTGGCCCATGTCAATCACCTCTTCCACACCGGCGAGGTGATCCGGACGCGCGGCGAGGACGGCGCCTGGCTCTATCAGCGCAGGGGATAAGCGGCATGGATGGCAAGATCAGCACCGCCGCCGAGGCCGGCGAGGAGGACGCCATCCCCCGCGTGCACGAGGTGCACGCCAACCCCGAGTCCGAGCCGCGGCTGGAGGGGTTGCGCGCCGGCGCGAAAAAGCCGGTGGACAGCAAGAGCCCGGCGCAATGGGCCTATGAGCGGATCATCCTCTATATCCGCAATTTCGAAGAGCAGCTGGACAATTCGCAAGAGGTCGCCATGGGCTTCACCGGTGCCGATGCGGGGGTGCTACGGATCGAGGGGATCGGCTATTTCGATCCGGACATCGTGACGTTTTACGGCAGCGACAGCAGTGGCGTGAAAACCCAGTTGATCCAGCATGTCAGTCAGCTCAACGTGATGCTTCGGGCCCTGCCCAAGCCGAAGCCGGACAGCCCGCCGACCCGGATCGGGTTCCGCCTGGCGGCCGATCTCGACGGCGAGTGAGGTCGCGCGAGCCGCGGGGGCCGGCGCCGCGATTCGCCGCCCGGCGCCGCCGGTCGGGCTCGGGGGGCTGGGGTTTTCGACACGAAAGCGCGCAAACGTGATGCAGAAAGTCCCCTGCTGCGCCCAAATGCCCGCTTTGACCGGGTGACAGCCGGCATCATATTAAGTATCCAAAGCGGCAACGTGACCAAATTCTGACAGGACGGGTACAGATGGCTGACTATAAACACGGTGAGATGGACATCACGGTTCAGGAACAGACCTTTCACGGCTTCATCAAGTTCGTCACTTGGGCGGTGATCGCCCTGCTGGCGGTATTGGTGTTCTTGGCGGTCTTCACCGCCTGATCGATCCATCGGCCTGAGCGGGGGCGGCTCCTTGATTCGTTTCTTGTGTTTGTGTGCGGCGCTCCTGCTGGTCGCGGGATGCGCCACGAACCAACCCTTTGCCGATAGCGAAACCATCGCGGCGGTCTCCTACCGCAGTCCGGAGCCGCCGTCGCTGACCCTCTATACGATGGTCAACAACCGCACGGGGCAGGGCGGGCATACATCGCTGATGATCAACGCCTCGGAGCGGGTGATCTTCGACCCCGCCGGTTCGTTCAAATCCCCCGTAGTGCCGGAGCGCAACGACGTGCTGTTCGGGATCACGCCGGGGGTGGAGCTGGCCTATCGCGGATCGCACGCCCGCAGCACCTTCCACGTGGTGGTCCAGACCCTGGAGGTGACCCCGGAGCAGGCCGAGACCGCCTATCAGCTTGCGCTGAACAACGGTCCGGTGCCGGGGGTCTATTGCGCCAATGCGACCTCGAGCCTGCTGCAAAAGGTGCCCGGCCTCGAGTCGATCGACGTCACATTCTATCCCACCCGACTGCAGCGGCAGTTCGGCGATCTGCCCGGGGCCGTGACCAGGCGGTACTACGAGAACGACAGCCCCGACCTCGACAAGGGGATCGCCGACAACAACGCCCGCCTGTTGGCCGCCCGGGCCAAGACCAGCACCTCAGAGTAGGTAGAGCAGAACGTAAAGCGTGCCGGCCCCGGAAAAGATCGCGGCCAGCACGTTCTTTGTGGCGACACCGACCCCGACCGTGACCAGCGCCGCCAGCATCCGCGGCAGATCCAGCGCGCCGCCGGTGGCCTTGGGCCAGACCACCAGCGGCGTGACCAGCGCGGGCAGGATCGCCACGGCGGTATAGCGCAGGTGCCGCAGCAGCCAGTCCGGCATCGGCCGGTCGCCCACCAGCCCGATGAAGACGAAGCGCAGCGCGAAACTGCCGACCGCGAGCGCGGCGATCACGGTCCACAGGGTGGCGGGATCGAACCCGCTTTGGTCGGGGGTCATGTCCACAATCCCTTCTTGCGCAGCACCAGTTCGACCCGCGCGCCGGCGATCATGCCGGACAGCCCCGCCACCATCAGACCCAGGTTATAGGGCAGTCCCGCCGCCAGCAGCGCCACCGCGACCGAGACCAGCGCGGCGACGACGTGGGCGGCGGTGCGCAGCATCGGCGTGACCATCGCCAGAAAGGCGATCGGCAGCGCGAAATCCAGCGCCCAACTCTCCGGGATGCGGGCGCCGACAAGCGCGCCGGTCAGGGTGAAGGCGTACCAGGCGGTGGCGACCGGCGTGACCGAGCCGAAGAAATAGCCCATGCGTTGGGAGATGGTGAGGTCGGGCTCGGTCTCGAACCGGACGATGGAGCAGGCATAGGCCTGATCCACCGTGAGATAGGCGGCAAACGCCCGCTGCCACAGCGGCGCCGCGCCCAGATAGGGGGTGAGCGAGGCGGAATACATCGCCATGCGCAGGTTCACCGCCAGTGCCGAGGCCAGCACGATCAGCGTCGGCGCGTTCTCTTGCATCAGCTGCAGCGCGGTCAGCTGCGCCGCGCCGGCGAATACGGTGGCGGTCAGCACCAGCGTTTCGGTCAGGTTCAGCCCGGCCTCGGTGGCCAGCACGCCGAACAGCATGCCGAAAGGGCCGGCCACCAGCACGAAGGGAGCGCCGTCGCGGAAGCCTTTCCAGTAGTAGGAATGGGTGGTGAGGGGGGAAGCCATAGCTTGTCCTTAACCTGTGCAGGGCTGCCCTATACGGGAATAACAGGGGGTGCAATTGGCCCGGGCGAACAAGTTATGGAGAGCGGGAAGAAACCGCCATTGGGGATGGCTTTGACCGCCTGGCGGGCGGCGGGGTAACCAAGGGGCGCAACGGCGCGAAGCCGGGGGGTGACCGGCGTGCACCGCCTGTGCACCGGTCGTGCACCGCCGCGGCGCGGCATGCGCGGTTAACGGGGGTCGGCCTGTCCCTCAGCCGGGGGCGGGCAGCGAGCGGGCCGCGCAGTAGCGGGTGAGCGCGGCGATGGCGGCGCTGCCGGGGGCGGTGATGTCCGCATCGGTGCCGATCAGGGTGACCACCGCCTGCGCCTCGCCCTGCCAGTCGAGCACCGGGGCGGCCAGCGCGGAGAGGCCGAGCAGCAGGTCGCCCGACACGGTTGCATAGCCGTCGGCGCGCACCCGGCCGGCGATCGCATCGGGGTCGACCCGCGGTGCGCTGGCGCGGTCGATCCCGACCCGCGCGGCGGTGAGCGGGCGCGGCAGGAAGGCGAGGAAGACATGGCCGGTGGCCGAGCCCACCACCGGCAGGGTCGAGCCGAGGCCCAGCGTGGTGACCATGAAGTTGGCGGCGCGTTCCCAGCGCACCACGGTGGGGCCGGAATTGCCCCAGACCGACAAGAGCGCGGTCAGACCGGTCTCGGCGCAGAGATCGGGCAGCCCGTCGGCGGCGGTGTTGATCGCGTCGTTGCGCGCCATCGCGGCCAGTCCCAATTGCACCGCGCCGGGGCCGAGATCGTATTTGCCCGATTTGCCCGCCTGGCGCACCAGCCCGGCATGGGCGAAGGAGGCCAGGTAGCGATGCGCCTTGCTGACCGGCATGGCGCAATCGCGGGCCAGATCGCTGAGCGCGGTGGGGCCGGGGCGGTCGGCCAGCGCGTGCAGAAGCCGCAGCGCCGAATCAAGCGACTGGATGCCGCCGCTCTGACCTTGGCCGGTGTCGCTCATCCCTGCGTCCCTTCCGGCAACCCGGCGTCGAGCAGTACGCGCAGGGGCGCCATTTCGCCCGCGCGCAGACGGCCGTCGCGCATCACGAACATGCCGCGCAGCTCGGTGCCGTTGACCACCGTGCGCTCGCCGATGTGGCCGCGATACCCCAGTTTCAGCGATTTGGTGCCCCACTCGAGAATCGTCATGTCCAGCGTCATCAGGTCGCCGTCGAGCGCCGGAGAGGTGAAATTAGCATGCACGTCCATCAATCCGATTCCCTTTGCGTCCAGCTCGCGGCAGAGCCGCCGGTGGCCCCCCGCGGTTTTCAGCAGATAGGTGTGAAAACAGCGGTCGAACCAGCGGAAGTAGTTGGGATAAAATACAATTCCGGCCGGGTCGCAGTGGCCGAAACTGATCTGGATATCCATCGAGAAGTCGGGCTGGGACATGTTATTTTCCGTTCTGTGATAGTTGTTGCATAATATGGAAATCCTGCCTAGAAGAACAGGCGGTACACATGCATCTTTTTGGGAGGGGAGATCATGGCGCGTCTTTCCAAGGTCGATATTCTGGGCGGTGGTCCCGGGGGTCTCTATACCGCAATTTTGTTGCGGCGCACCTTTCCGGATTTGCATGTCCGGGTGACCGAGGCCGCACCGCGCGGGGTGACCTGGGGGTTCGGCGTGGTGTTTTCCGACCGCGCGCTGGACTTTCTCAAGGCGGATGACGCCGAAACCCATGACCTGATCGCGCCGCGGATGGAGCGGTGGGAAAACATGACGCTGAACCACCCGGAGGGGCGGGTGGTGCTGGACGGCATCGGATTTGCCGCCATCGGGCGGCTGGAGCTGCTGCAGATCCTGCAGGCCCGCGCCGAGGCGTTGGGGGCGGAGCTGCGCTATGACCACACGGTGACGGATCTGTCGGAACTGTCGGGGGATGTGATCGTGGGTGCCGACGGGCTCAATTCGCTGGTCCGCGCCTCCGATCCGGAGGGGTTCGGTGAAACGGTCTCTTACATGTCCAACCGCTTTGCCTGGTTCGGCACCAAGCGCCCGTTCGACACGCTGACCCAGACCTTCCGCCGCACGGCACATGGCGCGATGAACGCGCATCACTACCGCTATGCGCCGGATATGAGCACCTTTATCGTCGAGGCGGATGAAAACAGCTTCTTTGCCCATGGCTTCGACCAGATGGACGAGGTGGAGACCGCGAAGCTCTGCGAAGAGGTGTTTGCCGATGTGCTGCAGGGCGCGCCGCTGGTCGCCAACCGCTCGATCTGGCGGCAGTTCCCCAAGCTCTGGTGCGAGAATTGGGTGAGCGGCAACAAGGTCCTTTTGGGCGATGCGGTGCATACGGCGCATTTCTCGATCGGGTCGGGCACGCGGCTGGCGATGGAGGATGCGATTGCACTGGTCCAGGCGCTGAAGGCAGAGGCAGATGTGCCCGCCGCGCTGGCGGCCTATCAGGAGGCCCGCCCGCCGATTGCCAAAAAGATCGTGACGGCGGCCAATACCTCCTGTGCCTGGTACGAGGATTTCGCCACCAAGATCGGCAAGCCGCCGCTGGATTTCGCCTTTGACTATGTCACCCGGTCGGGTCGGGTCGACATGGACCGGCTGCGGGCGCTGTCGCCCCGGTTCATGGCCGAGTATGAGGCGCATCATGCCGCGCGCGAGGTGACCGACCCGGTGGGGGAAGGCACGCCCGGGGCGGTCGAGATCGGCTTTGACAAGGCCGCGCATGCCAATTGCAGCGCGGTCTTGTGGGACAACCTGGCGCGCAACCCCGACAAGCTGGCGCTGACCGGACCGGGCGGCGAGGTGAGCTATGCCCAGCTCTGCGCCCGGGCGGCGCGCTGGGGCAATGCGTTCACGGCGCAGGGGCTGGTGCAGGGCGACCGCATCGCGATGTTCCTGGACGACACGCCGGACTATCCGGCGGCGTTCTTCGGGGCGGTGCGCGCGGGCTTCGTGCCGGTGCTGCTGAACACGCTGACGCAGCCGGATCTGTTGAAATTCTTTGTCGAGGACAGCGGCGCGCGGCTGGTTCTGTGTGAGGCCGATCTGGGCGCGACGGTCGCCGAGGCCGGGCTGGGTGCGAGCGGCCTGCCGGTGATCGTGGTCAATGGCGACGCGGGCGGGCTGCAGGCGGCGGAGGCGTTTCTGGCGGGCCAGCCGGAGGAACTGGCGGCGGCGCCGACCGGGCCCGACGACATGGCGTTCTGGATGTATTCCTCGGGCTCCACCGGGCGGCCGAAGGGCATCGTGCACCTGCATCACGACATGGCCTATACGCAGGAGAGCTTCGGGGCGCATGTGCTGAAGCTGAACGCGGATGACATCTGTTTCTCGGTGCCGAAGATGTTCTTTGCCTATGGCTTTGGCAATTCGGTGACCTTCCCGTTCTCGGTGGGGGCGACCACGCTCTTGATGCCGGGGCGGCCCGATCCGGGCAAGATCGCCGATCTGATCGAGACCTATCGCCCGACGGTGTTCTATGGGCTGCCGACGCTCTACACCGCGCTGAGCCGGGCCGAGGGGATCGAGGCGCGCGATTTCTCCAGCCTGCGGCAGTGCATGTCGGCGGCAGAGATCCTGTCGGAGGACGTGTTCAGCCGGTGGAAAAGCCTCACCGGGTTGCCGCCGATCGAGGGGCTGGGCTCGACCGAGATGCTGCACGTCTACCTGTCGAACAGCGCCGAGGAGCAGAGGCTGGGCGCGGCGGGCCGGGCGGTGCCGGGTTACGAGGTGGCGCTGCGCGGACCCGACGGCGCGCCGGTGGGCGCGGGCGAGGACGGGGTGATGTACGTGCGCGGGCATTCGTCCAGCCCCTGTTACTGGAACCGGCCGGACAAGACGGCGGAGACCATGCAGGGCGACTGGATCTGTACCGGCGACCGCTTCGTGGAGCGGGACGGTTACTATTACTTCCAAGGCCGCGCCGACGACCTGGTCAAGGTGTCGGGGCAATGGGTCTGGCCGCTGGAGGTGGAACGGTGCCTGAACGAGCATGGGGCGGTGCAGGAATCGGCGGTTCTGGCGCATGAGCTGGCCGACCGGCGGATGACCCTGAGCGCGCTGGTGGCGCTGCGCGCGGGTGCGGCGGCGGATGCCAAGGCATTGCAGGATCACGTGAAACATGAGTTGATGCCGCACAAATACCCGCGCCGGGTGGTTTTCGTGGCCGAGCTGCCCAAGACCGGCACCGGCAAGATTGACCGCAAGGCCGTCGCCGATATGCTGCAAGCAGGAGGATAAGCATTGATCCGACGGCCCTGACCGGGCAGAAAAAGGTTAACAAAACAAGCGCGGCGCAGCCGCGCCACCAAACGGGAGGAAAATATGAAGAAATTTATGACGCTGACGCTGGCCGCCAGCCTGATGACATCGGCCGCCTGGGCCGACAGCGTGAAGATCGGCTTTGTCACCACGCTGACCACCGGGGCGGCGGTGATCGGAAAGGACATGGAAAACTCCGTCAATCTGGCGGTGGAGCATCTGGGCGGCAAGGCCGGGGACCTGGACCTGGAGGTGATCTTTGCCGATGACGGCTTTGCGCCGGAAACCGGTAAGCAGGCGACCGACAAGCTGGTCAAGCAGGATGACGTGGATTTCGTCGCCGGTTATATCTGGAGCCACGTTCTGCTGGCCTCGCGGAAATCGGTGCTGGATGCGGGCAAGTTCCTGATCTCGGCCAACGCGGGCCCGAGCCAGATCGCCGGCAAGCTGTGCGACGAGAACTTCTTCTCGACCTCGTGGCAGAACGACCAGACGCCGATGGCGATGGGCGAGGTGCTGAACCGGCAGGGTGTGAAATCGCTTTATATCATGGCGCCGAACTATGCCGCCGGTAAGGACATGGTCGCGGGCGTCGAGCGCACCTTCAAGGGCGAGATCGTTGGCAAGGACCTGACCAAATGGGGCGCCGATGCGCAGCTCGACTTCTCGGCCGAACTGGCCAAGGCCAAGGCGAGCGGCGCCGACGGCATCTTCGTGTTCTACCCCGGTGCGGCCGGGGGCGCGTTCATCAAGCAATACGACCAGGCCGGGTTGAAGGATACGCTGCCGCTTTATTCGGTGTTCACCGTGGACGGGCTGTCGCTGCCCAAGCTGCAGGCGGCCAACTTCCAGGCGGTTCTGGGATCGCGCACCACGCAGGAATGGGATCCGTCGCTGGACAACGCCGCGAACCAGAAGTTCGTGTCGGACTACAAGGCGAAATACGGCACCTACCCGTCGTTCTACGGGGCGCAGTCCTATGATGCGATCATGCTGATCGCCAGCGCGGTCGCCAAGGTTGGCAATACCGAGGACAAGGACGCCCTGCGCGCGGCCCTTGCCGAGGCCGATTTCCACTCCGTGCGCGGCAGTTTCAAGTTCGGCAGCAACCATATGCCGGTGCAGAACTTCTACCTGCGCGAGGTGGTCGCGGATGCCGACGGCAACTGGACGACCAAGGTGGTCGAGACCGTGTTCGAGGATCACGTCGACAGCTATGCTGCCGAATGCAAGATGTGATCTGAGATCCTGACACTGACCGGGCCGGACGGTGCGCTGTCCGGCCCCTGCAAGACACGGGTAGTGACTTGGACCTTTCTCTGCTGATTATTCAGGCCCTGAACGGGGTGCAGCTTGGGCTGCTTCTGTTCCTGGTGGCCTCGGGGCTGACGCTGGTGTTCGGGATTCTCGATTTCGTGAACCTGGCACATGGCTCGCTCTATATGCTGGGGGCGTTCATCTGCGCCTCGCTCACCTTCCTGTTCGGGAACTTCCTGCTGGCGGTTCTGGTGGCGCTGCCGCTGACCGGGGTGATCGGGTACCTGGTGGAGCGCTTCGTCGCCCGTCCGCTATATGCGCGCGATCACCTGGACCATGTGCTGGGCACCTTCGGGCTGATCCTGGTGCTGGACACGCTGGCGCATCTGATCTGGGGTCCGGCGGGGATCGCGGTACCGCTGCCCGACTGGCTGGAGGGGCAGCTGACGCTGAGCGAGACCCTGGTGATCCCGACCTTCCGCCTGCTGATCATCGGCGCCGGTCTGGCCGCCGCGGCCGGGCTGTTCTGGCTGGTCAACTATACCCGTCTGGGCATGCTGATCCGCGCCGGGGCCTCGAACCGGACCATGGTGTCGGCGCTGGGTGTCGACATCCAAACACTGTTCGCGCTGGTCTTTGCGCTGGGCGCGATGCTTGCCGGGCTGGCCGGCATGCTGATCGCGCCGATCACCGAGGCCTCGATCGGCATGGGCAACAACATCATCATCACCGCCTTCGTGGTGATCATCGTCGGCGGCATCGGTTCGATGAAGGGGGCGTTCATCGCCGCGCTGATGATCGGGCTGATCGATACGCTGGGCCGGTCGTTCCTGGATGACCTGTTCAAGTTCTTCATGTCGGCCGAGGCCGCCGAAACCTCGGCCCCCGCTGTCTCGGCCATGCTGATCTATATCATCATGGCGCTTGTCCTGTCGCTGCGCCCGCAGGGCCTGTTTCCGCCGAGGACGCGCTGATGACTTCAATGACCCGTCGCGGCTGGATTGCCGTCGTCGTCATGGCCCTGTTGGCCATTCTTCCGCCGGTGTTCTACCTGACCGGCAACGCCTTTTACCTCGACCTGGCCACGCGGCTGTCGATCCTTGGCATCGCCGCGGTCAGCCTGAACCTGATCCTGGGCTATGGCGGGCTGGTGTCCTTCGGCCATGCCGCCTTTGTCGGGCTCGGCGCCTATGCGGTTGGCATCCCGGCGCATCACTGGCTCTACGGGGGGCTGGATGTCCTGGCCACCACCAGCGGTTTCGTGCAGATCCCGCTGGCGATCGCGGTGACGGCGCTGTTCGCGCTGATCACCGGGGCGGTCTGCCTGCGCACCAAGGGCGTCTATTTCATCATGATCACGATGGCCTTCGCGCAGATGATCTACTACCTCATCGTGTCGATCGAGGAATACGGCGGCGACGACGGGCTGGTGATCGACACCCGCTCGGAACTGCCGCTGATCGACCTGGACGAGCCGCTGCAACTCTTTGGCCTGGCCTATGTCTCGCTGCTGGTGGCGATGCTGCTGGTGCGGATGATCACGCGGTCGCGTTTTGGCATGGTGCTGAAGGGCGCCAAGGGCAACGAAGAGCGGATGGTGACGCTGGGCTTCAACGTCTATGCCTATCGCCTGACGGCCTATGTGATCTCCGGGGCGATGTGCGGCTATGCCGGCGCGCTGCTGGGCAATTTCACCACCTTCATCAGCCCCGAGATGATGGATTGGAGCCGCTCGGGCGAGTTGATGTTCATGGTGATCCTGGGCGGCGCGGCCACGACGCTGGGCCCGGTGCTGGGCTCCATCGCCTTCATCGTGATCGAGGAGATCCTGTCCTCCTTCACCATCTATTGGCACCTGCCGTTCGGGTTGATGCTGATGGGGGTGGTGCTGTTCGCGCGCGGCGGTCTGATGGGGATGCTGCGCGGGCGCGGGGAGGATGGCAAATGAGCGCGGTTCTCGAAATCTCCGGCCTGAACAAGAGCTTTGGCGGAATCAAAGCGACCGACGACCTGAACCTGAGTGTCGAGGCCGGCGAGCTGCACGCGGTGATCGGGCCCAACGGGGCGGGCAAGACGACGCTGATCAGCCAGCTGTCGGGGATGCAGACCCCGGACAGCGGGCGCATCCGGTTCAAGGGGCGCGACATCACCGGAATGGCGCCCTATACCCGGGCGCATATGGGCATCGCGCGGTCGTTCCAGATCACCTCGCTGATCCTGGAGATGAGCGTGATCGACAACATCGCGCTGGCGCTGCAGGCGCGCGAGGGGCATTCGTTCCGCTTCATCCGTCCGGCGCATTCGCTGACCCGTCTGCGGGGCGAGGCGATGGCCCTGTTGGAGCGGGTCGGGCTGGCCGACAAGGCCGAGCAGCCCACCGTGGCGCTGAGCCATGGCGAGCACCGGCACATGGAGATCGCCATCGCGCTGGGCGCGCAGGCGGAGCTGATGCTGCTGGACGAGCCGATGGCGGGCCTGGGCATCGAGGAGAGCGCGCAGATGGTCGAGCTGCTGCGCGGCATCAAGGGCCAGCATTCGATCCTGCTGATCGAGCATGACATGGACGCGGTGTTCGCGCTGGCCGACCGGATCTCGGTCCTGGTCTACGGCCATATCATCGCCACCGGCACCCCGGACGAGATCCGGAACAACGAGGCGGTGCAGCACGCCTATCTGGGCGAGGAGTGAGGCGATGCTGAAGATCGAGAACCTCACCACCCATTATGGCACCAGCCAGGCGCTGTTCGGCGTGAACCTGGCGTTGGAGACCGGGCAGGTGGCGACGCTCTTGGGCCGCAACGGCATGGGCAAGACCACCACCATCAATTCGATCATGGGGATCGTGAAGGCGAGCGGCGGGTCGATCACATTCGACGGCCAGGAGCTGGTCGGGCGGCCGAGCTTCAAGACCGCGAACCTGGGTCTTGGCCTGGTGCCCGAGGGGCGGCAGATCTTTCCCAACCTGACGCTGATGGAGAACCTGGTGGCCACCGCCAGCAACCACCTTGGGGTGTCCGATCCCTGGACGGTGGAGAAGGTGTTCGGCCTGTTCCCGGAGCTGGAGACCCGGGTCAGTTCGATGGGCAACCTGCTGTCGGGGGGCGAGCAGCAGATGTTGGCCATCGGGCGGGCGCTGATGACCAATCCGAAACTCTTGATCCTCGACGAGGCGACCGAGGGGCTGGCGCCGCTGGTGCGGCAGAAGATCTGGCACGCGCTGAGCGAGATCGCCGGGCAGGGGATGTCGATCCTGGTGGTGGACAAGAACCTCAAGGACCTTTTGCGCATTGCCGACCGGCATTTCATCATCCAGCGCGGGCGGGTGGAATGGCAGGGCAGCAGCGCCGAGCTGGAAGGCAACGACGAGGTGCGGCAGCGGTATCTGGGGTTCTGAACGGCTGGTGGAGGAGGAGGGGGCTGTCTGCCCCCTCGCGGCCGGGGGCTTGAGCGCCCCCCGAGGATATTTCCGGCCAGGAAAAGACGGGGCCGCGGTTCTGCGCGGCGCCCGTTTGTCGTGTTCACCGCCCCTTGAACACCGGTTTGCGTTTTTCGCGGAAGGCCGCGACGCCCTCGGCGAAATCACCGCTCTGGCTCAGCGCGGTCTGTTCCAGCGCCTCGGCGCCGATGGCGTCGCCGTAGGACAGCCCGTCCATCCGCCGCATCAGCCGTTTGGCGGCAGCGGCGGCCAGCGGGGCACCTGCGGCGATGCGGGCGGCCATCGCCTGCGTGGCCTCGTCGAGCGCATCGGCGGGGTGAAGCTCGTTGACGAGGCCCAGCTCCAGCGCGTCCTGGCTGGGGATCTTGCGGCCCTCCAGGATCGCCTGCAGCGCCCGGCGCGGGCCCATGGCGCGTTCCAAGAGCCAGACATTGCCGCCGTCGGGAATGAGGCCGATGGCGGCGAAGGCCATGTAGAGCGTCGCATCCTCGGCCATCGTGACCAGATCGCAGTTCATCGCCAGCGCCGCGCCGATGCCCGCGGCCGAGCCGTGCACCTGGGCGATCCAGATCTTCGACGAGGCGGCGATGCCGGTGAGGATCGGGCGGTATTCGGCCTCGATCTGCTGATGCACCGGCGGGTTGAGACCCTCGGTCAGGTCGGCCCCGGCGCAGAAACCGCGCCCGGCGCCGCGCAGGATCACCACGCGGATCTCGGCATCCACCTCCAGCTCGGACACGGCACGGGTGAGCCCGGCGCGCAGCGCGCCGTTGAGCGCGTTGAAGGCAGAGGGGCGCTCCATGGTGACGGTGGCGATGGCGCTGTCGCGGGTGATGGTCAGGGGCGTGTCGGACATCTTTGTCCCTCCTCAGGTCAGCGCGCCGGCGGCGCGCAGCCGCGCCAGCGTGTCGGCGTCGCAGCCGGCCTCGGCCAGCAGCGCCTCGGACTCGGCGCCGGGGGCGGCGGGACGGCCCGGCGCGGCGGGCGGGGTGCGGTCGAAGCGGGGGGCGGGGGCGGCCTGGGTCACGCCGTCCACCGAGGTGAAGGTGCCGCGCGCGGCCAGATGGGGATGTTCGGGTGCCTCCGACCAGGTCAGGATCGGGGCGACGCAGGCGTCGGTGCCGTCAAAGATCGCCTCCCATTCGGCGCGGGTCTTGCGGGCGAAGACGCGGGCGTATTCGGCGCGCCGCTCGGGCCAGGTTTGGGCATCCATCTGGGTGGCCTTGTGATCCTCGGGCAGGTCGGCAAGACGGACCAGTTCGGCGAAGAACTGCGGCTCCAGCGGACCCACCGAGAGGAACTTGCCGTCGGCGCATTCATAGGCGCGGTAGAAGGGCGCGCCGCCGTCGAGCAGGTTGGTCTCGCGCGCCTCCGACCAATGGCCGCGGGCGATCCAGCTGTGGATCAGCGCCATCAGCGCCGAGGCGCCGTCGACCATGGCGGCATCGACCACCTGGCCTTTGCCGGAGCTCTGGCGCTCGTAGATCGCGGCCATGATGCCGAACAGCAGGAACATGGTGCCGCCGCCGTAATCGGCGCCGATGTTCAAGGGCGGGGTGGGCACGTCGTCGGCCTTGCCGATGGCGTTGAGAAAGCCGGTGAGGCCCAGATAGTTGATGTCGTGGCCCGCCATCTGGGCCATCGGTCCGGTCTGGCCCCAGCCGGTCATACGGGCGTAGACGAGGCCGGGGTTGCGGGCGTGGCACTCCTCGGGGCCAAGCCCCATCCGCTCCATCACGCCGGGACGGAAGCCCTCGATCAGCACGTCGGCGCGGTCGATCAGAAGCCGCGCCGCCTCCACCCCCTCGGGCGTCTTCAGGTTCAGCGCGGCAGAGCGTTTGCCGCGGCTGTTGATGTCGGCGGGATCGGCGGGTGCGGATTTGCGGGCGATCAGGATCACCTCCGCCCCCAGATCGGCGAGGAGCTGCCCGGCCAGAGGGGCCGGGCCGATCCCGGCCATTTCCACCACGCGCAGCCCCTGGAGCGGGCCGCTCATGCCGCCAGCTCGGCGCTGTCGCGCAGCTTGTCCAGCGCGGCGGGCGAGACCGCGAAGCGGTCGCCCCAGCTTTCCGCCAGTTCGGCGGCGCGGGCGGCGAATGCGTCGATGCCGATGCCACGGATGAACTGGATCGCGCCGCCGGTATAGGCGGGGAAGCCGATGGCGAAGATGCCGCCGAGGTTGGCCTCCACCTCCGTGTTCAGCACGCCCTCGTCGAGGCAGCGCAGGGTTTCGATGGCCTGACGGTAGAGCATCCGGTCGACGGCCTCTTCCACCGAAATGCCGCCGTTGCCCTTGGCGAACTGGCTGAGCCCGGGCCAGAGCGATTTCGACCCGTCGGCGGCGTAGTCGTAGAAGCCGCCGCCGTAGTGGCGCCCGCCGCGATCCTGCGCGATCATCGCGTCGACGATGGGGTTGCCCGCCTGCATGTCGATGGCGAGGCTGTTTTCGACGCCAAGGCGCTTGTCCAGCGCCTCATGCGTCTTGCGGATCTTCTGGCTGAGTACCAGCGAGGTTTCGTCATGCACCGCCAGCGGGCCCACCGGCATGCCGGCGATCCAGGCGGCGCGTTCGATGGCCACCGGCGCCATGCCGTCGCGCAGCAGCGCCATGCCCTCGTCGAGATAGGTGGAGAACACGCGGGAGGTGAAGAAGCCACGGCTGTCGTTCACCACGATGGGCATATAGCCGATCTGCTGGACGTAATCGTAGGCCTTGCGCAGGGTCTCCTGGCTGGTCTTTTCGCCCATGATGATCTCCACCACCTTCATCTTGTCGACGGGCGAGAAGAAGTGGATGCCGATGAACTGCTTCGGCCGCGACGACGCCTGCGCCAGGCCGGTGATCGGCAGGGTCGACGTGTTCGATCCGAACGTCGCCGTCGCCGGAATCACCGCCTCGGCCCTGCGGGTCACGTCGGCCTTGATCTCGCGCTTCTCGAACACCGCTTCGACGATCAGGTCGCAGCCTTCGAGCCGGGCGTAGTCGTCGGTCGCGGTGATCTTCGCCAGCAAGGCATCGGCCTTGTCCTGGGTCGTGCGGCCCTTGGCGACCAGCTTGGCCTGCTGCGCCGCGATACCGGCCTTGCCCTTCTCGGCCTGCTCCAGCGTCGAGTCGAGCAGGATCACGTCCATGCCGGCCTTGGCGCTGACGTGCGCGATCCCCGCGCCCATCATGCCGGCGCCGAGAATCCCGAGCTTGCGCACCGTGCCGCGCTCGAAACCGTCGGGGCGCGAGCTGCCCTTGTTGATGCCGCCCAGCTGGAACCACAGCGTGCCGATCATGTTCTTCGACACCTGCGAGACGACACAGGCGGCGAAGTAGCGCGACTCGACCCTGCAGCCGGTGTCGAAGTCGGTGATGCCGCCCTCGAACACGCAGGACATGATGTGGGTCACGGCCGGATAGTTGCCGTAGCTCTTGGCGCTGGCCATCGACGGTGCGATCGCCCACATCTGCACGTTGGCCGGATGCTTGGAGTCGCCGCCCGGCCACTTGAACTTCTTGTCGTCCCAGGGCTGTGCCGCTTTCGGATTGGCCGCGATCCAGGCGCGTAGCGACTGCATCGACAGATCCTCCATCCGCATGGCGCCGCGGGCGACCA
>NPIG01000482.1_pt2 | contig 30776 bp, 27 predicted proteins | sample 8637441 | NCBI WGS metagenome assembly NPIG01 (sample SAMN07420675, study PRJNA396082) | bioreactor metagenome | isolation source: sample BR6 brine-fed electro-methanogenic bioreactor BR | place: Japan: Kochi | collected 2016-06-14
CGGCGTCGTCGAACACGATGAACGGCGCGTTGCCGCCCAGCTCCAGCGAAAGTTTCTTGATCGTCGGCGCGCTCTGCTCCATCAGGATGCGCCCCACCCGGGTCGACCCGGTGAAGGTGATCTTGGCCACCTTGGGATTGGCGCAAAGCTCCTTGCCGACGCCCACCGGATCGGCTCCGGGGATCACGTTGAACACGCCCGCGGGGATGCCCGCGCGCTCGGCCAGCACCGCCATCGCCAGCGCCGAGAGCGGCGTCAGTTCGGCAGGCCGCGCGACAAAGGTGCAGCCCGCGGCCAGTGCCGGCGCCACCTTGCGTGCGATCATCGCGTTGGGGAAGTTCCACGGCGTGATCGATCCCACCACGCCCACCGGCTGTTTCAGCACCACGATGCGCTTGTCCCGCTGGTGGCCGGGGATGACGTCGCCATAGATGCGCTTGGCCTCTTCCGCGAACCATTCGATGAAGGACGCGCCGTAAAGGATCTCGCCTCGTGCTTCGGGCCAGGGCTTGCCCATCTCGGCGGTCAGGATGGTCGCCAGGTCGTCGGCATGCTCGATCATCAGGTCGAACCATTTGCGCAGCACGGCGGCGCGTTCCTTGCCGGTCCAGGCGGCCCAGCCCGGTTGCGCGGCATGGGCGGCGTCGATGGCTGCGGCGGCATCGGCGGCGTCCAGATCCGCCACTTGGGCGATGCTGGCCCCGGTGGCCGGGTCATGCACGGCGAAGGTCTTGTCGCGCGCGATCCACGTCCCGTTCACATAGGCGCGGGTCTCCAGCAGGGCCGGATCGGCCAGCGGGCGGGCGGTGGGGAATGTTGCGGTATCCAGCATGGATCAGCCTTTCTTCGCGGCGGTGATGGCGTCTTCGAGGATGTCGAGCGCCTCGGCAAAGACGTTGTCCTGAACGGTCAGCGGCGCGAGGAAGCGGATGACGTTGCCATAGACCCCGCAGGTCAGCAGGATCAGCCCACGGCTCAGCGCCTCGGTCCGCACCCGGTTTGTGAAATCGGCGTCCGGCGCATTTCCATCGGCGCTGTTGAACTCGGCGGCGACCATCATCCCGGGACCGCGCACATCGACGATCTGCGGCGTGGTCTCGCGGATCGCCTCCAGCCGCTGGCGCAGCCGCGCGCCCAGCTCGTTCGCGCGGGCACAAAGGTCCTCCTCCTCGATCACGTCGAGCACCGCATTGGCGGCGGCGACGCCCAGCGGGTTACCGCCATAGGTGCCGCCCAGCCCGCCGGGGTTGGCCGCGTCCATCAGATCGGCCCGCCCGGTGACCGCGGCCAGCGGCAGCCCGCCGGCCAGCCCCTTGGCCATGGTGGTGATATCGGCGGCGACGTCATAGCCCTCCATCGCGAACAACCGCCCGGTGCGGGCGAAGCCGGTCTGCACCTCGTCGGCGATCATCACGATGCCATGTTCGTCGCAGAGCTTGCGCAGCGCCCGTATCAGCTCGGGCGCGGCGGGATAGAAGCCGCCTTCGCCCTGCACCGGCTCCAGGATGATCGCGGCGACGCGGGCGCGGTCCAGGTCGGCCTTGAACAGCTTGTCGATCGCGCCGAGCGAGGCCGCGACCGAGCCGCCGTGCAATTCGACCGGGAAAGGCACGTGGTAGACGTCCGGCATCATCGCGCCGAAGCCGGCCTTGTAGGGGGCGACCTTGCCGGTGAGGGACATCCCCATGAAGGTGCGGCCGTGGAAGCCGCCGCCGAAGGCGATCACGGCGGGCCGCCCGGTGGCGGCACGGGCGATTTTGACCGCGTTTTCCACCGCCTCGGCGCCGGTGGTGACGAAGACAGTCTTTTTCTCGAAATCGCCGGGCACCATTTCGTTCAGCCGCTCGGCCAGCCGGATGTAGGGGGCATAGGGCAGCACCTGGTGGCAGGTATGGGTGAACCGGCCCATCTGTTCGCTGACCGCCGCCATCACCTTGGGGTGGCAATGGCCGGTGTTCACCACCGCGATGCCGGCGGCGAAGTCGATATAGCGGTTGCCATCCACGTCCCAGACCTCGGCGTTCTTGGCGCGGTCGGCATAGACCTGGGTCATCATGCCGACGCCTCGGGCGATGGCGCTGTCGCGGCGGGTGGCGAGGTCTGCGTTCGACATGGGATGTCCTTTCGCTGTGCGGGTGTCAAAGGCCCGAATCCGGGCTCGAATCCGGGGTTTCGGCACAGCGTAAGGTGTTGTGGGATGGCAAAAACAGTCTGTTTTTTGCAGGGCGCAAAGTATTGATATTGTGAAGGTATGAGGCGAAGTGTTATTGAATATTCAACATGCATAACAAAACCGATGACGACTTCGACCTGGATATCGGCCGGCGCCTGCGCGCCTTGCGCGAACGCGCGGGCCTGTCGCAGCGGATGCTGGCCAAGAAGGTGGAGGTCACCAACTCGACCATCTCGCTGATCGAGTCGGGCAAGGTGAACCCCTCGGTCGGTGCGCTGAAGCGGATCCTGGAGGGGATCCCGGTGGGCCTGTCCGAGTTCTTCGCCTTCGAACCGGAACCGGAGCAGAGCGTGTTCTTTGCCGCCGACGAACTGGTCGAGATCGCCAAGGGCAAGCTGTCGTTCAAGCAGGTCGGGGCCAACCTGCACGGGCGGGCGATGATGATCCTTTTGGAGACCTACGACATCGGCGCCGATACGGGACGCAAACTGTATGGCCACGAGGCCGAGGAGGGCGGCATCGTGATCTCGGGCCGGGTTGAGGTGACGGTGGGCGAGGAGCGCAAGATCCTCGGCCCCGGCGACGCCTATTACTTCGACAGCCGCAAACCGCACCGATTCAAGCAGGTCGGCCCGGAGAAATGCGTGGTGGTCAGCGCCTGCACCCCGCCGACGTTCTGAGCGTGCTGCTTGGCGGGCGTGCCTGTGCTGTCACCCCGGACTTGATCCGGGGTCTTTTCACATATGGCGAAAGGTCCCGGGTCAGGCCCGGGATGACGCCCGGCCGGGGTATCCAGTGACGAAAAAAGGACCCCGCGCGGGAATGGGCCCGGCGGGGTCAGGGACCGGCGCCGCACCGGGGAGGAGGCGGCGCCGGCCGGGGTCGACCGGCGTCCGTACAGAACGGGCGCCGGATTGTACGGTTCAGGCGGCAAGGTCGCGGAACCCGCCCTCCCAATAGATCAGCGCGCCCTGGCCCGGATTGGTGCGCACCGCGCGCACCCGGCCGATGACGATGGAATGGGTGGCGCGGTCGATCATCTCCTCGACCTCGCAGTCGAAGGCGGCGGGCGCATCCGCCAGCAGCGGCGCGCCGGTCACCGCCGTCACCCAGTCCGCGCCGTCGTAGCGGTCGGGGCCCTTGATACCGCCGAAGCCGCTGAAACGTTCGGCGACCTTTTGGTGCTGCGCCCCCAGCGAGGACCAGCCGAACCGGCGATAGCGGTCGAACATCGGCCAGCTGGACGCGTTGCGGTTGACGCAGGCGAGCAGGAGCGGCGGCTCGGCCGAGAGCGAGATGGCCGAGGTGACGACCAGCCCGGTGCGGTCTTCGCCCTCGCCCACCGTCAGCACCGAGCAGTTGCCCACCAGGGCCCGCATGGCATCGGTGAACGCCTTCGGCTCGGGGTCGGTGATCGCAGTCATCGCATTCACCGGATGCCCGCCTCTGCCAGGATCGGCAGCACATTGTCGCGGAAAAAGGGGAACTCTTCGGCGTAGTCGACGAAGGAGAGGGTGGTGCCGGCGAAGCCGGTCTCGTGCAGCTTGATGATCCCCTCGGCCACCTGCTGCGGCGTGCCGACCAGCGGGAAGCCGCCGTGCCCCTGCGCCATCAGATAGCGGATCTGCGCCAGCAGGTCGTGCGGGAAGCTGTGGGCATGGGCGAACTGCAGGTTCACCAGGTTGTCCACCGCCTCCCAGTCGGCGTTATCGTCGGTGATGTATTTCTGAAAGGCGCGCGCCTCTTCCTCGGTCTCGCGGCAGATCACATGGCTGAAGGTCAGCACGCCCACGTCGCGACCCTTGCCGGCGGCCTGGTCCTTGAGCTCCTGGATCTCGTCCTTCGACCGGGCCAGGTCGATGGCGGGCGTGAACAGGTAATTGGCGTTGTCGGTGGCAAACTCGCGGCCCTGCGGCGAGCCGGCGGCGTTAAGGATCGGCACCGCGCCGTTCACCGGCTTGGGGTCGCCTGCCACATGCTTGAGATTGAAATAGGTGCCGTCCCAGTCGAAATATTCCTCCGAGGTCCACAGCTTGCGGATCACGTCGAACCATTCCTGCGCATATCCGTAGCGGGTTTCGTGATCGTCGGGCAGGGTCAGCCCCAGCGCCTCGTACTCCGGCTTGTTCCAGCCGGCGACGATGTTCAGGCCCGCGCGGCCCCTGCCGATCTGGTCGATGGTGGCGATCTGCTTGGCCACGACGACGGGGTTGTTGGCCGCCGTATGGATGGTGGCGAAGACGGTGAGGTTTTCCGTGTTGGCCAAGAGGCCCGCCGCCCAGGTCATGGTCTCCAGCACGCCGCCGTGAAAATCGGTCTCGCCGCCGTAGCCGATCCAGCGCGCGATCGGCAACATGAAGTCGATGCCGGCCGCGTCCAGCATCTTGCCCAGCCGCAGGTTGTTCTCCCAGCTGTTCTGCCAGCGCTCGGGCGCCTTGGTCACGGTCATCCCCGAAGAGCAGTTGGAGGAGAAGGTGCCGAGCTTGAAGCCCTCTTTCTTCATCATCAGGTTAGTTGTCATTGCATGTACCTCCCGTTTAATACGAGGAAATACTGTGTAATTTTAACGTGAAAGTCTATTTAAAAATCGAGTTGCACCCGTCTGCCCCCCGCAGGCATGATCCGACCCGGAGGCAAAGCTTGTGACTGCATCGAAAAAAGACAGCACTGACGATGGGTTGGACTTTCTGTGGCACCTGTCGGGCGATCCGGCGGAAGTCAGCACGACAGAGACCGAATTCGCGCTGATGCGGGCGTTCGAGGGATTCGGGCGCTGGCAATCGGAGTGCCTCGCCTCGGTCTGCGACCTTGCCGCCAGCGGGCCGGAGAACGCGCTTTTGCACATTATCCGGATGAACGACCGGCCCAAGTCGATCAAGGAACTGGCCCGTCTGACCAACCGCGACGACATCCCCAACATCCAGTATTCGCTGCGCAAGCTGGTCGGTGCCGGGCTGGTCGAAAAGCAAGGATCGGGCCGGACCGGGGTGACCTATGAGGCGACGGAAGAGGGGCGACGGGTCACCGACAATTACAGTGCGTTGCGCAAGAAGCTCCTGATCGAGAAGATCAACAGCCTGCCGGGCTTTTCCGAGCAGCTGGCCGAGGCGACGCGCGCCCTGAACATCCTGACCGGGATCTATGAAGAGGCCGCGCGGGTGGCCGCGACGCACCGGCGCTAGGCCGCGCGCGGCGCGTTAGTGGAACTGGCCGCCGCCCAGGGCCGCGCGCAGCGTGTCGCTGGGCGACTTGCCGAAGCGTTCTCGATAGATCTGCGAAAAGCGGCCCAGGTGGCCAAAGCCCCAGGCCGAGGCGATGTCGGTCACGGTGGCGCCGGGATGCGCGGTGGCCAGCGCCTGGTGCACGCGGTCCAGCCGCCGATCGCGCAGGAAGTTCAGCGGCGTGGTCCCGCGGAACTGTCGGAATGCCATTTGCAGGCTGCGCGGGGTGGTTCCGGCGGCGCCCGCGATCTGTTCCAGCGTGAGGGGCTGGTCGAGATGGGCCTCGATAAACTCTTCGGCCAGCCGCAGCTTGTGCGGGGCGGCAGAGCCCGCCGGGCGGCCGAGAAAACCGGAATAGTTGTTGTCCAGCGCCTCGATCAGCCCGGTCATCAGCGTGCTTTCGATTTGCCGGTTCATCAGCCCGGCCTGACCGAAGCTTGAGCGCCCGGCGTCGATCTCGGCCACCAGGTGCAGCACCAGCTGGCGCAACGCCGCCCCCGGCCCCTGCCGCACATCCAGCGGCCCGGTGAATTTCAGCGGCCGATCCATCTGCGCCCCCAGCAGATCGCACAGCAGCTGTTGCAGCGCGCTGCGGTCGATCTGGACCAGCAGCTGTCGGGTGCCATCGGACCAGTTCATCGCGGTCGGCCGGTGCGGGTTCAGAACCGCCGCCGCCGCGGGATCGGAGTCATAGCGGTCCGATCCGTTGGTGATCTGCGCGCCGCCGCTGAGCGGGATCTGCATCAGATAGAAACTGCCCAGTTCGCCCGGCTCGATCCGCGTGCGGGCGCCATATTCGATGAAGTTCAGCGACAGCCGTTCGCCCCGGATGTGGTTGTGGCAGGCATTCACACGGTCCCGCCCCAGCGTTTCCAGCCGGTGCGGGCAAAACACCTGTGCGACCCGGTCGCGGGTCTCGTCCAGGTCGTGGCTGCGAAACAGCCGATGCGCTGACAGAGGCTCTGACGTCGGTCTGTCCATCATGTCCTCCCCTTGCCGTCCCGGCAGAAGAACTGCGGGATGCTAGCAGGCAGATCGTCGCTGCGTCAAAAAGTTTCGTTTTCCGGATAACGGCTGCGCCCTGCGGATAGCGGCGCGGCCCCCGGTGCGGCAAATTTATTTCAAGCATAAAGCAAAACAGGGAGAGCACAAATGCGAGGATTGGACGGCAAGGTGGCCATCGTTCCGGGCGGCGCGACCAAGATTGGCGCGGCCATCGTCAAGGCGTTCCGCGACGCCGGGACCCGGGTGATGATCGCCGACATCAATGCCGAGGCAGGGCGCGCGCTGGAAGGTGACGGCGTGGCGTTCTGCGAGACCGATATCCGCGACGACGCGCAGGTCGCCGCGCTGGTCAAAGCCACCAAGGAGGCCTTCGGTCGGGTCGATTACCTGGTCAACGTGGCCTGCACCTATCTCGACAACGGCATCGAATCCACCCGCGCCGAATGGCTCGAGGCGCTGGATGTGAACATCGTCGGTTCGGTCATGCTGATGCAGGCCGCGCGCGCGGAACTGGCCAAAAACAAGGGCGCGATCGTCAACTTCGGCTCGATCTCGTCGCGGGTGGCCCAGACCGGGCGCTGGCTCTATCCCGTCTCCAAGGCGGCGATCCTGCAGCTGACCCGCAACCAGGCGATGGACCTGGCGCCCGAGGGCATCCGTGTCAACGCGGTGTCGCCCGGCTGGACCTGGTCCAACATCATGGACGAGCTGACCGGCGGCAACCGGGAGAAGACCGACGGCGTCGCCGCGCCCTTCCACCTGATGGGCCGCGTGGGCGACCCCGAGGAGGTGGCAAACGCGGTGCTGTTCCTGTGCTCGGACGAGGCCAGCTTCATCACCGGGACCGATATCCGCGTCGACGGCGGCTACACCGCCATGGGGCCGGAACAGGCCAGCCCGGCGATTCCATTGCTGATGGAATGAGCCGGAAAGACACCAAGCAGAAGACCAACACGGGAGACTTGAGGAAATGCGCAAATTCACAATCATCGGCGGCGGCCAGTCGGGGCTGCAACTGGGCATCGGCCTGTTGAAGGCCGGGCACAAGGTGCGCGTGGTGCAGAACCGCACCGCGGAAGAGATCGAAAAGGGCAAGGTGCTGTCCAGTCAATGCATGTTCGGCGCCTCGGTCCAGCATGAACGCGATCTGGGCATCGACTTCTGGTCCGACACCTGCCCGCCGGTCGAGGGCATCAACTTCATGGTGCCGCATCCGGAACAGCCGGGCGCCAAGGCGATCGACTGGACCGGCCGGCTGGAGCGCAACGCCTATTCGGTGGACCAGCGGGTGAAGATGCCGCGCTGGCTGGCCGAGTTTGAAAAGCTGGGCGGAGAGCTGGTGATCGCCGATGCCGGTATCGCCGAGCTGGAGGATTACGCCGCCGAGGATGACCTGGTGATCGTCGCCTCGGGCAAGGGCGAAATCGGCAGCCTGTTCGCGCGCGACGCCGAAAAATCCCCCTATGACAAGCCGCAGCGCGCGCTGGCGCTGACCTATGTGAAGGGGATGACGCCGCGGCACGAGCATTCGGCGGTCTGCTTCAACCTGATCCCCGGCGTGGGCGAATATTTCGTCTTCCCGGCGCTGACCACCTCCGGCCCCTGCGAAATCATGGTGTTCGAGGGCGTGCCGGGTGGCCCGATGGATTGCTGGAAGGATGTCAGCTCGCCCGAGCAGCACCTGGAGCAGTCGAAGAATATCCTCAACACCTTCCTGCCGTGGGAGGCAGAGCGCTGCAAGAACATCGAACTGACCGACGACAACGGCATCCTCGCCGGCCGCTTCCCGCCGACGGTGCGCAAGCCCGTCGCCACCCTGCCTTCGGGGCGGCAGGTGCTGGGGCTGGGCGACGCGGTCTGCCTCAACGATCCGATCACCGGACAGGGGTCGAACAACGCCTCCAAGGCGGCGGCGATCTATCTGAGCCGTATCCTGGACCGCGAGGATCAGGCCTTCGACGCGGCCTGGATGCAGGGCACCTTCGACGCCTATTGGGACTATGCCAAATGGGTGGTGCAATGGACCAACATGATGCTGATGCCGCCGCCCGATTTCGTGCTGGAGATCATGGGCACCGCCTGTGTCGAGCCGCGCCTGGCGCATCGCATGGCCAACGGCTTTGACGACCCGCGCGATTTCTTCCCGTGGTTCGCCGACCCGGCAGAGGCTGCGGCCTATCTGCAGGAACTCAAGGCGGCCTGAGATGAGCATGGCGATCTCACCTGACGTCTTTCGCGACGCGATGAGCCGGTTTCCCGGGGTGGTGACGCTTGTCACCACCTGCGACGGGGACGAGCGGCGCGGGATCACCGCGACGGCGGTCTGTTCGGTCACCGCCGACCCGCCCAGCCTGCTGGTCTGCCTGAACAAGCGCACCGGCACCTGCGCGGCGGTGGGCAGGACCGGGGGGTTCAACGTCAACCTGCTGGGGCAGGCGGCCGAGGAATTGGCGCTCCGCTTTGCCGGGGCGGGCGGTGTCACCGGCGAAGAGAAATTCGCCGAGGGCGACTGGCAGGCCGACGACAAGGGGTTGCCATACCTCGCCGACGCGCTGCTCAGCATGCATTGCGATGTGAGCGAGCAAACCGAGGCGGGCAGCCACATGGTCTATATCGGCCAGATCCGCAGCGTCAGGTTCGGACAGGGCGAGCCGCTGCTCTACGAGCGCTCGGCCTTCCGCGCGCTGGCGCCGATGGACGACTAGGGGCGCAGGCTCTCCCCGACCAAGGTGCCCCGACCGCGCCCGGCGTTTCGACGCCGGGCGTTTTTGCGTGTGCGGGGCTTTGCCGGATTGAGTGGGGGCTTTGCCTTGTCAGCCCCGCGCAAGCGGGGACCTTCTTGAGACACAGTCACCTTTACGTCCGACCGCACTGTCATCCCCGCGCAAGCGGGGATCTCTCCGGCCAAGGCGCCAATGTCACGAGGTCCCCGCTTGCGCGGGGATGACAGCGGTGCGGTGAAGGGGGAAGGAAGCGCCGTGGGCGGGCGCGACCCGGCGCAAATGCCGGGCGCGCAACCGATGAATTGGGGCCGCGGTGCCTGCCGCCCGCGCTCACACGAAACTGCGCACCGTCTGGATCGCGCCGTCCAGCGCCTCGCCCTTCTCGTCCTGCAGGGCGGCCTCGCGCAGGCGGGCGACCCAGTCGGCGCCGTCTTCGCGGCCGCGGACCAGCTCGGCGCCCTCCATCACCCGGTCGAACTTCGACAGGCTGCGCGCATGGGTGTCGGAGTAGCCCTTGACCAGGCGCCGGCAGCGGACCAGTTCGACCGCAAAGGCGTAATCCTGCGCCACCGCGCCCTTCACACTATCCAGCCAGCGCGCCAGATGCGCCTGCTCGTAGCGGTGCCGCAGGGTGCGGCGGCGATAACCGCGCAAGCCCCCCAACACGTAGAGCATCAGGAAGTTGCCCAATTGGTGCGTGCGCACCCGGCGGCCCTTGTTGAACCAGCGGTCCAGCCGCGCCATCGTCTTCGGGTTCGCCTCGACCCGCGCGCCGATCCCGGCGGGCAGCATGCCGGCGATCTCCTCGGCGCGGGGATGCATGAACTCGGTCAGCGCCACCGGCTTGTCCCCGGCGCCCATCTCTTTCTGAATGCGGTCGAAGCGCGCCGCGCGGGTCTTCAGGTCGGCGACCCGGATCACGTCGTCATAGGCCATCGCGTTGGCGATGTACTTTGCCGCCTCCGTGGTCAGCGTATGGCCGTGGCCCGCGTTGTCCAGCGCCGCGATCTCTTCCAGCCGGTCGAGATACTCGGCGCCATAGGCCACGTCCTGGAACCGCACCACCTTGCGCAGACCATGGAACGCCATCTCCTGCGCCACCTCCGGCAGGGCGCGGGCGCGGGCCGCCAGCGCCTCCCACTTCTGCATCAGCCGCTTCGGCCCCTGCGGCGCGATGGCTGGCGGCGTGGCCGGTCGCGCGCCGGCGCTTGCCGGTTCCACCGCCGCGCTCTGGGCCCGCTCATAGGCGGCCCCGAAAGCCCGCAGCGAGGCCTCCACCCCCTTGCCCGAGGCGCGGATCGCATCCTCGAAGGCGGTGCGCGGGAACGGCAGCGCGCCGGACCCGGCCAGCGCCCCGAACAGCGAGGACGAGATCACCGAGCCGTTCTCGACCGCCATCTTGTCCATGTCGAACATGATCAGCTTGTCGGCGGCGACCTCGGCCGCGGCGCGCACCTCGTCGGAATTGGCGATGCCGTCGCCCGGAACCATCTTTTCCGACACCGCCAGCGCCCGGTGGGTCGAGGCGATCAGCGTGGTGCGGTCCGGGGTGACGAAGCCGCGCATGATGGCGCGGCCCGCCTCCATCATCTCGGCCGCGATCAGGATGTCGACGTCACCGCCCGCCGGCGCCAGCGAAAAGATCGGCGTGCCGTCGCCCATCGGCGCCATCTCGATGTAATAGATCGTGGCGCCGGTGCGCTGGGCGACCCCGGCCACCGAGGTCGCCTGGCAGGCATAGCCCTGTGCGCGGGCCACGCTTTCGATCCAGTTGGTCAGCACCCCACCGCCCTGGCCGCCGACGGCGAGGACAGCGAGCTTGATGATTGTGTTGAGCTTCTCGTCGGGCTGGCGCGGGGCCAGGGCTTGCTGGACGGTCATCAGGCGGTCTCCGGGAATTCCAGGCGTTTGGCGGCGCGGCGGGTCTGCAGCCAGCGGATCACGCCGCTGGAAATACCCTGCCACCATTTTTCGACCCCTTTGGGGTTATGCACCACGTCGGCGCGGTAGAAGCTGGGGCAGAGCACGGCGGCATCGGCCACCTCGCCACAATTGCCGCAGCCGACGCAGGACTGGTCGATATGGGCGATCGGATCGTCACGCAGCGGGTCGTCGAGCTTTTTCAGCGACAGCGACGGGCAGCCCGACAGGCGAATGCAGGCGTGATCGCCGGTGCAGATATCCTCGTCCACGCCGAACCGCGGCACCTCGACCCGTGTCCCGTCCTTGATCGCCTTGTTGCGCAGCGGCTTTTCGCGCCGCTGACGGTTCAGCATGCATTCCGACGAGGCGACGATCACCTTGGGCCCTTCCACATCCGTGGTCAGCGCCTCGCGAATGGTGTCGCGCATCCTGGTCACATCATAGGTGCGGTCGATCTGGCGCACCCATTTCACGCCCACCCCCTTCAGCGCGTCGCTGATCGGGTGCTGTGTGGCCTTGGTCGGGTTGTCGGCGCGGGACGACAGCACGTCCTGCCCGCCGGTGGCGGCGGAGTAGTAGTTGTCGACGATCACCGCGACGCTGTCGGACTTGTTGAAAACCATGTTGCCGATCGAGGAGCTGAGGCCGTTGTGCCAGAACCCGCCGTCGCCCAGGAACGAGATTGCCCGCTTTTCCCCGCCGCCGTCGAAGGCCGCGTTGGAGGCGGGGCCAAGCCCATAGCCCATGGTCGAACCGCCGATCTCGAACGGTGGCAGGCAGGCAAACAGGTGACAGCCGATATCGCCGGTGATCTGATGCGCGCCCAGCTCCTGCTCGACCAGCTTCATCGCGGCGAAAATGGGCCGCTCCGGGCAGCCGGTGCAGAACCCCGGCGGCCGGATCGGCACGGTTTTCGACAGATCCGGAATTTGCGGCGCCGGTTCGTTCGGCGCACGCACCTGGCCGGGCAGCAGGCTGGGGTCGTGTTCCTTCAGGAACGCGGTGATCCCGTCCAGCATCACCTGGCCGGTATACTCGCCCGCCATCGGCAGCATGTCCTTGCCGTGCAGCTTTACCTTCAGGTCCGAGCGCAGCAGGATCGTCGACAGCCCCTGCTCGATGAACTCGGGCTGCCCCTCTTCGATGACCAGCAGGCCCTCCTTGCCGCGGGCAAAGTTCAGGAACTCGTCACCGACCAGCGGGTAGGTCACGTTCAGGCAATAGACCGGCACTTGCGTTTCGCCGTAGATATTGGCCAGCCCCAGCCGCTGCAGCGCCCGGATCACGCCGTTGTACATGCCGCCCTGGCAGACGATGCCGATCTTGGCCTGATCGGGGCCGAAGACCTCGTTCAGCCCCTTGTCCTGGATGAATTTCTCGGCCGCCGGCCAGCGATTGTTAATCTTGTCCTGCTCGTGCATGTAGGACATCGGCGGCAGCACGACGCGGTTGAAATCCCGCTGCGGGTTCGACAGCGCGTCGCGCACCGTCAGCGGCGGGCGCTGGTTGTCGCGGCAGGCGAAACTGCCGGTGACGTGGCAGGACCGGATCCGCACCATCAGCATCACCGGCGTGTTCGACGCCTCCGACAGCTCGAACCCGTCGCCCACCGCCTTGACGATCGTGGGCAGGCTGGGTCGCGGGTCCATCAGCCAGAACTGCGATTTCATCGCGAAGGCGTGGCTGCGCTCCTGCATGATCGAGGAGCCTTCGCCGTAATCCTCGCCGACGATGATCAGCGCGCCGCCGTTGACCCCGGACGAGGCCAGGTTGGCCAGCGCGTCCGAGGCCACGTTGACGCCGACCGAGCCCTTGAAGGTGACCGCGCCGCGGATCGGGTAATGCACCGAGGCCGCCAGCATCGCCGCCGCCGCCGCCTCCGACGCGTTGGCTTCGAACCGCACGCCCAGCTCGCCCAGCAGCTCCTCGGCATCGGCCAGCACGTCCATCAGGTGGCTGATCGGCGCCCCCTGGTAGCCGCCGACATAGCCGACCCCGTTTTCCAGCAGCGCCTTTGTGATCGCGAGGATACCCTCGCCGGTAAAGGTGTCGCCCTCGCCCTGTCGAAGGTGCTCGACTTCCTTTTTGAAGGATCTCTCGGCCATGTGTTCCCCTCAGAATTCGTTTCTGCGCACGTTGCGCAGGATCTTGTGCAGCACCGCCACAAAGGCCTGTTGCTCGGCCTCGGAGATGTCGCGAAACATCTGCTCATAGCTGCGCGCCATCGCGGGCCAGAGCCGCTCGAACGCGGCACGGCCCTGGTCGGTGATAAAGATGCGGGTGGCGCGGCTGTCGTCCTTGTCGGTCTCGCGTCGGATCAGCCCGTCGGCGGCCAGCCCGTCCAGCGCCCGGCTCAGCGTCGATTGCTCGACCACCGCGTAGACCGCCAACTCGCGGATCAGGATGCCGTCGATCACCGCCAGCACCGCCAGCGCGCGCATCTTGGGCGTCGACATGCCCTGATGCGCCATATCCTCGCGCAGGCTGGCGTTGTAGCGGCCCATGATGCGGTTCATCAGATAGGGCGGGAAATTGTTCAGCCCGATCTCGCCCAGCCGGCGCGGCGCGGAAACCTCGTCCGTCATCCGCCCAGCCTCTTGGCCGCGTTGAAGCCCGAGCCGCCGCCCAGCCCCGGCCCCGGATGGGTCGAGGCACCGATGTGATGCAGCCCCTTGAGCGGCGTGGCGCCGTTGCGCGACCATGGGAATGGCCGGAACAGGAAGAACTGGTCGATACCGCATTGCCCGCCATAGGGATCGCCGCCCACCAGGTTCATGTTCATCGCCTCCAGGTCGGCGGGCGAATAGGCCCGGCGCGCCAGCTTGATGGCGTCGAAATCCTTGATGTGGGCCGACAGGATCGCCTCGATCCGGTCGGCATAGGCCTCGCGCGTGGCCTCGTCCCAGGCCCCGGTGGTTTCGATCTCGCCCGCCGCATCGCCCTTCACCACGCGCGGCGCGTCGGGGATCTGCAGCCACAGGATCGCCTTGCCCTCGGGGCAGCGGCCGGGGTCCAGCCGGTGCGGCTGGCCAACGCAGATGGTGGGCGTTTCGGGGATCATCCCGCGCTCGGCCTCGTTGGCGGATTTCGACACCGAATCGATGCCGTCGGCCAGATGGATCAGCGCGACGTCATCCAGCCCCGCGCTCCGCCACTCGGGGTGACGGTCCAGCGCGAAATGCAGTTGGAAATTGCCGCGCCCGTGGCGATAGGCGCGCGCGCCGGCCTGTTCCTGGGGCTGCGCGTGATCGCGCAGCAGCCGGCCGTAAAGCTGTCCCGGCGCGACCGAGGCCAGCACGGTCTTGCCCATGATCTTCTCGCCGTCCGCGGTCTCGACCCCGGTGGCACGGCCGCCCTGGACCAGAATCCGGTCGACATCGACGCCGGTGCGGATCTGGCCGCCATGCTCTTCGATCAGCCCGCGGAACGCCGCGACGGCGCGGCCCGAGCCGCCCTTGACCACCGGCGCACCGGCGGCCTCCAACGCGAAGGCGATGACCTTGCCCATCTGGCCAGAATAGGTCGCCTCCGGCGTCAGCCCGGTATGCAGCACCCAGGGTGCCCAGAGCGCCTGGATATCCGGGCTGTCATAAGTGGCCTCCAGCCAGCCGCGCGCCGGGATCAGCGCCTGGCCGATCCAGCTTTTCAACCCGTTCAGCCCGCGCTTCCACGCCTGCCCGGCCAACAGCTTGGCGGTGCCGCGCGACCACAGGTCGCCGCCCAGCAGCGCGAACAGGAAGGGCGCGTCACCCTCGATCCCGCCCACGTCGGCGGCGTGACGGTCGCCGTCGCCCGCGGCCAGCGCGTTGAACGCGGCCACGTTGGCGGCGCGGTCCATGGTCAGGACCGTCGCCTGCCCGCCCGGCCGCAGCACGGCGGTCGGATGGGCGGTGTGGCAGAACTCCAACCCGTGCCGCCCCAGATCCTCGGCCAGTTCCGCATAGGCGGGCGAGGTCAGGAACAGCACGAAGGTGGCGGCCATCACGTCATGGTGGAACCCGGGCAGCGTTGCCTCGGCGGTCATCATGCAGCCGCCGGCGCGGTCCTCCCGCTCCAGCAACACGACCTTCTTCCCCTTGCGCGCCAGAAGCGCGCCTGCGACCAGCGCGTTGATGCCGGTCCCGATGATGACGTGATCGACCCCGCTCATGGTTCAGCCCTTCGGTGCCAGCGCCAGCGCGCGGATCGGGCTGCCGGTGCCGTTCTTGATCTTCAGCGGTGCGATGATCAGGATCGCGCCCTTCGCCGGCAGCTTGTCCAGGTTGGCCAGCGAGGCCAGGCCGAAACAGTTTTCCTTGTGCAGCAGGTTGTGCGCGGGGAACGGCGGCTCCATGCCGCCGGCCTGGCCGGCGTCGGTGCCGATGCACTGGCTGCCCCAGCCGACGATCTTCTTCGACAGCAGATACTCGATGCAGTCGGGGGTCGGTCCGGGGCTGTGCGGGCCGGTCTCGTCGGCGTTCAGGAAGGCGGCCTCGTCATCGGCGCGTTTGTCCCAGTCGGTGCGCATCACCACCCATTCGCCGGCGTTTATCTCGCCATGCTTGGCTTCCCACGCCTTGACCAGATCGGCGGTCAGCAGGAAATCGGGGTCCGCCGCGCTCTCGGCGGAGCAGTCGATCACGTTCACCGGCGCGATCAGCCGTTGCACGTTCAGCGTGTCGGTATAGCCGTCGGGATAGTCCTTGCCGGTGATCCAGTGATGCGGCGCATCGAAATGGGTGCCCGAATGCTCGCCCAGCACCATCCAGTTCCAGGCGAAGAACGGGCCGTCCGCGTCATATTCGCTGATCTTGTGGATCTCGACCTTGGGGGTGTTCTTGGCGAAGTCCTCGGGCAGTTGCAGGATCGGGGTGTCCGGTCCCAGCACCCCTGTGCAATCCACCACCTCGATGCCGCCTGCGGCGATCATCGCGCCCAGGCTTTGCAGCGTGTTCGATGCGCTCATCTTTTGCTCCCTTGTGTGTTCTGGCGCCATGCCGAGGCGCTTTCATGTGAATCAATGCTAGACAGATTTAAATGCTTTTGCAAATATCTTGGTAAGAACGGGGAGCATGCTTTGTCACAATTATCCGCAGATGCAGTCATCGTCGGCAGCGGCATCAACTCGCTGGTCTGCGCGCACCATCTTGCCAAGCGCGGTTGGTCGGTGATCGTGTTGGAGCAGGCCGACGAGGCCGGCGGTGCCGTGCGCACGGGCGAATACAGCACGGCGGGCTTCGCCCATGACTGGGCGGCGATGAACCTGTCACTCTTCGCAGGGTCCCCTTATTTTCAAGAGAATGGTCAGGAGCTGATCGGCCACGGATTGGAGTTCGCTCCGGCAAGCAACTGTTTTTCCAGCGTCTTCCCGGATGGCACGTGGTTGGGCATCGGCACGGATGCCGCCGCCAACCGCGCCCGGATCGCCGCGCTGTCTGAGGCGGATGCGCAGACCTGGGAGGCGCTCTCGGCCGCCTTCCCGGCCGAGGCCGAGCACCTGTTCGGCCTGTTGGGCTCCAAGATGGAGTTGCGTGCAATCGCATCTATAATGTGGAAGGCGTTGCGCAAGAAGGGGCTGGGCGGCAGCCAGGATCTGGCGCGCTTCCTCGCCTCCTCGCCGCGGGCCTGGCTGGAGGAAACCTTCGAATCACCCAAGCTGCGGGCCTTGCTCGGGGCCTGGGGGATGCACCTTGATTTCGCCCCCGACATCGCCGGCGGGGCGCTGTTTCCCTATCTCGAAGCGATGGCGAACCAGGCCTTCGGCATGGTCATCGGCAAGGGCGGGGCGGGCGGTGTCGTCACCGCCCTGCAACGCGCCGTCGAGGCGCGCGGCGGCCGCATCCTGTGCAATACCCCGGTCGAGCGCATCCTGCATTCCGGCGGCAAGGCGACCGGCGTGATCGCGGGCGGCGAGACCATCACCGCCAACCGCGCCGTCATCGCGAATGTGGCACCAAAGGCGATGGTCGCGCTGACCGGCGGCAGCGGCAGCGCAGGCTATGACACGGCGATGAAGGCATTCCGCCACGCGCCGGGCACGATGATGATCCACCTCGCCCTGACCGACCTGCCCGATTGGGCGGCGGGGGCCGAGCTGCGCGATTTTGCCTATGTGCACATCGCGCCCTCGCTGGACCAGATGGCGCGCACCTATGCCCAGGCGATGGCCGGGCTCTTGCCGGACGAGCCGGTGGTGGTGGTGGGCCAGCCGACGGCGGTCGACCCCAGCCGCGCGCCCGACGGCATGCATACGTTGTGGATGCAGGTCCGCATGGCGCCGGGCGAGATCCGCGGCGATGCGGGGCGAGAGATCGCCGCGACCACTTGGGACGAGGCCGCGCAACCCTTTGCCGACCGCGCGCTGGACCTGCTGGAACGCTACGCGCCCGGCACCCGAACCAAGATCCTGGCGCAACGCGTGGTTTCGCCGATGGAGCTGGAGGCCGACAATCCCAACCTGGTGGGCGGCGACCAGGTCTGCGGCAGCCATCACCTGAGCCAGCATTTCCTGTTCCGTCCGGCGCGTGGATACGCCGACGGCTCGACCCCGATCCGGGGGCTCTACCACACCGGCGCCGCCGTCTGGCCCGGGGCGGGGACGGGCGCCGGGCCGGGCTATCAACTCGGCCGGAAACTGGCCGGGAAATGAAACGTACAAAAACGACCCAAAACCGTACAAACCAACAGGGGGAAGATATGACCAAACTGACACGACGCAGCCTGCTCAAGAGCACCGCCGCCGCGGCCACGCTGAGTGCCGCCGCGCCAAGCTTTGCCTGGGCGCAGGGGATCGACGACCTGGTGATCGCCTATAACGTCAACCTGCCCAGCTGGAACCCCACCGTCGGCGCCTCGGCGGTGAACCCGACGATCCAGGGCATTTACCAGTCGGTGTTCGACCTGTTCATCGCCCAAGCCACCGACCTCAGCCAGCAGCCCGGTCTGATCACCGACTGGGGCTGGAACGAGGACAACAGCAAGGTGCACATGACCGTGCGCGAGGGCGTGACCTGGCACGACGGCTCGCCCTTCACCGCCGAGGACGTGGTGTGGAGCCTCGAGCGCGCCGCCGACCCCGAGGGCGGCAACCCGATCCAGTTCATCTGGTCGACCATCGGCAATTTCAGCATCGACGGAAACAAGATCACCGCCGACGTGCTGCGGTTCGAGCCGACGATCTTCAAATGGATGTCCTTCCTGACCGGCTATGTGCTGCCCAAGGCCTATATGGAGAAGGTCGGCGCCGACGGGTTCGAGGCCGCGCCGATCGGCACCGGCCCCTATATGGTCGAGAAATACGAGCGCAACGCCTTCGTGCGCCTGAAGGCGAACGAGAATTACTGGGGCGGCGCGCCCGAGTTCAAGACCGTGACGATCAAGTTCGTCACCGACGCCGCCGCCCGCGTGGCCGAGGTGGAATCGGGCAACGCCCATGTCACGCTGGAAATGCCCTATGAGGAGTTCGACCGGCTGAAGGCCGGGAAACTGGAGGGCGTCGCCGCGCCGATTTCCGATATCGGCATGATTTTCTTCAACGATATCGAGGTGATGACCGACCCCAACGTGCGCAAGGCCGCCGTCATGGCGGTGGACAAGCAGGCCATCGTCGACCGGCTGCTGTCGGGCTATGGCGTGCCGATCGACACGCTGCAGACGCCGGATTACATCGCCTATGATCCCAGCATCAAAACGCCTTATGACCCCGAGGGGGCCAAGGCGCTGCTGGCGAAATCGGGCTATTCCACCGACAACCCGGTCAAGTTCACCATCCAGACCACCCGCGGCTTCAAGCCCAAGGATTACGAGATCATCCAGGCCATCGTCGGGCTGTGGCGCCGGGTCGGCATCGAGGCCGAGATCGAGGTTTACGAGATCGCCAAGCATTACGAGCTGCGCGCGGCGGACCAGCTGGCGCCGGCGGCGTTCTACAACTGGGGCAACTCGATCGGCGATCCGACCACCTCGACCGGTTTTGCCATGTTCGGCCCCTCGCCGCACTCGGTCTGGGACGGCGAGGATCTGATCAACATGATCGGGCCGCTCTGGGGCGAGGCCGACGAGGCCAAGCGCATCGCCGGCTGGAAGGCGGTCGACAAGTATATCGCCGAGAACGCGCTGGTGCTGCCGCTGCTGCAATATGTGCAGCCGATCCTGCACGCGCCGGGGGTCAAGGTGACGCCGCACGCCTCGGGCGCGCTGTTGCCGCACCTGATGACCCGCGCCTAACGCAAAGGACGTCCGGGGGCGGCCCAAACCGCCCCCGGCCCCCCATTCATGACCCTGATCAGACGTATTCTGCTGCGATTGCTGACCATGGCGATCACGCTCTTCGGCGTAGCCGTCATCGTGTTCTTCGTCATTCGCGTCGTGCCCGGCAACCCGATTGCCATGATGCTACCCCCCGGCGCGGGGGAAGAGGACATCGCGCGCCTCAAGGCGCTTTACGGTTTCGATAAATCCATCCCTGAACAATTCGTGATCTGGCTGTCGGGCGTGCTGCACGGCGATTTCGGCACCTCGATCACCACCCGGCAGCCGGTGCTGCAGCTGGTGCTGTCGCGGCTGCCCGCCACCATCGAGCTGTCGGTGATGGCGCTGGTGATCGCGGTGGTCATCGGGGGCGCGCTGGCGCTGACCGGCACCCGCCGCCGGGGCACACGGACCGAAGGCGCCATCGACGTGGCCAACGGCATGGCGCTGTCGGTGCCCGATTTCCTCTGGGGGCTGGTGCTGATCCTGCTGTTCGGGGTGTTGTGGCCGGTGTTCCATATCTCGGGCCGGGTGTCGCCGGCGCTGGACCTGCCGTTCGTCACCAATTTCTATCTGTTCGAAAGCGTGCTGCGGCTGCGGTTCGATATCTGGGCCGATCTGGTTTCGCATATGTTCATGCCGTCGCTGGCGCTGGCGATCCCGCTGGCGGCGATCATCGCGCAGCTTTTGAAGCAATCGCTAAAGGAAACCATGCATCTGGATTACGTGACCTTGTCGCGCACCAAGGGATATGGCGAAAACCACGTCATCACGCGAGAGGCGCTGCCCAATGCGGTGCTGCCGACGCTGACGCTGATCGGGGTGCAGTTCACCTTTCTGATCGGCGGCACCGTCATCATCGAGCGGCTGTTCTCATATGAGGGCCTGGGCAACATGGCCATCGATGCCGTGATCAACCGCGATCTGCCGCTGATCCAGGGCATCGTGATCCTGTTCGCGCTGATCTTCACCGTGGTGAACCTGTTGGTCGACCTGACCTATGCCGCCCTGAACCCGAGGTTGCGCCATGGCTGATGCGAGAGGATTGGTAAAGCGCCGCATCGGGTTGCGGCTGTGGCTGTCGGGCGGCTGGCTGACGCTGTTGGCGCTGGCGGCGATCCTGGCGCCGCTGATCGCGCCGCAGGATCCGCTGATGCAGGATCTATTCACCTCGCGCCTGCCGCCGTTCTGGGAGGCCGGGGCCGAGCCGGGCTATTGGCTGGGCTCCGACAGCCTGGGGCGCGATGTGCTGTCGCGGATCATCCACGGCGCGCGGGTGGCGCTGGGCGTGGCGCTGATCGCGGGCACGCTGACCTGTCTGATCGGCGCGACGCTGGGTCTGATCGCGGGGTATTTCCGCGGCTGGCCGGATATGGTGATCTCGCGCCTGGTGGACATCTGGATGGCCTTCCCGCCGGTCCTCTTCGCGATCCTGCTGATCGCGGTGCTGGGCACCGGCCTCAGCTCCATCATCATCGCCATCGTGGTGATCGACTGGACCCGCTTCGCCCGGGTGATCCGCGCCGAGGCGATGAGCCAGGGGGCGATGGATTACGTGGCCTCGGCCCAGGTGGCGGGGCGCAAGCGGTTTTCCATCATGCTGGCAGAGATCCTGCCCAACGTGCTGCCGACCATCGTGGTTCTTCTGACGCTGGAGATGGGCATCGCCGTGATCGTCGAGGCGATCCTGAGCTTTGTGAACCTGTCGATCTCGACCGACCAGCCCACCTGGGGCAGCATGATCGCCGAGGGGCGGCTGTCGATCCATCAGGCCTGGTGGGTGCTGGTGTTCCCGCTGATCACCCTGTTTCTGACCGTCCTCAGTTTCAGCCAATTGGGCGAAGGGCTGAAGGACCATTTCGATCCGGTGCTGCGATGAGCTTTCTGACAATCGAGACCCTCAGCGCCCATGTGGGCCCGGCGCCGATCTTGCGCGACGTGTCGCTCTCGGTCGCGGCGGGCGAGGTGCGCGGGCTGGTCGGCGAGAGCGGCGCCGGCAAGAGCATGATCGGCAAGGCGGTGCTGGGCACGCTGCCATCGGCCGTCAAGATCAGTTCTGGCCGCATCGTGCTGGAGGGCGAGGACCTGCAGGCGATGCGCCCGCGCGACCGGCGCCGGGTGATCGGCGCCAAGGCGGCGCTGATCCCGCAGGACCCGCTGACCGCGCTGAACCCCTCGCGCCGGGTCGGGCCGCAGATCACCGACCGGCTGGTGGATATCCTGGGCTGGACCAAGCACGACGCGCAGACCCGCGCGCAGGAGTTGCTGGACGAGGTGCATATTCCGGAACCCGAGCGGGTGATGCGCGCCTATCCGCACGAGCTGTCGGGTGGCATGCGCCAGCGCATCCTGATCGCCTCGGCCTTTGCCGCCGAGCCGAAACTCATCATCGCGGACGAGCCGACCACCGCGCTGGACGTGACGGTGCAGAAACAGATCCTGCGCCTGATCAAGGAGATGCAGGGGCGGCATGGCACCGCGCTGTTGTTCGTGACGCACGACCTGGGCGTGGTGTCGAAGATCTGCCAGTCGCTCACCGTGCTCTATGGCGGCAAGGTGCTGGAGGATACGCGGGTGCAAGATTTCTTTGCCGCGCCTGGCCATCCCTATTCCGCCGCCCTTCTGGCCGCGACGCCGAAATACACCGACCCCGAGGCCAGCCTGACGCCGGTGCCCGAGGCGGTGATCGCCGCGGTCGAGGCCGAGATCGAAGCCCATGACCGGAGACAGGCCCATGTCTGACACGCCGATCTATGAAATCGAGGACCTGCACCTGTCGTTTCCCGACATGGCGCACAAGCCGCTGTTTGGTGCCGCCCCGCGGGTCGAGATCCTCAAGGGTATTTCGCTGACCATCCCGCGCGGCGATGTGGTGGGGATCGTCGGCGGCTCCGGTTCCGGCAAATCCACGCTGGGCCGGGCGATGATCCGGCTGCTGGAGCCGGACAGCGGCACGATCCGCTTCGAGGGGCAGGACATCACCCATCTGGGCGAGGATGCGCTGCGCCCGCTGCGGCGTCGCTTTCAGATGATCTTCCAGGACCCGATGTCCTCGCTCAACCCGCGCCGCACGGTGGGGGCGATCATCGCCGGGCCCTTGCGCCTGCAGGGGTTCGACCGGGTGTCGCAGCGGGTGGATCAGGCGCTCGACCATGTCGGCCTGCCACGCAGTTTCCGCGGGCGCTATCCGCACGAGCTGTCGGGCGGTCAGCGGCAGCGGGTGGGCATCGCGCGGGCCATCGCCACCGAGCCCGATTTCATCCTCGCCGACGAGATCGTGTCGGGGCTGGACGTGTCGAGCCAGGCGCAGGTTCTGAACCTGCTGGACCAGTTGGTGAAGGAACTGGGGCTGACGCTGGCCTTTATCAGCCACGACCTCTCGGTGATCCGGAGGCTGTGCCGGCACACGCTGGTGCTGCATCTGGGCGAGGTGGTGGAATACCGCGAGACCGCCGCCCTGTTCGAGGCGCCGCAGGCCGCATATACCCGCGAGCTGCTGGACGCGATCCCGCTGCCGGACCTGGAGCAGGTCTGGGCCTGAGCGGTCCGTCGGGTCGGAGAACCGAACCGCGCCCTTCGGGCGCGGGCCTCCGGCGGGGATATTTTCGGCCAGAAAAAGAGTGGGCGCGCGATCAGTACCGCGCCCTGATCTCGGCGCGCGCGATGCGGCGGGCCTTCTGCTGTTCGCGCAGGAACACGAACAGCCCCGCCCCCATGATCAGCGCCATGCCCAGCCAGACCTCCCACGCGGGCAGGTCGCCCCAGATCGCCCAACCCCAGAACACCGCCAGCGGCAGCCCGGCGTATTCGAACGGGGCCACCGTGGCGGCATCTGCGATGCGGTAGGCCTGGCTCAGGCAATAGCCCACGATCGCCGCGTTCAGCCCAAGTCCGAGCAGGTAGATCCAGTCGCCGTCGCGCGGCCAGATCCAGGCGCGCAGAAGGAACTGCAGGCTGGCGTTGTCGGTGCCCTCGGCAAAACGCCCGTCGCCTGCGGCCGCCCAGAACCCCAGGGATACCAGGACGAACATCCCCTGGATATAGACCGCCAGCGCCGAGGCCTTGGTGGTGGCGCCCAGTTTGCGCGTCATCAGCTGCATGATCGCATAGGCCAGCGCCGAAAGCACCGGCAACAGCAGCACCAGGCGGCTGACCTCCAGCTCGCCGCTGCCCTGCCAGGGGCGCTGCATGATCACCACCCCGGCAAAGCCGACCAGCACCGCGCCCATCCGCATCAGCCCGACCTTTTCGCCCAGCACCGGGATCGACAGCAGCGTGATGAACAGTGGCGCGGCAAAGAATAGCGCGGTGGCATCGGCCAGCGGCAGCACGGCGAGGGCCAGGAAATAGGTCATGTTGGCGATCACCACCATCAGCCCGCGCGCCATGTGCAGCAGCGGCTGGCGGGTGCGCAACACCGACCAGCCGCCCTCGGCCTGGACCAGCGCAAGGCTGAACAGGATGCCGATGGCCGACCGGGCGAAGACCACCTCGTGCAGGGGATAGCCGTCCGAGAGCTGCTTGATCAGCATGTCGTTGACCGAGATCGCCAGCATGCCAACCAGAATGAAGACGATGCCGGCGGCGGGCCGGGTCAGCGCGGGGTTCTGCATGGGACACTCCTGTGATTGCCTGCTCGCTAACACGAAGGCGGCGGTGGGCAATTGCCTGTTTCCGACATTTTTCGTGCCCCTCTCCGGGCAAGGCGACTTGGCCCGGCAGGCGGTGTCGGCTAGATCTGAGAAGACAATAGGGAGAGCGCGCCATGCATATGAGTGACGAACGCGAGATCAAGGCCGATCCGGCCACTGTCTATGCCGCCATTCTGGACCCGGAGGTGCTCAAGGCCTGCGTGCCGGGCGCCTCTGCCGTCGAGGGCGACCCGCAGGCGGGCTATACCGCCACGGTGACCCAGAAGGTCGGGCCGGTGAAAGCCACCTTCAAGGGGCAGGTGACCATGTCCGACATGGTCGAGAACGAGAAACTGACCATTGCCGGCGAGGGCAAGGGGGGCGCTGCCGGCTTCGCCAAGGGCGGTGCGACCGTGACCCTGACCCCGACCGGCGAGGGCGCGACGCTGCTGGCCTATGAGGTCGAGGCCAAGGTCGGCGGCAAGCTGGCGCAGCTGGGCAGCCGGCTGATCGATGGCTTTGCCAAGAAGATGGCGGACCAGTTCTTCCAGAACCTGCAGGCGCAGATCGAAGGCCCGGAGGAAGCCGGGGAGGGGGCCGAGGCCGAGACCGAGGGCGGCGAGAAAAAGGGGTGGTTCAAGCGGGTCACCGGCCGCAGCTGACCGGCGCCGGGGCAACCCTCTGCAAATTCGCGCAGCGGGGTGTGCAACCGGGCGCTGTTCTGGACAGGCTGGGCGCATTAGGTTGCGCGCGAAAGGGGAAATTCATGTCCGCGATCCTGTCCATCCGCGACCTGCGCAAGACCTATGACGGCGGTTTCGAGGCCCTCAAGGGGGTCAGCCTGGATATCGAGCAGGGCGAGATCATCGCTCTGCTGGGGCCCAATGGCGCCGGCAAGACCACGCTGATCTCGACCATCTGCGGCATCACCACGCCCACCTCGGGCAGCGTCACTGTGGGCGGGCATGATATCCAGCGCGAGTACCGCGCCGCCCGTGCCCTGGTCGGGCTGGTGCCGCAGGAGGTGGCGCTGGAACCCTTTGAGAAGGTGATCAAGACGGTGCGCTTTTCGCGCGGGGTGTTCGGCCATCGCCGCGACGAGGCGCTGATCGAGCGCATCCTGCGCCGGCTGTCGCTGTGGGACAAGCGCGACGCCCAGATCAAGGAGCTGTCGGGCGGGATGAAGCGGCGGGTGCTGATCGCCAAGGCGTTGGCGCATGAGCCGCGGGTGCTGTTCCTGGACGAGCCCACCGCCGGGGTGGATGTGGAACTGCGCAAGGACATGTGGGACACGGTGGCGGAGCTGAAGGCCAGCGGCGTGACCATCATCCTGACCACCCATTACATCGAAGAGGCCGAGGCCATCGCCGACCGCATCGGCGTGATCAACGGCGGCGAGCTGTTGTTGGTCGAGGACAAGGACCGGCTGATGGCGCGGTTGGGCAAGAAACGGATCGAGGTGCACCTGAACGCGCCCATCGACGCGATTCCGCCAGCACTGGCGCAGCCGGGGCTGAGCCTGAACGGGCAGGGGGATGTTCTGGTGTTCGAATACGATACCCAGGCCGAACGCACCGGCATCACCAAACTGTTGAACGACATCGCGGAAGCGGGGCTGGTGCTGCGCGATCTCAGCACGCGGCAGAGCAGCCTTGAGGAGATCTTCGTCGATCTGGTTTCGGAGGGCCGGCCATGAACTGGGGTGCCATTGCCGCCATCTATCGGTTCGAGATGGCGCGCTTTTTCCGCACGCTGATGCAGAGCTTTCTGTCACCGGTTCTGTCCACCTCGCTCTATTTCGTGGTGTTCGGCACCGCCATCGGCAGCCGCATCGACCAGGTCGAGGGGATCAGCTATGGCGCGTTTATCGTGCCGGGGCTGATCATGCTGTCGGTGATGACGCAGGCGATCTCGAACGCCTCGTTCGGGATCTATTTTCCGAAATTCATCGGCACCATCTACGAACTCTTGTCGGCGCCGGTGAATTTCCTTGAAATCGTCATGGGCTATGTGGGCGCGGCGGCGACCAAGGCGCTGTTCATCGGCACGGTGATCCTGTGCACCGCCTCGCTCTTCGTCGACCTGCAGATCGCGCATCCGCTGGCGATGGTGGCGTTTCTGGTGCTGACCTGTCTCAGCTTCGCGCTTCTGGGTTTCATCATCGGCATCTGGGCGGGGAATTTCGAGCAGCTGCAGCTGGTGCCGCTGCTGGTGGTCACGCCGCTGGTGTTCCTGGGCGGCTCGTTCTACTCGATCACCATGCTGCCGCCGGTCTGGCAGACGATCACGCTGTTCAACCCGGTGGTCTATCTGATCTCGGGGTTTCGCTGGGCGTTCTTCGATACCGCCGATGTGCCTGTGGGGCTCAGCCTGCTGGCGATCGGCGGGTTCACCTGCTTGTGCCTGTCGGTGATCTGGTGGATTTTCCGCACCGGCTGGCGCATCCGCAGCTGACGTCAGGCCGCGGGCGTCGCGGGACGTGACGTGAAATCCCCGCCTCCGGTGTTTCTGTAAGTGCGGCACCTTGTTTGTTCGCGGGGGGCGTTCTACATCGAGCGGCATGAAGCTTCGCCTCCCTTTCATCAAGAACCCGCCGTTGGTTTCGGTGGTGCGCCTGTCCGGCATGATCGGAACCGGTGGGCGCAGCACGCTGAACGACGCGGCGGTGGCGCCGCTTCTGGAAAAGGCGTTTCGCCGGGGCAAACCGGCGGCTGTCGCGCTTGAGATCAATTCGCCCGGCGGCTCGCCGGTGCAATCCTCGCTGATCGGGGCGCGCATCCGGCGCCTGTCGGAGGAGACCAAGGTTCCGGTCTATGCCTTTGTCGAGGATGTGGCGGCCTCGGGCGGGTACTGGCTGGCGACGGCGGCGGATGAGATCTGGGCCGACGCCTGTTCCATCCTGGGTTCGATCGGGGTGATTTCCTCCGGCTTCGGCGCCCATGTGCTGCTGGCGCGCCAGGGGATCGAGCGCCGCGTCTATACCGCCGGAGAGTCGAAATCCATGCTCGACCCGTTCCGCCCCGAGAACCCCGAGGACGTGGAGCGGTTGAAGGCCATTCTGGGCGACCTGCACGAGAATTTCATCGCTCACGTCAAGGCCCGCCGGGGCGACAAGCTGTCGGACGAGACCAACCTGTTCACCGGCGAGATCTGGACGGCGCAGCGCGCCACCGACCTGGGCCTGATCGACGGGCTCGGCCACCTGAAGCCCAGGATGCAGGAGCGGTTCGGCGACAAGGTGCAGCTTCGCCGTTATGGCCTGCGGCGGCCGATCTGGACGCGGTTCGGGGCGCAGCTGGCACAGGATGCCATTGCCGGGATCGAGGAGCGCGCGGCCTTTGCGCGTTTTGGCCTCTGACGTGATTTTCAAGATCGTTTCCCTCTTCCTCGTGGTGATGGCGGTGCTGGCCATGTTCGGAAAGGTCCGCTTTCCCGGGCAAAAGAAACTCTCGTCGGCGCGTTGCCCCCGCTGTGGTCGGTTTCGGATCGGAAGCGGGCCCTGCGCCTGCGGTCACAAGGGGCGTCGTTCATGATGCCGTGGATCTTTGCCGGGCTGGGGCTGATGATCCTGTTGCTGGCAGGGGACGCGCTGGTGCGCGGGGCGGTCAATCTCAGCCTGCGGTTGGGGGTGCCGGCACTGATCGTCAGCCTGACCATCGTGGCTTTCGGCACCTCGGCGCCCGAGCTGCTGATCTCGATCAAGGCGGTGATCGACCACGCACCGGGCATCGCGCTGGGCAATGTGGTGGGCTCGAATACCGCGAATATCCTGCTGGTGCTGGGGATCCCGGCGATCCTGGCCCATATGCACACCAGCGAGTGCGACAGCCGGAAAACCTATGTTTTCATGCTGGCGGCCTCCGTGCTGTTCATCGCGCTGGCCTTCCTCGGGACCTTCACGCTGCTGACCGGGCTGATCCTGCTTCTGGTGATGGCGATGGTGCTGTGGGACCAGATGCGCGAGGCGCTGAGCCACCGGCGCAACGGCGCGGCCGATGCCGAACTGCTCGATGCGCTGGAAGAGGCCGACCCGGACATGCCCTATTGGCGCATTGCCATCTACCTGGCGCTGGGGCTGATCGGCCTGCCGCTGGGTGCGAACCTGCTGGTCGAGAACGCCTCGGTCATCGCGCGCACCTATGGGGTCAGCGATACGGTGATCGGGCTGACGCTGGTGGCGCTGGGCACCTCTCTGCCCGAGCTGGCAACGACCGTGATGGCGGCGCTGCGCAAACAGGCCGATGTGGCGCTGGGCAATGTGATCGGGTCGAACATGTTCAACCTGCTGGCCATCATCGGCGTCGCCACGCTGTTCGGGCCGATCCCGGTGGATCCCGAATTCCTGCGCTTCGATCTCTGGGTGATGCTGGGCGCTTCGCTGCTGCTGGTGCCCTTCGTGTTTTTCCGCATGGATATCAACCGGCTCTGGGGGATCGCGCTGAGCGCGTTATATGTCCTCTATGTCGGGGCGGTGCTGATATAACGCGCTGCAACTGGGAACAGGGGACAATGCGATGACCTGCTGTCTTGTGACCGGCGCCGGGATGCGGCTGGGCCGCGCCATGGCGCTCTATATGGCCGGACGCGGCTTTGACGTGGCGGTGCATTATGCGCGCTCGCGCGAGGGGGCCGAGGCCACCGCGGCGCAGATCCGCGCCATGGGCCGCCGCGCAGTGACCCTGCCAGCCGATCTGCTGCACGAGGAACATACCGCCGAGTTGCTGCCGCTGGCGGCCGAGGCATTGGGCGGGCCGGTCACCTGCCTGATCAACAACGCCTCGATCTTTGAATACGACACCATCGCCACCGCCTCCCGCGACAGCTGGGACCGGCATATGGAAAGCAACCTGCGCGCGCCCTTCGTGCTGACGCAGGCCATGGCGGCCCAGGGGCTGAAGCCCGCCTATGACGCGGTGGGCGAGCCGGTGGCAACCGGGCTGATCGTGAACATGATCGACCAGCGCGTGCGCAAGCTGACGCCGGAATTCATGACCTATACCATCGCCAAGATGGGGCTTTGGGCAATGACCCGCACCACCGCCCAGGCGCTGGCGCCGGCGATCCGGGTGAATGCGATCGGGCCGGGGCCCACCCTGCAGGGGCACCGCCAATCCGAGGCGCATTTTGCCGCCCAGCGGGCCAACACGGTCACCGGGCGCGGCGCAAATGCCGAGGATATCACCGCCGCGCTGGGCTATTTCCTGGATGCGCCGGCGGTGACCGGTCAGCTTCTTTGCGTCGATGGTGGCCAGCATTTGGGCTGGCAAACCCCCGATGTGCTGGGCCCTGAATAGGGCCGGGACGTCCAAAGTTTTGCACTGCTCACGGCGCTGTTACAAACGCGTTACAAAAACTTCTTTGTTTTCATGAGCTTGTCCGGCGTCTGGAAAAGTTTTGTTTGTTTTCAATGGTTTGGGTATGTGCCTAAATTTTAGGCAAACTGAGGAACCTCCCATGAAACAACGGATTTTTTTTGGTGCCCGGAAGTTATCTGCAAACATATCCACAGGAACCGTGGATTTGTTTTCTCTTGAAATCGCCCAGACGAGATTGCAGCGGGGGGCAGAGAATCATACTTCTGGACTATGAGTGAGCTGCCCGACACCGCCGCCGAAGCGCGCCTGACCGGCCATGCCTGCATCCAAAGCTATCTGAAAACCCTCGACGGTTCGCCGGGGGTGTACCGGATGCTCGATGCGCAGGCGCGGGTGCTCTATGTCGGCAAGGCGCGCAACCTGCGCGCCCGGGTGTCCAGCTATGCACGCCCTACCGGACACACCCCGCGGATCGCCCGGATGATCCGCGAAACCGCCTCGATGATGTTCCTGACCACGCGCACCGAGACCGAGGCGCTGCTTTTGGAACAGAACCTGATCAAGCAGCTCAAGCCCAAGTACAACGTGCTGCTGCGCGACGACAAAAGCTTTCCCAATATCCTCGTCGCCAAGGACCACGCCTTTCCGCAGATCAAGAAGCATCGCGGCGCCAAGAAGGAGAAGGGCAGCTATTTCGGCCCCTTCGCCAGCGCCGGCGCGGTGAACCGCACCCTGAACCAGCTGCAAAAGGCCTTCCTGCTGCGCAACTGCTCGGACGCCATGTTCGACAGCCGCACGCGGCCCTGCCTGCTCTATCAGATCAAGCGCTGCTCCGCCCCCTGTGTCGGGCAGATTTCCGAGGCGGACTATGCCGAGAGCGTGCGCGACGCCGAACGCTTCCTCTCCGGCCGCTCGACCAAGGTGCAGGAGGAACTGGCCACGCAGATGCAGGACGCCTCCGACGCGATGGAATTCGAACGCGCCGCCGCGCTGCGCGACCGCATCCGCGCCCTGACCAGCGTGCAGACCGCCCAGGGCATCAACCCGCGCGGCGTGACCGAGGCCGATGTGATCGCGCTCCACATGGAAAGCGGCCAGGCCTGCGTGCAGGTCTTCTTCATCCGCGCCAACCAGAACTGGGGCAACCGCGACTTCTACCCGCGCATCGGCGCCGATGTCTCGGCGGCCGAGGTGATGGAGGCCTTCCTCGGCCAGTTCTACGACAACAAGGAGCCGCCGCGGCAGCTGATCCTGTCCGACGGGATCGAAAACGCCGACCTGATGACCGAGGCGCTCAGCGACAAGGCCGGCCGCAAGGTCGAGATCCTGGTGCCCCAGCGCGGCGAAAAGGCCGAGCTGGTTTCCGGCGCGCTCAGGAACGCCCGCGAAAGCCTCGCCCGCCGCATGTCGGAAAGCGCGACCCAGGCGAAACTCCTGCAGGGTCTGGCCGACGCCTTCGGTCTCGACGGGCCGCCGCAGCGGATCGAGGTCTACGACAACTCCCACATCCAGGGCACCAATGCGGTGGGCGGCATGATCGTGGCCGGCCCCGAGGG
>NPIG01000057.1_pt3 | contig 30755 bp, 25 predicted proteins | sample 8637441 | NCBI WGS metagenome assembly NPIG01 (sample SAMN07420675, study PRJNA396082) | bioreactor metagenome | isolation source: sample BR6 brine-fed electro-methanogenic bioreactor BR | place: Japan: Kochi | collected 2016-06-14
CTCGCCGACCACTATGTCGCTGCCGGGGATACATAAGCTCCAGCTCTCCTGTTAACATAGTGCCACATGACAACGAGAACCGCTCTAAGAGAGAACCTCGAAAAATATAACCAACGCGTATCTAAAAAGAATATTTTGCCTTCTATAAATATTTTCAATGCAGTATTTTCATAAGAAAAATTCCTGTTGACCTTCGAGAGGAAAAACGATACGATCTCAGACATCATAAGATTCGCCTATTTTAAGAACCGTTTTGGTTCTCACAGGAGGTTTTTCTTCATGAATCCTTGGGCCCTTATGCTTTCCTTTGCTCCGTGGCTTATCCTCAAAATTGTCTCGGATCTCCCCTTCGGAGATCCTCTTACCATGCTTCGGATCGCCATCGTGGCGGCCACTCTGGTCTCGCTCTACCAATCCAGAAAGAGCCGCGTCAGAGGCTTCCTGTACTGGGGGAACCTCTCCTTCTTTGCCCTGAGCTTTCTGCTCGTAGTAGCTCTTCCCCAGATGTGGTTCATCACGAAGATGGGACTTTTTGCCCAAATAATGCTGAACACCATCACCTGGGGTTCCATGCTCTTCAAAAAACCCTTTACCATAGATTACGCCAAGCAGCATGTCCCTCAGGAACGCTGGAACGATCCGGTCTTTCTGCGCAAGAACTACGTTATCACCGGCATTTGGGGATGCTACTTCCTCCTGGGCTTTATCTCCGCAGAGATCCGCATCTACGAGCCAGGCATAAGCCACGGACTCATTGAAATCGTAGACAATGTGGCCATGCTCGGGGCGGTCTTCTTTACCTCCCTCTACTCCAAACATAAAAAAAAGCCCCCGGTAAATTCCGGAGGCAAGGGAAAGGCAGATGCTGCATAGAGCAGTGGCCTAACAGTCTAGTGGGCCGTTCCTTTTTATATTGTGATAAAAAGGAACGCGCTCAATTGGTTTGAACAGAAGGATAAAGTTTTTTGAGTTTTATCCGTGCGTCCTCCGTGGTAAAGTGCCAGTCAACCCCGATCTGCTCGCTATTCCTGGCTATGGTCCACGCAACAGCTTCTCTCTTTAACGTCTCTATGTCAGAAATCCTTCTTTCTGCAAGGCATTGGTTCGTGAAAACGCTGAGTTCGATCTCTGCAATATTAAGCCAGCTCCCATGCTTTGGTGTGTAGTGAATCTCAAGCCTTTTGCTGAGACGAAGGGCTTTTTCGGGATCGAATGTGGCGTAGAGAGAGCCGATCTTGTGGGTATTAGAGCGGTTCTCGTTGTCATGTGGCACTATGTTAACAGGAGAGCTGGAGCTTGTGTGTTCCCGGCAGCGACATAGTGGTCGGCGAGTGCAGCTTTACGTCGTGGAGGCCCGGCAACGGCACAGGACGTGCCGTTGAGCCTCAGCCGCGCCACGGACGGCGCGTCTGAGGCGACGGGCCGGAGCAGCAAAGCAAGGGNNTCGCCACTTGCGGAGCAGAGGGAACACACAGGCGGAGGCTCCGTGAAACAGCACATGACACATTATTTGTGAAACCGCTCTAAGGTTGTCGCAAACAAGAGTGATTTTCCGGGCATCAGGGTACTTTTCTTCGAGAAGCCTCTCTATCTCAAGGGCCCAATCTTCTGAGGTTCTTCTTTCTCTGATCCTCATCTCTCTGTGGCAACCAAGAGGTTCTACGAACATAAAACCCGCAGCGTTCCCGTTACGTCTGTATTCGTAATCGTATCGTTCCGGCGTCCCTGGTTCTGCGGGGATTCGGGTACGCACCTCTCTCAGAAGCTGTATTGGTTGTTCGTCCATACAAACCACAGGAACATCAGGGTCATAGGGCCTCCGATATACTTCGAGAACATCTTCCATGGCTGCAACGAAATCCGTATTCGCTTCCGGTGGAATGACCCACGCCTGTTTTACATGGGGGCGCAACTCGTTTTTTTTAGTGTTCTCATGACGGTCTGTCGAGAGATGCTCTCGACAATCTCAAGCCTCACAAGCTCATCCGCAAGCATTTGTAACGTCCAGCAGGAGTACCCTTCCGGAGGCGTGCTGCAAGCGATTGTGATGAGCCGAGCCTCATCTTCTCCATCGAGCAGTCTTTCTATGGGGGGGCAAGTCCTCTTCTTGCGTTCCAGGGCGGCTTCAGGGCCTTGTGTTACGAATGTCTTCGCTATATTCGTCACAGTGTTTTTATGGCAGTGGTAAATTTCTGCGGCCTCTCCATGGTTTTTCCTGCCGTCAGGGTTATTTTCATCGATTGCCAACATTATATTGGCGTGTTTTATCCTTTGGGCAGAACCTTTTCCTTTACTAACGATACTTAGAAGCAGAGCCCGTTCCTCTTCAGTAAGAGCAACAACGTACTGATTCATCACGTTCCCTCCTCGGAAGTATTTATTTGTACCATCCGAAAATATTTGTAAAGGAAAATGCGTTTTTACGCAAGAGCCACACGGCAACTTAATTCACATTATAACGTGGAACGGCCCACTAGTTATAAAAGGGCCGGGAATTTAGGTTACTCCCCAGACGCAGTTCTCGTCTCAAGGTTTTTGTTCTATGGTGGCGGGGAGCAATCTTCTCAAGGAAATCGAGATAGATTTTCGCTTTGTCCATATCTTGCATAGCCAAAAAATACCTTCCCATAAGAGCGAAAAATCCCACCACTTCTGATACATGAAAAACTTCTCGTTCTGGATAGACTATTTTTAAATCATAAGCATTATCGAATATTCCGGGAATTTTCTGGAGGTCCCCCCGCAAGAGACAGAAGTCTCCGTAATTCACCCGGGCGAAGACATAATCAGAGTTGGCTTGATAGTTCCGAAGGACGACCTCCTCCGCATCCTCTATCTTGTTCACATGCATATAGGCCGTGGCCAGATAGTTAAGAAACTGAGGATTATCCGGAAACTCTTCAAGTAGCTCAAGCAGCTCAGGAATTATCTTTTCGGGATCCTTTTGAATTTCGAAAAAAAACTCATCCCGTTTTATTCTCGCCCACTCAGGGAGCTTCGGAACCCCTGGAACCCTCATGGGCTCAAAGCAAATATTGTACGAAACCAACCGAAGGACACCACACCGGGACTCTCCCACCTCTCCGGAAGGGGTAGCAAGGGCACCTCTTTTCTTTTTTGTGCTCGTCTTTTTGCTGTTCTTTTTTTTCTTGCTCATAGTACGCGACCCTTTCTTTCTGTGCAACGCATCCCCAGAAATTCCCGTCCTATTTTTCATGCTTTCCTCCCCAAGGCATCCTGGCAGAACCGTTGAGCCAAGCAACTTCAAAAAGAGGCACCAGAGCTTTTTATCTCTTCGACGTTTTCTTACGAACCACCCTTGAAAAAAAGGCCTCCTTCTCCTCTTTGTTAAATAAGGAAAAAGCTTTTCTCTCCTCCTCAAAAAAAGCGTCTTTCACACTCTCAAGGGCAAGAATGGGTTCCTCCAGCATCTGCACCTTTGGATGATCCGGGGCACAACGTTTCAGCATGTCGAGATACATTCTCCCTCTCTCCAGATCTCCCTGAGAAATAAAATAGATCCCCATAACATACGAAAAACTAAAGATCTCAGAAACATGAAAGATCTCTCGTTCGGGATAGAGACTTCTCGGTGTGTAGGCGTGATCAAAAATTTCTGGGATTTTTTTAAAATCTCCCTTGCGAATACAGAGATCCGCATAATTCGTCCGGGCGAAAAAATACTTTGGATTAGCCTCATAATTTCGAAAAACTGTCTCTTCCCCCTCTTTGTCTCTTCCAGCGTAAAAATAGGCCACCGCAAGTTGGTTGAGAAGCTGAGGATTCTCGGGAAATTCCTCGAGCAGCTGAAGGATCTCCGTGATGTTCTTCTCTGGGGCTCTCTCTGCTCTTTTATACATCTCCGACATTTTTTCCACCACTGCTTCCGGAAGTTCTGGCAACCCCGGAACTTTCACATTTTCGTAGGAGACCGTGCAGGATTCATAACGAAGATCCGCTGTTTTGGGGGAGGGTGTTCTCTTGGCTTTGCTTCTTTTTTTGGCATTTATCTTCTTTGGGCTCACGCAGTATCATTCCTTTTTTTAGGCTTTAAGAGAAAAAACTCTGCACAGATCACGACTTATGGGGAGCTCCTTCTTCTTCCCTCCGGGGAAAGGAGCGGATGTTCCCTATGTTGGCGAGGATTCTTCTCGCCACCTCGGGTTTGTTCATGGTGTAGAGATGGATCCCCGGAACCCCCCAGGAGAAGAGGTCAATAATTTGATCGGTGGCATAGGCGATCCCCGCCTCTTCTAAAGCCTCGGGATTCCCCTCGTAGCGGGCAAGCAACCGGGCGAGCTTGGGAGGAATGGAGGCCCCGCAAAGGGAGACAATACGGCTGATCTGCTTTGCCTGGAGCACCGGCATAATCCCCGGAAGCACCGGCACAGAGATCCCCACATGCCGAATCTTTTCCATAAATCGGAAGAAGATCTCGTTATCGAAAAAGAGCTGGGTGATAAGAAAATCCACCCCCTGATCGACCTTGATCTTGAGATGTTCGATGTCCTTCTCCAGGCTTTCGCACTCCGCATGCCCCTCGGGATAGGCGGCTCCCGCAAGAGTGAAGGTTCTCGGTGCCGAGGCATGGATGAACTGCACCAGGTCCGAGGCGTACCGAAAGGTCTCTTCCTCCGGAGCAGGAGCCCCTTCCCGAGGATCTCCCCGCATAGAGAGAATATGGGTTATCCCTTCCTGCTCCAGCTCCTCAAGAATGCCCTGAATCTCCTGGGGAGAGGAGCCCACACACGTGAGATGAGCCAGGGCGGGGAGGTTGAACCGGTTCTCCACCATGGAGGCGATTTCCACGGTTCTTCCCCGGCTGCTTCCTCCTGCTCCGTAGGTAACGCTGATAAAGTCCGGGTTCAGATCGCTAAGAGCTTTTATCTTGGGAACAAGCTGTTCCAAAGGATATTCGGGCTTGGGGGGAAAGATCTCGAAGGAGATCACCGGGTATTCCCCGTAGAGACGGTCACGAATGCTCATGGACACCCCCCTCTGAAGCGTCCTTATCCTTTCGGGAGGTATCTCCCGACTCCCAAGAGGATTCCCGGTGTTCCTCGAATTCTCCTTCGGTGAATCCTCCCTGCTCCCGGCGAGGCTTCTGTTCTCCGGAAGATTTCCCTGAAGTTATCCGGGGAAGCTCCTGAGCCTCCTCTTCGAAGAGATTTTTTGCCCCCCCCGCACCAGGATTGGAGGGCATGAGACCCAAAAATTTTTTCAGCCGGGGAGCAAGACGGGAGCGCCCCCCTTCGGCATTCTCCATCTCCTCCTCCGCCCGTCGGGTGGCCCGGCCCCATACCCCCGCAAAGCCGGGATACTCCTCCATGAGAATGGCTATGGCCTTTTCATAGATGTAAAGGGTGCGCCGATCCGCTCGATCGGGCTTGCGGTAGAGGGTGTCCATATTTTTCTGGAGGGTTCGATTTTCCTTCTCCAGAGCCTCAATCTGTTTCCTCAGGGCATCCTCCCCCCGGGAGATCACCGCAAGATGGGTCTCCCAGTATTTTCTCACTGCCCGGCGTTTGAGCATTCCGCTGAAAAAAACATAGAGTGCGATACAGAGGCCGATAAAAAGTCCCGTGAAGACGTTGTTTCCAAAAAAGAGCATATTCCTTATTCCCCCCTCAATCTTTCCTTATTCATATTCCAGAAGCCCTTTGAAGATGGGTATTCTCTCTTTCCCCATTATAACGTTATGCGGAAGAAGCAAAAGTGAATTTTTATTGATTCCTCAAAAGCTTCTCGAAAACATCAGCCTTTATCTCCCGAAAGGAGGGCCTCCACAAGCCGCACCGCACCCACCGCATCCTCGGAGTAGCCATGGGCTCCGATGCGCTCCGCAAAGGTGGCATTCACGGAAGCCCCTCCCACCATGATTTTCACCTCCGGGGCCTCCTGACGCACCGCCGTTACAGCGGCCTCCATCTCCTTCATGGTACTCGTCATGAGGGCGGAGAGCCCGAGGATCTGGGGAGATTCCGAACAGATAGCCTCAAGAAGGGCCTCCCGGGATACGTCCTTTCCCAGATCCACCACCCGGTAGCCATGGCTTCCCAACACGGTGCCCACAATGTTCTTGCCGAGATCGTGAAGATCACCCTTTACGGTGGCCATAAGGATGGTTCCCCGATAGGCGTTTTCTCCAGAAGCTCCGAGCCTCTCCACCACCATGCGGCAGACCTTCTGGGCCGCCCCGGCGGCGGCCACAAGCTGGGGGAGAAAGAAGGAACCTTCCTCATAAAGCTTCCCCACCCGGTCCAGGGCGGGAATAACCCCGAGGTTGACTACCTCCAGAGGATGTTCCATCTCTTCAAAGAGGGCCTTTCCTATCTCCAGAGCGAGGGCTTCTTCTCCCAGAAGGATATTCTGCTGAAGCCCCTTCAGCGAGAAAGGGTTCTCCGAAGAATTCTCAGCGGAGGGCGCTGTTTCCGGATCTCCCGAAGGAAGAGAGGTTTTTTCGCCCCCCCCGGAGGCTCCTCCTCCCGGAGCATACCGGCTCTTGAGAAGCGGGGCTCTTTCGATGTAGGCCTTCCCCCCCTCGTGGCGACCGCAGAGGGCGTTCGCCGCCGCCACGGTATCCATGAGAAGGACGTCCCGGGGATCGGCGATCACCGCATCAAGCCCTGCGGCCACGGCCATGGCAAGATAGGTACGGTTCAGAAGGGGGCGCACCGGCATGCCGTGGGATACGTTGCTGATCCCGAGGACGGTACGGAACCCCAACTCCCGGAACCCCGTCACCACCCGGAGGGTCACCGAAGGAGCCTGGGAATCCGCCCCCACCGCCATGGCCAGGGCATCTACAAAGAGACGTTTCCGGGGAAAGCCGAGACCATCCGCTATGCGAGCGATCTCCTCCCCCACCTGAAGACGCCCCTCGGCGGTCTCGGAGATCCCCTGATCATTCAGGGCAAGCACCACCAGAGAGGCCCCGTAAAACTGCGCCAGTTCGATCCCCGCGGTGAGAGATTCTTCACTTGCGGTAACAGAGTTGAGGAGCACCGATCCTGTGCAGGCTTCAAGACCTGCCCGAAGCACCTCCGCATCGTCACTGTCCAGAGAGAGGGGGAGCTCCGAGGCCCGTTCCACCGCATCCACCGCCTCTCTCATGGCCCGGCATCGGTCGATCTGGGGAAGCCCCACGTTCACATCCAGAAGGGCCGCTCCTGCAGCGGTCTGAAGCCGGGCCTCCTCCCGAACCATGCGATACTCATAGCACGCCACCTCATCCCGAAGGGGAGATTTACGGGATACGTTGATGCGCTCCCCGATGATTCTCAAGGGTTCCCCGTTTCCGCACCGCACCACCCGGCTGGGGCTGCAGAGAAAAGTCTCTTGGGGCTCCTCCCTGAGCAAAAGAGGCTCTCCTTCCAAAGCTTCCCGAAGAAGCCGGATGTATTCCGGATTGGTACCACAGCATCCTCCCACCACCGCGGCACCGCTTTGGGCAAGTTCTCTTCCGAGACGGGCAAAGGTTTCAGGAGTACAGTAGTCAGGAGCTCCCGGAAGCCCCGCATTGGCGTACACGAAGAGGGGGAGGGCAGTAACGCTTCCCAAACGCCGCACCACTGGAAGATAGGCCTCGGGACCCACCCCGCAGTTGGCCCCCACTCCGGCGGCTCCCATGGACTCTGCCCAAACTGCGGAGGCCTCGGGGGTTACCCCCGTTACGGTGGCCTCCCGGGTATCGAAGGTAAAGCTCACCACAAAGGCCTCCTGGGGATCGCAGTCCTTGAGCCCCAGCACCGCCGCCTTGGCTTCCTTCATATCCAGCATGGTTTCGATGAGGATAAAATCCGCCCCCCCCGCCAGAAGCCCCCGAATCTGCTCTCGAAAAGCGCCCCGGGCATCTTCGAAGGAGAGGCTTCCCAAGGGGGCCAGAGACTCCCCCAAAGGCCCCACGGAACCTGCCACCAGAGCTCTGCCCCGGGCGGCCTTTTTGGCGATCTCTGCGGCTCGGGCATTGATCTCGAAGGCCTTTTCTCCTAAACCCCGGCAATCCAGCTTGAGAGGGCTTCCTCCAAAGCTGTTGGTCTCCAGGATATCCGCCCCGGCAGAACAGTACTCCTCGTGGATGGCCTCAAGAATTTCGGGATTCCGCATGTGAACCTCTTCGGGAAGCTCCGGAGGCTCCCACCCCCGCTCTCCCAGAAGGGAGCCCATGGCACCGTCCATCACCAGGGGCCTTTCTCTTTCTTGTAGCCATCGCCTCAGCTCATCTCTGCGCACTCCCACATTCCTCCTTAAGGATCCTCATAACAACAATGCAGCTCCCTTTGCGGCCTTTCCAAGATGGGGAGCTGCACAAAGAGACCACTCTTCGTAAACCAGGGGAAAGCATAACAAAAGAAAGTTCAAAGGCCAATGACAAAAAAGCCTTTTTTAGAAAAATCCTTTTCTTTCCCCCTTCTTCAGGGCTCTTGAGAAACGTCCCCCCGCCACTGCAGAAGCAGCTCCGTCCCCCCTCCTACGCCCGGCAGAATCCCTGCAAAGTGGAATCCCAGCTTTTCCACACCTTCGAGAAAGGCGGTGCCCGGAGATTCCAGGGGAAGCCGTATGAGCATGCATCCCACCCCCTGGCTGGAAAGTTTTTCCAAATGCCGGCGGATCTGCACCAGAAGGTCCACATCGTAGCGAAGCACCGTAAGAAAAGCCCGGTGCCGGGAGTGATCCACATCAAGGGTTATCATGCTCTGGCGAAGAGAGAAGGCTTCGGGTTCCAGGGAAGGTTTGGGAAAACGCACCTTCAGTCCAAGCTCCTGGCAAATCCGACGGATCTCCGGGGCATAGTCTCCCGGGGGGTGCAGATCCTGTTCCTCCATCTCCCCCAGAGGTTTGAAGAGAAGCACCCCCCGGGGGTCAATGCGGTCGAAGTAGGCCTCCACCCCGCCGGATTCCCGAAAGCCCAGCCGAGCACAGCGCTCCAACCCTTGGAACTCGTTCCGAGGAATCAGGGCGAAGAGTTCCTTGCGTCCCAGTTTTTTCGCCTTCTCCAGCACCGCCCCCTCCAAATCCTCCAGAAGGGGCTCCCGGCGGGGGGAGTTCTGCACATTCCGGGACATCATGGGAAGGATCCAGAAAAGCCGATCCCCCCACTCCTCCTGAACCCCCAGAGCCCCCAGGGCAAGAATCTTTCCCCGGGAATCCAAGGCTCCCAGAGGGATCAGAAGCCCCTCCCGAATGAGAGAACCGATATCTTCACTCTGGTAGGCATACTGCAGAAAGGATCCCATCCGCAAGGGGAGGGTGGAGAGAAAGGCGGAGATTTTCGAAGCATCACGAAAGGTGAGCTCCTGCAAGGAGAAGGCTTCGGGGATCTCTTCGGGAGTCTTTTCGGGAGTCTTTTCGGAAAAATCCTCGGAATTAATTTCGGTAACTGCAAAGGGCTGCTCCGGAGCTACTACCCCGGCCTCTCCGGAGGGAGGCACCCCTTTTTTCAGTGCCATATAACGCCGGAAGAGATGGATCTGGGTGCCGGAACTCTCCTGATCCGTAACGCTCACCCGATCCACCAGATGCTTCATGAGGAAGAGCCCCATGGCGTGAGGCCCGGAGTCTCGGGAATTTTCCGTAGATTCCGCCTCCTCCAGGCTCTCCTTGAGAGAAGGAGCTTCCGAGAAGGAGAGAATCACCCGAATTCCCAGAGGAACCCGGCGAAAGGAGATAGAGATATGCTCCGAGGGATCCCCTCCTCCGATAACGGCGGAAAAGGCCTCCTCCAAAGCAAGCTCCATCTTCTCGGGCCCCTCGGTAAAGGCAAAGAGTCCCATAAACCCCCGAAAAGCCCCCAGAAGGGGAGCCACAAAGCGGATATTTTTGGGGATTCGTATTTCCATGGATAGACCTGTTTCCATGATGGGCACACACCTCCTTCCGGAAAACTCCGAAAAAGATTGTTACCGGGATTTTCCCAAAGCCACCCAGTCTTCGGGGGGATTCTCTCCGGGAACATTCCAGCTCTTGTTAGCTTCCAACACAAAGGTCTCTACATCCACAAAGGGGCGGGAAAGCGCCGAGGCGGTCTCCTCCGAAATACCCCCCTGCCGAACCACCTCTTCCCCCGCCTTTCGGACCATGTCAAGATAAGGAGCCACCAGGGGACGGCACGGAGGAACCCGAAGCATCTCCCCGGCGGTGCAGAACACCGTGCCCAGAAGATTTTCCTCGTGCCCCTCCAGAAGCTGTAAAAAATGAGCCTTCAGAGCATGAAAATGATGGGGCTCCGGAAAACCGCAATTGGAAATCACCACAAGCTTCCAGGGATCCCCTCCATAGCGCAGGGGGTGTCCGAAATGCTCTCCATCCTTGACCATCCAAGGCTTCACCATAGGGAGGGTCCTTTCGAGAATCCGTTTCAATCGAGCGGTCATGCCGTAATGATAGAGTGGCGTGGCCCAGATAAAAACATCCACCCCTCGCATCTTTTCGAAAACCCCAGGCATGTCATCCTTATGGATGCAGACTCCGGGAGTCACATTCCAGCAGGAAAAACAGCCCACACAATCCTTTACGGAAAGCTCCGAGGCAAAGAGGGTCTCCCCCGTGGCTCCTGCTCGAGCAGCTCCTTCTAAAAAAGCCTCCACCAGCACCTGGGTATTGCTGTTTCTTCCCCGGGGACTTCCGTTGACACAAAGAAATTTCATTTTCACATTCTCCTTTCAACTGGCAATTATGTATATTCCTTCTTGCTATCCCAGAGGAATCTGGGTAACCGGATAGGTCAGCTTGGGCTGCTCGGGATGGCGGAAAATACCGCTCATAAAGGTGAGGATTCCCACCCGTCCCCAGAACATAAGCACCATAAGAACTATCTTCCCCTCCGGAGAAAGCTGGGAGGTAATTCCCGTAGAGAGCCCCACAGTACCGAGGGCGGAGATAACCTCGAAAGCCGCATCCTGAAGAGAAAAGGGCTCCAGGAGAGAAAAGAGCACCACCCCCGCAAAGAGAGTGCCTAGATAAAGCACCAGAAGCACCAAGGCCCGCAGAAGGGTGCGGTAGGGAATCCGACGTCCCCAGAGGTTCGCCTCATGAAAACCTCCGATCTCCCCCGCCACGGTAATCCCCACTACCGCCACGGTGGTGGTTTTCAGCCCCCCTCCGGTGGAGGCGGGAGAGGCCCCCACCACCATGAGAAGCATCATGAGCAGTATTCCCGGAGGGGAGAAAGCTGCGGGAGTCACCGTGTCGAACCCTGCGGTACGGGCGGTGACCGAGGCAAAGAGGGCGTTCCACACCTTCCAGAAGGGAGCGAGGGAGGCAAGAGAGTGGTTCCACTCCGCCAGAAGAATTCCCAGGGTTCCCGAAAGAAGTAAGATCAGGGTGGTCCAGAGTATCAGCCGGGAGGCCACGGAGAGCCGTCGGGGAGCCCGGGATGAAGGGGAAAAACGCTGGAAAATCTCCACCCAGACAGGAAAACCGAGACCTCCCATGACGATGAGAAGCATCACCGTTCCCGGCACCAGAAGAGCCTGATGATACCCCTGAAGACTGGCGGAAAAGAGGGAGAACCCCGCATTACAGAAGGCGCTGGCGCTGTGAAAGAGGGCGGTAAAGCATGCCCGGGGAAAGGGCAGGGTAGCCGCAAAGGAGGGGAGCATGCAGAGCGCCCCGAGCAGCTCCGCCCCAAGAGCGATCTTCACTACCCAGAGGAGAAGACGCACCGCTCCCCCCTGGCTCTCCTGCCCCATGGTGGTGGCAAAGAGAAGCCGGGAGCGAATTCCCACCCGCTGCCCCATGGTCACCAAAAGAGCCAGGGAGGCGGTAATAACCCCCAACCCTCCAAGCTGCAGGAGGAGAAGCACCACCACCTGGGAGGCCAGGGAAAGGTCCCTGGCGGTATCCACCACGATAAGCCCGGTAACACAGACCGCCGAAGTTGCGGTGAAGAGGGCATCCAGAAGGCTCAGAGGGCGGTGGGATAGATTGCACAGCCAGAGAAGTCCCCCCCCTAGGAGAATGAGCAGGAGAAAGGCCCCCACTACTTTTTTTTCCACCGAAAGATTACTGTAAAGCCGTATGGTTCTCTCCTCCCTCAGGCAAGTTCACTCAAAGAAAGATGCCTTCATTCGAAAAGGGCGGGAAGCCCCGCCCTTTTCGAAGAAAACCCACTCTAATCCAGAGATTCCAGAAAGTCGCTGGTTTAGCGGAAATCCTCCACCTGGGGATCGAAGGCGTCCTCATCTTCCATGGCAAGAGCAGAGATAAGCTGGGCCTCCAAGGCTCGGGCCACTGCCACCGCCTTCTCCGCCCGGGCCACATCCTCCTGGGAGAGCTGAGCTACCGCCTTTTCGGGATCCCCCTGGTTCCAGATATCGAGAGCCCGGGCAGCGGCTTCCTTCTGCTGCACCAAGAGATCCTTCTGGTATTCTCCCCAGAAGTTCCGAAGCCTCTTCTGCCACTCCGGATTGTGCCGCACCAACGCCGAGGGAGCCCGGAAAGCCCAGGAGGCGGAGGTGCTGTCATAGACGTCGGTCCCCTCGGTATACCCTGCGGGGCTCGCCTGAATATCCCCGTGGAAGGGGAGATAGACGCTGTCCATGGCGGGACCGAGAGCGAGCCACATCACCACTCCGATCTGCCAGGGGGTGGAATCCGTCTCTCCCATCTCGAAGATATGAGACTCCATATTGCTCTTCCGGGAGATTACCCGGTATCCTTCAAAGTCGAAATCCTCCTCGTAAGTATAGCTGTCGGAGCCGAAAAAGGCCATAATATCCTCCACGGATATGGGCTTATCGGGCTTCATGAGGAAGGGATAGCGGGCCTTGCCGGGCTCCTGCTTCACTGATGGGCTGAACCAACGATGCCCCCACCAGTTGCGGATGCCGGAACCCTTGGCCATGTTTTCATCGCTCAGATCTCCGTAGGCCTGAGCAAAATCAAAATTCTTCTCCTGCCCCGGCTCGGCTCCGGGGAGATTATGCTCCACCGCAAAGGAGTAGAGCCCCGGGGAACCCATGAAGTTCTTCTGTTCTCCCAGAGCATCTTCCACATCAAAGCCGTCTATCCGGGTGATATTGCCGTTCACCACGTACATGTCGTCGGGAATCCGTACCGCTGCCCACTGATGCCCCGCATACTCCATGTACCAGATCTCGTCCCGATCTGCTATGGCAAGCCCTGCGATCTCTCCATACCCTTCGTTGTAGGGATCTTCGGCACTGCCGTACTTCTCAAGAGCCGCTCCGAGAAGGAGCACTCCCTCCCGGGCGGTTTGGGCCCGGGGAAGTACCAGAGCGGGGATCATGCACTCTTCTATTCCGTCGGGAGTTCCGGGGTCTGCCGCATTGGAGATATCATTCCGATCTTCCGTCTCCGTAGCAGTGATCATCACACCCTCGCTGTTCACCCCTGCAGCGCTGTAGGGCCACAACCCCCCATCCCAGGAATCTTCGCTATGATCTTGGTAGCAAAAATCCGGCATGGAGAAGAACTTGAGGCTCTTGGTCATCCCTTCGGGGTACCCCCACTCCAGGCCGTTGTAAAAGACCTCGGTCTCTCCGGGCTGCAGCTCCCGGGCAGGAGTGACCACCAGATACTTGGATACCGCCGAGGCACCATCCTCCATGCGGGCCACCAGGGGGTGCCCCGTGGCGGAGGCATCCTTTCCCACAAAGACTGCGGTGCATCCCAAGGCCCCTCCTGCGAGAAATCCCAGAAGAGCACACCCGAAAAGCACCCTTCCGCCGTACCTTCCTACTCTGTTACGCATACTACCAACCTCCTCGAATCAAGATATGAATCCATGAAAACACTCACAAGACCCTCGTTATTCTCTCACCCCCGGGGGAATGCCGCAAGGTGCTGAATGCGGTTTCCATAGAACACTCCATGCCCCTGAAAGTGTACATTTTCAAAGAGATAGCGGAAGGGGTATTCTTCATCCCTGTGGAGCTTCTCCAGAGCCTCTCCAATCTTTCGCTGCAGATCCTCCGCATCTGGGCGATCCGGCATATCCGGAGATTCCTCTGCGGGTTTCCTTCGAGGGGTGAGAACATATCCCTCCCCGAGCCTGGGCCAGAGAGCCCGAAAAGCCGTGGGAGATTCCAGCACGTCCATGCCGAGGATCTCTTTTTCCCGAAAAACAAGACAGCCCAAAGCTTCCGGAGGAGGGACCAGCCCCTTTTGAAAGGTCTCAAGGGAAGCACCATCCCTCGAATACCCCTCCAAAAGGGAATCCGTGGCGGAGTCCACCCCTCTGGAGGCGAGCAGGCTTTCCACCTCTTCCCACACCTCCCCCTGGGCCCGGGAAGCTCTGGCGGGATCCCTCGAAAGGTTGCTTCTCCGGCGGACCGAAGGGGGAGCAAAGGAAGCGGCCTCAAAGGAAGCCCCCCCATGATGCCAACGCCCCTGCTCCACACAACATACGGGAATGATCTGCTCTTCTCCGGGAGCTACTATCAGGGTAACTTGGAGAACCCGGTGCTGTTTCCCCCCCTGCAGAAGCTCCCCTTCAAGCAGGAGAAGGGGACGGGTTCCCCGGTTGGCTATGCGAAGCTCCGGCACGCTCCCCTCGGAGGAAACTTCCGAAAGAACGGCACTCCCCTCCCGAAGGGCCTCCTCCAGAAGAAGGAGCTCCTCCGCCCGGGGGGGGGAGGTTTTTTCCGAAGAGGAGAACCAGAAGATGGTGTAGTTTTCCCACCGTGCGGGCTCTTGAAGAGTCAGTTTGCGGAAGGCCTCGGGCAGACGTTGTTTCCCGAGCTCCTCCGCCCGCCTCTCCAACCCCTCGAAGAGACGGAGATAGAGATGGCTCTCGGGAAGAGCAGAGCGGTCCACCAGGCTGCGGAGCTTTCGCCCCACCTCCCGGATCATCCGGGGATCTTCCCAGCTCTGTCCCATCTGCCAGGCGGAAAAAAGAAGGTTTCGAAATCCCTCCTCGGGGGTGGCACAGAAGGTTCGAGGCTCCAAAAGCTCTCTCCCCTTGGAGGATGCGAAGATCCGAATCTCCAGAGGGGCCTTCTGGTCGGTGATGGCTGCGTCTTCAGGAATACGGGCATCTCCAATCACAAGCCCCTGATCCAGCAGAGGCGCCAACCAGGCCGCATCTCTTCGGGGGAGATATCCCAGGGGGTCAAAATCCTGGGTGTCCATCCGCACCGCCCGGGGATCGTGGGTATTCTCGGGCTCCCGTTCGAGATAGACCTCCTCCCCCGGTGTCGCCTTGCCATGGTGATACTGAAGACCCACCACGACGGAATCCAGGATTCCCAGCAAGGTCTCTCTCCCTTTCTCGGGGACCTTTTCGCTCTCCTTCTTCTCCTCGGCTTTCTTCCGCAACGCCTCTTTGGACATACCTCTCTCCTTTCACCATATTCCTGAAAACCCCCACAAGAGCTACTCCCGAGAATCCTCCTCCAGAGCCTCTTCCGTCATGTCCCGGGGAAGCTCCTTCCGGGCCCGGGCCCCGAGCTCCCGAAGCATCTCCGTGCGGCGTACCAGATTACCCCGTCCCTGCACAAGACGATTCCGGCATGTCTCGTAGGAACCCCGGGCTCTCTGAAGATGCTCTCCCACATTTTCCAGATCCTCCACAAAGAGCACGAACTTATCGTAGAGCTCCCCGCTCTGCCGGGCGATCTCCAGGGCGTGGCGGTTCTGCTTCTCCCTCTGCCAGAGATTAGCCACAGTACGGAGGGCAAAGAGAAGGGTTCCCGGAGAGACCGGAAAAACCCCCTGCTCAAAGGCCCGCTGCATAAAACTTTCCTCTTTCTGCTGCGCCAGAAGCAGCGCCGGATCCAGAGGGACAAACATAAAGACAAAATCCGGAGTTCCCAACTCTTCCAGAGCCTCGTATCCCTTGCTTTGCAACGAGGACATATGCTTGTTCAGAGAGGTCAGATGCTCCTTAAGATGCCCCGACTGCGCTTCGGGAGATTCCTCCCGGCAGTACTTCTCGTAGGCCACTAGTGAGACCTTAGAATCCACGATAAGATGCCGCTCTCCGGGAAGATAGATCACCGCATCGGGCTGGAGACGATTTCCCTGAGAAGTGGTGAAAGAGGGCTGGAGACGGTACTCCCGATCCTTTTCAAGTCCCGCCAGATCCAACACCCGCTCCAGCACCATCTCTCCCCAATTTCCCATCACCTTGGCCTGCCCCTTGAGAGCCCGGGTAAGATCCCGGGCCTCCCGGGCCATCTGCTGGTTCAGCTCTCCGAGCTGCCGCACCTGCTCCCGCAATTCGCTTCGATCCCGGGTATCCGAACTGTAGACCGTCTCCACCCGATTCCGAAAATCTCCGATCCGCTCTCCCAGAGGAATCAAAAGGCTTTCCAGCCCCTCTCGGCTTATACGGTTGAAGGAGGCGGTCTTCTCCTCGAAGATGGCGTTCGCCAGGGTGGCAAAATCTTTCTGGAGATGCTCCTTTATCTGGACAAACTCCTGGTGCTGCTCTCGCACTCGGTTCTCGGAACTTGTCCGTTCCGTCTGCTCCCGCACGAGAGACTCCCGAAGCTCCATGATCTGTTGCCGCTGCTTCTCCCGCTCCCGCTGAGAATCCCCGAGCTCCCCCTCCAAAAAGGTGAGGGTCTGCTCCCGGCGGGCCAGCTCCAGATCTTTTCGGCGCAGTTCTTCCTGAAGCTCCTCGAACTCTTCCGGAGTGGCCCCCTCCCAAGCGGCATAGCGGTAATGCTGGATAACCCAGGCAATTATGCCGCCCGCAAGAAAAGCCCCTCCCCCGAGGGCAACAAATTCTATTCCCATACACCCGTATCCCCCTTTGTGAAGGTCTTCCGGAAACACAAGAAAGGCATCGCGTCTTTAATTCCGAAAAGAAAAAACCATGACGTTCCGGAAAAGGGAGCTCCTCCAGAACATCATGGCTACTGTACCAGTATTTCTTCAGAGGGGAAAGAAGGGGCACCCTCTCTCAGGGGGGAAGGGTGCCCCTATGCTAACCTTCCAGCTCCTTCAGAGCCTCCCCCATGCGCTTGACCCCCTCCCGGATAAGATCCGGGGCCATACAGGAGTAGTTGAGGCGCAAAGTGCTCTCGTGCCCTCCATCGGGATAGAAGGCATCCCCGGGAACGAAGGCCACTTTTTTCTCAATACAGCGCTCCAGAACCTTACGGTTGCCGATCCCCGAGGTAAAGCTCCCCCAGAAGAAGAGCCCTCCGCTGGGGGCATTGAAGGTAAAGGCATCTCCAAGATAGGTCTTGAAGGCTTCTGCCATGACGTTCCGGCGCTCCCGATAAAGTTCGATAATGAGATCCACATGCTTGTCGATATCGAACATATCGAGATAGGCATCCACCATCATCTGGGTAATGGTAGGAGTCTGAAGATCCGCCCCCTGCTTCACCTGAATGATTCGCTCCAGCACCTCTTCGGGAGCGATGATCCAGGCCACCCGCAGCCCCGGTGCAAGAATCTTGGAGAAGGTTCCCAGGGTGATCACCAATCCCTTAGTATCCCATGTAGAGAGGGAGGGGCAATGCTCTCCTTCGAAGCGAAGCTCTCCATAGGGGTTATCCTCCACCACGGGAATCTCATACTTGCATGCCAGATCCATGAGAGCCTTGCGACGCTCCAGGGACCAGCTCTGCCCCGTGGGGTTCTGGAAATCCGGAATAACGTAGATGAGCTTGGCCTTTTTCTCCTGCTGGAGGACCCGCTCCAGCGCCTCAGGCACCATACCCTCGGAGTCGGTATCCACCTCCACAAATCGAGGCTCATAGGAGCGAAAAGCACTGAGAGCTCCCAGATAGGTGGGGCTTTCACAGATCACCGCATCCCCCTCGTCGAGAAAGACTTTGCCGATAAAGTCAAGAGCCTGCTGGGAACCCGTCACCACTTGCACATCCTTGGCGGCAACGTTGGTCTTCCAGAGCCGGTTCGACCGGGCGGCGATCTTCTCCCGAAGGGGTACGTACCCCTCAGTGGTGGAATACTGAAGGGCCTCACGTCCCATGGTTTCCAGCACCCGCTGGGAGGCTTTCTGCATGTTTTCCACCGGGAAAAGCTCCTTGGCAGGAAGTCCCCCCGCAAAGGAAATCATTTCGGGCTGGGCGGTGAGTTTCAAAATCTCCCGAATTTCGGAACGCTTCATCTGCTCGGTACGTTTCGCAAAAACTATGGCCATAATGGAATCTCCTCCTCCGTGATGGTTACAAAAGCACGGTCTCTACACAATCGGTTCAGGGAACAAACAGATCTTTCCCCGAAAGCATGGTACACAAAAGAACATCTCATAACCCTCCCTTGTATTCTATGCAATAACCGCACCTTATGGCAACTCCCAATTTTCTCGAAAAAACCCATCCTTTTTTGAAACACTCTCCCCCCTCATGAAAAAAAGAGGCAAAGCAGAGGTGTTTCAATTTTTTTATTTTATGCTAGAATAACCCCAAGAGGATGTGGCGTAATATCATGCCGTTGGAATATTCCAAAAAACAACATCCTCCCGTCGAAACAGCGTAAAGGAGAACAAAAAACAACCAAAGCGACCTTCGACCTCTTTTCGCTCCCCGAGGGAAGAGAGGCGTTCGGTGGAGGAAGCGATTCCTCCGCCCGCCGTGTTTGCAAAGAAGGACGAAAACTCCGAAAGGAGGGTCGTCCTTCTTTTTTTGTTCTTGCTTCGCCTGTGTTTCCAACACCACGCAAGACTTTTTACATTAAAGGAGGGGTACAGCATATGAACGCATTGGGATCAGTTTTGCGCATCAATCTTACCACCGGAGAGACTTCCAAAGAGCAGGTCTGCAGAAAGACTGCGGAAGACTTCATAGGAGGTCGCGGCTACGGCACAAAGGTGCTTTACGAGGAGCTTCCCAAGGGAACGGATCCCCTCTCCCCGGAGAACAAACTGCTTTTCGTGAACGGCCCTCTTACGGGACAGGCAGCTCCCGCGGCAGGACGCTACATGGTAGTCACCAAAAGCCCACTTACGGGAACCATCGCCAGCAGCAACTCCGGGGGTTTCTGGGGGCCGGAGCTCGCCAAGGCAGGATGGTTCATGGTCATTTTAGAAGGAAAAGCGGAAAAGCCTTCGTATGTCTGGATTAAGGACGACGTCGTGGAGATTCGGGACGCCTCCTCTCTCTGGGGAATGAACAGCCATGAAACCACCGACGCTCTTCTTGAGGAAGTGGGAGAACCCCAGGCCAAGGTAGCCTGCATCGGCCCGGCGGGGGAAAAACTCTCTCACCTCGCAGCCATTATGAACGACAAGAACCGAGCCGCCGGAAGAAGCGGTGTGGGAGCCGTGATGGGTTCTAAAAACCTCAAGGCTCTGGTTGTGAAGGGGAGCACCCGCCCCGCTCCGGTGAACCCCGAGGAGATGAAGTCCCTTCTCGGAAGCTCCATGGAGAAGATCAAGGCCAATCCCGTCACAAGCCAGGGGCTTCCCACCTACGGCACGGCGGTGCTGGTCAATATTCTGAATCAGCTCGGGGGATATCCCTACAAAAACTGGGAGACTGCTCACATGGCTAACGCGGATCTTCAGTCCGGGGAGACCCTGGCTCAGGACTTTCTCACCAAAAAGTATTCCTGTTTCGGATGCCCCATCGGCTGCGGCCGGGTAACCAAGGTGGGAGAACGTCACGGTGAAGGGCCGGAATACGAGACCATCTTCGCCTTCGGGGTCTGCTGCGGGGTGGAGCCTCTGGAGCCCATCATTGAGGCAAACTATCTCTGCAACGAATATGGCCTGGATACCATTAGCGCGGGGGTAACCCTTGCGGCGGCCATGGAACTCTACGAAAAGGGATATATCCCCAAAGAAGAGCTTGAGGGGGGGCCAGAGCTGCGTTTCGGCAACGGCGAAGCCATCACCTACTGGACAAAAAAGATGGGACTTCTGGAAGGGTTCGGGAAGAAGCTCGCCCAGGGATCCTACCGCCTCTGCGAGAGCTACGGCCACCCGGAGATCTCCATGTCCGTGAAGAAACAGGAGATGCCCGCCTACGACGGCAGGGCCATCCAGGGAATCGGGCTGAACTACGCCACCTCCAACCGGGGAGGCTGCCACGTTCGGGGATACACCATCTCTCCGGAGGTTCTCGGACTTCCGGAAAAACTCGACCCCACGACCATTGAGGGAAGGCCCCTGTGGGTAAAGATTTTCCAGGATCTCACCGCCGCCATCGACTCTTTGGGGATGTGTCTCTTCACCTCCTTCGCCCTGGGGGCGGAGGATTACGCCGCCTTCCTCAAGGCTGCCACAGGATTCGACTATGACGGCGACAAGGTCCTCAAGGCGGGGGAACGCATCTGGAATCTGGAGCGCCTCTTCAACCTTCGTGAAGGGATCCGCCCCGAAGAGGACACCCTGCCGGAACGGCTCTTGAAAACCCCCATCCCTGACGGCCCCTCCAAGGGGATGGTAAGCCGGCTCCCCGAGATGCTTCCGGAATATTACGAGCTTCGGGGATGGGGCGATAAAGGAATTCCCACCCAAGAGAGGCTGCAGGAGCTGGGGCTCTAACTCTTCCATGATTACGGTGCTTTTTTTCGCCACCTTCCGGGATCATACCGGGGAAAAAGAAACCTCCGCCGAAGGAGTCTCTTCGGTAGAGGAGCTTCTCCGGTTGCTCTCCCGGCGCTATGGCGCAGCCTTCGAGAACGAAGTTTTTGAAGGGGAGACTCTCTCCTCCTGGGTGATCATCATGGTGAACGGCAGGCATGTGGCCCACACGGGAGGAACATCCACCCCACTCAAGGATGGGGACACCGTAGCCATCTTTCCCCTTATTGCGGGAGGGTAGTTCAGCACGATCATTCGGCAAAAACCGCCGCGCCCCGGAACAGGCAGACGTTCCGGGGCGTTTTCTTCCGGCAAAAAAACACGGGCAGAAGAGCGGAGAAAGACCATATTCTCAAAATTTTATTGTACAAAAACCTTTGGATCATTTATAATTTTTGCAGAGAGAAGGTTGCCCTGGAGTATTCTTCTCTCCGCTACAACAACCGTAAAGGAGGATTTTCATGAGACGGATGATTGGCATCATGCTTTGCGCGGTACTGCTCTGCGGCGTGGGAGGAGCGGCCTTTGGAGCCCCGAAAGACGAGGTGGTCTTCGGAGATCAGTCCTGGGACAGCATTCAGTTTCATCATCGGGTGATGGCCTATCTTCTGGAACATGGCTACGGCATGAAACCCGCCTTCAACTTCTCGGAATCCATGCCCGCCCTTATCGGTCTGGAGCGGGGGGATAATCACATCATCTTGGAGGTCTGGACCGAAGCCCGCCAGGAGTGGTGGGACAAGGCCCGGGGCTCCGGAAAAGTGCGGGAGTTCGGCAAGGTCTTTCCCGATGCTCCTTCGGGGCTCTACATTCCCGCCTATCTCGTGAAGGGGGATCCCGAGCGGGGAATCGAAGCTCTGGCACCGGATCTCGTCTCAATCTTTGACCTTCCCAAATACCAGCACCTCTTCAAAGATCCCGAAGATCCCTCCAAGGGAAGAGTCTACAACGCCGCATCAGGATGGAAGGCCAACGAGCGGCACGAGATAAAATTCAAAGGATATATGGTTGAGGGGAAACCCCTCGTGGAGTACTTCAATCTTTTTGATCCGGGATCTCAGACCGCCCTCTCTGCAGCTATCAAAGGAGCCTACCAAAAGGGAGAACCCATCGTGGCATACTACTGGGAGCCCACCCCCCTTCTGGGAGAGCTGGAGATGATCCTCCTGAAGGAGCCGGAGTACGACGAGAAGATCTTCCGAGAGACCCAGCTCTGCCAGAACCCCGCCTTCTCGGTAGAGAAGGCGGCCAATGCGGCGTGGCTGGAGGAACATCCCGAAGCAGAGCCGCTCCTGAAAAAGTATTTCATGGGGTTGGATAAAACAAACGAGGTTCTGGCGTGGATGCAGGGGCACGGTAACAATCCGGACAAGGCGGCGGTCTGGTTTTTACAGACCAATCCCGACCTCTGGCAGGCCTGGATAGAGGATCCTCAGGTAGTACAGGCGGTGACGGAGGCCCTGGCAAAGGAAAAATAAGGAATTCTGCAAAGCGGCGAAGAAACTGTCACAAAGGTTCCACCATATGAAAGAGGGCCCTTAAGGGCCCTCTTTCTCGCAACATCAACAGATTCAGACAAAAAACACGATCCTCCTGAAGGGATTTTACAGGAGCGTTTCGAGTCCCGAACGGTAGATCAGCACCGAACAGTGGGCATGCCGGGCCACGTTGGAAGCCACACTTCCCACGAGAAAGTGTTGCAGCCCCGAGTGCCCCTGCCGGGCAATGACGATGAGGTTGTATTCCTCCTCCTTGGCAAAGCGAAGAATCTCCTCGGCGGGACTTCCCTCCAAAATGATGATACGGCTCTCCCGCTCCAGAGTACTTTCAAGAGCCCCTTCCGCCCGACGTATCCAGTGGGCGATCTTCTTCTGGGCTATGGTCTTGATTTCTTCGTCAAGCTTGGGAGGAATCCAGGGCTCGTACCCCCTCCAGGCAAAGGGATGGGATACGACATGCACAAAATCCACCTCCACCTTGAGACGATGAGCCAATCCGAGACCGTAGGCCACAAGGTTCTCCGTATGTTTGCTCAAATCCACAGGAACGAGAATCTTTCTGGGCATAACCAATTCCTCCTCTCTTTATGCAAAGCCCCATAGAGATAATCCATGGAATCCTATCATACCGAGCTTTTCATGCTCCGTCAAATTTCGCAAATTCTCCATCCTTCTTCAACTCCTGAAGGAAGGTCTGGCGAGGGGGGATCCTCGGAAAGAGACTCCTGAAAACCGGGAATCCGCTCCCGAGCCCCTACGTCCCCGTACCCCCCCGGGGGGAGAGGCCGCCGGACCCCGCACTGATCCGCATCGGGAGCTTCATTGCATCCCGTGGCAGAGAAGGGGATCAGGTCCACCACGGGGCTACCCGACAGGGGGAGACGGGAGGGAATGGGCTTTCCCCGAGAAAAGGCTCCCGCAAAGACAGAGCATCCTCCGCTCTCGAGAGAAGAGAGGTGTGGAGAGAGGGGCTGCTCGGAGGTTCCCGAAAGATCCGTTTCAGATCGCAAAATACCGTACTCCTCCGGAAGCACCCCGAAAAAGTTATATCCCAGACTGCGAAAAGAGCCCGCCACATCCCTCAAAAGCGACACGCCCCGCTCTCCCGGGAGAATCTCATTTTCCGCAAAAATGGAGTTTCGCACTCGGGTGGTTCCTCCAGAGCCGGAGAAAAGCCCCCCTCCTCGAGGAGCCGCATTTTCGGTCACCGTAGAGGCATTCAGGATGAGAAAACCCTCCGCATTCGCCAAAGCCCCGCCGTTTTCCAAAGCCTCGTTGCCGCTCATGGTGACATTCTCGAGCATGGCAGAAGCAGCAAAGGCATTTTCCAGAGCTCCCCCGGAAGAGGCCCGATTATTCAAAAAAGTGGTGTTCTTGAGGGAAAGCACCTGAGCATTCCGTATAGCTCCTCCTAGCCCCTGGGGCTCCAGAGCATGGTTTCCTTCAAAGATACTGCTTCCCAGAGAAAGAATCCCCCCGTTTCCAATGCCCCCTCCGATATTCCCCCGGTTACCCGTAATAAAGCAATTCGTGAGAGTAATGGTCCCCCCCTTGCGGTTTCCGATACCTCCGCCACAGGATGCGGTATCCCCCGAGGCGAGATTCTCCGCAATGGTGCAGTGGGTCATGGCAAGAACGTTATTGTTCCAGATCCCCCCTCCATGGGCGGCTTCGCTCTCTGAAACGATGCAGTCATTCATAATGAGGGTCCCCTCGTTGAGAATGCCCCCTCCGGTCTCCGTAGCCTTTCCCTGGGCAATGTGAATATTTTCCAAGGTCACCACCACCTTTGGGAGAATGGAAAAAACCCGGCAAACCCGATTCCCCGAAATAATCACCCCACCCCCGGGCCCCGCAATGGTAACGTCCTTTTCTATCACCATGGGGCTTTCGAGAAGGATAGTCTTTCCCGCCAGACCGGTACTGAAAACGATGGTTCCCCCATCGCTTATGGTGGCGAGAGCAAAGCGAAGAGAGCCGTAGCCGCTATCGGCGGTATTGATCACCACCCGATAGGAGAGAAAGGCCTGCCGTTTGGCCTTGAGCTTTCGGAATACCGGATAGGCTTTGCTGTACTCCTCAAACTTCTGGGGATCAATACGGAACAAAAGTCCCTGAGCATAGAGATCATCTGATGCGGCAGCCTCTTTCAAAAGCTCGTAAGCCCGGTTAACATGACGTTCCACCCCCCAGCCGTGGTAGTAGCACTCCCCAAGATGGGCTTTGGCAGTGGCCTCCTCGGGAGCCGCCTTTTCAAACCACTGGGCCGCCAGGGCAAGATCCCGGGAGACCCCCATACCCATCTGGTAGGCGATCCCTAAAGCGGCCTGGGACTTGGAAGATGCGGAACTCCCGGATGTGGCGGCCTGATGATGCCAGTAAACGGCTTTTTCAAAATCCTCAGGAACCCCTAATCCCCTTTCGTAGAGAGTGGCGATGCCGTACTGGGCGACACCATGCCCCATCTCCGCCGCCGCAAGATACCATCGGGCAGCCTCTTCATAATCCTGAGAAACTCCGATACCGTCAAAATACTGCTCCCCTCGGGCAAAAGCCTCCTCCGCTGCATCCTCCTGAGTGGTGCCCATAACCACCCCTGGGGGAATATCCCCGGAGAGAGATGCGCGATCTTCCGAGAGGGGAGCCAGATCTCCGGAGAGGGGCTCCGCAGAAGGAACCCCCGAAGAGATGACAAATAAAAAGAATGAAAGCCCTAAAACAAGTCCGATTTTTCCTCGAAAAATAGTCATATGCTGTAAAGTCCCCCTTGTTCCTGTAGCCGCCATGGCAACAGGGATGCGATGGCACCACAGGCCGAGATGCTCCAGAGATCCCTCTCAAGCAATAGGCAGGAGAAGCGAGCCTATTCCAATAAAAGAGAAAAAGGCTGAATCATGTAGAATTGTTCGAAATAGTAAGTAATTGTCGGATATTGACATACAAAAGAATTTGCGTTATCCTTCGCATCACAGGCAGGGAGGAACAGCTCCTCCTTAAAGATAGAGATGACGGAAGGAGATGCTTATGGTGCGCAAGTACGTAGAAGCCTTGATCCGGCGGGAACGCATTCTGGCAGGACTGGAAAAGGAAACCCATCCCGTCTATCGCATGATTCGCGATGTAGCCCATCGGTAGTGAAATTCTTCCCCTCCTCCTCCCCCGGAGGATGTTGTGAGGTTCCCGGAATCCCGGGGACCTCTTTTTTTATTCCGAAACCTACCCCCCCACAAGCATACCCGAAAAAATCAAAAAAAACAGACCTTCACACCTCTTTACACAAAAAATTTCCAAATTCCTCTCCTCCTTGAGCACCTCCGGTGGCGCCTTGGAAGCTCAGGGTGTATACTCTTTTGGAATTTTTCAGGCTTTCGAGTCGAGGAGGGGTTGTTCGTTGCAAAAGAAAAATCGGGAAAAACAGTTGGAGCAGCTGATCAAGGATCTCGTTCATATTCCGAGTGTTACGGGATCTTCGGAAGAGTGCGCCCCCGCAGGGTATCTTTATGACCTCTGCGCAAAAAAATCCTATTTTAAAGAACATCCGGAACATCTGGTCCTCACGCCGAGAGACGAACAGGGAAAATACTCCTTCTTTGCTCTGGTGAAAGCTGCTCGAGATACATCGAAAACCCTGCTTTTCATCAGCCACTTCGACGTGGTGGAAGTAGACGTCTACGGAGACCTCCGTCATCTCGCCTACGATCCGGGAAAACTGGAAGAAGCCTTCAATCCCCAACAGCTCCCCTTTCAGGTTCGGGAAGATCTGGAAAGCCGGAACTGGATCTTCGGCCGGGGGGTGATGGATATGAAGTGCGGGGTAGCCCTGGAGGTGGATCTCCTTCTTGAATTCGCTGAAAACCCCGAACTTTATGATGTAAACCTCGCCATGCTCTCGGTCTACGATGAAGAGGGATCCAGCGCCGGCATGATCCGGGGAGTCCCCTTTCTCCAGGATCAGGCAGAGGCTTTGAACCTCGACTTTATCGGGGCAGTGAATACGGAGCCCTCAGACGCGGGAAGAAGCGGCACCGAACACCCCCTTGTCTTTACAGGCTCCATGGGAAAGTGTCTGGCCATGTTTTATGCGGTGGGAAAGGAGACCCACGGCGGAAGCTACTTCAAGGGAATGAGCGCCGCATTGCTTCAAAGCTGCATCAGCCGGGAGTTCGAGGCAAATCCCCGGTACTCCGAAATTGTGGAGGGCACCGTAAGCCTTCCTCCGGCGGCCCTTCGGGAAGGGACTCTCCAGGAGGCCCCCTATTCCGTCACCATACCCTATCAGAGCATCTCCTACTACAACATCTTCACTCTTCAGAACAACCCCGGAGCAGTGATGGGTCTTCTTCTGGAGGGGGCTTCCAAGGCTGCCCGAGAAGCCTCTCTCCATATGCAGCAATCCTGGGAAGAGCTGCTCCGACGGGGATACCGCGGAGAGGGAGAGCCCCCCTGGGAGGCAGAGGTACTCACCTTTGAGGAACTCCGCCGCAGAGTAGCCATTCACTACCCCGGAGACTTTCAAAAGGACTATCAGAAATGGCAGGAAGATCTCTCCCCCCATCTGGATCTCCGGGAGCGCTGCCTCAAACTGGTAGAGAAGCTTCTCCCCTGGCGGGGGAGCCGGGAGCCCCTCATCGTGGTGGGTTTTCTCCCTCCCTTTATGCCTCATCGGAGCAACCGCAAAAACACCCCCCGAGAGAGAATCTTTTTTGAAGGAGCAACAAAGGTTGTCCTCCAGGCCCAAGAACGGTACCACCGCACTCTGGAGATGGAACCCTTCTTCGGAGGCCTCTGCGACCTCAGCTATCTCGGCTGGGAACAGGATCCCCAGGATTTTCGCATTCTCCGGAACAATCTCCCCGGCTGGGAAACCTTCTATTCCCTTCCGGCGGAGGCCATGAAGGAGCTCGACATGCCGGTGATCAACCTAGGCCCTCTGGGAAGGGATCCCCACAAACATACGGAACGGCTCGAACGAGATTACGCCCTTCGGGAGCTTCCGGAGCTGCTGCGGTTTTTCATACGCTTCGTGTCGGAAAACTAAAATACCCCGGGACGTTTTAAAGCGTCCCGGGGTACTTCTGCGAAAAAGAACTACCGAAAGACTTCTACCGGGCAAAGAGGCGAATCAGCCTCCGGAGGAAAGAGGACTGCATCTTTCCCATCATCCACTGCTCCGCCACCATCTTGTTGATCATGGAGATGGAGGGGAAGGCGTGCTGGATCATGAGAATGGAGAAGATGCTCTTTTTGTACTGCATGGCGAGAGTCCATTCCTGAATCAATTCGCTGGCGTTCTCTCCCACCACAGTGGCACCGAGAATACGCCCCCGTTTACCGAGAACCACCTTAATAAACCCTTCGGGGTGCCCGTCCGCCACGGTGCGCCCGTAGCTGCGGAACTCCTTTTTCACCACCTCGAAAAACTTCCCCTTCTCCCGGGCCTGCTTTTCCGTGAGCCCCACCTGGGCCACTTCGGGCTGAGTAAAGACCGCCCAGGGGACACAGTAGCGGCTCCGTCGGAACATGCCAAGCTTGAGAGGGCTCAGGGAGTGCATGAGGGCCAGCATCCCCTGATGCATGGCGGCGTGGGAGAGAAGGGCCTGGCCGTTGCAGTCCCCCGCGGCGTAGATGTTTTTCACGTTGGTCCGCATGAAATCGTCCACGGAAATTCCCTTTTTCGTGTAGACCACCCCGGCTTTTTCCAGATTCAGGGGCTTGAGCACCGGCATGCGTCCCGCCGCCATGAGAAGCCTTTGGGCGGAAAAGACCTCTCCTCCCGCATAAACCGACACGGCACCCTTCTCGTAGGAGATCTTCTCGATCCGAGCTCCGTTGCGCACGGTAATGCCTTCTTTCTCGAAACGTTCCTGAAGAAGATGCCCCGCCTCTTCATCCCCTATGGGGACGAGATGGGGGTCCATGTGAATCACCGTCACCTTGGCACCGAGCCGGGAAAAGGCCTGGGCCATTTCGGTGCCTATGGCCCCTCCCCCGATGATGATCATGGATTCGGGGATCTCTTCAATTTCGAACATGTTCACGTTGGTGAGCATATCCGGCACCGTATCCACCCCTGGAATGGGGGGGATAAAGGGCTCGGTCCCCGTGGCGATAAAGATCTTCTTAGCGGTATAGATCTCCCCCCCCACCTTGACGGTGTCCGGGCTTTCGAAGGAGGCCTCTCCGGAGACAAGGGTCACCCGCTCGAAAGCCTTCATGAGCTTTTTGTCGTTGATGGCGTGCACCTTTTGGCGCACCACTCCCATGGGATCCTCCTTACGAAGCTCCAGCTCCGCCTCAAATCCGTAGGGCTCCAGATTCCGGGCGCCGTGCAGCGCCTCCGCAGCCTTCAGAAGGGCCTTGCTGGGAATACAGCCGCAGTTGAGGCACTCTCCCCCCACCTTATGCTTTTCCACCGCAAGGATATCCAGCCCCATGGCGGCTCCCATGGCGGAAATAGCCATCCCCGCAGGTCCCATACCGATAACAATGGCATCATGTCTTTTCATTCTTACATCTCCTCCTCTTATCTTGCCAAATCATACAGCTATGACAAAGGAGAGGCTTCGGGCTCTTCCTCCCTCCCAAGGCCGAGATCTTCGATCCCTCGAAGTATATGCTCCTTCATGAGGAGTGCCGCACGCTCCTCATCTCTCCTCCGCAGGGCTTCGAGAATATCCCTATGCTCCTCCTCGGGGCTCGGCAAAAGTCCCCGCCCCCGGCGGGGCTCAAAAAGCATGCGGTAAACCCAGGAGGCCGCAAGAGCGCTCTCCACGGAGGCCCCAAGAAAGGCGTTCCCCCCCCACTCCGCCAGAGCACGGTGAAAGGCCATGTCCTGACGGAGGTAATCCTCGTAGGAGTGTTCCCGGGCTTCCCTCTGATGATAAAGAATATCTTCCAAGGAAGCAAAGAAAAAAGAGGTTGCCTTTTCCAGAGCCAACCGGAGGGCCATATCCTCCAGCACCGCCCGCACAGCGTAAACATCCCGGATCTCTTGAGGGGAAGGGGAAACCAGCCGGGCTCCACACCCTGGCGTGAGCACCACAATCCCCTCGGAAGCAAGCCGCTGTAAAGCCTCGCGCACAGGCATCCGACTGTATCCCATCTGTTCCGCCAGAGGCTCCGCAGGAAGCCGTTCTCCCGCTCCAAGCTCTCCCGCCACAATCTGTCGGAGTACCTCCTGATATACCCGATTCGCCGGAGATTCTTGAGGCACCCCCGGACTACTCCTGATATACCGCCTCTCTAAGGCTTTTTTATTCTCGAAATACTTTCGCCTCATAAATACCCTCCCCTGGTATTATAGACCATGAGCAATCTTTTTTTGTTGACACCTTTTCTTTTGAAATGATACCATACGGCTCATACTATTGGATCCAGTGGATCCAATTTCAAGGAAAGGGTGGTGTTTTCATGGAAAAAATACTCTCTCATCTCAGCACCCGGGCTCGAAGACTTTACGACTCAGATATTCAGGATATGATCGAGCTGGTACACCAACATCGGGCTCTCTCCTTTACTGCAGGAGAGCCTTCGGAGGATCTTCTCCCGCTGGAGAAGCTGCGCAGCTCCTTCACTGCAGCTTTCGACAGGGGACCGGAGATGCTTACCTACTACCACGATTCGGACGGTCACGAGGATCTGCGCCGCTGGATAGCCCAATGGATGCGCAGTGAGAACCTTCTGCCGTCGGGGCTGGATTGGCCCCAGCTTATGCTCACCACGGGATCCCATGAGGGGATCAACATTACCGCCGAGGGGCTTATTGATCCGGGAGATCCCATAGCGGTGGAAGCTCCTTCCTACGCCGAGGCCCTTCTTACTTTCTCCAAGGAGGGGGCGGTCTTTCACGGCCTGGAGATGGATCATGAGGGCCCTCTGCCGAAGAGGCTGGAGTTTCTGGCCCGAAAATACCATATTAAGCTTCTCTACACTATTCCCAACTTCCAGAACCCCTCGGGAAGCGTCACCTCTCCCCAGCGCCGCCGGGACATTCTGGAACTCGCCAAAAAATACGACTTTCTCATTCTCGAAGACGATCCCTACCGCCATCTCTACTACGATGCCCCTCCCCCCGGCACCTACCTTGCCATGAAGGAAAACGACGGTCGGGTGATCTACCTGGGGAGCTTTTCCAAGCTCATCGCCCCGGGAATCCGCTGCGGCTGGATGATCGCTCCCCCGGAACTCTACGAAAAGTTTCACCAGATCCGGGTGACCAACGATCTCAACCTCCCCACCATTCTGCACGAGGGGATTTTCCGTTTCCTCTCGGATTACGATTTTCAGGATCATCTGCAGGCTCTCCGTAAAGCCTACGGGGAGAAACGAGACGGCATGGTGGAGGCCCTGAAAAGGCATCTTCCCCCGGAGGATTTTCTCTACCAGCTTCCCCGGGGAGGCTTTTTTCTCTGGGGTCGAGCCCCCTGGCTGCAGAACTCCATGGAGTTTGCCACCTTTGCGGTGACCGAAGAAAAGATCGGCCTGATTCCCGGGGAAATTTTCTTTACCTCCCCGGAAAACTACCGGGACACCCTGCGGCTCTCCTTCGCCAAGGTCTCCCCCGCTGCAGCAGAAGAAGGATGCACCCGCCTTGCCCGAGCCATAGAGAGATACCGCCGTCGGGGATAGCCCCGGAAAATCGCACCGTATCGGTCAACCACCCGCCACTTGTAGAAGTGGGGGCTTGTGAGGATAAGTAGCAAGCCCGGTTGTCCAGCAGGTCACGTAAGTGACAACCGTTGCATATAGGTTCAAGACTCACCCTGGAGTGCTTCCTCAGCCCCAGGCTC